>ERZ808042.977-NODE-977-length-10928-cov-3.932356_pt1 | contig 10928 bp, 7 predicted proteins | sample MGYA00380193_ERZ808042 | MGnify/ENA primary metagenome ERZ808042 (study PRJEB31490, sample SAMN06133401) | mouse gut metagenome | isolation source: M1_2 | host: mice | place: China: Chengdu | collected 2015-05 ...
GTATGCCAGCTATCTTGTGGTGGCGCTGCCGGTGGGGATTGCGGTGTTTCTTTTTGCGGAAAAAACTGTGTGGAGGGTTCTGGGCGGTGTTTATACGGCGGTGGGCTTTGCCTCGCTGGTGACGCAGAACAGTGACAGCGCTTATTTTGCGCTGGCGGGCTTCATGCTGGTGTTCTTTTCGGTTTGTGTGAAAAAGCGGGAGACGTTAAACCGGTTTGCGGAGGTGTGCACGCTTTTCTTTGCGGCGGGCAAGGCGATGTATTTTCTGATGCAGATCCATCCCAACCCGGATTTAGAGTATGATTTTATAACGGATCTGATTCTGAACGGAACCGTTACCTGGATTCTTTTGGGGCTTTGTCTGCTTCTTTGTCTGTTTCTGTATGGGAGAAGAAACAGACCGTATCAGGCGGTGCAGATGCAGTGGGTGAGCCGTGCGGTTCTGCTTGCGGCAGCAGTGATTTTGGCGGGTATTGTGTTGCTCATTGTGTTACAGAGCAAGGGCGTGCTGCCGGACAGACTGGGGAATGTTCTCAGTGCGGTATCCTATTTTAATTGGAATGACGCCTGGGGAAACGGCAGAGGGCGGATCTGGAGCTTTGCCGTCAGGGTGTTTGCCGGGGAGAGCGTATTACATAAGCTTTTTGGGGTGGGGCCGGACTGCCTCAGCAGCTATGTGGAGGCGGTTCACAGTGAGGAGGCGCAGCTCCTTTGGGGCGACAAGATTTTGACCAATGCGCATAATGAATGGCTTACAATGCTGATAAATACCGGAATTTTCGGGGTGCTGTCCTATATCGGAATTTTTGGCACGGCGGTCAGGAGATATCTGCAGGCCTGGCAGCAGGATTATCTTCTGGTGGGCGCGGCAGCCTCGGCAGTGTCCTATATGGCGTATAATTTTTTCTGCTATCAGCAGGTGTGCTGCACGCCGTTTGTATTTTTGCTGCTGGGAGTGGGGGAGTATCTTCTGAGGGAAAAGGGTACGGATGCAGAATAAATAATTACAGTTGACAAAACCGGTTCATGCGGCTAAAATGTATGAAAACACAGCCGCTTGGAGCTGTCAATATGAGAAACAGACGTGGTGAAGAAGAGAATAGTACGAATAGGAAACGTTGCAGAGAGAGAGCCGTTGGTGGGAGGCTTTTACGGGAACTGTTCGGAACCGGCCTCGGAGCCCTGCGTGAGGAGCGCAGCGTAACACCGGCGATAACGGTATGAGAAGCAGAATGCAGAGATGTGCATTAATCAGGGTGGTACCGCCGAACTTTCGGTCCCTTACGGGATGGAAGTCCGGCGGTTTTCTGCGTGTATAAGCAGAGTATTTCGAGTCTGCTTATGCGCACAAAGGAATATATGCAGAGTCAGAAGACAGAGAGGAGTAAAATTATGGCAGACAAAAAGTTAGTGGAAGCGATCACTGCGATGGAGGATGACTTTGCGCAGTGGTACACGGATGTAGTCAAAAAGGCGGAGCTTTTGGATTACACCAGCATAAAGGGATGTATGGTGTTTAAGCCTGCTGGCTATGCGATCTGGGAGCTGATTCAACGGCAGATGGATGACCGCTTTAAGGAGACGGGGGTGGAGAATGTATACCTGCCCATGTTTATTCCGGAGAGTCTGTTAAACAAGGAGAAAGATCATGTGGAAGGGTTTGCACCGGAAGTTGCCTGGGTGACTCACGGCGGTATGCAGCCCCTGCAGGAGAGACTTTGCGTCAGACCTACTTCTGAGACGCTGTTTTGCGATTATTATAAGAATGTGGTGCAGTCTTACCGGGATCTGCCTCAGGTATGCAACCAGTGGTGTTCCGTAGTGCGCTGGGAGAAGGAGACGAGACCTTTCCTTCGGAGCCGCGAATTTTTATGGCAGGAGGGACATACGGCCCATGCCACGGCCGAAGAGGCGGAGGAGAGAACGATTCAGATGCTGAATGTCTACGCCGATTTCTGTGAGGAGGTACTGGCGATTCCCGTGATCAAAGGCCGCAAGACAGACAAGGAAAAGTTTGCGGGAGCGATCGCCACTTACACGATCGAGGCGTTGATGCATGACGGAAAGGCGCTGCAGTCCGGCACGAGCCATAATTTCGGCGACGGTTTTGCGAAAGCGTTCGGCATACAGTTTACGGATAAGGACAATACTTTAAAATATGTGCATCAGACTTCGTGGGGAACTACAACCCGTCTGATCGGTGCGGTTATCATGGTACACGGCGACAATTCCGGGCTGGTGCTGCCGCCTAAGATTGCGCCTACGCAGATCATGATCATTCCGATTCAGCAGAAAAAAGAGGGCGTGCTGGATAAAGCATATGAACTGAAGGAGCGTCTTGGTGCATTCCGGGTAAAGGTGGATGATACAGACAAGAGTCCGGGCTGGAAGTTTTCCGAGCAGGAGATGCGCGGTATTCCCATTCGCGTGGAAATTGGGCCTAAGGACATTGAGGCGGGCAAATGTGTGATCTGCCGCCGGGATACGAGAGAAAAGATGGAAGTTTCTCTGGATGAGATTGAGACGAAGGCCGGAGAGATCCTGGATCTGATGCAGAAAGAAATGCTGGAGCGCGCCAGAGCACACAGGGAGGAGCATACCTACGAGGCGAAGGATATGGAGACCTTCCGCAGGCTGTTTGCGGAGAAATCCGGGTTTGTGAAGGCTATGTGGTGCGGGGAACAGGCCTGCGAGGATCAGATCAAGGAGGAGATGGCCGTTACCAGCCGCTGCATGCCGTTTGAGCAGGAGCAGATCAGTGACACCTGCGTGTGCTGCGGGAAACCTGCGAAGAAAATGGTTTACTGGGGACGGGCGTATTAAGGCCCGGCACTCTGGAAGGAGTCGTATATGAGCAGGAGAAAGAAAAGGAAAAAGGGACTTGTCCCGGTAATTGTTTTGGGGCTTTTGCTGGGGGTCTGTCTTGTTGTGGTGATCGGATTCGCAAGCGGAGCACTGACCGGGACAGATAAACAGCCGATAACCCAAAAGGTTTCTGAAGGTGTCAGACATGCCGTGACAAAGAAGGTTTCCGAGACGGTGATGGAACAGGCGGTAAAACAGGCGCTTGAGAGCAGCGGTGAGCCGCAGGCATCCGAGAAGGCCAAAGAGATAGTGGACAATATGGATGAGGCGGACAAACAGAAGGCCGAGGAGATCATTGACCGTTATGCGGACAGCGACACGCTCTCCGATGTGATGGAAATTGTTGGAGACGGCGTGGACGGTGATTCTATATCAGAGGTCAAGGAGTATCTGCAGGAGAACGTGTCCGAGCAGGATCAGGCGGATCTGGAGGAACTGTATCGAAAGTACAGTGAGGGATATTGAGGAATGCATGGCTAAATGCAGGTAATGCAGCCGGAAGAAATTTATAGAGAAACAAAAACAGGAAATCCGGGGAGGGTTTCCTGTTTTGCTGTACAGAAGGCATAGATTGGCAGGAAGACGGCTCCTCCCTTGGGATAATAGGGGTTGACAGATGTATACCCAGCGTGTATGATACAATCAAAGGGTATACATTCGTATACCAAAATATACCAGCACCTGTGCAGGAAGAAAGGATGGAACATAGAGTGGTCAGTTTGTCGGATGGAGAATGGAAAATCATGAATCAGCTCTGGGAGCGTGAGAGCACGATTACAGAGCTAAAAAATGAGCTGGGCAGGGAAACCGGATGGGATAAACACATTGTGATCACCATGCTTTCCCGCATGGAAAAGAAAGGCGCGGTGGCGCACAGGGACGGCGGAAGGGCCAAGATCTTTTATCCGCTGGTGACGAGGGAGGAAGTCTCCATGCAGGAGACCCGGGGATTTTTACAGAAAGTTTACCGGGGCAGTCTGGGAATGATGGTCAACGCCATGGTGGAGGATCAGGCATTGACTGAGGAGGAGATACAGGAGCTTTATGGCATTTTGGAGCAGGCGAGGAAAGGTAAAAACGGAGGATGATAATGAAAGAGATACTGATAACGGCAACGGTTCTGATACTGTGCATCCTGCTGATCCGGCGGATTTTTCGCGGAAAGATCAGCAGCAGACTGCAGTATGCGCTTTGGATTCTGGTGGTGCTCCGGCTGGCCATACCGGTTTCGGCGCAGTTTGATCTAGGGCCGCTTTCCCGGTTCCGCCTGTTGGATCTGGTGGAGAGGGATGAGAGCGGTATTGCGGAGCGGCTTAACGAGACCATCCGATTGGAGGAACCCATTCAGATGACGATGGATTCCGACAGCATTTGGTTTCGCCTGTTTGCCCCGGATGAGGTTAAGGAGACGCTGGAGGATATGCCGAACGATGGACCGACTGCCGTGTTTTTGGCGGGAAGGCTGGGATTTTCCCGGCTGGATGTTTTGCGGTTTTTGTGGGGGCTCGGTGCGTTCATTGTGGGTGTGTGGATTTTGGCCACCAATATTCGGTTTAGCCGTCGGTTAAAGAGAAACAGGCAGCCTTTTGAACTGCCCGAAAACGTGAAGACAGCCATTTCAGAGATGAATTTCAGAAAAAAAGGCCGTCTGCCCGCATGTTATCTGGCGGAGGGCATTTCTTCGCCCTGCCTGTACGGATTACCAGGCCGCGAGGCAGTTTATCTGACCGGGGAGGTTGTCGATGATGCGGACAGGCTGCGGCATGTGGTTGTCCATGAGCTTGTCCATAAAAGGCATGGGGACGGCTTTTGGGCGCTATTGCGCGGCGTTTTGGTGACAGTGTACTGGTTTCATCCGCTGGTATGGGTGGCTGCAGCCTGCTCGAAACGGGACTGCGAGCTTGCCTGTGACGAGGGAGCGCTGGCGCTGCTTGGGGAGGAGGAGCGGATACCTTATGGGGAAACGCTGCTCTCCATTATCACGAGAAAAGGGCGGGTTTCCGATCTGGTATGTACGGCTACGACCATGACCGGCAGCGGAAAGAGCGTGAAGGAGCGGATTCAGTTTATTGCAGAGGAGCCGAAGGTGCTCTATGCGGCGGTGGCGGGTGCGCTTTTCCTGATTGCGGCCGTGTGCCTCTTTGTCTTTACCAGAGACACCCGGTTTCAGGGGATGACGGTGGACGCGCAGGAAGGGCTTACGGTCACGGGTGCGGATATGCAGATTCCGCTGCCTGCAAGCATCGGCGGCATCAGCGGCTGCGTGGTGGAGAAAGAAAGTGACGATGTTGTCATTTATCATCTTGCCGCACAGGAAGAAGTGGGCAGATTTGCCAGAATGCCGCTCAAGGACGCGCTGGAGCTGGTGGACGAAGAGCGGGAAGTTCTGCCGATCGGAGACTATGGATATAATTATCTGCTGAGAGCTTATCTCGGAGAGCCTTTGTCGAGGACAGAGCATTATTATTTTCCGGCGGGGGTGGGTGATGCAGGGCATGGAGGCACGACAGAATATGTTCCCGGGACGGACGAAAACCCGATGCTAAGCAAAGACTGGGAGGTTGTTCCGCTGGAGGAAGAGAGAGATTATCTGCCCAATGAGAGCATCACCACGGAGCCGTGGGATGGCAGCGACAAAGTGACCATGCACACCTATACACCGAATCAGGGTGCGGCAAGTGAAGAGGAAACGGCCGGCGGGACAGCGGCGGGCTTACCGGGAACAGACAGTAATACCGCGTCCGGCACGGACAGCATTGACGACACTACCTATCTCATAGATGATGGCAGCACACCTGTCGAGGATGAGGGAAAGGTGGATTATCTGCCAAACGAGACGATCACGACGACCACATATCAGCCTCATGAGGTCAATGTGGACGAATTGCAATCGGGCTGCTATGTCTATGTCAGGGCAGACTTTTACGGAAAGGTGAACGACAAATATCAGGAGGAGATGGCATTTATCGACACAGAGTTAAAGGCGGCAGCCAATCAGGTAATCATTTTAAGTCTGAACCGGGAAAGGCGGGAGGCATTGTTTGACGCTCTGACCGCAAACCGGACACCCTATGTGGGGGACAATACCAGGGTAGGCGCGCTGATTGATGCGCTGCCTCTGCCGCCCACGTTGAGTCGTTCCGGCGGTTTTTCCCTGCAGACACTGGAAAGCCCCTACTCCCTGCGTTTCGATTACGAGATGAGCACGGATCTTTTTACGCAGGAAGACCGGGATATGCTGTATTTTGACGCGGCGATGTTGTTTTATGCGGTCGGAAATGTGGAGGAGATTGCCATAAAGGTGCAGAACCCGTCGGGAAGCGGCTTTATGATGACCTATTACCGGGAGGAGATGGAGAAGGAGCTGCCGGGACTGCAGGATGCGGATTACGAGGATGCTCAGGTTTTCCGAGACGGGCTGTCCGAACTGCACATAGCGGTGGAGGCGCATCTTTCGACGGTAACTGCCGGATAAAAATAAAAAAATATTAAGAATTATGTAACCTTTTTCTTAAGTTCCCCCCTCTAATATATATAGACGTAGAAAAAGGTCAATTTTAGAGAAACTTTAAAGATTGATGTACTACAATAGTGTGCAGCAGTACAAAAGAGGGGGAACATCATGGGGCAGGCACAGAGGAGCAGAAGCGGCGGAGAGAGTGTGAGACGGCGCAGGACAGACAGCGACGGGCTGGAAAGATTGGAATTGTGGGAAATTTCCAGGGATGACGACAATCCGCGTCTGATGCGTCTTGCGGACAGTAATCAGGTCCGTTACGGGCAGAGGCGATCGTCCAAAAGACCGCAGCCCGAACGCCGCGGCACAGGGAATCCACGGCCGGTAAGCTCCATCAAACGGCGCAGGGCGAAGAGACGGCGGCAGAATCTTTACCGTCTTTCGGTGTTTTTTGTCATAGGGGTGTGCCTGATTTTGATTTATCAGACGACCGGGGCAATCTACCGCATGATGCATCATGAAAAAACAGACAGTGGCAGGGGAATTGTGCAGATCGTGTCGGAAAAGATAGAGGGGAATCGGATTGAACCACCCGCAATTATCGTGGATTATCTGGAACCGAATGAGTTTTCCAGACCCGGCACGAAGCTGAAAAAGATCAAGAGCGTATTTGTGCATTATACCGCAAATCCCGGGACTTCCGCGGCGCAGAACCGCAGCTATTTTGCCAATCTGGCCGAGACCCAGGAGCGGTCGGCGAGCGCGCATTTTATCATCGGTTATGAGGGAGAGCTGATCCAGTGTATTCCGCTGGAGGAACAGGCTTACGCGGTGGCCACCAGAAACGAGGACTCGGTTTCCATAGAGTGCTGCTATCTGGACGACGACGGGAAATTTACGCAGGAGACTTACGATACACTGGTACATACACTGGCCTGGCTGACGCAGGAATATCACTTGTCCGCGGACGACATTCTGCGGCATTATGACTGCGGCGGCAAGATGTGTCCGCTCTACTATGTGGAGCATGAGGACGCCTGGGAAAAGCTGCTTGCGGATGTGGAGAGTTATGAGGAAAACTGAGGCGGCGTGCCCGGGCAGAGGGGATAAATTTGTGCAATTTTTAAAAATTTGCTTTCTTGACTTTTTGAAAATGGGTTTGATATAATTTCTGAGGTAAAAATAAATACAGCCATTCAACGACACATGTAGGGCTCTGCCCGTAAATCTGATTACGGTACGGGAAGCGACTGCATGTGGGAAGAATTGACCGGTACGGCACATGCAGAGGCATGTGCCGTTTTTTGTCTGTAAAAACAGGAGGTTATCTATGGAACAAAACAATTACTTAGGCACAGAGAAAGTCGGAAAATTGCTGAAACAGTTTGCAATCCCGTGTATTTTCTCACTGATCATTTCCTGTCTCTACAATATCGTAGACCAGATTTTTGTGGGGAATGGAGTGGGCTACTTAGGAAATGCCGCAACGGGGGTCATCTTTCCGATCACGGTGATCGGCTGGGGTGTGTCGCTGTTCTTCGGCGACGGTGCGGCGGCGAGCTTAAGTGTCTCTTTTGGGAAAAACGAAACGCAGGATATTCATACCAGCGTGGGAAACAGCATGCTGGGCTCCTTTTTATGCGGCGTGATCATTATTGCCGTCAGCTATCTCTGGGGTGACAATCTGCTGCGCCTGATCGGAGCGACAGACGCCAATTTGTCGCTGGCGCATGACTACGGTTTTATTATTTATGCCATGATGCCCTTAGCTTTGGTACAGAATACGCTCGCGTCCATCATCCGCGCGGACGGCAGTCCCCGCTATGCCATGTGCGCCATGCTGGTAGGTGCTGTTCTCAACATAATCGGCGACCCAGTGGCGATTTTTGCGCTGGACTTAGGGATCAAGGGAGCCGCGTATGCGACAATACTGGGGCAGTTTGTCAGCTTTATTATCTGCGCTCTATATCTGACGAGGAGCAAAACTTTTCAGATTTCCCTGAAAAGTTTTTGCCCCAATGCCGGGATTTTAAAGCATGTTATGGCGCTTGGCACGTCCAGTTTCCTGACCCAGTTATCTATCGTAGTCATTACGGTCATAAACAATATACTGCTTGTAAAATACGGCGCGGCCTCTGTCTATGGCGCGGACATTCCTTTGGCGGCATTTGTGGTCATTATGAAATTATTCCAGATCGTCTTAAATATCGCCATCGGCATCGCGGCGGGGGCGCAGCCGATCGTGGGATATAATTACGGCGCGGGAAAATATGACAGGGTGCAGGAGCTGTTAAAGCTCATAATCAAATGGACGGTGATTGTCTGCGTGATATGCACGGTTCTTTTCGAGGCGTTTCCGCTGCTTTTCATAAAGATGTTCGGTGCGGATGGGGCACTTTACACGCAATTTGCCGTCTTATGCCTGCGGATTTATCTTTCCCTGATCATTTTTACATGTGTGCAGAAGGTTTGCGCGATTTTCCTGCAGTCCATTGGATATGCAAAGGCAGCGGCGCCTTTATCCGTTTTGAGGGATGTGCTGCTCATCGTCTTCTCGCTCATTGTTCCGGTTTTCAGCGGCGTTACGGGTATTTTCTGGGCGGCTCCGATTGCCGATCTCATCGCCATTTCCATTACGGGTGTAGTGATGGTCAGGTTATGGAAAACGCTGGAACAGAAGAAACGGCGCACACAGCCGGAGACAGGTGACCAGAGATATGTTATACTTACATGCAGAGAGTAAAAGTAAAGACATATCATTTTGCTGCTTGAGGCGGTACGGCCTTGAGAGTCAGGGGAGGCCTATGGAAAAAGCTTACAAACTGGAATTTGCGGGGGAGCAGACAGGAAGCCTGTATGTGAACTGCTGCGGCCTTTCCCGGACGGAGCCGATGCACAGTTTCGGGCCGGCCTTAAAACCCCATTATCTGATCCATTACATCTTAAGCGGCAAAGGGAAGTTTTCCATCGGCGGAGAGGAATATCCGCTGGAGGCGGGATACGGGTTTTTGATCACACCCGACGAGCTGGCCTTTTACCAGGCGGACGAGAAAGAGCCGTGGACGTATGTGTGGGTTGGTTTCAGCGGCACGCAGGCGGCAGAGTATGTGGGCAATATCGGTCTGTCCGTGAGACAGCCGATCTTCAAATCCGAGGCGTCGGAGGAGCTTTACCGGATCGTGAAGGATATGATGGACCACAATACCTACGGTCTCTCTCACGACCTGCGGCGGAACGGACAGCTTGGCATTTTTCTGTCCGTCATAGCCGAGGGCAGCAGGGTGGAGAAAAACGGGGAAGATGATAAGGCAAACATTTATGTGCGTAAAGCGGTTTCCTTTATTCAGAGTAATTATTGCAATCCCATCAAAGTGACGGATGTGGCGGACTATGTGTGTATCAACCGGAGTTATCTATACACGCTGTTTCAAAATTCCATGGGGATGTCGCCCCAGCAGTTTCTGACTACCTTCCGCATCACGAAGGCCACGGAGCTTTTGCAGCTTACGTCCCTTCCGATCGAGAGCATCGCTCTGTCCTGCGGTTATCATGATCCGCTGGTGTTTACAAAGGCGTTCCGGCAGATGAAACAGATGTCGCCCACCGGTTTCCGGAAGGAGATGCAGAAGGGGGAGACCAGACGGAACAGGGAGTATCTGCGGCAGGTGGAGGAATTTATCGGTCAGATCAACAGCTTGAATCAATAATCTAACATTTTGACAGGTTTCAGTAACAAAGGACTATTTAAGTATAGTCCTTTGTTTTTGTAAGATATAAGTATGGTACAGGCTTGAAAATCGAGAAGGAGGGCGGGTATGAAAGAAACGGTTTTAAAGAAATTTGAGGAGCTTTACGGGGACACAAACGGGGCGGGCGTATATTTTGCGCCGGGCCGGGTGAACATGATCGGCGAGCACACGGACTACAATGGGGGGCATGTATTTCCCTGTGCGCTGACGATCGGCACATACGCTGCGGTGAAGAAGAGGACGGACAGGAAGCTGCGCTTTTATTCCATGAATTTTGAAAAGATGGGTGTGGTGGAGAGCAGTCTGGACGATCTGACACCCTCCGATGCGGCGGGCTGGACGAACTATCCGAAGGGGGTTATGTGGGCTTTCGCGGAGCGCGGCATGAAGATGGACTGCGGGCTGGATATTGTGTTAAATGGTAATATTCCCAATGGTTCCGGGTTATCCTCCTCCGCTTCTTTAGAGGTGCTGACGGGTTTCTATCTGCGGGATCTGTTCGGGTTTGACGTGACGAATGTGGATCTGGCGCTGATCGGCCAGTATTCGGAAAACAATTTCAACGGCATGAACTGTGGTATCATGGATCAGTTTGCCTCCGCGATGGGCAGGAAGGACAACGCGATCTTTTTGGATACGGCGGATCTGTCCTATCAGTATGCGCCCCTTGTGCTGGACGGCGCGAAGATCATTGTCACAAACAGCAATGTGAAACATTCTCTTGTAAATTCGGGTTACAATACGAGAAGAAAAGAGAGCGAGCAGGCGCTGGCTGACTTGCAGAAAGTGATAAAGATAAAAACCCTCGGTGATTTGACGGAGGAAGAGTTTGAGGCGAACAAATCCGCCATCAGCGA
>ERZ808042.978-NODE-978-length-10923-cov-3.281394_pt1 | contig 10923 bp, 9 predicted proteins | sample MGYA00380193_ERZ808042 | MGnify/ENA primary metagenome ERZ808042 (study PRJEB31490, sample SAMN06133401) | mouse gut metagenome | isolation source: M1_2 | host: mice | place: China: Chengdu | collected 2015-05 ...
AAGGATCTGCTCCGCCAGCTTCCTGTACTGGTCTGCTTCTTCGGATTCTTCATCCTTTTTCAGACTGTCTGCCAGTTTTTTTGCCTCTCCGTACTCTTCTGCCGCTCTTTGATAATTGTCATATCGAAGGTATGCCTCTCCATTTTCCATACAGGCAGCCAGGTTTTCTTCTCTGGTACGAAGATTCCTGTAACGGAGAAACAGAGCAAGGCCAAGTCCTCCTACAACCAGAACAGAAGGAATAAGAATCATCAGGACCTGCTTGAGTGTCCATGCTTTCCTGGGCGACAGATACACCTTTTGTGCAAAGGTCACTGTCATTGTATAATTATCAATCTCTTCAGTTTCCTGCTGTTTCAGGATATGATCCTCTGTGCGCTGAAGAATCTCCTCGGGTTCTTTTGCATCATTTATGATCTCTAAAAGCGTCTCATCTGAACACTGCTCCCATACGCCCCTGGTAAGCAGTAAAAAAATGTCCCCATTTTCCAGTTTTTTCTTTTTGGAAATCTGAATCTTTGGTGTTCCCCGTTCCCCAAGAAAGGAGTACAGATTGTTGCGTTCTTCATGTGCTGCCGCCTGATCCAGCGGAATCTGACCGGCTTTCGTCAGATTGTTGGTCAGTGACTGATCCTCCGTCCGTTCCGTAATTCTTGCATTACGGATCAGATAATAACGGCTGTTTCCTGCATAAGCATAGCGAATCTTCCGGTAATCTGTGACTGCCACCACAACAGAAGCTTTCAGATGCATTCCCTTTTTCTGTTTCAGAAGCTCTACGTGTGCCCAGTGCACCATCTGTCTTATCCGTCCTTTTCTCATGGATGGTGCTTCTGTAAAGTCACGAATAATGCTTTCCACCACCAGCTTTGCACTGTTTATGGATGGTTCCTCATCCAGGCTGTCAGCGAGAACATAACAGGCAAAGTCATCCATTTCCACATATCCAAAATAATCCCGGTTGGACAGCTTCTGTCCTTCTTCGGACATATTGGCGGTTTTAAATTCCGAATTTATTCTTCTCATGCCATTCCTCCGTACTGGTCAGAGTTCTCGCCAGCTTCCGGAACCTGCAGCAACATCACACTCCCATTTTCTTTCTGAAAGCCTTCCTTCTGCTCTGCCGCCTGGATGATGGCTTCTGCCCTTTGTTGCAGACTTCCACGGCCAGCCACAAGATCCTCCAGTTCACTCCAGGAAAGCTCTTCAAAAACACCGCAGGTCGCCAGAAGAACAACATCCTCCGCCTTTGTCAGGACTGGCTGATGATCGATTTCAATCTCATGAAATCCATCCATCCCGAGATAATTCCACAGCCGTTTCTCCTCCATGCTCCAGAGCGCCTCCTGACGGGTGATCTTTCCGTTCTTCCACGCTTCCACAGCCAAAATGTCCAGTGTCTGGCCTTTGCTAAGAGGAATCAGTTCCCCGCCTCGAAACAACGCAATCCGTACATTCCCGGCGATCGCATAATGAAAATGTGTACGGTTTATAAAAACTGCTCCAAGACTTGTACCGCCTCTGCGTTCTCCCAGAGTTGCCTGGATCCTCTGGTTTGCCTCATAAAAAGCAGTACGGAAAAAATAATCCGGCTGGTTCAGGACTTCATACGGCTCAAACCGGTCTAACACTGTATCTACTGCAATCTGTGCACATACCTGCCCAGTATTCATCTTTCCGATTCCGTCTGCTGCGACAGCCAGTATACCAGCAGACGATCTCTGCACCTGTACACGGTCTGCCTGAAACTCCTGGTTCCCTGTTGTCTGGCAAATTCCTGCATGGATCTGCGGATTCTCCAGGATCTTTGCCTGCTCCTTCTGTGCGAAGGATGACCATAACCGAACCGCCGCCGCTGTCACCAGACAGATCAGAGCAACTACCCCTATGATTTCTGCCTCTGCCACTCCCATGCTTCTGCCCTTCCTTATTTCACATCTTCCCAGGAAAAGTTTGTTCCGCACAGCGGAATAAACAGGAACCGGCTGTTTCCCAGGCTTATGGTATCGTACATTTTCAGTTCTGCAGGAACATAGACCGGCTCATCATTTACATATGCAAGGCCGGCAGAATCCCCTGGCAGAATCATCGTATTCAGTTTTTTTGCATCGTACACGATAATGGTATGATTTTTTCGATTGATTTCGTTATCTCCCAGAATCTGGATATCCATATCGTCCCCACGTCCCACAAAATTTTTCCCTTTGTATATCTTATAATCCATTCCGACTCTGGCTCCTTCAATACAGACCAGCCATCCGCAGACCGGCCGCACTTCTTCCTGAAGAATCTCTACCGGAGGTTCAAAGCCAACGGGCTTTACCGCTTCCGTTTCTTCCTGCAGTTTCATACTGCAATAGGGACATACCTTTCCATAGCGCTTCGCATTATATACATGTCCATTTGGGCACCTTACCAAACTCATCTGCTTTGTTCTCCTTCATAGCTTTTCTTTACTGCCCTGTATTTCCTGTTATGACAGAAGCAGTCTGGTCTTTGCGATATACAGGATATCTCCCGCCTGCACCCGGCAGGGACGTCCCATGACCTTATAGCACTCCCCATCCTCTGCCTTTTGGATTTTTATACCATTTTGGGAACTTACGTCCTCTACATACCATTGATCCAGGCAAAAATTAAGAACTGCATGCTGAAAATCAATAAACGCACTGAACGCGCAATCCTTCAGATCCACATCCACTTCTTCCCCTCTGCCTTCCCGACCGATGATAACAGCGACTCGTCCGACCATATCCCAGGACTTTATCGGTCTGTTCTCTTCATCCAGCAGAATCAGGCGGTCAATGCCCTGCGACTGGATTCCTGTTTTCTCTTCTGCCTTTTGTCCTTCTCCTGCTGTTGCCTGCTTCTTCATCTGATAAGCCAGATCTACGGCTGCTGCAGCTGCCAACAGTCCACATATCACAAGGGCAGTACCTCTTTGAACCGGAAGCCATGGACAGGAATTGACTGCCAGGCACAAAACCACACTGCACAACAGAATCACTGCATCAGACACTGTTTTCGTCCGATTTTTTCTGTTCATCTGCCGCCTCCTCTCTTTCTTTTACCCGGATTTCCAAAGAACTGTGCAAATATCTCATCCGAACAGACCGGCCCCTGTTTTTTCATCTCTCTGGTTCTTTTATCCTGATAAGTTTCCATCCCTCTTCCCGGTTGAAAACCAAAGAATTGTTCAAATGCGTTTGTGCCAGGAACACTCCCCTGTTCGTACCCTGTTTCCTGCCTGTGTACGTCTTTGTCCCTGTTTTTCGCATCTGTTTTATTTCCTCTTCCACCAAAAGAAGATGGGCTTTTCCTGGACTCATCATAACTTTTTCTTTTCTCAGCATCTCCCAGACACTCATATGCCTCCTGAATGTCATACATATTCTGCATCTTTGCAGCATTATCTCGAATTGCATCCGGATGATATTTTTTAGCCAGTTTCCGATATGCTTTTTTTATTTCCTGCGCATCTGCATGTTCCGAGATCCCCAGTATGGCATAATAGTTTTTCATCTTTTAAATACCATCCAACTTCTTTTTATTTAGAAAAAGGCTGCCTGAAAACAGGCAGCCCAAAACGCTCCACTTAAGCTGCAACCTGCTTACGATACGCTGTATCCGCCTTCCACTGCAACCTGTGCCATTTTATCCTTCTTCTGCTTGATGATCAGAGTAAAGGTTCCAACTCCTTCCACATCGCCATAGTCTTCCTGATAATCCACCACAAAAGCATTCGGGTATGTATATTTTCGTACAACCTGAGAAGCTGCAATTACTTCCACGCTGGCCTTCCGGTAACAGTCTGATTTTTCTGCCGGCACCAGTGCCCAAAGTCCCAGCTGCCTGGTACCGTCAAACGGATCTCCATCTACAGCAGTCAAAATCTTTCCGGTAATGGTTACCGTACTGCCCATGTCCGTAGAACGGGCGTTGCTGTCATGAGGAATATCCGTCCGAAATTTTACGCCAGTAATCACAGTTGTTCCCAGTTCAATCGTTGATGATCCTTCTACTTTTAATACAAATCCCATAGTTTCTCCTTCCTGTATACCTACATCTCATCCGCTCTCTGCTTCTCTTACTCTCCACTGAATCCGCCTTCAAATTTCAGATTCGCCATCTTGTCTTTCTTCTGTTTGATCAGCAGCTGAAAAGTACCTGCTCCAGTTTCATCCGTAAAATCTTCTTCATAATCTACTACAAACGCATTTGGAATACTGATCTGGCGAACAATCTGCGAAGCGTTGACCACATCAATCTGTACCTTCCGATAGCAATCGGAGTTTTCAGCAGGTACCAGAGCCCATCTGGCAATCTTACTTGTGTCATCTGCCGCTTCTCCGTCTACAGCAGCCAGAATCTTTCCAGTAATCAGTACGGTAGATCCCAAGTCGGTAGAACGTGCATTGGAATCATGTGGAATATCCGCCCCGAATTTCACCTTCATAATACTGGTTTCCGACAGACTGATTGACTCGCTTCCTTCAACTTTCAAACGTAATCCCATTCTCTTGTCCTCCTTTATTTCTTTATCTTATGCTTTTATCTTTCTCCAGCTTTTCTGGTAAGCTGAACTTTCAAATTCCTGGTAGTGTTTGCGAAAGTCACCTGAACATTACAGATCCCATTCTTTTCATCAATCATATAGTCCAGCTCATCTCCATCCTGCAGGATAGAATTGATATGCTGACGATCTGCATCCCAACGGCTTTTCTGGCTGTTCGGATTGCTGCTGAAAAATTTCAGTATCTTATCCTGCTTAAAATCACCGCTGTAGAAGCGCAACATCCGCTCAATATAAGTAACTACCAGCGTTTTGTAAACAGGCTCAAACTCAGTTCCGTTGCTCAGCAGATTTCTCGCCTTATATACAGTAATATTTCTGATTTCCCGTCCTTTGTGCTGGGCATTGTCAGAAGAGAATACAAAGCCAAAACCAGTGTGATTGATGGAATTTTTGATGGCATTTGTAAAGCCTGATATTTCCTTAGTCAAGCTTGTGGTGGCCAGAAGCGCATTGTCATCTGCTTCCACATCAAACCTTACACCTGGATATTCACTACTGGTATTGTTAAACCGCTCTTTTAAATATTCCGGACATTGCCATGCTGCCATAATTCCTGCTGCCTCATAGGCGGCTCCTACATAGATTCCCTCCAGCCACATCTTCATGATATCTTCTTTTTCACTGGACAGAGAAACCTTTCCTTCTTCATCCATGACCATTCTCTTATCAAGAATCAATCCTGACTTGTCTTTTGGAATAATGGTTGCATTGGGGATACAGGGAACTACAAATTCACTGTATTCTTTTTTCATCAGAGATGTACACTTCTCTTTGAAAATGCTAACTCCTTCTGTCGCCACATAATTGAATGTTGTCTCCTCTCCTGTCTGGAAACTGAAAAATGTGGTAATTCGATAAGGCTGAATAGCATTCATAAGAATAGACAGGTTTTCCATGGTATTGGTTCCCGTTTTCTCCTGTCTCTGATTCCCGGCAAAACGAATCCTCTGCAACTTTCCTCCGCTGCTCTGATTCAGTTCCACATCAGGCACAATGGCAAACCACACTGTATTCTCAAACTCATTTTTATCATTTGTGGTATTCAAATATGTCAAAAGCCTTGGAAGGTTGCTGGCCTTTACCATCATATCCAGAGGAATATTGGTAATCAGAAGTTTGGGCTGCATTCCTTTTTCTTTTACCTGATATTGATCAAAGAAAATTTTTACACCCAGGATTTTTTCAATCAGTGGTTTTACCGCTTTTACAAAATCATCCTTGCTCTTTTTGTAAAACTCCAGGTACTGGTTATAGTGACGTACCTCAGCCTCCCGATCAATCTGGTCCTCCATAGAAGTTCCCAGCGGACAGAAAGTCCGTACAACCAGTTCCCGTACATAATCTGACTGAGTATCGTTCAGCGCATCATAATCTTCCCGAAAAGCTTCCACCAATCCTGTATGAATCTTGTCATCCACCACTGCAAGCTGTGTACTTTCCTCCTGCTTCATCTCCAGAATCTTCAGCTCACCATCTTCTCCCATACTGAGAAGTCCTGCCTTAAATTCCGGACCACCCTGTCCTGCTTCCCCACTTCCAAGAAGCAGACGTGTTTTTGCATCTTCAATTGCCAGAGGAAGCATGGCAAGTACATTGTTGTAATTATGGCTGGCCTGCTCAAACTGCTCATTCAGCTGGTCTCCCAGATCCAGTTTTTTGGGATCCTCATTATCCAGCTGCGCATATTTTTCGTATGTATACTGAATTTCCCGTCGAACCTGACGGATATCCTCCATAATCTTCCGAGGTGAAATCATGTCCAGAATGTTGCTGAATGTAAAATCCACATTAGCAACTCCCTGTGCACTTTTTGCTTCCAGTAAGGTGATCAGCATATTCAGCAGATCATTGTTCTCATTTAATGGAATTTCCGTAATACAATTGTCGGGAATATTCTCTGGCCTCACAAGGGTATACTTCACTTCTCCGGTATATGCATCACAGTAGGAATATACGGTCGGACTGAACTTTTCGAGAAACTCCTCAAAACCGGAAGCAAGCAGTTCCTGATTGATCTCCTTCATTTTGTCATCATCAAGACTGCTTTTCCCTCTTACATCTCCAATCAGGGTAAGGATGTTATTCCGTTCCGGGTTGATTTCCGCAAACAGCAGCGTCCGGTTGGTTTGTGTGATCGTCTCCATGAGCTCTCACTCCCTCCTCTTTCTTTTGTCTTTATTGGATCACCGCGATATAATGGATCTCCAGTTCATAGCTTCCATTCAGAGATGTGATATAAATAACGTCTCCAAAACTTACACTGTACTGGATCTGCCTGCACGCGATGGAATTCCCGATCATAACGGAGCTTTCTGATGTATGATACAGCACCATCCGCCTGTCAGCATCCGCTATCAGATATATGCTGTCCAGCCCCAAAGCATCAACCGTCTCCGGATACTCTTTCAGCAACATGCCAAGTACCAGACTGTTACCCCCAGCTTTGTAAAGCTGGAAAGACAATGGCGGAATTTCTTCCTCTATCTCTGGCTGGACAGTAAAATAGGCATCCAGTTTGCCACAAAAATGGTTCTGTTTGGTATCCTCCTCCAGTTGTTCCAACATTTCCTTTGGATGATGTATCCGTTTTCTGAGTAAAACAGCAACAACTACTGCCAGAAGAGGAAAAAACCACCAATATGCCCTCCAAAGAGGTGTGACATCTATTTCACAATTATAAAGACTGACATACTCTCCATCAGAAACAGACAGCGTTATGACCTGTATCCCTGCTTTCTGTGGACGAACAGTAAGAATACCATCTGAGATCCCTGCTTGCACAATATTCTCTGTTCCAGGAACCAGAGAATAAAAAAGTTTATCCCCATCCGGGTCGCTGAAACACTCATCCAGCACATACTGCCGTTCTCCTGTAAGCATCGTGATCATTCCCTGCTCTGGCAGTTTCCCTTCTGGTTTACGATTCTTCACTGTAATCTGTACCGGATCAAAAATATGGTTACCCATGCTGTCCTCCAGATATGCCCGAAAGCAAAAGGTACCGGACTGTCCTATAGACTTTTCTCCCTGGATACCTCCGTCCAGCGCGTCTGCATCCAGAAGCATCTCTGAACCATTTTCTTCTGTACCTAAGGTAAACTGGCAGGTAAACTTCTGATAAAGTTCTGTATCTTTTACCAGTTCTCCATTTTTATCCCGAAAATGCAATTCATAACTGAACTGTTCATTTTTATAGAAGGAAGTATTCACTTCCAACACTGGAGTCAGCGACCGATAACTAATCAGATACAGTTGCAACTCCTGGCTTTCCAATGTCTCTGTCCGGATATCCAATTCTCTGATCTCATTATCGGGCTCTATTATTTTTCCTACTACATAATTACCATGATTTGCAGTAGGAAGTTCCTGTCCGTCATAAAAAATGCTAACATTTCCGATTTTTTCGGGCGAAATCAGGAGAACATCCATCTCATCAGTATAATTTTCCTCCAGTCCTACATGGAAGTTCTGGATACCATGTGCAAATACGCCATCTGTGATCTTCTGGATGCTATAATCCATATTAGTTCCAAATATTCCATACAGAACTTCAATCAGTCTCTCAGGAGTCTCTGCCGAATACATCTGCGCTGATGTACTCTCCGAGATACTTTTCAATACCTCTGTATTTCCATCATAATCCCCAAAAGCTATGTTGTAGATTTGAATTCCGTTTTCTGTACATTTTTCTGCAGCCAACTTCAGATCTTCTTTGGAAATTTCCGTTGTACGTCCTGTGTTGGAACCTTCCAGATCCGGTTCACCATCAGAAATCAGGACAATGACACGCTTTCTTACAGCTTCCTCTTCCAGGAGTTCCAACCCATAGGATAATCCAAGCCCGATATCCGTATTCCCTGCATACTGCTCCTGATCAATGAGTTTCTTCAGATCTGCCCTTTCCTCTTCGGTCTGTATGGCAAGAGGCGACGTGAAAGTGAGAATCCTGTCATTATATGCAACAAAACCCACACGTATGTCCGCGCTATGAACGGTATCCACAAATGCTTTCACCATCCCTCTCGCTATGTCCCGGGAATCATTAGTTTTCATGGAGCCACTGTAATCCATGACAAACATGACATCCAATCCCTCTTTGGCACTGACGAATTCTTTTGCACAAACCATAAGGGGGCAGAAAAAAGAAAAAAACAGACATAGTATAAATACCATTCTATATTTCTTCACTTCTTCTCTCCCCCCTGGTCATTCGACTTTTACTGTTTTTTTGAAGGCTTCTTCGGCTGATGCATTCCAAATTCAGATGCTCTTCCATCCGCTCTCTTTGCAGCATCCCCTGCCACTTTTGCCAGAAGCCTAAGCACTTCTTTTTTTATGATCTTCTCCTCCTGTCATTAAAATTGTTACTACTATGAATGTACTTATGAGACTGGCTGTCATCTGCATTTGATGAGCCATACATAAGACAATTCCAACCATACTCCAGAAACCGCAGATCTGCATACTCCGTTTTCTGAAAAAGAGCTCCTCCTTCTGTGTAAGCGGTCGGTTTTCATGTTCGACAGGAGCTTTTTTGAAAATGCACAACCAAAGTGCCGCCGTCGCCGAAAAAAATAACACAATGGTTGCTTTTTCATATCGAGATATCCACTCAGATGCCATAATACACAAGCTCCCAGTTATGGCGAAGTACAAAAAGCATTTTTGATAGCTGTCAGCATGATAACCTCCACAGAAAAATCTCAGACTGACAAATGCCAGATAAAACAGGAATGTCTCCGGCAGTTTATGAAGTCCAATCCCAATCAGTAAAATAATGATTCCATTAACCATATTAGCTATGGTAATTTCAAACCCATATTTATAAATCTCCTCGTCATCTGCCGTGATAATCTGTTCTTTTAAAAGCAACAAAGACAAATAAGTGGAAATCATACTTATCATAACAAAACCTCTTTTTCTACATACTAACAAATATTTTATCCAGAAGCAATCAATGTGACATAATCAGTATTTTTTCGACATAAACAGTAAAATATTGCAAGTATAAATCAAAAGGGCCATTATATTTTCTGATATTATGACCTTTCCTGTCGTTTCTATAACCTGATTTCAATATAATCTTTTGACGGAACCTGCCTTCCTCTTCCCAGCGACAATAAGGAAACCGATGAATGGCTAAGACATAAGATAAAAACCATTTATTGAAAACAATGGAAGAAAGTCAGGACGAAATTCAAGGAGATAAAGAAGGCAGGGGCGGAAGAAGAAAAGGCATGGATATGTACCAATATGCGAAATAGAAACCGGTATTGTGATGAATGTTTCGTATTGCAGACTGCATTTAACAACAGAAAACTCCGTGAATTTGGATATCCAACATTCACAGAGTTTTATCTGAAAGTATGTGAAAACTAAGGAACCGCCCGCCGTATACAGAACCATACCCACTGGAAGGGGCGGTAAATTATTTATCTCCCTATTGATTTTTCATTACATTAACAACAGTCGGCAATTCCTCTAATTTCCCAACATTTACATAGGTAAACGGAATCCATTTCAATATAAGCTTTCGTTTCGCCGATCCGTCTTTCTTCCCGGTCCAATATGTATGCCAGTGTCCCCTTCTGACATGAGGAGCAAGTCTGTAATGAACCACCGGTTCATAATTTGATCTGCCAGACTGTTGTTTTGTCTTTTTGATATGTTTTTCAGTTCTTCTCCGGTTTTGACTCACCATACGCATACCAACATCCCATTTCCTTATTTCCCTGTAGCAGTCTTTTATATCTTCAATCCTTCGCAAAGTTCCGGAAGGCTTTGGATCTGCAGACTGAATATCTGCATTGACAGAACATATATATAATACCAGCTGAAGCATTTTTTCTGCAAGCTCCATATGCTCCCGTACTTTATCATCAACACATTCCCGCTGATAACGTTTTTTCAGGACTTCAGCTATACATTCTCTCAGGGTTTTTCCTTCGGTTAATTCAAATCCACGAACCGCTACTTCCTGCCCGTTTCTGCACAAAACAAGAAATTTTAACACATCGTTACCATACTGATCCATATCGTAATAGACAAAAAAACCATGGTACTGGTCTTCCTGCAGATTCGGAGATTCCATATAAACGCAGGGATATGGCAGACTCTTTAATATTTCCACAGGAATCTGATCATCTCCCGCCTGCTGATATAAGGCGAGTTCTAATTCCATGTTAAAACGATACACCTGTTTGCTGATCCTCCAGGATGCCAACGCACTCACAATATTCGCAACATGCACTGCATCTTCATATTCATCAGCAGGAATCCGATCATAGTAATTCATGGTAAATAATACTTCAAGAAGTGTGATGTATGCAAGATCAGAAGTTTTACCT
>ERZ808042.985-NODE-985-length-10836-cov-8.861976_pt1 | contig 10836 bp, 15 predicted proteins | sample MGYA00380193_ERZ808042 | MGnify/ENA primary metagenome ERZ808042 (study PRJEB31490, sample SAMN06133401) | mouse gut metagenome | isolation source: M1_2 | host: mice | place: China: Chengdu | collected 2015-05 ...
GCTGCATTCCCTCGCCCCCTTATCTCTAATTATATCATATTTTGGGCAGCTTTGGTGCTACTTTGTCAACAGCCCCACTTTGTCTCGTAGAGGAAACGGGCTGTAACCGTCAGGTTACAGCCCATTTTTTTGCCGGAGTAGAAAGCCTGCCAGCACGTCCTGGAGCGCGGGGCCGCCTTCGGCAAACTCAATTTTTACACCCACGCCGCCCACGCAAAAGCAATAGGGATTTTCCACCGTGTTCAGAAAACGGGCCAGCCGCTCCTTGCGGGAAAGGGTGTTGTCCAGACGCAGACCGCTCACGTCGGCCAGCGTGTCAGCCGCCACAGCGCCGATATTCACGCGCTGCATTTCATCTAATCTCTGCGCCGTCAGCATGACAAAAGCCTCCTCTTATGTATTGCCGCTCCCCGGTGGGGAAACGAAAACGGACGGCATCGTTGCCGCCCGTTTTCCTTGCTCCACCTTTGGGACAATGTGTCTCGTTGTCAGTAGGGACTCCGCTCGTAGATAGCCTGGGCCTCCTCCGTGGTGGTGAAGTCGAACACCTCGCGGAGCTCCGCCAGCACCCGGCCAATGTCGGCGGGCTGGAAGCCGCACCGCTCCATAGCGGATATGACGTAGCCCTGGCAGGCCCCCTCGCTCCACGGCTGGGAGAGCAGCGCCGCCAGTTCAGGGTCAAAGCCCATGTTGTCCGCCTCCTATGTAAAAATGGAGAGCGCCGCGCCGTTGTGTTTGGCCCGTCAAAAGACAGCAGTTGACAGACGCGGCGCTCCAGCGCAGGAGAGGGAGCAGGCCCGGAGGGACAGCGGCCAGCCTGTCCACCTGCGGATCATGGCCGTGGGATGGCCCGGCCCATTGCGGCGCTGGTGTTGTTCGCTCGTTTTCCCCTCGGAAAAGTCACCGCGCACCCGCCGCCCGGCTCCCCGCTTCTGCTCGGAGCCGCCCGCCTTCTCTTGCGCCGGGGAAGTAAAAACTTCCTCCTATATACCCAGGGAAGTTAGAGCATCTTTTTCAAGCCGGAAATTAAAATTTCTCCCACAATTTTTTCATGGTTGCCAGCCCGCGCTCAATGGAAATACTAACGGCGTTTACGCTCACGCCTTCGTCGGCAGCAATCTCCGTTTGGGAGCGCCCCAGCAGATAGTGAGCATACACCCTCCGGCCCTGTACGTCAGGCAGGGAGTTCAAGGTGCAGCATAAGCGCCGGTACTGATCCATAAGCTCCAGACACGCCGCCGGGGAGGGCTCAAACTCGCAGGCCGCGTTTTCGATCCCGTCCTCCGCATCCAGCGAGTAGTTGGCCTTGTTGCGCTTCATGCGCCGCTGGTGGGTGGCCTCGTACCGTTTATCTGCCCGGAGCTCTTCCGCCACTTCGTCGGTGACTTCGATGAACACATCTGCCTTATACCAATAGAAAAACTCTTTCAAGTTGATGGTCGTCATATGTAAATCCTCCGTTTTGATTTTTGGGGGTAGGGCGAATCAAAACGGAGGGCAGGTGGGCCCCGGCAGCGGGGGTCTACTTTGGGACAAAGTGTCTCAAGACAATCTCGACAAAAAATGACAACGCCCGCACAGCCTTGTACTGTGCGGGCGCATGAAGTGACATAGTTCTTTATATACTTACATATTTCGTGTATATAGCCGGAGTAGCCCGGCGGAGGGTCTATGCTTTTTTTAGCAAATTATGTATAGCAGAAACGAGAAAAGACACGGCGCTACCTCCTAAACGGTCACCGTATCTTTCAAATGGAAAGAGCCGATAACCGCATTTTAATTTGCGTGTTATCGGCTCTGCGTCTATGCGTCTGGCTCTTTTGATATTTATTTGGATATTAAGCTACTCAAGCAAACAACAGATAGGTTTCCTTTTTTTACATCTACTAAAGTCTCCTGCTTGCATTTCGGACAATACAGCGGGAAATTGACAAGCTCTGTGTCTGGACGCACTTTAAGTCGGGTTTTATTTCCACATACGGGGCATAGAAGCCATATCATCTGACCCATCAAAGGCTTTCCTCCTTGCAATTTTTTTGAATTAGCTTTTTTTGCTCCCACTTTCTACTTTTGAAATAGAGCAAGCCCACAATAGCAGGCAGGACTGGCGAGAGTGCCTGTCCATAAAAAATGCCGGGAAATCCCATACAAAGGGTAAAAGCTAAAAACCAGCTCACTGGCAGACGAATGATAACTGCATCCAATAAAGCGTTAATCATGGCAACATTTGCCGCACCTACCCCGATGGCAAAGGAATCCAGCGTATACATGGCCGCATAAATCAAACTATTGATACCGCAACAAATACGCAGGTAATACACACCATCGTTTACTACTTCCGGGCTGGTTCTACCGAACAGTAAAATCAATGGTTCCGCAAAAAGTTGTACGCCAATTACAACAACAAACGTAACAGCAATATTCATCACTAAACTGATTTTTACCACCTTTCGGGCTCGTTCGATTTGTCCTGCACCCATGCACTGACCGGCCATCGCCGTTACTGCCTGTCCAATAGCCCAGCAGGGCATACCAGCAAAGGTATTGATCTGCAAGCCTACGCCAGATGCGGCGGAAACAGAAGTACCAAATTGATTGAGCATACCTGTTACCAGCAGATAGGCCGTGTTGACTACTACCATCTGAATTGCTGTGGGTAGACCGACTTTTATAATGGCGGTCAGCTTATCCCATTGAAGTGTAAATTTTCCGTGTTCCGCCGCAGAGAAAAACACCTTGCGTCGTTTTAGATAGAACAAAGAAATCAAAAAGGAAATTCCCTGTGCCGTGATTGTCGCGTAAGCGGCTCCTGCTGTCCCCATTTCAAAGGGGCCTACCAATATAATATCTAAAATGACATTGATGATGGTGGCAATCCCAACAAAGCAGAGGGGAGATTTTGAATCCCCCAGTCCCTTGAGTACGGAGCAAACAGCATTATATCCAAACACAAAGACCGTCCCACAACAAATAATTTTCATATAGTCACAGGCATCTTGATACGCATCCGCCGGAACATTTAGTGCCTGAAACAGAGGACGGTAAACTGCCAGGCTCACAACAGTCACAAAGAAAGAAGATACCAGCGAAAGTAACGCCAACATTTGAAAAGACTCTGCTTGCCCCTTTGCATCGTCTGCCCCTTTGTATTGAGCAATCAATACAGCTCCACCCATTGTCATACCAATACAAATTGAGTTAATGATATAACACAATTTAGAAGCGTTGTTAATCGCCGCAAGGCCCACATCTCCTACAATCTGGCCGATCACAAGCATATCTACCACATTGTAGAAAGATTGCAGTATATTCGCCAGAAGTAACGGGAGCGCGAAAACGGCCAGCTTTCTTGGCACACTCCCGGTCAATAAGTTATGTTTTTCTATCATATCCATTCCTCCAAAAAGAAAAGGGCACACCATACCGTGTACCCTTTGCACATTCATAAATAAGCATAACAAAAGGCCACAAACAAAACATTGTCTGTGGCCTAAACAGTCGATTGTCTATCATTAATTGGATAAAAGGGCACAAAAACCAAAGGCAGTCTATATCCGCCTTGGCCCTTTCACCATATCAATCAACTCTCCGAAAAGGCTCCGCACAATGTTTCGTGGTATAAACTTGTGTGGAGCCGAATCCAATACAGAACTTCCCGAACAACATTGTGTTCACCTCTCTTGTTAATTTGTATTAAATTATACACAGTTTGCACTTTCTTGTCAAGTCAAATCCATAGGCTCTTATTTTTTTAGAGACTTTGATTTGCGAAAAAAGATACTACTAAAATATAAAATTGTATTTCGTTCTCATACCCGCCCCTGAAATGTAAAATAATATAGGGGTGATGTGAAAATGTACCAATATGAAAAGCGCCTGGACTGTCGCGCCTTGGGCAAAGAAATCAAGCGCAGACGCAAGGCCAAAGGCTGGACGCAGGAGCATCTGGCCCAGCTTGTAGACCTCACCCCTCGCTCCATCATGTATATTGAGAACAAGGGCCAGCACACCAGCCTCAACGCCTTTTACAAACTCGTCACCCTTTTGGATATTTCCGTAGATGAATTTTTCTACCCGGACAAACACAACGGAGAGGACGAGCGCCGGAAACACATTGACCGGATGCTGAATGGCATGGACGAAAAAGAGCTAACCATCATGGAGAGCGCCGCAGAGGGCATCTGCAAAGCCCGTGAAACGGAGGGGACGTAAGGAAACGCCGCCTCCGTTTTTGCGCCCATTTCAGGGCCACACGCTAACTGCAAGCAATGCAAGTGTGGGCACACTTGCTATTTTTGCGGAGCTGTTAGCCCCACAAAAATGCTTGTTGGGGAGCCTCCCCAAACCCGGCCTTTGGGACAAAGTGTCCCAAAGATTGTCTGCGTCACAGGCCGCTACCGCGCCTGTTCCTTATCGTCGCGCCCGCCGGTCACACCGAGCAAATGATCCACGTTCCCCTTGACGGTGACGAGCTCCCGCATATCCCGCTGGGCCTGTCGGTACTCGGCATAGAGGGCCTTTTTCTTCTCCGCCAGTTTCCGGCGCTGCTGTTTCAGTTTTTCCATCTTGGGCAGCTTGGCCCCACCCAAAAGCTCATTGATGGAAGCCTTGGCCGCCCGGTAGGTGTCAAGCTCCTCCTCGTGCGCCGCCAGATACTTCTTGCTATACCGGGCCGCTTTGTAGCCGTCGAACACAGGCCGGGTCTTGGCATAGTTCACCACGGCCCCCATCAGCGCGGAAGTCTGTGCAAGCTGATCTTCCACGGCCCGGAGCTCCCCGGCGAGGGCATGGGCTCGGTCAACCGCCGTTTCCGTTTTCTCCGCCAGCGTGTCATAGTCGGTCAGGCCGTTTTCCTGTAAGAATTGCAGGGCGGCGGCCATCTGTTTCAGGTTATAGAGCTTTGCCCAATGTTCATAGCCTGGGCCCTTGCCCTGGGCCATGCGCTGCTGAATGTCAATGACGAGATTGATCCGTCGCCGGGAAGCCGGGCCGCTGACAGGCGCAGGCCGGGCTGGGGCCTTGCCGTCAATGACGGCCTGCACATCCTCCGGGCCATAGCCGCTGCCCAGCGTGGAGCTCCGCCAGCGGGCAGGCCGCTCATAGCCGGGGAGCTTGAACGAGAGAACGCCGCCCCGCCCATGCACCACCTGAACGCCAGCGGACTCTAACAGGGAGAGGAACGCCGGGAGGTCAGCGGGCCGCTGGGCAAGGGCGGTATCTATGGCAGCTCGTAGCTGCTCCTTTTGAGAGGGCCGACGATCCGCGCCCAGCCATTGCCCATAATGCAGGAATTTTCCTTTGCTGTGCAGCTTGGGGTTCAGGATCACGGACAGGTCATTCTCCAGACATACCCTGTCGGAGAGCCGCCGCAGGGCAAAGGTGGAGCCGAGAAAATTGCGGAACTTCCGGGAGCAGTCCAGCGCCGTGGAATTGTAATAGATGTGGTTGTGAATGTGCCCTTTGTCGATGTGCGTACAGACAAAGAATTGATACTTTCCCTTTGTCCAGCGCATAGCCGTTTCATAGCCGATTTTATTTGCTTCTTCTGGGGTAATCTCCCCTTGGGGGAACGCCTGCCGGATCTGATAGCAGAGCGCCCCATGTTCCGCAGGCCGTCCGACTGCCGCCTGATATTGCTCCTTGACGAGCATAAACTCCAGATGGGCTGTCTTGGGTTCGCATAGGTACGCAGACACCGCTCCCAGCTTCTCAGGGTTCAGGCCATAGTCAAAGCGATCCTTCAGGCTTTGCAGAGCTGTCCGCTTTGCGGCCCGCTTATGGGATTTAATAAAAGTTGCTGCCGTGGGCTTCACCTCGCTTCCACAAAAAAGTGACAGCGGTTAAGTTACCGCTGCCACTCCGAACAGTTGCCATTATTCTTGATCTTTGACGTACTCGCTCCATGACTTTCCATATAAATGATTACAACACACATCTCTCAACAATTTTCTGAAACCGACTAAAAAGTTGAGGTTAATAGTGCCATCCGGTTTTTCATAGATATATCGCCAGTAATCAAAAGCATCAGATATGTTGTCAAGCAATTCATTAAACATATTTTCGTTTTGAGAGTTAAACCATGCCTGCAATGCCCGCTCAACAGACAACGCAGTTTGGTCATCTATTGTTTTGAACTTTTCCCACAAACTTTTCAAATCGTGGCGATATTTATGCTTTAATTCTTCGACTGACACACCATGAAAAACCAATAGCGTTTTAATAAACACCTCACACGCAAAAGCTGAATTTGAATACCACGATTTTATGAGCGATTATCGCTCACCGTGGGTTTTCAATAAAATCCTCCAAAAGCCTTGAAAACAAAGGATTTTTCACAGTGTGTTCGCCTTATCCCTTTATTCGGTTTCACACAAGTTTACCCTTGCCCCGACTGTCCATAAGGGCAGAAGCAAGGGCAAGAAACTCACGCAACAGAATATAACAGCGTGTGGCAATCGGAGAACTGTGACGTATGTGCGAATATATTATAGCGGAGGATTTCAAAATATGGACAAGTACATTTTTGACGAGAACAACGGTCTGTGGTATGAACTGATTGGCAACTACTATTTCCCCTGTTTGACTGTACCCGCTGAAGAAGAACAGCCGGTCGGAGTGTGGGGTCAGCGGCACAGGCGGTATCTCAAAGAATACCGCCCCGCCCTATATAATGCTCTGCTGTTGAGCAACAAACTGAACGGCTACCTTGCCGACATTGACCAGCAAGCCCAGGAAATGATGGACACCATCATCCAGCAGATGGCGGAAGCCCAAGGTATCACCGAAACGATGAAAGCCGCTGATCCGATGGCCTGGGTTGGCAGGATGAACAATATCCGGGTATCGGCAACCGAAATCGTGAACGCAGAAATCATTTCCCCATGACAAAGGCAAAAACGGCGGGGATTGTTCTCCGCCGTTTCTCTCTCTAAACATATAAAAATTTTTTGATTTGATGTATTGACAAATCGTCGCCAGTCGCATATACTAACTATATCAAAAGTTTTTGATGTGAGGTTAACAATGGATAACAAAATGCAAAAGAACGCAAAAGTATTCAAAGCTCTGTGCGATCCCAATCGACTGGCCATCTTGGAATTGCTTCGGAGCGGCGAAAAATGCGCCTGTGTCTTGCTGGAACAGTTGGAACTAAAGCAATCCGGCCTTTCCTACCACATGAAAATACTCTGTGAGTCGGGCATTGTGGCAAGCCGTCAGGAGGGAAAGTGGACGCACTACCGTCTGAGCGGCGAGGGCCGGGATCGCGCCGTGAAATTGCTCAAAGAACTAACTACACCATACGCGGAGCAGCAGGGTAGCAGTTGCGCCTGCGGAAGCGAAAGAATTGCCATCTGAAACGGTGGCTTTTCTTTCAAACAACACATCAAAATATTTTGATATTATAATTTGCGAGGTGACATTACTTTATGTGGGACTTTATACAAGATCAAGTGCTTGGCATGAAGTGGCTGAACGAGGTCATTGGCAGAGGTGTGTCCCTGCTGGGGTTGGACACCGCTTCCCGCTGGGGCGGGAGTGTGCAATTCTTCCTTTACGACACGGTGAAAATCACGGTGCTGCTGTGTGTTTTGATTTTTGGGATTTCCTATATTCAAAGCTATTTTCCACCGGAGCGAAGCAAGAGAATTTTGGGCCGCTTCCATGGCATTTGGGCAAACATCATCGGCGCTCTGCTGGGGACGGTAACACCATTTTGCTCCTGCTCATCCATACCGCTGTTCATCGGCTTTACCAGTGCGGGCCTGCCGCTGGGCGTGACATTTTCGTTCCTGATTTCTTCCCCTATGGTGGACTTGGGAAGTCTGGTACTGCTCATGAGCATTTTCGGCACGAAGGTAGCCATCGTGTATGTCATTATGGGCCTTGTCATCGCTGTGGTGGGCGGGACGCTGATTGAAAAGCTGCACATGGAGCAATATGTGGAGGAGTTCATTCGCAGCGCCAGTAGTGTGGACATTGATTCGCCTACCCTCACGCAAAAGGAACGGTTAATCTATGCAAAAGATCAGGTTGTATCCACATTCAAAAAGGTATTTCCCTATATCCTCCTTGGCGTAGGAATTGGGGCGCTCATTCACAACTGGATTCCCGAAAGCTGGATCGCGGCTGTCCTTGGGAGCCGCAACCCCTTTGGCGTTGTGCTGGCTACAGTAATCGGAGTGCCGATGTATGCCGATATTTTTGGCACAATTCCTGTGGCAGAGGCTTTGCTCGGTAAAGGTGCCCTACTCGGAACGGTTCTCGCCTTTATGATGGCGGTCACGACCTTGAGCCTGCCGTCGCTTATCATGCTCCGTAAAGCGGTCAAACCGAAGCTGTTGGGCCTGTTTATAGGGATATGCACCATTGGTATTATCTTGGTCGGCTACTTGTTCAATGCAATTCAGCCCATACTAATCTAATTTCAGGAGGTAATCATCATGGGACTGTTCAACAAGAAAAAGGAAGAAACCAAATCCTGCTGTTGTGGCGGGAACTGTACCCCGGAGAGTATGGCCGAAGCTGAAACGGCAAAAGCAACCGTCGGTGTCAAAGTGCTGGGAGCCGGTTGTGCAAAGTGCAACGCTTTAGAGGCGGCTGTCCGCTCTGCTCTGGAAGAACTGGGGATGAATACCACCATCGACCATGTTACGGACTTCAGCCAAATCGCCGCCTATGGCGTTATGTCCACCCCGGCCTTGGTGGTGGACGGCAAGGTGGTGTCCTATGGCAAGGTATTGAGCAAAGACGAAGCAAAAACTATCATTCAGAAAGCAAGAAGCTGAAAGTAAGCAACTCAAACTATGTACGCACCGCATGGCCTTATGGCTGTGCGGTGCTTTTTCATCTGCCGTTAGTCTTTCGTATAGGCGTCCACGATACGTACTTCCAACTCCCGGTTCCGCTCCATCGCCCTGCGGAGTTCCGGCACTTCCAGCAGGCCCCTGGCGTTGGCGATAATGAGGATTCGATTGAGGCTGGCCCCCACCCTGCGGACTTCATAGATCAGCTTCGGCACGTCAACGGAGGGGGCTTCTCGGATGACAGCACCGCTGATACACTGCCGGATAAACCGCTCACGGGAGCCGCTGGCCCTGCTGACCTTTTCGTTGAGGTCGGCCAATTCCTCGTCAGACAGACGGATGATGATTTGGTTTGTTCTGCTTCGCATGGATTCTCCTTTCTCCGGGGTCATAGGGGCGGCAAGCCCCTGTCAAGCGGTATTGTGATATCACAATACGTTGCTTGCTAAGACTGTACCACTTCCGCCCCGACGTATTTTTCGGGTGCGTCCCCGATACCCCGGCTGTTCTTTTCAGCCGGTGAATTTTGGGAGAACACGCCCAAGGTACGTCACTCGACCCGGCGGACGTCACCCTCCCGGAGCAGGTTCCGCCCCTGGTTGGCGGCCATGAACCGCTCCAGGGTATCTCGCCGGATGATGGCTTTCCGGCCCACCTTCAACACCGGCAGCTTGCCCCAGTCCACCAGCTTCCGCATGGTGTTACGCCCAATACCCGTACACTCGGCGGCTTCCTCGATGGTCAGCCCTATTTTAACTGCGCTCATTCTGCACGCTCCTTTCTGTTGCACTCGTTTTGCAACTTCAACACCGTTATTATACTTAATTCGCCTGTGTTTGTCAACTCGTTTTAAGGCGTTTCAATAATTCTTTTTGAAAATATATGAAAAATAGGGTTGCAATTCAAGTCCTACCGTGTTATACTCATACTCGATAGGAGGTGAACTTCTTGGATAACGCAGAAATGCTCACTCCAAAAGAAGTGGGAAAGCGTATCAAAGAGCGTAGGAACGAGATTGATATCTCCATGCCGGAGCTTGGGCGGCGGGTGGGGGTCAACAAATCCACCATCCAGCGGTACGAAACGGACGGGGTCAATCCCAACCGCAACATGATTATCAACGGTTTGGCGGAGGCCCTGCAAACCACCCCGGAATGGCTCACGGGTCTGTCCGAGGAAAAAGAAATCAAAGCCGAGGATGGCCGAACCATCTGCGAGGGCGAGGTCTTAGACCATCTGAACAGCTTCTTGGACGTGGTGGCTAAGACGGTACAGCCGGAAATCCAGCAGCAGTTCCTCACATCCACGATTTGCCTGCTGATCGACCTGTTCTCCGTTACCGCCCAGCACTATGGCAGGACGCTGAACGAGATCGACCGGCTGGCCAGGGACGAAGCCCTCAAAAAATCCATCCAGCAGTACACCATCCACGTTGACGACATCATCGTGCCGGTCTATCGCCGGGAGATGGAAGCTCCTATCGAGGATATGAAGCGGTTCCTGGACGGGCTGCTACATATCTTCGACAAAGGGCGTACCAGGGTAGATACAGCCTATCTGTATAACATCCTGCATGACGCCCAAGTGCGGCTGAACGCCGCCAACGATTCCGTGGCACCTTGACAACATAATATACCGGGAAAACCCGGTAGAAATGATGTAACGCACATCATACGTCACAGGCCCGATTGCCACGGATAGAAAGGAGTTTTTATCTATGGCAAATTGCCAGCAGAAACGCCGGGAGCATGACGGCCAGCATCAGGAACAGGGCCCCGGTATTGCCGAGGGCCCCTCTTGTAAGCAGATACAAGGGAATCCCAAACGCCGCCGCGCCGCCGAAGCAGATAAGCTGCCGCTTGGTAAGATTAAATGCCAGCTTGGTTTTGATTTTGGATAGGTCATTGGGGACGTTCACATAGGCCATTAGCTGTCACCTCCTGTTTGGGACAAAATGGGGCTGTTGACAAAGTAGCACCAAAGCTGCCCAAAATATGATATAATTAGAGATAAGGGGGCGAGGGAATGCAGC
>ERZ808042.987-NODE-987-length-10791-cov-24.346276_pt1 | contig 10791 bp, 8 predicted proteins | sample MGYA00380193_ERZ808042 | MGnify/ENA primary metagenome ERZ808042 (study PRJEB31490, sample SAMN06133401) | mouse gut metagenome | isolation source: M1_2 | host: mice | place: China: Chengdu | collected 2015-05 ...
TCCGCCTGGGGCTCGAACCCAGGACCCCAACATTAAAAGTGTTGTGCTCTACCTGCTGAGCTAGCGAATCAATCCTTATTTGCGTATCAGTTATTTCCTGATTGCGGGTGCAAAGGTAGTGACTTTTTTTATATCTGCAAGCTTTTGGGTGAAAAAAGTTTTATTTATTTTTCGTCATCTTCCTCTATCTTCTGATTATCAGATGTTTCATGTGTGTCGTATTTTATTCTCTCTTTGTTGATGATGAAACGTTGATAATAGGAGAGCATTAGGGTGGTGAGCGGGAGTGCTATGATCATACCTAACATCCCGAGCAAGGATCCCCAGATGGAAAGAGATAAAAGAATGATGGCAGGGTTGAGCCCTGTGATCTTTCCCATGATTCTTGGGACAAGGAAACCATCTTGGATGGCTTGAACAACAATAAAAACAACGAGGGCACCTGCCAGGATTACCCAGAAATTCTCACCGGTATCAGCAGCTTTTAGGATTGCTAATATGACGGTGGGCAAGAAACCGATAATCTGCAGATATGGAACCATATTGAGGGCACCGATGAAAAGTCCCAAGGCAATAGCCATCGGAAAGTCGATGATCAGGAACCCAATGCTGAACAAGATGCCGACACAGAAGGCAACAAGTGCCTGGCCGCGGAAATAGCGATTCATTCCATCCTGTATGTCATTGACCAGATTGGATGCAAAGGTACGGTATTTGCCTGGTAGCAGGTGAAGCCATCCTTCTGCGATGGATTCATAGTCGAGCAAGATGAATACCACATATAATAAAATGATGAATGAAGCGAATACGCTAAACAGAATATTAATAGATTCCGCAACGAGTGCCCAAAGTTTAGGAACAGTCTCTTTAATGGTATTCATTATATTTTCTTCACTTAGGATTCGGTTCAGTGCCTGAAGGTCGATATGTCTGTGGATAAATTCCGAAAGAGTAGGAGGCACTGTTCCGGAACGATAAGCACCATTAGTCAGATAAGTAACCAACAGATCGTTCATTCGTCCTATTTCGGCAAGCATTGGGGGCACTAAAAGGTAAAAAATGGCAATTCCTACTATGGTAATGCTGAACAATGCGCAGAAAATAGAAATGATCCTGCTTTTAAAGCGTAATTTATACTGGAAAAATTTGACGAGCGGATAAATCATATAAGCGATAAGCCATGCCACAAAAAAAGGTAGCAGTACGCCGCTGAGCCTTTTAAAAAGTATCAGTAATCCCACAATGAGCGCACAGCAGATGGAACCACGTATGAAACTATCAAATGTAATCTTTTTCCTTTCCATAATAATCTGACGTTTGATGTGCGACCTCACCGGAAATGTCCGGGCTTTGCTACCGTGAGGTCATTATGATTTTTCTTTGTCCTCTTGCAGGGCTTTCTGGTAACACTCCCGACATAAAGGTTCGTATTCGGCTGTTTCACCCAATAGCACCTGTTTGTCGTTTTTCACCGTACGGTGTGAAAAAGAGGCTAATTGTCCACATTTTACACAAATGGCATGTACCTTGGATACTTCGTCGGCAATGGCACACAAAGCTGGCATCGGACCAAACGGTATGCCTTTGAAGTCCATGTCCAATCCGGCTATGATGACACGTACTCCGTTGTTTGCCAATTGATTGCATACATCTATTAAACCACTGTCGAAGAACTGTGCCTCGTCAATGCCTACCACATCAATTTCGGATGTGAAAAGCAGTATGCTGGCTGAAGAGTCGATGGGGGTGGAGGAAATGGTATTACTGTCATGTGAAACAACGTCCCCCTCAGAATAGCGTGTGTCAATGGCAGGTTTGAATATCTCTACGCGTTGGCGGGCAAATTTGGCCCGCTTCATGCGACGGATCAGTTCTTCGGTTTTTCCTGAAAACATGGAACCGCAAATTACTTCAATTCTTCCTCTTCTTCTCGTCTCTTGTATATGATCTTCTGAAAATAATACCATGCTGATGTATGTTATAATTGGTTGCAAAAGTAATAGTTTTATTGGCTTCTCGGTGTTTTTTCATTATTTATTTCTACATTTGCGAAGTCATTCAAGAAGAAATTCAGATGTAGATATGCAAGCATTGTTGAACGATATAGAATTGGATATTCAGGAACTTAAATGCCTGATGGAGGCCGTTTCGCGTAAACCGGATTCTGCTTTGCGTGAAGTGGCAAAGAGAAATATTGTGCAAATGCGTGGCCGGTTGGACATCTTACTGGAACAGTTGGATCGGGGAGCACTACCGGAAAACGAACTTCCTGACCGGATTATAAATCCAATGCCGGAACCTGTGTCAGCAGCAGCAGCAGCAGCAGCAGAAGAAGAAGAAGAAGAAGAAGAAGAAGAAGAAGAAGAAATAGTTGTGGGCAACCCGGAGAAAGATGAAGAGCCTGTAATAGTTCCGGAGGCTCCGGAGATGCCGGAATCTGAACAATTGGAATTGCCTGAAGTGACCGTAGAACCGGCACAATCGGCTGAAGTATCTATGAAGATTGAAACCAATACGGCTTCTACACCTATTTTGGCCGAGCGGATTAAAACAACTGGAGATTTACGCCGTTCAATCAGTCTGAATGATTCGTTTCGCTTTTCCCGTGAACTGTTTGGGGGAAGCATGGAGCAAATGAATCATGTGTTGCAACAGATTGGGGAGATGCATTCACTGGATGCGGCTCTTGTTTTCTTATCTTCTAAAATAAAGGTGGAAGAGGAAAATGAAGCTAAAGCTGATTTAGTGGAACTTCTCAAAAAGTACTTTATATAAAAACGCGATTATTAGGATATGGGAAAACTATATGTGGTACCGACGCCGGTCGGGAATTTGGAGGACATGACATTTAGGGCTATTAAAGTCCTGAAGGAGGTCGACTTGATTCTGGCGGAGGATACCCGTACTTCCGGAATCTTGCTGAAACATTTTGAGATTAAAAACGTGATGCAATCCCACCATAAGTTTAATGAACATAAAACGGTGGAGAGTGTTGTTAATAGAATAAAGGCAGGAGAAACCATTGCTTTGATTTCGGATGCCGGAACACCGGGAATTTCTGATCCGGGTTTTCTGGTAGTTCGTGAATGTGTGCGCAATGGTATCGAAGTACAATGCCTGCCCGGAGCGACAGCTTTTGTTCCGGCGTTGGTAGCATCGGGATTGCCTAACGAAAAGTTTTGTTTCGAAGGTTTTCTCCCTCAGAAAAAGGGGCGTATGACAAAATTGAAATCGTTGGTGGATGAACACAGAACAATGGTGTTTTATGAATCCCCACATCGTTTGCTGAAAACATTGACACAGTTTGCCGAATATTTCGGTCCCGGACGTCGGGTATCTGTGTCCCGTGAAATTTCAAAGATTCATGAGGAAACGGTTCGCGGGACTTTGAGTGAATTGATAGAACACTTTACCGTTACCGAACCCCGGGGCGAGATTGTGATTGTACTTGCAGGAATAGACGATTAATAATAACTTCATTTAAAAACGTAAAACGTAATCGTATGAAAAAGTTAGTAGTTTTATTAGTATGCGCAGCTATGTTGGCTTCGTGTAACGGCCTGGGTGGTGGAAGTAAGGACCTGAAGGCAGAAAATGATTCTCTTTTGATGGAGTTGACCCAGCGCAATGCCGAATTGGACGAAATGATGGGTACTTTCAACGAAGTTCAGGAAGGATTTCGTAGAATAAATGCAGCTGAAAGCCGTGTTGACTTGACCCGTGGCACTATCTCTGAGAATTCTGCAACCGCAAAACAACAAATAGCATCTGATATTGAATTCATCACGAAACAGATGGAAGAAAACAAGGCACAGATCGCTAAGTTGCAGGCTATGCTGAAGAATAGTAAGAATAATTCGGCACAATTGAAAAAAGCCGTTGAATCTTTGACTCAGGAGTTGGTTGCTAAAACTCAGCGTATCGAAGAGCTTCAGGCTGAATTAGCTTCTAAGAATATCCGTATTCAGGAGTTGGATGCTGCAGTAACCGGACTGACTGCCGATAAAGAGTCATTGGCTGCTGAAAATGAAGCCAAGGCAAAGACCGTAGCAGAACAGGATAAGGCCATCAATAGTGCATGGTTTGTGTTTGGTACTAAATCGGAGCTTAAATCTCAGAAGATTCTTGAAAAAGGGGATGTGCTGAAGAGTGCGGATTTCAACAAGGATTATTTTACTCAGATCGATATCCGTACTACTAAAGAGATTAAATTATATTCTAAACGTGCTGATTTGCTCACTACTCATCCGGCTAAATCTTACGAGCTGGTTAAAGATGATAAAGGTCAGCTGACTTTGAAGATCACGAATCCGAAAGAATTCTGGAGTGTATCTAAATATCTGGTAATCCAGGTCAAATAAGTAGTATAAAACAAACGTAACTGATAAGGGCACGGACTACACAGTATGTAATCCGTGCTCTCTTTTTTGAAATGTACCTGATATATTAATATGAAATATAGAAACCTGTTTTTTGATTTAGATGATACTCTCTGGGCCTTTTCCCAAAATGCGTATGATACGTTTGAAGAAGTTTACGATAAATATGGATTGGGAAGGTATTTCGATTCGTTTTCCCATTTTTATTCTCTTTACCAAAAGAGGAATGCGGAGTTGTGGGTAGAATATGGAAACGGGGAGGTGACTAAAGAAGAGTTGAATCGACAGCGTTTTTTATATCCTTTGAAAGCTGTTGGCGTTGACGATGAAATGCTTGCAAAACGTTATTCTGACGATTTCTTTTTGATAGTTCCTACTAAAAGGAGGCTAATGCCGTATGCGGAAGAGGTACTTTCGTATTTGGCACCTAAATATAATTTGTATATTCTTTCAAATGGTTTCAGGGAATTGCAATCCTGTAAAATGCGTTCGGCAGGCATTGATACATATTTTGATAAAATAATTCTTTCGGAAGATCTGGGAGTGATGAAGCCTTGGCCGGAAATTTTTCATTTTGCTTTGTCGGCTACACAATCCGAACTACGTGAATCATTAATGATTGGGGATAGTTGGGAAGCTGATATTGTTGGTGCTCATGGAGTGGGAATGCATCAGGCTTATTATAATGTGTCCGGACGCACTGATTTTCCTTTCCGTCCTACTTATTCAATGACTGATTTGAAAGAGTTGGTGGAACTGTTGTAACATTTATAGATATATTGTATTTTTGCGTTCAATATAGAACGCATAAAAATACAACTATGGACACTCTCTTGCCTTTTGCTTTACTCTGTTTCACTTCTTTCTTTACATTGACTAATCCGTTGGGTACAATGCCCGTTTTTCTGACCATGACTCATGGTATGACTGATAAAGAGCGGCAAGCGGTTGTTCGCCGTGCCACTTTCGTCTCGTTTATCACTTTAATGGTATTTGTTTTTGCAGGGCAATTCCTTTTTAAATTCTTCGGTATTTCGACCAACGGATTTCGTATTGCAGGTGGAGTGATTATTTTCAAGATAGGCTTTGATATGTTGCAGGCACGGTACACTCCGATGAAATTGAAAGATGAAGAGATTAAAACCTATGCTGACGATATTTCGATCACTCCACTTGCCATACCTATGCTTTGTGGTCCGGGGGCGATAGCTAATGCCATTGTTTTGATGGAGGATGCCCATACCATTGAAATGAAAGGAACGTTAATTGGCATTATTGCTTTGATCTATTTTATTACCTTCTTGATTCTGCGTGCGTCTACCCGATTAGTTAAAGTGTTGGGGGAGACCGGAAATAACGTGATGATGCGTTTGATGGGACTTATTTTGATGGTGATTGCTGTTGAATGTTTTGTTAGTGGATTGCATCCGATATTGGTAGGTATCTTGAAAGAAGGGTTGCTATAAATCAGATACTGATTCGTTCAGAAAAAGAAGAATGCCCGGATACGTTTTATATGTAAATCCGGGCATTCTCTTTATTGTTTGATAAATACTTTAGAAAGCATTATGCTGATTAGCGGCTACCGCCGGCCCACCAAACCGGATCGGTATATACATACTGGCCGTTTCCAAATGCAGATTCTACGTTCGGGTTTGCACTTACATCATCTGCTCCGTAAGGTGCGCGAAGTGGGAACTTGTAAGGGTTGTCCAGTTTGATATATTCCTCACCCATTGCTTTGAGGCGGCGTACATCATTATAGCATTCTGTTGTCTCACCGAAGGCTCCAAGGAATGCAATATATTTCTGTACCATTACCTCTTTTACAGGATTGGCATCGAATAATGGTTTTACGTTGTTGGTGAAATACTCTTCTGCTTCAGCAGTTGTGATAGCTTTGGTAGTCTCTTTAACGCCTCCGTAACTTTTTACTGTAGGAGCGTTAAGTGCAGCTGTTACACCTGTTTCTGCATTTGCAATGGCTGCAACAATAGCATCTTTCAGAGCATCTGCCGCATCATTGGTCTTATTCAAGCGAGCCAATGCTTCAGCTTTCAGGAAAAGTAATTCATGATAGCTCATTAATAAGGTTGGACATGTTTGCGAATATACGAATATAGGAGTATTATATTCATATTTAACAGACTCTGCCGTACCGTTATCGGCCATAAGGAATCTTGGGTCATCTGCACCGGTTACTTGGATGGACACAGCTTTTTCTTCTCCAGTTACCTTACCTTGTCCAATGCAAAAGATACGGCGTAATCTCGGATCCTTACGTTCTATTAGTTTATCAGCGTAGCTTTTACTTGCAGCCAATCCGTCACGGCTCCACTGGAAGTCAAATAACGGGTTTAAGTTTGTTGCACTATAAATAGAGAAAGCAGCTTGATCCTGAATAGATGTATATGATTTCTCTATGTACTCTAAAATTTTTTGTAAATCAGCTTCTTTTGAAGAAGAACGAGCTAACAGACGCATTGTATAACGAGCTTTCAAGCCGTATGCTAGTTTTAACCATGCTTCTCCGTCACCTTTATATATGAAGTCATACTCACCAATTTCATCGCTTTTGTCACCTTTGGGAAGATCAGTGATTGCTGCATCCAAATATTCCATAATGGTAGTATAAATAGCTTCTTGCTTATCTAATTCCGGAGTCATAAACTGGGGTTGTCCATTGACTAATTCCGGAAGGGCAGCCTGGCTGAAAGGAGTGTCACCGAATGAGTCTGCGATCAGTCCTGCATTGATTGCGGCCAATACTTCGGCAATACCTTTGGTTGTATAATTGGCTGAAACCTCATTTGAGCTTATGTTAATTGCGATACGTGCATTCTTCAGTGTAGAGTATAAATTACCCCATACATTGTTAAAAGTAGAAGATGCCGAAGGCTCTCCGTTACGCTTTTCCGCATTTGCCAATTGATTGTCTACTCCAACCATATGCTCTACGTAGGTAGAATAATATGTATTAAAGTCGCCTCCGATATTGCTAAATGCAGTTGCAGTGATTACGTCAGCCAAGATGAATTTGGCAGGTACACTGGTTGTGTGGTCTTTGTCTTCATTAATACGATCCATTGTATCTTCCGAACAGGAAGCAAATGCAACGGAAATCAATGCCACAGACAATATGCCTTTTGATAAATTAAATATTGATTTCATTTTTGTCCTTTTTAGAATTTAACTGTAATACCAAAACCATAGCTTGATGTTCCCGGGAGCGAGAAGCGTTCGAAAGCACCAGCCATGTTGTTATTTCCCTGTGATGATTCAGGGTCAATACCATTATCCATTTCTGACCAAAGCAATAAGTTACGTGCAAAGACGTTTACTGTTACGCCTAAGTATGACTTATCCAGTACCGGATAACTTAAAGCGATTTCGCGTAATTTCAGGAATGAAGAACCGTATACTCCGGCTTCAGAGATCGTACTCAATCTGTCGAAGTAATTATAAGCGTTCTCACCGCTGATTTTGATGTCATTAGGTGCGTAAGAACCATCTGCCAACTGTTTTACAGCCGGTTTATTGAAGTAGAAGTAATCAGCTTTACGATAGTCTGCTGATTTCTGGGTTACACCATAATAGTCGAGTGTTGACACAGTACCGGCATACATACATCCACCTTGCTTCCAGTCAAGTACTGCAGAGAGGCGGAACTTATAAAATTCAAAAGTAGTATTGAAGCCCAGTCTGAAGTCAGGAGATACACTTCCCAACACTCTGTTTTCACCTAATGTCGGCATACCGTTTTCATCTACGACAATCTGACCATCTTCGTTTCTTTGATAGCTTGTACCATAGATAACCGGGAATTTATCACCGGCACTCAGACGTACTTGCGGATCAACAAAACCTCCTAACATGATGCTTGATACACCCGGAGCTAATTTATCGACATAGTTGTCGATTTTAGAGAAATTGAATGCAAAATCCCAGTTGAAGTTCTTAGTTTGGATCGGATTTACACTCAAAGTGATTTCGTGTGAGTTTGTATGTACCGATCCACCATTTGTGATCAATTCGCTATATCCGGTAGAAGTAGCCAAAGGCACCTCGAATATCTGATCCTTTACATTCTGGCGTGAATATGTATAGTTCAATGAAACTAAACCGTTCCAAAAACTGAAGTCTGCACCGATTTCGTATGATTTGGTGTTCTGAGGTTTCAGGTTAGGATCATAAATTTTGTAATATGGAATATATGAGCTGATTGATCCAATAGGATACTGGATAGGAGTTCCTGACGAGAATCCGCCACCATAGACCGGAGTTTTATAGTAAGAAGGATAGTAAGTACCTGCCTGCCCTACTTCTGCATAAGAAGCGCGAATTTTACCATAAGTCAGAACATCATTCTTCAGTGCTTCCAATTCGGTAAAGATGAAACCAAGAGAAACGGAAGGGTAAGTGAATGAACGGTTGTTGCGTGGCATGGATGAAACAATATCATTACGAACAGTAGCATTCAAATACAGCATGCTACGATATGCTAATGAAATGTTACCGAAGTTACCAACGGTACGCTCGCGATGGTAGGTTCCTGTAGACGAATAGATTGATGCGTTAGCTATATGGTTCCATCCTGGGAAATTGAAGTTATTTCCGAGGTTGTATTTGTATTTTGAAGAATTATCGACTAATTCATTACCATATAATACATTTAAGTCAAGTTCCGGAGTGATTTTCCAGTCATAAGTAACAGTTAACAATGAATTTATTTCATTGTTTGTAACGCTCTGCTCTTCAATGCTACCTGTTCCGTTGGAGTGTCCATATCCCCATGTATCGGTATAGTTAGTGGTATAAGCATCGGTACCTAACTGGTATTTTACATCCAGTTTATGATTTTCTGTACCGAAATCAGTAGAATATTTAGCAAATGCATTTCCAAAAAAACGTTGAGTACGTTCTTTAAAAGAGTTATTTTCAACGGCCCAATAAGCACCATCGAAACCGCCTGTCGAACGATACGTGTTTTGTGTATAAGGATCTCCATCAATGTGTGATGGGATACCGGCTAAATCGTAGCTGGACGGTGCACCATATACAGTTGCCAGGATACCATTGTTGGCACCGGTTTGCTTTTTGATTTTAGAATAAACGAAGTTTCCATTGAAACCGGTAGACCAATTTTTGTTCAATTGAGCTTGTGCAGTTAGTTTTGCATTATAACGATCCATACCTGTAGAAGGTACAATACCGTTTGCAGTAGTACTTCCTAAAGACAAAGAGTAACTTCCTTTATCGAGGCTTTGTGCCACGTTTGCACTGCTGTTCCACGTTACACCTGTATTAAAGAAATCTTTAGCATTGTCATATGCACGAGGAGTAGCCCATGGGTCCAGTCCTGCTTTGGCACGCTGGTCTACATAGTATTGCCCCTGATGTTTACCGTATTTCTGGGTATAGGTATTATCCGTATTGCCACCATATTTGGGATCGTTAGCCAGTTCTGAGATCAAAGGGCCCCAAGAACGAGAATCTGATGGGCTAAAAGCACCATTAAATCCTTGTGCGAATTCTTTTTGGAAATCCGGCATAGTAGAAACCTTATCGAATGATAAACCAGTGTTGATGGTAACTTCCGGTTTACCTTTACGTGCACCTTTACCGCTCTTGGTAGTGATTACTACCACACCATTTGATGCGCGCATACCATACAGAGCAGAAGCAGCTTGACCTTTCAGGATGTTGATGCTTTCAATGTCATTCGGGTCGATATCTACCGCACGGTTTGCATAGTCAGAGCCTGTAACAGAGTTGAAAGTATCCAAGTCTGTAGATGATGAGATAGGCATACCATCCACAACATACAGGGGAGTGTTATCTCCTGTAAACGAGCGTGATCCGCGAATAGTCATTTTGGAAGAGGCACCCGGCATACCTGATGACGGTGAGATCTCTACTCCTGAAACTTTACCTTGTAAAGCGCTGGAAAGGTTACTACTTGATGCTTGAGTCAGCTTATCTCCTTTCACATCCTGTACGGCATACCCTAACGCTTTTTTCTCTTTTGAGATACCCATTGCTGTTACTACGACTTCGTCAAGTGCCTTAGCATCAGTCTTTAATATCACTTTGATTATCGGTGCAATTGCTACCTCAGCAGTCTGCATACCGATATACGAAATCTGCAAAGTCTTTGCAGAACTGTAGTGTTTGCTAAAACGCTTATAATGTGCATATTACACAATGATATTGAACTTAGTAAAAAGAAAAAAAGATTTATTAAAACGCTTATTATCAAAATGCTACAAATCTTCTATTTTATTGAGAAGCTCAAAATGAAACACTTCATATATCTTACAATAATCAGATAACACATTGATTATCAACATGAATAAGATTCTGCATTCTATTTCCTATTCTACTACATTTTTCCTTTGTACTAATTGACTAT
>ERZ808042.988-NODE-988-length-10786-cov-5.412083_pt1 | contig 10786 bp, 9 predicted proteins | sample MGYA00380193_ERZ808042 | MGnify/ENA primary metagenome ERZ808042 (study PRJEB31490, sample SAMN06133401) | mouse gut metagenome | isolation source: M1_2 | host: mice | place: China: Chengdu | collected 2015-05 ...
GTCCGGCAGAACCGGGGGATTGTATTTTTCGTTATAGTGGTTGTCAGTGTTCTTGTGGGTACCATCATCTCCAATTATGCCGGCAGGCATCCCCTCACGGCGATTGTTGCCATGAGCAATGCAACACAGGAAATAGCCAAAAGCAATTTCAACGTGTCCCTTGACGAAAATATCCGAATCAAAGAGCTGCGAGAGATGGCCCATAACTTTAATCTGATGGCAAAGGAACTGGCCGGAACGGAAATCCTCCGCACAGATTTTGTGGAAAATGTCTCCCATGAGTTCAAGACGCCGCTGTCTGCCATAGAGGGCTATGCCACCCTGCTTCAGAAAAAAGATATAAGTGCGGAAAAACGCCAGGATTACACAAAAAAAATCCTGTATAATACCAGGCGTCTGTCCACACTGACAAGCAATATTCTACTTTTATCCCGGCTGGAAAATCAGGAGATCGGCATTAAAAAGGAATCCTTTTGTCTGGATGAACAGCTTCGGGAAATCCTTCTCCTTCTGGAAGAAGGCTGGACAGAAAAACAACTGGAACTTGAAATTGACCTGGACGCTGTGGATTACTGTGGCAATAAAGATCTGCTTGCCCATGTGTGGCAGAATATATTGAGCAATGCCATTAAATTTTCCCCTGCGCATGGAATCATCCACATTCTGCTCCGCAGAGAAAACGGGTCACTGATAACCAGTATCACGGATAATGGAATCGGAATGAGTGAGGATGTAATGCGGCGGGTATTTGAAAAATTCTATCAGGGTGACTTTTCACGTTCCTCCCAGGGAAACGGCCTGGGGCTTGCACTGGCAAAGCGGATTGTCGATCTGCATGACGGAAATATATTTGTTTCCAGTAAAGAAGGCAAAGGTGCGACATTTACTGTTATCCTTCCCCTGACGCTGCACACGAAAGGATATGATACATGAACTCCAGAAGATATTTTGCTTTAGACGGTATACGGGGACTGGCACTTCTGAACATGATTGCTTATCATGCGGTATGGGATTTGGTCTATCTCTTTGGCTTCAATCTGCAATGGTATCATTCGGAAGGCGCTTATATATGGCAGCAATGCATCTGCTATACATTCATTTTCCTTTCCGGCTTCTGTGAGCCATTGGGAAAGAAAAAACTGAAAAGAGGCGTTACTGTCTTTAGTTTAGGATTTTTGATTGTGTTAGCTACATTGATCGCAATACCGCAAAACAGGGTTCGTTTCGGTGTCCTCACCCTGATCGGTTCCTGTATGCTCCTGATGATTCCGGCAGAAAAGGTCTTGCGAAAATGCAGATCTGTGTATGGATTGATTTTCAGCATTACCTTATTTCTTCTCACCAGGAATATCAATCAGGGTTATCTCGGTTTTGGCAACTGGAATCTGCTGCCGTTGCCGGATAACTGGTATCATAATTTTGTAACCACCTACCTGGGATTTCCCATGCCCGGTTTTCATTCATCAGATTATTTTTCGCTGCTGCCGTGGGTTTTCCTGTATGCTGCCGGATATTTTACGCATCGGTTTTTTGCACACTATAAGCTGCTCTCGCATTTAGAAAGCAGCAAGTCAAGGACACTGGAATGGTTCGGCCGACATTCCCTCTGTTTATACATGATTCATCAGCCGTTACTTTATTTTCTTTTCGCAGCGGTATTAGCTCTGTAAAACAAAAATCATATTTTCAGGAGGAAAACACTATGGCACTCTATGAAACAATTTTCACACGCAGACAGGTACGCAATTATCTGAACTCACCTGTCCCGAAAGACCGTTTAGACCATATCCTTGCCTGTGCCTCCGGAGCGGAACAGCTTACCGGGCAGCACGCTGATTTTAAACTTCTCCCGGCTCCAGAGGTTTCCGCCAATCAGGGCGCATCCCATTATTTACTTGCCTTTTGCGACAGTTCTCCATCCGCTTATGCCAATGTTGGTTTTGTGCTGCAAAAGGTTGACCTGTATGTCCAGAGCATGGGTTTCGGCTGCGGCTGGTTTATGAACATAAAACCCAAAAAGGAATCAGAGCGTTTTTGTATTGCCCTTGCCATTGGCAATACGGATGTTCCCATGCGAAAAGGTCCGGATGAATTTAAGCGAATCACAGCCCATGAAATCAGCAGACATGATAATCCCATTACTCAGGCTGTCCGTCTGGCTCCGTCCTCGCTGAACTCACAGCCGTGGAAACTGGATTTCCAGAATGGGAAAATAATCATCCATGATGCCGGACACGGTATGAAACGCATCATCCTGAAAAATAAGCTGAATAAGATTGATGTGGGCATTGCTGCCCGACATGCCGTGCTTGCTTTGGAGAATGAAGGCAACAAAGTATTATCTGCCACACCTGTAACAGATGGAAAAGAGCTTTCTATTGAAATTTCCTACTCATAAATAGGTAATTGCGAAACAAGTTCGCGATCTTGATTCCGGCAGGGTAAAATCCGGTCATGCCGGATTTTCAGAAGGTGGATGTGGGTAACCGGATTTTAGGACATAAAAACAAAGCAGACGGGGATATTTGCCTGTGAAATGGTGTGTGGTATGTGAGGTTATGCAATCAGAGGTTTTAGACTGCGGATATATTGATGCTTGTGCAGTTTGTCAGCAACCATAACAGTAATAAGCTGGGTAATCCCGGCGAGAAGCAGGTCGGCATGAAGCGTTTTCTCATTCCGGGTTTTACGGTCAGCAACACAAAAACTGTCTTTGAAGTGGTTGATGGATTTCTCAACATTTACTCTGACCTTGTAGGTGGAATCCCATTCCTGAGTGCCGCGGATGGTTCCCGGATAAGCGCGAAGGTTCTGTTCTGGATAAATGTAGATCATCCTTCCACAGGAAGATGCTGTACACGGAGTATCACAATGGCATACACGTTTTGTTTTCTTTGTGATACTGTCCTGTTCCCATTTCATTTTAGGGCAGACAAATTTCATGGTTGGAAGGCCACAGCGTAAATGAGATCTACTTCCTTCCCGTTTCATGGGAAGGGAAGCATCATGCGGACAGCAGGGAATGCCGTCATCATTTACGGTGTAATCGATTCCTTTGACCTTGCGTTTATTTTTCAGAGGAATATACGCTTTTTCAAAGGATGTTTCCTGCAGCAGATATTTATAGATCTCAATAGAATCGAAAGCGGCATCCCCCAGAAACGTTTTGGGATTGATAAGCGGATGCTTCCGGAAGAAATCCTTCAGTGCCGGGACCAGCGCTTTGGAATCGGCAAGGCTCTTGTCCTCATCCGGGGAATCCGATTTCTTTTCAACAATGATTTCAGGATGGGATTCGAGAAAATCTTTGTTGTAAAAGGAAATATGCCTGACGATGCCCAGCCCGTTTGTAACGATGCCGAATTTAAAAGCATAGCAGAAATGCCCATTGATATACATCTGCTGGATTGCGGGGTTGGCGGCGGCATGGGAAGGCATGGAGCCGTAGGCAGCTTTATAGGGATCAAAGGAATCATTCAGGCCGTTGGCTTTTTTAAAGGATTTGAGCTGTTTGATGGTACGGTTGGCATATTTGGGATTGTTTTCGGTCACCCATGCTTCAATGCCGGAGGTATCGAAGAGCGTCATGGAAGCAAGAGCAGGATCAAGTTTTTGGCAGACCGGTTCGGTCAGGTCAACCAGATGATCGAACATGGATTGTAAGTCCGCCAGGAAATCCTGTTTAAAACGCGTAAACTTCGAGGGGTCAGGAACGACATCAAAACCGCAGAAATCACGTAACTCCTGAGAGTATTTCAAAAACACGATCAAGAGAGTGTCAGTCGGGATCGAGAAAATACGCTGGATCAGAAGAGCCTTGAGCATTGGATAAAGCAGGTGTTTGCGAGGTCTTCCGGTACGAGCGTGAAAGTGAGTAACAAAAGAAACAGGAACAATTTCATCAAGGTTAATGGCTTCGTCAAGAAGTGAAAGGAACTGATATTTGTCGTTGTCGAATTTATTTTGGCAATCTTCAAAAACTTCTGCCAAAGTGAGCTGCTTATGTGTTATCATATGGGTATATCTCCTTTAGGTGGATTGGTTGATAGTTTTTCGACAACTCTATTTTACCATAAACCTTGAGGAGATATTTTATTTTGGCAACAAAAAAATGCCGTATTTATGCGGCTTTTGGCGTTTCGCAAACGCCTACTACTCATAAAAGAAAAAAGGAGCGTATGCATATAATGAAAGTATTGATTGTTTACCATTCAGAACACCATGACAATACAAAAAAATTGGTAGATGCGATTGCCGGACAGGGGGATGTCACTCTGCTGAATGCATCTGAAAACTCCAATTTGAACTGGTCGGATTATGACCTGATCGGATTTGCCTCCGGCATCTACTACCAGAAATTCCACAAAGACATTTTAGACAGCGCAGAAAAAAATCTGCCTTTGGGCAAAAAGGTATTTTTTCTTTATACCTGCGGTATGAAACGAAATTCATACACGGATGCCATCAGGCAGATTACAGAAACAAAAAAAGCACAAATCGTGGGAAGCTACGGTTGTCTCGGCTTCGATACCTTTGGCCCGTTTAAATTAGTCGGCGGTATCGCAAAAGGGCATCCGGATGATAAAGATATGAGTGATGCACTGAATTTTTACCATAAACTCAAAAATATATAAATCCTATTGTTTTCTGCGATATTGCAAAAACTATAAATTTTGTAAATAGACAAACTAAAGAACCAACGAACACTGGTTCTTACCTTCACTAATGTAAAAAAAGTCCCTAAAAGCACACGGAAATAATGTAAATTTGAAACCTATGCAATGCCAAAAGTGAGCCGTTTTTTACAACCGTTTCAGTTTTCCATGTCCGTATTTACCGGAAACCAAGACACTCTTGAAAACCAAGGTTATTGCCGCCAAACCGTACTAATTGTGAGAATGCAGCGCAGCTCTTTCATTCTCCCCTCCCCATTCCCTGCTATCTCACCCCTTTATCTTTCTGCTTTATCTGATGCACCCTTCCAGCCTCTCTTTCTTTTACTTCCTGTTCTCTCTGCCTGAGCCTGTCTCTGACGCTCATGGAATCTGCCGCTTTTTCCCCGTAGATTTTCTCATACTTTGAACGCTCCGCCTGATAATCAAGATACTCGCCCTTGGCTGCTTTCAATTCTTTATAGAACACCTGCACAGAATCAAATTTATATTCCCTCACAATAGAAGAAAGCCGCTTTTTCATATTGGAAATCTGATCGTTGATACCGTCAATCTCCTGCTGCAGTTCCTTACGCCTGCCACCCTTGAAGATACCCGTACATTCAGATAATTCTTCTTTCAGCTTATCACGCTTTGTCTCACGCTCAAAAACTGCCCTGCTCTGGTCTTTAAGTCTGCCCTCGATCTCTTTTAGGCGGGGATATTTACTTGCAAGTACGGAAGGCTTTGGCTGCGGCGGTCTTTCTGTCTCCAACTGCTTTATTCCGACAGGAACAGACTTTTGTTCTGCTCTTATCTGTTCGACAATAGATTTTTTAGCGGTGACAGTCGTTTTCTGCTGTGGCAGTTCTGCTTTATGCCGCATACTCATTACCGTCTGCATAACTTTTTCAATCAGCTTTTCCAGTAAAACAACCGCCGCCCTGACGATATCCCCGAAAAGCTCTGGTTTATTACCGTTCTGCTCCACGGATTCCTTTACCCTATCTGTAATCTCTGTTTTCTTTAACTCCAAAATCTCCGCTTCGGGTACGCCGCTTACGATTGCACGGTCAACTGTCCTGTTCCATTCCATGCGGATTTCATTGTCTGCCTTTATTTCCTCCGCTTTCGGGTTATTTTTGCCGACCTTCTTTGTCGCAAGGTACGGACCGTTTTTATCAAATATGCTGAGCCGATCCTTATCATCGATCACCATCTGGTTGATCAGATCCGTATAAAAAACTTTTGCTTCATCCAAAAAAGATTCCTGCTTGAAACGTCCGTCTTTGACGGTAAAAATCTTACGCTCATATACTTCACCTTTTTTAATGATTTTGCAGCCTTTGCGGATATTTCCGTTCCCGTCAAGAACCTCTTTTTTCGTCCGCACATGGCGTCCCTGCTCATCGTAAAACATATTCCGTGTAGCAGTCTTTTCTTCCGGCTGGTCTAACCGCTTCCTCTCCGCAAATATCATATGGATATGCAGGTTTGTTTTCCGTTTATTATGGTGGAGCGCAGCAAAGCACTCCACACCATACCGCTTCTTAAATTCATCGACCATCTTTTTCAGCAGATAGTCATGGTCATAATTGATAAAACTTTCCGGCAGGGCGATCATCAGCTCCCTCGCTTCGATACATTTCCCATTCGTCCCGCTTTTTTCAAATTCTTCCTGATTACACTTGGCAAGTTCCCGCCAGAACGCCCTGTCTGGCTCTGTTGCATAGGCTTCATACAGATGCTCCTGCTTGGCGCGGCTGGAAATATAAGTGATGCGCCCTAATAAGTTATGCAACTTCGCCATTTCTATAAATGAGTTTCTTTTCACAAATGCCTTTCTCCTTTCCTCTGGCAGATAGTCCGATGCCGCCGCTTTTTCTGTGAGAAGCCGCCATAGGGCGGCTGGTTGCGAACCAATGCCCGTATCCGGGCAGTTCACGGCTGTCGATCCTTTACAGCCGCAGGGGGACTCCTGTGAAGTCCCCCTGGCGCAGCTTCACATTTTCTCCAAAATGAAGCCACTGGAAGCAGCGCCGTCCATGCGTCCCGCTCTTTGGGGCGTATGGAGAATACAGTCCGGCTCTTTCGGACTGTAAATTTGCGCTTGTGCAAATTTGCCCCCGGCAGGGCGAAATACCCCGTAGCATAAACCGAAGGTTTGTGCGGAGGGTGTATTTCGCTCTCAAACGCCGAGGGCTTAGGGAAGGGCTTACGCCCTCCCCGGAAATCACCCACTGACACTCCCCCGGACTCCTCCGAAGCTGTCTCCAAAACAGGTCTTTTCAGGACATAAAAATGCCGCCTGCCTGAAACCCGATATGTCAGTCTCAAAACAGACGGCTACAATTACGCCCTCATTTGCAGCCTTCCGGCTGCTTTTCTCTCTTATTTTGCGGGCTTAAATGCCCGCCCTTTATCATGCAGCCTTTTATGGCTGCCCTTCGTCCTTATTTTGCAGCCTTTCGACTACACTTTGCTCCTGCTTTCTAAAAATATAGCTGCATTTGCCTTTAATCATGGCTATTTCCATAAAAATAAGGCTACGATAAATTCTCTTACCGTAGCCCTGTCCCATAAACATATTAAAATGCGTCAAAATCAAGCAGATCATTGTCTGGCGGCTCTATGGAACGCCCTGTTATGGTTTCTTCATCCGCTGTGTCTGCCGGATTGGAAGAAACAGGCAGGGGTGCGCCGTTCATTACGGCGTTTTCGCCCCCTTTGCCATTTGGAAGTCCCTGCCCGTACACCATGCCGCCCTGCGCCGCCGGATATGCCCCCATACGGACGGATAATGGAAAAGGCTGCATCTGCACCATATACATCCCGAAAAGCGCCGGAAGGTTGGATATCACTTTCTTTTCCACCGCTTCCACGATACGCTCCGCAAAAGCGTCCTCCTTCTCCCTCGTTTCCAGATACGGATCATTGCCTTTTGCCACGCATCTGTCGTAATAATCATTGACCGCCTCTATCACGAATTTATTCTGCGACTTGAACATCTGCCGAACCTTTTGGGAGTGCAGAAGCTCCCACGCCCTGCACTCGTCCCCTTTTTCCATATTGAAGCGGATATTGTGGTTTTTACTTTTCATTCGGATGCGCCCCCTTATCCGGCTGACGCCATTGCTTTCTGCCTGCGGAGTTTCATATAACAGAAATATTCGTAACCTTTGGCGTTTGCCCGTATGTCGTGGTTGAAGGTAACATTATCACAGTCATAATCTCCCACAAGTTCCACCACCTTTGCGCCGCCGCCCATAACGTACAGTTTCATAAGATTCGGATTATAGCCGTGCGCTTTCAGTTCCGCAAATATCTTATCCACATAGCTTTTTGCCGCTTCCTCCATAAGCGCCTTGTATTCATCCCCTATATCAGTGCTGCCATATCTGAGATAATTCTCGATGATCTCTGCCGGAAGTTCCTCCGCTTTCCTGTCCAGAATCAGGTTACGGATCGCCATGAAACACTCATTTGCCCCCAGCTTTACCGTCCACGACTTGCTCTCACTCGCCTTTCCATTATTGAGTATCATCACATTCATTGTCCCGTTGCCGATATCCGCTACCATGTGCATACCCTTAAAATCCGGCAGGCTCTCCGCTACCGCCGCATAGCACTGCGGCATGACCGTACAGTCCACGATATCAACCGCATAACGCCTGCCCGCATACTTATAATCAACATGGCGGTTCTGCATCATATACTCACGGAACGAATCCCGCTGCGACTGCACCCATTTCAGCGGAAGCCCCACCGCAAGGTGAATCGTTGCGACTGACAGCCCCCTCGCTTTCAGTTCCTTTGCAATGGCGGCAAGGGTGAGGATATAATTATCGTCATCCCTGCTCTTTTCTGCCACAAAGTCCTTGTGTCCTTCGCCTATGGTGTAATAGCCGCCCTCATATTCCAGATAGTCTCTTGTAAAGACAGGCGGCTGACTGCTCCTGCTCACGGAAGTCGGGAAACAGCACCTTGCCGTCTTATAATTCCCATAGCCTGCATCCACTCCTAAAATAATTGTCCCGTTTATATTGTAATCCCTGATCTTTGTCATATCGAAATCCTCGCTTTCATAGTTGCTATTTATAGTTTATTTCAAATTGCATATTTCTCTTTTACCTCTTCCTTTGTAGGGAAAATGCCGCTTTCCACGATAACCTTGTTTTCCCCCGCGACCACGGAAGCGATATGGCTTGCGTCGTCTGCTTTCAAGCGTTCCTCAGCCTGTGCCTGCGCTTCTGCAAAAGCCTTTTCTTTTTCCGCCCCTTCCGTTTCCGCTAAGACGGCTTTCGTCTTTGGCATGAATTTTGCCCTGCGCCGCCTCTGGTACATTGCATTCCGTTCACGGAGTCTCTGTTTCTCTTTCCTCTCAGCCAGTTCCTTTTCAGAAAGTTCCTGCACCGGAAGCTCTACCTTACCGATAAAATTCAGATAGACCTCAATCTCCTGCACACGCTCCCCACAGGTCCGTTCCGCCTTATGAACCAGCACCTTATCCACAAATTCATTGATGATCGGAGCTGTCAGCTCCCTGATGTTCGTGTATTTATGCACCAGCGACAAGAATTCCTCCGTCCTGTCCGTATCATCTTCAAACTGTGCAATCTTTTCCCTCATTTCCTGCATGGAAATTTCAAGTTCCTGCTGTTCCTTCTCATAATCGGAAGAAAGCATCTCATACCGTCTGTCCGGCAGCTTCCCCATAGCATTATCCTCATAGACCTTTTTCAACAACATATCCAGTTCCGAGATCCGCTTCTCCCGCTTTTTCAGGTCTGCCTTCAGTTTTTTAACCTCGCCCATATCACGAACCGCGGATGCGCTCCGCATGGCATCCATAAATGCTTCCTCGTCCATGCGCACACTGTCACAGGCATAGCGGATCGTTTCAAGAAGGAGCTGCTTCACGGCATCCTCCTGAATGCAATGGGAACTACACTTTTTATCATTCTGCTTGCGGCTGCTGTTATAAGTGCCGCAGTTAAAACTTGCCGGCGTTTTTCTGACTGTCCCGTCAGGCAGCCCCCGCCAGTTCCTTCCGGCGCGTTCCCCTGCCCTGCGGTAATACATCTTACTGCCGCAGTCAGCGCAGAACATTTTCCCCGTCAGTGGGCTGCTCTCCCCATCGGCGCTTATGCGTCTTACGGTCTTTCTGAGTTCCTGTACCAGATACCATGTTCTGCGGTCTATGATCGGTTCATGGGTATTCTGAAAAACAAAGATTTCATCACTGTTATTTTTAACTGCTTTCTTATTTTTATAGGATTCCTTGTGGCTGCGGAAATTTACCGTATCTCCCATATATTCCGGCTTTTCCAGCATCCTCACGATGCTCACACCCATCCACGCATAAGGGTGTTCAAAATCGCACTGGTTTTTATAACATCCCCGTCCCCTGACCGCCTGATAATAAGACGGTTTTTCCACCTTTTCATCAGACAGTATTTTCGCAATCCGGTACGGCCCCATGCCTTCCACCGTCATGGCAAATATCCTGCGCACAACTGCCGCCGCTTCCTCATCAATGATCCAGCGGTTTCTGTCCTCCGCATCTTTCATATACCCGTAAGGCGGATTATTCGTAAGAGGCTTTCCCTCTTTTCCTTTCGCCCGTAAAACTGCGGTGATCTTCCTGCTGCAGTCACGCAGATACCATTCATTCATGATATTCAAAAAAGGGGCGAATTCACTGCTGGTGTTGTTGTCACTGTCAACACCATTGGAAACAGCAATAAAACGGACACCTTTTTCCCGAAAGAATACCTCCGTGTAGAATCCTACCTGAAGGTAATCCCTCCCGACACGGCTCATGTCCTTTACTATGACTGTGCCGATGTCGCCGTTTTCAATCCGGCTTAACATCTGCTTCCATCCCGGTCTTTCAAAACTGCCGCCGGAAAATCCGTCATCCGTAAAATGCACCGTGTTCGTGTACCCGTTATTTTTTGCATAATCCTCCAACATTTTCTTCTGGTTGACTATGCTGTTACTGTCCCCCGCAAGATCATCGTCCCTTGAGAGCCGCTCATAAAGAGCTGTTATTCTGTTGTCTCCAGCCGTCCTGTTGTTCATTCCGAACTCCTTTCCGGCGGCTGGCTCATCTGTGGTGAGTCCATCTTAAC
>ERZ808042.989-NODE-989-length-10784-cov-2.902494_pt1 | contig 10784 bp, 9 predicted proteins | sample MGYA00380193_ERZ808042 | MGnify/ENA primary metagenome ERZ808042 (study PRJEB31490, sample SAMN06133401) | mouse gut metagenome | isolation source: M1_2 | host: mice | place: China: Chengdu | collected 2015-05 ...
TAGTTTTAACTCTTTTTTATAAAAGCTTTTTTGGACAACATTGCCATCCCGGGGCTTGCATTTTCTAATGGATAGTAGTATGATAAGTGACAAGGAAAACGTTTTCTTTCCGCGCAGGGGGTGCGGAAAGTATGGGAAGAGAAAGGAAGGTATCTTATGGATTTCAATGCGGTGTATCACAGGGCAAATGACAATTACTGCTATCCGCTTGATGAGGATCAGCTTGTCATCAATATCAGGACGGGGTACGACGTGAAGTACGTGAACCTGATTCATGGCGATCCGTTTAAATCCGGCATTCTGGGAGGAGCGGAAAGCTGGGACGGAGAGGCTTTGAATATCCCTTTTAAGAAGCGGCTGAAAAACCAGCTCTGGTGGACGACCACCATCAGACCTGAATTTAAGCGTTTAAAATATTATTTTGAGCTGCAGACGGAGGATGAGCGCTGGTTTTATTTTGAGGACGGTTTCGTGTCCGAGGCGCAGATGGCATTGGAGGGCAGAAGCAGACAGTGCTTTATCATGCCGTGGATGAATCCGGCTGACATTCCGGTGACGCCCGCGTGGGTGAACGACACGATCTGGTATCAGATTTTCCCGGAGCGGTTCTGCAACGGTGACCCGTCCAACGATCCGGAGGGGACGCTGCCCTGGCGGGTGAAAGGCTCCGTGACCAACCAGGAGTTTTTCGGAGGCGATCTGCAGGGCATTATCAACAAGCTGGATTATATCAAGGATCTGGGTGTGTCGGGGCTGTATCTGACTCCGGTCAACGAGGCGCCTACCTCGCATAAATACGATACCACGGATTACACAAAAATCGATCCCCATTTCGGGACGGAGGAGACCATGAAGACGCTGGTCAGGGAGGCCCATGACAGGGGAATACGGGTCATGCTGGACGGTGTGTTCAATCATTCCGGACAGAACTTCGCGCCCTGGCAGGACGTGAAGGAGAAGGGACCGCAGTCTCAGTATTTCGACTGGTTTATGGTGAATGAGTGGCCTTTTGCCGGGGAGGGCGGCAACGCCTGGGCGAAGCGGTATTATACCTTTGGTTTTTTTGACAACATGCCGAAATTGAACACGAACAATCCGAAGGTGCGGGATTATCTGATCGGGGTCTGTGAAAACTGGGTCAGAAACTATGATGTGGACGGCATCAGACTGGATGTGGCCAACGAGGTTTCCCACACGTTCTGTAAGGAGTTGAGAAGCCGTCTGAAAGCCATCAAGCCGGATCTTTATATTCTGGGTGAAATCTGGCACGACGCGATGCCCTGGCTTCGGGGGGATGAGTTTGACTCTGTCATGAATTATCCGCTGGGAGAGAGCATCAAGGATTTCTGGATTGACAAGAGCCTCACCAACGAGGACTTTGAGTTTACGATCAACCGCTGTTACACGCGCTACATGCAGCAGACCAACGACGTGCTCTTTAATCTGCTGGACTCCCACGACACGAAGCGGCTTCGCAGCGACGTGAAGAATCTGGACGAGTATTTTCAGCAGCTGGCGGTGCTCTTTGCCATGCCGGGGTCGCCCTGCATTTATTACGGGACGGAGATTGCCATGGAGGGCGGGCATGACCCGGACTGCCGCCGCTGTATGCCGTGGGAGGAGATCGACGGCGGCGTCTACAGCGAGCGGATGGATATTATCAGGAGCCTCCTGCATCTTCGAAAGGAGGAGCCGTTACTTCGGAACCGGGATTTCCATTTTCCGAACAAGATCAACCGGCCCAGAGTCATTGAGTTCAATAAGATGGGATGGGTGGACAACTATGTGGAGGTCATCATCAACTGCGAGGAGGAGGACATCGAGATTCCCAGAGAGGGAGAACTCCTTTTTTCCAGACACTATATTGACAACACCCTGCTTCGGAATGGTATACTGATCAGAAGACACAAAAGCTGATAGAAAACGGAGAAAAAAGATGAACCAGTTTAATTTACCCGGCTGTCTGATCATCGAGGAGGGGGCCTGTGAGCGCCTGAATGAGATTTTGGCGGACTGCATTCCCGAGATAGAGAAAAAGAGGACCGTCATCGCCACGGAGGAAGCGCTGATTCCCATTATGAAACCTTATCTGGAGGAGATGAAACGGGATCTGCCAAAGAGCGAGATCTATCTCATTGAGGAGAACAGCTTTGCGGAGGCCATGGAGCTGGCGAAACAAATCTGCATGAGGGATGTGGAGGTCATCATCGGCGTGGGCGGCGGCAAGGTGCTGGACGTGGCGAAATACGCGGGTTTTGTGGGGAAGATTCCCTATATCTGCGTGCCGACGACCTTGAGCAACGACAGTCTCTCCTCGCCCGTGGCAGTGCTGGGAACCGAGGGGGATGCGCGAAAGACGTTAAAGTGCGCGATTCCGGCGGGAATCGTGGTGGATGTGAATGTGATCATGGGAGCGCCCGTATCGCACCTGCAGTCCGGGATCGGAGATACCATCAGCAAGTACACGGCGCTCTATGACTGGAAGCTGGACGCCGCTTACCGGAAGGACCGGGTGGACGATTTCTCCTATCTGCTCTCCGACATGGCGTTGTCTTCTCTGTGTTACAATGAAGAAAAATCGTTAAAGAGCAAGGAATTTATAAAGATTTTGACACAGTCTCTGGTGCTTGGCGGACTGGCCATGGAGATTGCGGGAAATTCCAGACCCTGCAGCGGATCGGAGCATCTGTTCTGTCATTCACTGGAAGAAAATTATAAGGAGATACAGATTTCCCACGGTATGGCGGTTGCACTGGGGAGTCTGGTGAGCTGCCGCCTGCAGGGGCGGGATGTGGGAACGCTGGAAGCGGTCTTAAAGGCGTACCATATGGACATGGATCCCATGAACTGGGGGATCACGAAGGAAATCTTCACGGATGCGTGGCTTAAGGCGGCAGACACCAGGAAGGACAGGCATACGGTGCTGAACGAGACGACGCTCACAAAGGAACTGTTTGACGGAATTTATGATGAACTGCGGGCAGGCGTATAAAAATATTCTGTACAAATCCTTCAAAATGACATAAAATCTATTAAGAAGGGAAGTGGCTGCCTGAAAACGGGCAGACGGAATTCATGCCGGAATACTTGAAATCAGGTGGTCATACGGAAGAGGAGGTGTGAATATGAAGACGTACATGCTGGATTTAAACTCCATCGACAGAGTGAAGGGCTTCGTGAGCGCGATTGAGAAATTCGACGGTTACTTTGACATAGCTACCGGAAGATACGTGGTTGACGCGAAGTCGATCATGGGTATTTTTTCCATGGATCTGTCCAGAAAGATCGAGTTCCGGATTCTGGAGACAAACGCGCAGATTTCGGAGGTGGAGGCGGCAATCGCACCCTATCTTGCTTCATAGGAAATGGCGACAGGGAAACTGTTGCGGAAAACGAAACGGCTGCCGGTGTGTGACGCATCGGCAGCCGTCTTTTACTCTTATTATTTATTATGTTTCGTCGGCGGCATCTTCCAGGGCAGCCTGCAAAGGGGTATTCGAGTCCGTTAATTCCTCTACACTGCGCAAAGTGCGGTTGATGGCTCTTGTACGTCTGCCGACAATATCGGAGAGCGTCTTATCGGCGGTCTGAATCTGTTTCTGCGCTTTGTCAAGCATGTCTCCGAATTTAATAAATTCTGATTTGACGGCGCGGAGCGTGTCCCAGACTTCCTGTGAACGCTGTTCGATCGCAAGTGTCTTAAAGCCCATTTGCAGTGAGGAGAGAAATGCCGAGAGCGTAGTTGCGCCGACTGCCGTGATCTTATACTTATCCCGCAGCTCCTCAAACAAAGCCGCGTTTTGCACAACTTCCGCATACAGTCCTTCCGTGGGCAGAAACATCAACGCAAAATCGGTCGTCTTTGGAGGCACGATATATTTGTCATGAATCTCCTTTGCGAAAGCGCGGATCTTTAAGGTAAGGGAACGCCTCGCCTCGTCAATGGCCTGTTTATCTTCCGCATCGATCAATCGGTTGTAATCCTCAATGGGGAACTTGCTGTCGATCGGTAAAAGCAGCGGGGTATCGCCATTCCCGGGAAGCTTTATGGCAAACTCAACACGCTTGCCGTCTGTAATCTCCACATTTGTCTCATATTGATTCGGAGCGAGGATGTCGGAGAGCAGCATTTCAAGGCGGACCTCGCCATAAGTACCGCGCTCCTTTACGTTGGTGAGGGCATTTTTCAGCGACTTCGCGTCGGCTGCAAGGGCTTTCATTTCTCCCAGTCCCTGCCCTACACTCTCAAGCTGTTTGCTGACCAGTTCAAAAGACTGGGCGAGACGGGTTTCCAGTGTCTTCTGCAATTTTTCATCCACCACGCCCTGAATCTGTTCAAGCCGTTTTTCATTGCTTTCCTGCAAGGATTTCATCTTACTCTCGAGCGTAGTGTTGATCTTTTCAATATTTTCCGTATTAGCACGCTGGATGGACGAAAGACGATGATCGACCTGCTCACCAAATGTATGGAGCTGTTGATTGACCTCACTGCGGTTTGCTGACAGCGTATCCTGAATACTTTTCTGTATCACGCCAAAACGTTCAAACTGTTCTGTCGTACCGCTTGCGATTTGTCTTTGCACCTCATTGCGCTGCTCCGCTGCGTTGTTTTTCAGTAAAGATGTTATCTCATCCAGGTCGGATTTCTTGCGTCCTGTTATCTGCAGTCCTAATATCAAAAAGAGTAAAATTACCGTTACAATACCTAAAATTTCCATCAGTCCCATTGATCATGTTCCCCCTTTTATCTATATTCCTTTATAATATACTGCTTTTTGTGCGATATTTCAATGTACGGGAGATGGACGGAATTTCCTATAATACCGGGTTTGCGTTTTGGCAATATTTATGCTAAGATGTTCTATTAAGGAACTTCCGGATAGGAGGTTCCGCTATATGCGGAGGTCTATGATGCTGGAACTTAAAAATATATCTTTTCAGGCCGAGGACGGCGGAAAAGAGATAGAGATACTGAGGAATATCAATCTGACGATAGAGGATCGTTTCGTGGCCGTCACGGGGCCGAACGGCAGCGGGAAATCGACGCTTGCAAAGATCGTGGCGGGTATTCTTACGCCCACGGAGGGACAGATCTTTCTGGACGGCGTCGATATCACGGACAAATCCATCACGGAGCGGGCCAAGATGGGCATCAGCTTTGCTTTTCAGCAGCCGGTCCGCTTTAAGGGGATCACGGTGAAGGATATGCTTTCCATAGCTGCGGGCAGGGAGACGGCGGTGTCGGAGGTCTGCTCCATGCTCTCGGAGGTGGGACTTTGTGCCAGAGATTATGTAAACCGTGAAGTGAACGCCAGCCTTTCCGGCGGGGAGCTGAAGCGCATTGAGATTGCCATGATCATGGCGAGAAAGACGAAGATTTCCATCTTTGATGAGCCGGAGGCGGGCATCGATCTGTGGAGTTTTCAAAATCTGATTCGGGTTTTTGAAAAAATGCATGAGGAGACGAAGGGGACGATCCTGATCATCTCCCATCAGGAGAGGATACTGAACATTGCGGATCAGATCGTGCTTTTGTCTGACGGCAGAATCGAGAAAGCGGGCAGCAGGGAGGAGATCATGCCGGATCTTCTGGGAACGGGACAGCCCTGCAGGACTTTGACTGATAAATTGATTCAGTAGAGAGGAATCATGGAGGGAATTATGGACGCAATACAACGAGAGCTGCTTGCGCAGGTGGCGGATCTGCACGAAGTGCCAGAGGGCGCGTACAATATCAGGGCCAACGGCGAGATGGCTGGCAGAAATACGACCGCCAATATTGACATTACGACCAAGGAGGACTGTCCCGGCATCGATATCCGGATCAAACCGGGGACGAAGTCGGAGAGTGTGCATATTCCGGTGGTCTTAAGCCAGAGCGGGCTGCAGGAGAGCGTGTATAACGACTTTTTTGTGGGAGAGGACTGCGACGTGACGATCATAGCGGGCTGCGGCATTCACAACGGCGGTTCCGCGTCGTCGGCACATTCCGGTATCCACCGCTTTTTTGTGGAAAAGAATGCAAAGGTGAGATATGTGGAAAAACATTACGGTTCCGGGGACGGCAGCGGGGAGAGAATCATGAATCCCACCACGGAGATCCATCTGGCTGAGGGAGCGTCTCTGGAGATGGAGACGGTGCAGATCAAGGGCATTGACTCCACGGCGCGCACCACGACCGCCGAGGTAGCCGAGGGGGCGAGCCTGGTGATCAAGGAAAAGATCATGACCCACGGAAAGCAGTATGCGGAGACGGATTTTACCGTGAACATGGAGGGAGCGGACTCCAGCGTGAACCTGATTTCCAGATCGGTGGCGAAGGAGCATTCAAGACAGATATTCCGCAGCAGGATCGTGGGCAATGCAAGATGCCACGGGCACAGCGAATGCGACGCCATCATTATGGATGAAGCAAGCGTCAGCGCGATTCCGGAACTGACGGCCAACCACATTGACGCGAATCTGATCCACGAGGCGGCGATCGGAAAAATCGCGGGAGAACAACTGATCAAGCTCATGACGCTCGGCCTCACGGAAAAAGAGGCGGAAGAGCAGATTGTGAAGGGATTTTTGAAATGAGGAAATTTTTACAGTACGCCTTGAACAGAGTTGTGATTACGGCGCTTCTGGTACTTTTGCAGATTGCTTTTTTTCTTATAACACTTTTAAGCCTGGGGAATAATTATGTATGGGTTTCCATGGTGCTGCGATTTATTACCTTCTGGGCTGTGATCTACATTATATGGAAGCCCAATAATCCCGCCGTAAAGCTTGCCTGGGTGGTGCCGATTCTGATATTTCCGCTTTTTGGCGGGATGCTGTATCTGTGCTACGGCCATGTGATCGTGCCGAAAAAGCTGCGTGACAGCGTGGAGCGGACGGACAAGCTGGTAAGAAAGAGTCTGGTGCAGGATAAAAAGATTCTCAAAGCTTTGAAAAGTGAGGATCCGGCGGAGGCGAACCAGAGCAGCTATATTTATTCCTATGGGGCTACGCCGGTATGGGATCAGACCGCTTCGGCGTTTTTTGCGGACGGGCGGCCCTGGTGGGAGAGTCTGCTTGCCGATTTGGAGAAGGCCGAGCACTTCATCTTTCTGGAGTTTTTCATCATCAAAGAGGGAAAGATGTGGGACGCCGTGCTGGATATACTGGAGCGCAAGGCGGCGCAGGGCGTGGAGGTCAGACTGATTTACGACGATGTGGGATGTGTGTTCCTTCTGCCGAAATATTACGACAGGGTCATTGAGAAGAAGGGAATCAAATGTGTGGCGTTCAACAGGCTGGTGCCCTTTATGTCTCTGGTACTCAACAACAGGGATCACAGAAAGATCGTGGTAGTCGATGGCAAGGTGGCCTATACGGGCGGTATCAATCTGTCGGACGAGTATGTGAATTTTGAACATCCCTACGGTGATCACTGGAAGGACACGGGGATCCGCATCGAGGGCAAGGCTGTCTGGAACTTTACGGTCATGTTTTTGCAGATGTGGAATATGTCCCGGTACACGGAGGAGGATTACAGCCGGTATTATCATCCTTTTGAAAGGATGCCGGGAGCGGAAGGTTTTGTGCAGCCGTATATGGATACGCCTTTTGACGATGAGACGCTTGGGGAGAATGTATATCTGAATATGATCGGCTCTGCGGAGCGCTATGTCTGGATCTACACGCCTTATCTGGTCACGGACAATGAAATGATCACCGCCCTCAAGCTGGCGGCCAAGAGGGGGGTGGATGTGCGGATCGTGACGCCCGGCGTGCCGGACAAGAAGTTTGTTTACTGGCTGACACAGTCCAATTACCAGAATCTGATCGGGGCAGGCGTCAGGATCTATCAGTACAAGCCGGGCTTTATCCATGCCAAGTGCGTGCTGGCAGATGATGAATCGGCTACGGTGGGTACAGTCAATTTTGATTACAGAAGTTTCTATCATCACTTTGAATGCGGGGTATATCTTTACCGCGCGCAGGCCGTGGAGCAGCTTAAGAAAGATATGGAGCAGACCTTTGCGGTCTGCGAGGAGATCACATTGTCATGGTGTCGTGACAAATTTGTGAAGACCAATGTGATAGGGCCGCTGTTGAAATTACTGTCACCGCTGATGTAAAAATCGAGCGCCTGCGCGCTCGATTCAGAGAATGCTTCGCATTCTCCCCAGAGGTTTTACGTGGTTGCTCCTGTGGAATAAAATAAAAATGGAGATGAGTTTATGTTACGGTTTTTCAAGGTGATTCTGTGGAATCTGCCGAGGATCTACATGATACCCAAAATGGCATATAAGGCCAGACATCAGGAACGTTACGGGGAGGAAGCCTGTTACGCTTACGCGAGGCTGGCCATCCGGCGTATGATGCGCGCAGGGCGCATTACCACGAAGAAGTATGGCGTGGAGAATCTGCCGGGTGAGGGCGGCTATATCATGTGTCCGAACCATCAGGGAAAGTATGACGCGCTGGGGATCATGATATCCCACGACAAGCCCTGTTCGGTGGTGATCGATGACGCCAAATCACACGGACTGCTGGTCAAGCAGTTTATCGATCTGCTGCATGGAAAGCGTCTGAAAAAGAATGATACAAGGCAGTCCATAAAGATTATCAAGGAATTGGCCGAGGATACCAAAAAGGGGAGGCGGTTTATCATTTTCCCGGAGGGAGGCTATTTTCATAATCACAACACAGTGGGAGAATTTAAGCCCGGATGCTTTAAGAGCGCGGTGAAAGCAAAGGTGCCGATCGTGCCGGTGGCACTGATAGATTCTTACAGAGTTTTTGAAGAGTGGACGTTAAAGAAGGTGGAGACGCAGGTTCACTTTTTAAAGGCGATTCCCTACGAAGAATATAAGGGAATGACTACGGCACAGATCGCGGAAATGGTGAAAGACAGAATCACGAACCGGATCAGCGAGGTGGTCAGTCCCGCGTAGGAAAGTTATATCTTTATGATCTGATTTTTATACTCGTTTATTTCCGATAAAGGATTTTCGCCGGGAAATTTATTGCGGACGATACTCTGGTAAATATGGCTTGCATAGATGTCCTTTTCCAGCATGGAAAGGCCCGTCGGTGCAAGCTGTTTTTCTGCATCCGCAAGTTTGGAGAGGAGGGGAATACCCGCATTTTTCTTGATGGCGGAAAGAAGCGGGGCGGCACTTTCCCGGAAACCCAGCATGCGGGCATAAAATATCCACCCTTCCTTTCCGTATTGCTGAAGGCTTTCCTTTCGGATATCCAGAAGAATATGGAGAAGGCTTCTGGATATTCTCACATAAGTGCGGTTCTTGGATTTCAACAGATCGCAGAACGATCGAAAATCACTGTATTTTGGCAGCAACTTAACAATACGATCAGAGAGTTCTCTGTCGATATCGGAATATGCTGTGAAACCGGTGTCTTCACCTGCCAGAAGACTGTGCTGCAGCAGCAGGGAAAAATCATCCGTAAAGATCGGGTAGGATTTCAGGTAGGCATCCCGCAACAGCTTCAAAGAGGCTGCTGGGATCTGTCTGGCAAGCTCCTCCGCATTGTCTGCCTGCCGGAGAGATTCACGGATAGCAAGTGCAGAGCAGTAGCCGGTATCCAAACTGTTGTCGTGGTAGGAGGAGCCGGCGCGTTTTATGGTATATGGTACAATCGCGCTCTCCCAGAAGAGAAGCGCTTTGCAGTATTCGATTCCCAGAATGTTGTTCGGACTGGTCAGTACGTTGATATGGGACGTAAGCTGAGGCGCGGAAGCCTCCAGCGCAGTGTTTCTTGCCTGCGGGTAGGTGTGCCCCAGACGAATCTCCTGATCCAGCGTTTTCTTGAAGACAGGGCCTTCCGCCAGAAGCGCCTTCGCAAATTCTGTCAATACCTGGATGTCGCCGCATTCACTGCCAAAGCAGAGACTGTCAATAACACCCAGTTTGTCAAGGAGAGCCACTGAACTGCGGGCAAAGTGTTCGGCGCTGCTTATGGAATAGCAGGCGGGAAGCTCGAGAACCAGATCCGCGCCGTTTCTCAGTGCACACTCGGCGCGCAGATATTTATCCATCACGGCGGGCGCGCCCCGCTGGACAAAATCACCGCTCATAACCACAACACAGTAATCCGCGTGTGTAAGCTCCCTGGCTTTTCTGATATGATAGGCGTGTCCGTTATGAAACGGATTATACTCCGCAATAATTCCAACTGTTTTCATGGCATTTCCATTTCCCTTGCAGCAACATATGTGTCTCTGTTTCAGTGTATCACAATGCGAAGGATTTGTATTGTTTTTTCTGGGGAACAGATTAGAAAATTACTTGTCTAAGAAAGCGGAATTAGGTATCATGGAAATAGAAAGAAGGAGGGTATAGCTATGTCTTATATTGATCTGATGAAGGAGAAGGCCAGAAGCGATAAAAAGACGATTGTTCTGCCGGAGACAAACGACAAGAGAACGCTGATTGCGGCGGCCAGCATCCTAAAGGAAGGGATTGCCGACATCATCATGGTGGGGAACGAGGAGAAGATCATGGACGGCGCCGGCTGGCTGGAAGTGGAGCTTGATGGTGTGCAGATCATTGATCCCGAAAAGACGGAAAAGCTGGATGAGTACGCGGAGCTTTTGTATGAGATCAGAAAGAACAAGGGAATGACACCGGAGAAGGCAAGGGAGACATTGCTGAAAGATTATCTGACCTTCGGCGTTGTGATGGTAAAGGCCAACGATGCGGACGGTATGGTGGCCGGTGCCTGCCACGCGACGGCGGACACCCTGCGCCCTGCTCTGCAGATTTTGAAAACGGCTCCCGGCGTGAAGC
>ERZ808042.991-NODE-991-length-10775-cov-3.808469_pt1 | contig 10775 bp, 11 predicted proteins | sample MGYA00380193_ERZ808042 | MGnify/ENA primary metagenome ERZ808042 (study PRJEB31490, sample SAMN06133401) | mouse gut metagenome | isolation source: M1_2 | host: mice | place: China: Chengdu | collected 2015-05 ...
ATAGTCTTTTCAACTATGTCTCCGGGCCACCGATCTGCCCGGCCTGCAGGGAAAGGCTTGAAGAAAAGTTTCAGGAAGTGAAAAAGTACATCCAGGATAACGGCCATGCATCGATCCCTCAGGTAGCGGAAGCTTGTGACGTTTCCACGAATCAGATTCATCAGTGGCTCAGAGAGGAGAGACTGGAGCTTTCGGCTGAGTCCGGGGTTACGCTTTCCTGTGAAAACTGCGGCGCGCCTATTCTGTCCGGGCGTTTCTGCAGCAAGTGCAAAAATACAATGGCGAACGAACTGGGCGCCAGCATCAGAAAGCCCGAGCCCCCCAAGGTTCAGAAGAAAAAGGATCCGAAGGAAAATCCGAAGATGCGCTTCCTGAACTGATATTTTTGTCGGAAATTGGAGAAATATATGTTAAATGAAGAGAGAGTCGTTCTGATGACCAAGATGGCCTCCTACGAAGCCCATGAGGGAAAGAGATGTCTTGCCATCGGCAGTTATTTTCGGAGCGACTATATAGGCTGGCAGGTGCTTAAATCCATTATAAGTGCAACCATCGCATTTGTAGTGGTTTTTGCTATGTACATTTTTTACGATTTTGAAATTTTTATGACGGATATCTATAAGATGGATCTCCTGGAATTTGCGAAGAACGTTCTTTTCTTATATCTGGGGACGGTGGGCGCGTACGCTCTCATCTCCTATGTGGTGTACACAGTCAGATACAGCAGGGCGAGCAAGAGTCTGCGCGCATATTACATGAATCTGCACAAGCTCTCGTCCATGTACAAATCGAGCGCGCGGGCACTCGATTCAGAGAATGCTCCGCATTCTTTATGAGAAGGGAAAAGAACAGACAAAAGGATTAATTTACATGACTACTTTACTGGTTATAAAACAGATGCTGCTGACTATATACAGCAAATATGAGGTGTATATCACACCGCTTTTAAAGTTCCTTCTGGCGCTGGTAACTCTTGTCCTGATCAATTCCAGGCTTGGTTACATGGAGACGCTCGGCCGGATGACGGTGGTATTGATCGTGGCGCTTATGTGTTCTTTCATGCCGATGAATTTTATTGCCCTGATGGGTGCGGTCTTTGTGCTCCTGCACCTCTATACGTTCAGTCTGGAGTGCGCCGCGGTGATCGGTGCGGGTTTTCTGCTGCTGTTTTTACTGTATCTGCGGTTTTCACCGAAGGATACCGTTGTGGTGGTACTTCTGCCGCTCTGCTTCCTTCTGCGGATTCCCTATGTGATTCCCATATCCATGGGTCTGATCGGCGCGCCCACGTCAGCGGTTTCCGTTGCCTGCGGCGTGATCGTTTACTACATGCTCCACTATGTGACGCAGAATGCGACAGTGATCGCGGCCATGGCGGATGAGGACAGGATGGCGAAATTCAAATTCATCATTGACGGTCTGATCAAGAATCAGGAAATGGTGGTGACGATCGCGGCTTTTGCCATCACGGTGATCATCGTCTATCTCCTGCGGCGTCTGAGCATTGACTATGCATGGACGATCGCCATGACGGCGGGCGCGGTGGTGAATATCATGGTACTTCTTGTGGGAGACTTGATTTTTGAGATAAACCAGTCGCTGATCAGCGTGATTCTGGGGACGATCGTCTCCTTTCTGCTGGTGCTGGTTTTGCAGTTTTTCGTATTTTATGTGGATTACAGTCGAACGGAAAATGTTCAGTTTGAGGACGATGAGTATTATTATTATGTGAAGGCGGTACCGAAGGTTACCGTGGCGAAACCGGAGAAAAAGGTGAAACAGATCAGCTCCGCGAGAAGCGCAGCCGGAAGGAGCACAAGACCGACGCATCATTGAGTGGAAACAAAACCGTTCAGCTCAGGACTTTGCACCTGCTGCAAAGTCCGTGAGAATATGCGAATTTAAAAAAGGAATCTGCCCTCGCCGCAGGCGATTTGGAATGGGCAGATTCTGCAACAGGAAGCCGAAAGGCTGAACTGTTGCACCGACACAGAAGGCGGGTGATGGAGAGATGGAACAACTGAATAACTGGATCGGCGTCTATCTCGCAAGACTGCACATGCCTACCGTACATTGGAATGATGTGGCGGAGATCGCCATTCTGACCTTTGTGCTGTATCATATTCTGGTATGGATCAAAAATACAAGAGCCTGGGCGCTCTTAAAGGGCGTTATCGTTATTCTGGTCTTTATCGTGATCGCCGCTTTCTGTAAGATGAATACGATTCTCTGGATCGTTCCCAATATTATCAGCATTGCGGCCACGGCTTTCGTGGTGGTTTTACAGCCGGAGCTCCGTTCCGCGCTGGAGGAGCTTGGCCGGAAAAACTTTGTAGCCTCCATTCTGGATTCCAACAAGAGAGAAACCGGCCGCTTTTCCGACCGCACGGTGAATGAGATCGTCAAAGCATCCGTGGAGATGGGAAAGGTGAAAACAGGTGCGCTCATCGTCATCGAGCATGAGCAGTCCCTGAAGGAATATGAAAGAACCGGTATTGATGTGGACGGCATTATTTCCAGTCAGCTCCTCATCAATATTTTCGAGCACAATACGCCCCTGCATGACGGCGCAGTGATCGTCAGGGGAAACAGGGTCGTGTCCGCGACCTGCTATCTGCCGCTGTCTGATAACATGGCTCTCAGCAAGGATCTGGGGACCAGACACAGGGCTGGCGTTGGTATTTCCGAGGTCACCGATTCTCTTACGGTGATCGTGTCCGAGGAGACGGGCAAGATCAGCGTTGCTTACGGCGGCGCGCTTGAGCGGAATCTGGATGCGGGCAGACTGAAGGAAAGACTTTTGGAGATTCAGGATAAACCGATAGAGGAGAAGAAACGCAAGCTCTGGAAAGGCAAGAGCATCGGAAAGGCAGGGGTCAAGAATGAAGAATAAGCTTACCCGGAACTGGGGCTTAAAGATCGCCTCCTTTCTCAGCGCGGCAGTCCTCTGGCTGGTCGTTACAAATATCAACGATCCCCTCACCACCTATCGCGTGACGGATGTGCCTGTCACGATCAAAAACGCGAATTTGATCACTGAGCGGGGGCAGGTTTACGAGGTGCTGGACGGCACGGATATGATCGATGTGGTCACAGTGTCGGCGCCGCGCTCCATTATTGATTCCCTCGATAAGAGCAATATCGTGGCGGTGGCGGATATCAACGATCTGACCAGCGTGGATACGGTCGCCATCAAGCTTTCGACAAACAAATACAATGATAAACTGGACAGCATACGGGGCAATATTGACAATGTTCGTTTGAGCATTGAGGAAAAACAGGTCAGATCCCTTCCTGTGAAATCGGTCACGACGGGCGAAGTCCGCGAGGGATATATGGTGGGAAGTGTTTCCACAGATCAGAACCTGATTCGCATTTCCGGCCCGCAGTCCGTTATTTCACAGGTCAGCAAGGCGCAGGCGGAGGTGGATATCTCCGGTTTCGCAAACAATATCAACACGGATTCCGACGTCCGCCTCTATGATGAGGACGGAAACGAGATCACTGCGTCAAACATTGAAAAGAGCATTTCCAAGGTGCGGATCAGCGTGGAGATTCTGGAGCGCAAAGTGCTGCCTCTTACCTGCGAGGTGACCGGCACGCCCGCGGAGGGCTACCAGTATACAGGAGAGGTAACCTTCAGCAAGTCGTCGGTTACGGTGGCGGCAAGGTCCAAGCTGTTGGAGAATGTAGAGGCGATCGCGATTCCCGCAGGTGTTGTCGATGTGACTGACGCGTCTGAGGATGTGACGGTTCTTGTGGATATCAATCAATATCTGCCGGACGGCGTGGTGCTCGCGGAGGATAATTTTGTGGGCAGAGTCAACGCCACGGCCATGATCGAGGCGGAACGTGACCGCGCTGTGCGGATTCCTGTGGGACGGATTCGTTTTGACGGTCTTCCCGAAGGCTACAGAGCCGTGATCACGGAGCCGGCCAACGAGTGCAGTGTTATGTTCAGCGGACTGCTGGCGGTTCTGAATGAAGTGACGGCGGAGGAAGTGACTGCCGTGGTGGATGTGGAAGCCTGGATGGCGCAGGAGGATATGGATGAACTTGCCGAGGGCAGTTATTGGATGCCTGTAAACGCCACTGTGGAGGGCCGGAATCTCAGGCAGAACGGAACGGCGGAGGTTCGTGTGCACATTATATCCACCGAGGATTAAAACAGGGCCTGAAACGGCGATCTCAGTACGTGAGTAAGCAATGTATAAATATAAACGGAGGTGTGTATGAGCAGATTATTTGGCACAGATGGAGTTCGCGGGGTTGCGAACGAGGAGTTGTCGCCCCTTCTGGCGATGCAGCTGGGGCAGGCAGGTGCCTATGTCCTCACCAGAGAGAATGAGCATAAGCCGACGCTTATGGTGGGCTGTGACACGAGAATATCGGGGGATATGCTGGCAAACGCTCTGATGGCAGGCATATGTTCCGTGGGTGCAAACGCGGTGTATGTGGGTGTGGTTCCCACGCCGGCAGTTGCGTACCTCACCAGAAAGTACAAGGTGGACGCGGGTGTTGTCATCTCCGCTTCCCACAATACCGTAGAGTTTAACGGAATCAAGTTTTTTGACGGAAACGGCTATAAGCTACCGGACGCCCTGGAGGATGAGATCGAGGCGCTGATCAAGAGCGATATGCGGGGCGTGAAATTCCCAACCGGCCCAAGTGTGGGTAAGATCAAGTACCGCACGGACGCCAGAGAAGAATATATCAATCACGCCATGAAAGCGGTGAACGTGGATCTGCGGGGAATGAAGATCGTTCTGGACTGCGCCGAGGGCGCGTCCTATTATACCTCCGTGGAGACCATGAAAGAACTGGGCGCCGAGGTGGTGGCTATCCATAATAACCCCGACGGCACAAACATCAACGCGAACTGCGGTTCCACGCATATGGAGGAGCTGCAGGCGAGAGTCGTCTATGAGAAAGCACAGCTCGGGCTTGCCTTCGACGGGGATGCGGACAGACTGCTGGCGGTGGATGAGCTGGGAAATATTGTGGACGGCGATCAGATCATGGCCATCGTCGGCAATCATATGAAATCTCAGGGAAAGCTGAACAAAAATACCATCGTTGCGACCGTTATGAGTAATCTCGGCTTTTTCCTGATGGGTGAGAAGAACAAGATCAAGATCGAACAGACCAAGGTGGGCGACCGCTATGTGCTGGAGCGGATGCGCGAGATCGGCGCAAGCCTCGGCGGCGAACAGTCCGGCCATGTGATCTTCTTAGACGAGAACACCACTGGCGACGGCCTCCTAAGTGCCCTGCATCTCTTGCAGGTGGTCGTGGAGACAGGAAAGCCCCTGTCGGAGCTGGCCTCCATCATGGAGGTGATGCCTCAGGCGCTGGTCGGCGCGAAGGTGCCCAACCACAAGAAAGAAAAATTTATGGATTATCCCGAGATCGCGGAGGCAATCGCTGCTCTGGACAAAAAGTTCGCTGGCGAAGGCCGCGTGCTGATTCGTCCCTCCGGCACGGAACCCCTTGTCCGGGTGATGATCGAGGGCAAGGATCAGAAAGTGATTACCCAGGAGGCGAAGAAACTCGCCGAACTGATACAGAATATTATGCTGTAGGACTTGAGATAACGTATATAAATATGATATACTCATAGTATCATGTAAGAAAGAGGAAAAGGCAATGGTAAGTCAGAAGGTAGTCATCAAAAACCCGACAGGGCTACATCTAAGACCGGCAGGCATCCTATGTAAGGAAGCAATGCAGTTTAAATCTCTGATAACCTTTACATTTCGTGAAAATACAGCGAATGCCAAGAGTGTCCTGAGTGTGCTTGGGGCATGTGTCAAATGTGGCGATGAAATCGAGTTTGTGTGTGACGGTGAAGATGAGGAGGAAGCTCTCAAGGCGTTGGTTGACGCGATCGAGAGCGGTCTTGGAGAATAAGGTCACGTTCGGACGAACCCGCTGTATTTATGCAGCGGGTTCTTTCACGTCAGCAATGAGCAGTGCGTAGACGTAAGACGAAAAAATGGCAGCTTGCTGACAATTTTTTCGGATTGCGGATACATAGGGCGAATGCCCGTGAACGAGAAAACCGAAGGTTTTCGAGTGTTGCACTGCGAATATTATGAAATATAAACAGACACAAGGAGGAGTTGCAGTCATGTTAAATTATAAGAGATACCGCAGAAACCCGGTGGTGGATTACCCCGAGAGAGAATGGGTCAACAAGCAGATCGAGAAAGCGCCCGTCTGGTGCAGCGTGGATCTGCGCGACGGCAATCAGGCGCTGATCGATCCCATGGTAGTGTCAGAAAAAATCGAGTTTTTCAATTATCTGATCAAGCTGGGCTTTAAGGAGATCGAGATCGGTTTTCCGGCGGCCAGCCAGATCGAATTTGATTTCCTGCGTCAGCTTGTGGACAGGAAGCTGATACCGGACGACGTGGTGGTGCAGGTTCTGACCCAGTGCCGCGAGGAGCTTCTGGAGCGCACCTTTGAATCCATTGAAGGCTGTAAGCAGGCCATTGTGCATATTTATAATTCCACCTCGACCCTGCAGCGGGATGTGGTTTTTCACATGAGCCGCGAGGAGATCACGGGCATCGCCGTGGAGGGCGTAAAGATGGTGAAACGCCATGCTGCCAATTTCCCCGGCAAGGTCATTCTGGAATACTCTCCCGAGAGCTTTACCGGCACGGAGTTAGACTACGCGCTGGAGGTCTGCAATGCGGTGCAGAGAGAATGGGGGCCTACAAAAGAGAATCCCATGATCATCAATCTCCCCTCCACGGTGGAGATGACCACGCCCAATGTCTTTGCGGACAGAATCGAGTGGATGAACAAACACCTCGAGAACAGGGAGGCCATTGTCTTAAGCGTACATCCCCATAACGACAGAGGAACCGGCGTAGCCAGCGCGGAGCTTGCTCTGCTGGCCGGTGCGGACCGCGTGGAGGGAACCCTGTTCGGAAACGGTGAGAGAACCGGAAACGTGGATATTTTAAATATTGCCTACAACATGTTCTCCCAGGGCATCGACCCGCAGCTTGCCATCGAGCATGTGAACGAGAGCATTGAGATTTACGAGAGATGCTGTAAGATTCCCGTACATCCCAGACATCCCTATGCCGGTAAGCTGGTATTTACCGCTTTCTCCGGCTCCCATCAGGATGCCATCAACAAAGGTGTGAAAGCCATGAAGGAACGGGGCGGCGAATACTGGGAGGTGCCCTATCTGCCCATCGATCCCGCAGATATCGGCAGGGAGTATGAACCGATCGTGCGCATCAATTCCCAGTCCGGCAAGGGCGGCGTTGCTTTTATCATGGACACCTATTTCGGATTCAAACTGCCCAAGGGAATGCACAGAGAGTTTGCCGATGTGATTCAGGCTATCTCCGAGAAGCAGGGTGAGGTAAGCCCGGATCAGATCATGGAGAATTTCCGTCAGGAATACCTGCTGAAGAAAGAACCCCTCCATTTCAGAAAGCTTCGTGTGGATGACTTGAGCGAGGAGACGGAGTCCGAATTTGATACAAAGGTAGTTGTTGTTTACACCGATAAGGGCGCGGAAAAACGCTTTGAGGCCGTGGGCAACGGCCCTATCGACGCCGTAAAGAGGGGGCTTCAGGAAACGCTGGACATCAACGTCAAGATACTGGATTACGAGGAGCACGCGCTCCAGAGCGGCTCCAATTCCCAGGCGGCGGCCTACATTCATCTGCTGGATGCGGAGAGCGGCCGCGTGACCTACGGCGTGGGCGTCAGTTCCAATATCACGAGGGCGTCCGTGCGGGCAATCTTCTCGGCAGTGAACAGATTGGGATTGGGAGAACATAACTGATAAACGCATGTAAGAGGGAGGTAAACTTATGGGGCAGATCGAACAGTTAAGACAGTGGGTAAACGAATCGGACAATATTGTTTTCTTCGGGGGCGCAGGTGTGTCCACGGAGAGCGGCATTCCGGATTTTCGGAGTGTGGACGGCCTTTATAACCAGCAGTACGACTATCCGCCGGAAACGATACTCAGCCATACCTTTTACAGAAGAAACACCGAGGAATTTTACCGGTTTTACCGGAATAAAATGCTCTGCCTCGACGCGAAGCCCAATGCCGCCCATTTAAAGCTGGCGCAGTGGGAACGCGAGGGAAAACTCAAAGCGGTGGTGACCCAGAACATTGACGGACTTCACCAGGCTGCGGGCAGCAAAAAGGTATATGAACTTCACGGTTCCGTCCTGCGCAATTTCTGCGAGAGCTGCCATAAGTTTTATGACGTGAATTATATTGCCAATTCGGAGGGCGTGCCGAAGTGCAGCTGCGGCGGGGATATCAAGCCGGACGTGGTTCTCTACGAGGAGGGGCTGGATCAGAATACGCTTGCGGGTGCGATCCGCGCGATCAGCGAGGCGGACGTGTTGATCGTGGGCGGCACTTCCCTTGCCGTCTACCCGGCCGCAGGACTTTTGGATTACTACAACGGCAATAAGCTGGTGCTGGTGAACAAAACGCCTACCGCGAGGGATGGGATTGCAGATTTGGTGGTACAGGGGAGCATCGGGGAGATATTTTCCCAGTTAGACTAGCGTGAGAAGAACATCTAGTCACTCGCAGCAAAGGCTGTTTCGCGAAGAAGTTCTAAGTCTGCTTTGCTGACTTTTCTCACACAGGAGAATGCCTTAAAACGGCATTCTCCGTTATATTTTGGCATTCTCATCCTGATACGGTGGGGAGACTTCCAAGGTTATTATTTTCTGAACCATCCGGAATGGATTTCAGGTATTCGGTATCTCCCCGGTGGGCTACGCCGACTCCTCTGATCTCACCGTCTTTTGCCATCTGAACCCCTTCTGCCTTGCTGACAGTGGTGTGGTCAGAGAGCTGGTATCCGTCAATCTTTCCGTTGTTACGGATAAGCCCCACAATCTCCTTCGCATCAGATTTGGGCACGGGAATCTCATCCAACGTGTTTTTGGCCAAAGAAGCAGTCAATTCTGTCTCGTCCGATTTGTTTTCTATCAATATGCTCACCTCCTCAGCTATAGTGTGAGCAGGCTGATAGAGAACCATGTATTACAAATTTTATGATTTTTTCCAGCAAAAGTATATTGTCGGTTTTTCGTTGTTGACACACCATCATTTCATCTTTATAATAAACACAAAGCATATACATTCTATTGACATTAAATATTTGGAGTAATTTTATTATCTGCTCCGAAATCATACGAAATCAGCTATTCAGGCTGATTTTCCGGTCTTTATTTCAGAATCTCTATGCTTTTAATTCAACCAACACAATTTAAAAGCAGGAGATTTCAGGCGGCCGCCATATCAAAATGATGGGCGGTTAAATGTACAAAGTGGGCAAATGTTAAGATACCACTTGGACAAGTTTCTCCTGCGGAACAGGAGGAACTAATGGAAGTCAGAAAATCACGGGAATGGAAAGAATTAAGGAACGAGGACAGATTTATGGCAATGAAGGGCGGAAAAGGGTACACGGTTGCTGATATCGAAGCTCTCCCGGAGGGGGAACGGGCAGAACTGATCGACGGAGAAATGTTTCGTATGGATGCACCATCATGGGTTCATCAGGAAATCCAGATGGCACTTAGCGCAAAAATATGGAATTATATCGGAGAACATAAAGGTTCATGCCGGGTGCTTCCTGCGCCATTTGCGGTGTATATTAAGAAAGATAAGCGCAACTATGTTGAACCGGATATCTCTGTGATATGCGATGCGGAAAAAAAGAGCGAAAAGGGTTGCCAGGGTGCCCCGGACTGGATCATTGAGATCGTGTCGCCTTCCAGTGAAAAGATGGATTATGAGCGGAAGGTTGAACTGTACCGCGAAGCGGGTGTACGGGAATACTGGATTGTGGATGCGGAACGGGAAACGGTCACGGTATATGATTTTGAGCATGACAAAGAGGCTGTGCGGTATGCATTTACCGAGCGGATCAAGGCGGGGATTTTTGATGACTTGTACCTGCATCTTTCGGAGATGGATATTTGATGCAGGATGGTTTTGCGTATGCAGAATAAAAAGCGGTGATGCCATGTCGTGCGTTCAGTTAAGGAGGAACATATGGATATTCAGGTCGGTGATATTTTGAAAATGAAAAAGCAGCATCCATGCGGTTCTTCGGAGTGGGAAGTGCTGCGGATCGGTGCGGACTTTCGCCTGAAATGCGTGGGATGCGGACACCAGATCATGATTCCACGGGTGAAGGCGGAGAAGAACGTGCGGGGCGTGAGGCGTGGCTCCCAGACAGTACAGCCATAGCGGGAAGAAAACAGCAGACGGCGGAAGCAAGTGCTTCCGCCGCCCTTCTATGCCTGTCGGCACAGCCTGATTTTCCTTATTGCTTAATTCTTTGTCACGCTATTTTGCGTCTGTCAGAGTTTAGGATGTAGGTTCCGTTTCACCAGGAATGGCAATCTCGATTTCGCAGTCTGTCCCTACGCCATTGGTTTTGGCTTTTACTGACAGAGTGATTGTCGCCTTGCCGGGATTTCCATCGGTCGGCGCTGTAATCGTCAGCTTAGCGCCATCTTTCACTTTAATGTCAAAGGTGTTTACCTTTAAACCCGCCGCGCCCTGTGCCGCTGTCAGAATCGCATTGGTAACTGTCTCATCCGCATTCTGCGTGTCTTTTGTAACGACAATAGTTCCCTTCTTCACAGCATTTGCTATAGCAGTCTTAATAATTTCAACTGCTTCTGCCTCTGTCTGCGGCAGTGCCGGGATCGCTACATCGAGCGTAACTTTCTTCGTCTCATCGGCCTTATCTGTCAGTA
>ERZ808042.994-NODE-994-length-10762-cov-3.667291_pt1 | contig 10762 bp, 7 predicted proteins | sample MGYA00380193_ERZ808042 | MGnify/ENA primary metagenome ERZ808042 (study PRJEB31490, sample SAMN06133401) | mouse gut metagenome | isolation source: M1_2 | host: mice | place: China: Chengdu | collected 2015-05 ...
TACAATTCCACCTCGAATTATCCTTTTTCATATTTTTAATGATACATATATGTCCCCTTTTCCAGTCATAATTGGTTCCTATTAGAAGATGGACAGCATCTGCAAAATCTATTCCGGATAACAGTTCCATAAACGGATTCATATAAATTCTCATATGATGCGTCCCCCTTCCTGCGCGTTCAGTTTATTCCAAGCCAGCCCCCATTATGATCAAATCGATGCAGCACTCCATTAATTCGAGTATCCTTGTTCACCATCGCTCCGCTTCCGCTCAGATAATACCATGTATTTCCAAGCTTCAGCCAGCCCGTTCTCATCGCTCCGCTTCCGCTCAGATAATACCACGTATTTCCAAGCTTCAGCCAGCCCGTTCTCATCGCTCCGCTTCCGCTCAGATAATACCACTTATTTCCAAGCTTCAGCCAGCCCGTTTTCATCGCTCCGCTTCCGCTCAGATAATACCACTTATTTCCAAGCTTCAGCCAGCCCGTCTGCATGATACCTTCTCCATCCATATAGTACCATGTATTGTCCAGTTTCAACCAGCCGGTTTTCAGTCTTCCGTCAGAATAATAGTACCACTTCCCTTTCACCAGATTCCATCCGGGTTTTAAAATCCCACTTGAATCATCTCCAGTGTTTCCGTTATCTCCACTTCCCGAACTGTCACCGCTGCTGTCTCCACTCCCTGAACCGTCTCCAGTGTTTCCGTCGCCTCCGCTTCCCGAACTGTCACCGCTCCCTGGCACTCCATCCGTATTCTGAGATACATGGGACTTAATATAAACTTTCCCGTCACTGTCATTACGATAAGTCAGATAGATCTGTCCATTCCATGAATGCCCTTTCAGCCCCAGCACAGCCCCTTTGACTACCCGGTCACCAAGAGGCTCCCATGTTCCATTAACCAGGGAATACACATATACCTGCTCTGTTTTGCTGTCCTGACAGATCACATGCGGAGCATCACCATGAAAACACAGTTCCAGATCTACAATATTTCCGCTTGCAAACGGCTGTTCTGTTACACGGGTCCACCCATTTCCTGCCGAAGTCAGAGAACGAAGATACAGATAACTGTTATCCGTATCTGCTTCACAGCCTGTCAAAAGGTAAATCATCCCTTTATGCAACCGTATGAAAGCCATTGACGCCTGTCCCGGAATCTCTCCCATCGACTTCCAGCCGGAATCATACTGCTTCATACTCCATCTGTTATCCGCCTTCCATTCACGGTACATGACTACTGTTTTTCCGTTCTCTGATGCTATAACCGGATCCATAAGGTATTCACTGCTTTCTGCTGCGATTCCCATATCCACGATTCCGGATGACGTATACCTGTATGTATACAGTCTGGAATTATTTGTATCTGTATATGCCAGACAGATTCCCTGAGAATCCGCAGCTGCTGCAATCTGATTTGCCCCTGTTCCGGAATTGTATACAGTCTTCCAGCCTTCCGCTTCTTTCCACTGGAGCAGCTGTACAGAGGAACCTGTATTATATGCAACATACAATACATCCCGGTATCTGAGCAGATGATAGTCGAAACCAGAACTGTCAGGCAATGTATCTAAAAGTTTCCACTGCGCATCTGCATACTGATAAAGATATATTTTATTATCCGGAGACATCGTTTTCTGTATATAGTAGACAGTACCGTCTGAATCCATGCAGGAATCCAGAGCAAAAAGACCTGAGGTTGTCTGCTCCGCTACAGAGCTCCAGTACCCTCCATCTGCTGAAACATCATGATAAGTAATATCAAACGAAATCCGGTCTCCTGATGCACTGCCCACATTACTGATTACAATTCCACTGTTGCTTCCGTCTGAGTAAGTCAGCGCCCCATCTGTCAAAGTCGCAGCTGCATCTGCACTTCCATAAGATGTACGCCCGCATTCTTCTGATAAAAAGGAAAGAAAGATATCTCCTTTACCCGCTTCCCGGCCATAGCTGTTATACTCATCTCCCGGCCGAAACACATAAACTTTTAACGGTGTATCTTCCGCATTGGAAGCCGATTCAGATGTATTGACCCGGTACACAATCAGACCAGAGCCATGAGCTGTGTAATCGTATTCCTTTGAGTCAATCTTTGTTCCCTTTTTCCGAAACTCCAATACAAAAAATTCCGTATCCGAATAAGGCGTCTTCAATATCACGGCCTGCTGGTTCCTTGTCTCCCAGGTTGCTGCAGATGCCGCATACAGGCTGTAATCCGTGCAGGACTGCGTAACGACAGGAATATCGAACCATTTTGTATAATTGGAGCGCAGCCAGGCAAGCGGATATAATACCCCGGCGCTGACGGCGGACATAATGTCCCATCTGCCAACCGGAACACTGGCTGCACTGTACAGATCCGGATATTTCAATGTATGGAGAAACTCATGGATGATCAAACCATAACTCTCAGTCGTGCCATACAGACTGTATTCCGGCACACGCACATAATCCGCCACATTGCATCCATTGATTTTTCCGGAATCAAAATAATAAGATTTTCTCCCATAAAACCGATCGCTCACATCTTTTGATCCGCATCCCAGTACAATCGTCAAATTGTCTACATTCCCATCTCCATTTCTGTCAAGATCTGCCGTAGAAATAGTATTATTCGCATTTAATTCCTTCAATACCAGTTGTACAATACTGGAATCCGTATTCAGATCATCACCGTCATAACTTTCTGCATTACCCGGCATCGTATATGGCTCTATCTCTGTTCCATTATACTGCGGAAATATATTTTCCACCATCAGCTGTCCATATGAAATATTGGAAAGATACTCTCTCATTCCGCAGGGACTTTTCTCACTCCCATTAAACAGATCCAGCGTTTTCTCCACATCCTTCAGACAATTGTCATGTGATTGATGATCAGTATCTGCAAAGTCCACAAAAACTACCACATTGGCAAAGTTTCCTGTTGATGACCCACTGTAAACCGTTCCTGTCTCCACGGATAAAGCTTCGGTTTCAGACACTGCATCCTGCACTTCTTCTGTTTCAGCCGTTTTTTCTTCCATATCCGAATCTTTATCCGTTTCCGGAATCTCAGTTGCGTCAGACTTTTCATTTTCTTCGGCATCAGCCTCTTCGTCCTCTTCCGGAACCTCAGCTATATCAGAATCTCCGTTTTCTTCGGCATCAGTCTCTTCGTCCCCTTCCGGAACCTCAGCTATATCAGAATCTCCGTTTTCTTCGGCACCAGACTCTTCATCCGCTTCCGGAACCTCAGCTGTGTCGGCCTCCCCGTCTTCTTCAGACTTTTCCAACACGTCAGGAACTTCGTTCTTTTCCAAAATTTCACCTGCAGCGGACTCTCCTGCCTGTTCTTCAGCTGTCACTTCTTTGTCTGCACCTGCTCCACTTACCTGCTCTTCTTCCGTCTCTCTTTGAAGCCCCTGAATCTCCAGTTGAATATCTGTATCAAAGACTTCTCCTGTCTCAGAGGTAAGTTCCGCCTCTGTACTGATCTTCCCTGCCCCTGTCGCATATGCTTCTATAGAAGTGCCTGAAATATTTCCCGCTGCCAGCACTGCTGCCAGCATTGCGGACCATATTCTTTTTATTTTAATTTTTTGCATAATAATCTTTTCTCCTTAAACAAATACCTTCTTCCCATTTCCAGCTTCATCCAGCTGTATTTTAAAATGCGGAAATCTCTGTATCTTCGCATCCACTTCCAGCGTCACAAAATCTCCAGCCCATTCTCTATAAGCTTTAAGTTCTGAAGTGGAATTCGCTGCCCGCATCTCAGTAGGACTTTTAAGACCGCTTCTGGGCATCCAGTTATTTCGATAGGCAGTTTCCAGAATAATTTCATCTATTTCAATTTTTAAAAATGCCGCCAGCGCTCTCGCATTCATAATGCCAAACTTAAACTGATTCCTGGCTTTCTTCCATTTATCATATTTGATACTTTTCTTGAATTCCAGAATATGTAACTTCCATGTTTCGTCACTGTCACTTTTTATAAACAGAAATTTATCTGCACACTGACATGCCCTTTTCTGTGCATCCAGATATGGTAATGTTCTTTTTTCCGGAAAATGAAATACAATCGCATCATTTTCAAAAAATCCTTCCAGCCCTGCGCGCCCTTCTTCTGCATCTTCCTCTATAAAAACTGTTTCTCCTCTGTTCAGAACAAGCGAATACTCACCTGCCCTGAACAAATCCAGATTTTTCTTTAAGTATTCTGGAATCATGCTACTGTCTCCTATATCTCATATGTCACTTCCAGCATTTTTTCAAATGCATTACTGAAAGTAGGCGTCTCGAACCCCAGTTCACCAGCCTTAAGTTCCTGTACTTCCGACTTCGTCTCATCTCTGCTGACAAACTGATACAGACCTATCTTGTCCGCATCCAGAAGATCAGACTCTTCCAGCTGAAACTTTTTCATAAGTTCTTCTTTTTTACTGCTTTTTTTCACACGTATCATATTATTAATATGCTGAATGATAATATCACTGTGAGTAGTGGCTGCAATTGGAATTCCCTCATGATGCATTCTTGCCAGAATTCTGGCAACGACTACCTGAAGCTGAGGATGCATACACATTTCCGGTTCTTCAATAAACAACTGTAATACTCTGTAAGAATATTTACATAACAAATACAACGGCGTAATCTCCGTCACCACAGCAGAAGCAAGATACATCTGTATTGTCTGCTCACCTTTTTCCGGTCTGTACAGAAATGAGGTACTCAATGCTTTCTGGATTGTCACTTCTCCATGCAAAAGTTCTTTTTCGATGAATTCTGCAATCTGTGTCAGTCCGTTTTCCTGAGGTTCTTTCTCTCCAATATTGTTCAGCAGTTTCAGGAAACTGATGACCGGTTTGGTAAAATAAGAGGGAATCTCCGGTACGTCATTCGAGAACATGTTAAAACTGTTTTCATAGACCTGATTTGTCAGCATGTTTTTTGACAGCACAAAACCGGTCCTTGAGGACGGCAGAAAAATCACATTATTTTCTCCTGCAAAAAACCCCCGCCAGCATTCCAAAAGCGCTTCCAGCACGGTCTCCACATATTTTCCTCTGTCTTTTAACAGTTCTTCATCAATAAACATTCCCACGCCGCCGCCACCGGCAAGATTCACCCACATGACCTTTTCATACTGTTTTGTCTCCTGCCTGTTTTTATGAGCATACACGATATCTTCAACAGAAATGTCTATTCTTTGATTCTGTGCGATCTGCAGCTCGAGCTTCCCAATTTGCATCTTTTTATTAAATATATCCGATACAAATGCATTTTTATTATTTGCAGCACAGACATTCAGCAGCGCCAGAAACTTATCAAACCAGATCCCTTCCAGCCGTTCTGTATTTTCCGTTGATGTAATCTTTTCCCAGATATATGACTCACATTCCTGATATACTTCTGTTCCCATGATCTCCGGCGTCAGACGTATCAGAGTTTTCCTGCTGTTACACGAAAGTCCCCAGATCAGACTCATCAAATAACTTTTTCCGCTGTTATTGTCACCAATAAACAGCATCATTGGTTTCACTTCCAGTTCAGCACGCCTGATTTTTCCAAAGTCTTCCACTATTATTCTGTTATTCATAAATCAATATTTACCTCTTTTTTTAAGCTAATCTCTTCGGAACAGATCCCTCGTATACACCTTCTCCTTTACATCATCCAGTTCCGGCTCATAACGGTTGACAATAATAACATCACTTTTCTCTTTAAATTTTTCCGGATCATTACATACCAGGCTGCCGAAAAAACGGCTGCTGTCTTCAAGCGTCGGCTCATAGACAATGACTTCTGCCCCTTTTGCCTTGATGCGCTTCATAACACCCTGAATGGAACTCTGACGAAAATTATCACTGTCCGCCTTCATGGTGAGACGGTACACACCCACAGTCACATGTCTTCCGGGAATACCGTTTCTTCCGTTCGGCCCCACATAATAACCTGCTTTTTCCAGTACCTTGTCTGCAATAAAATCCTTTCTTGTCCTGTTTGCTTCTACGATAGCCTGAATCAGATTCTCCGGTACATTCTCATAATTCGCAAGAAGCTGCTTGGTATCCTTCGGAAGACAGTAACCTCCATAACCAAAGGATGGATTGTTATAGTGTGTCCCGATTCTTGGGTCAAGGCACACTCCATCTATTATATTCCGGGTGTTCAGTCCATGAACCTCCGCATACGTATCCAGCTCATTAAAATAAGACACGCGAAGAGCCAGATAGGTATTGGCAAACAGCTTGACTGCCTCCGCTTCTGTATATTGCATAAAAAGAGTAGGAATTTCTTTCTTTAAGGCGCCTTCCTGTAAGAGTCCGGCAAATGTATGCGCCGCCTGTTCCATCTTTTCATTCTGCCCCGGCATGCCTACGATAATTCTGGACGGATGCAGATTATCATACAGCGCTCTTCCTTCTCTTAAAAACTCCGGAGAAAACAGAAGCTTTCCGCACTGATATTTTTCCTGCATCTGCGCAGTAAATCCAACCGGAACGGTAGACTTCACAACAATTACCGCCTCCGGATTGCATTCTTGCACAATCCGGATCACCTGTTCCACTGAACTGGTGTCAAAATAATTTCTTACCGGATCATAATTGGTGGGTGTGGATACAATTACAAAATCCGCATCTTTATATGCGGACTCTGCATCTGTCGTTGCGGTCAGACACAACTCGTGCCTGGCAAGATACTCCTCGATTTCCGGATCCTTGATCGGGGATTTTCGGGAATTAATGAGATCTGCTTTTGCCTGTACAACATCCACCGCATATACCGGATGATTCTGCGACAGAAGCACCGCATTGGACAGGCCGACGTAGCCGATTCCAGCCACGGCAATTGTGTATTTTTTATTTACCGTTTTCATTAAACTTTATTTCTCCAAACTTAAATTCTGTTTTTCATTTCATGATACAGCGTGCTGTTTCATAAGACGCCTGGTTTGTTCACAGTCTCCCATACATTTCCTCAAACCTCCCAAGCATCTCCTCCTCCGAAAACGTCTTCTCCACCCACGCTCTGCAGGCTCTTCCCTTCCCCCTCAGCGTCTCCGGATCCGCAAACGCTTCCCGGATCACCTCCGCCAGCGCCTCTGCGCTGACTTCCTTTGCCAGCCATCCGCAGGATTCCTGTACAATCTCCGGCATCGTACACACCGGAAATGCCGCCACCGGCGTCCCGCACGCCATAGCCTCAATATTCGTAAGCCCGAAGGTCTCATACACGGAAGGGTTCACCAGCAGATCCGCCAGCGCATAAAACTCATTCAGCTCCTTTTGTGTATGCAGATATCCAAAATGCCGGACCTTAAACCTGGCATTGAGTTTTTTCAGTTCCTCATTCTCCTGCCCTGCAACAAGCAGAAGATAATGTTCCGGATCCGGAATACGGTCAAGGGCTTTCAGCAGATAATCCATCCCTTTCAGCTTCTTCCCCGGGTCCGCCGCAATAAATCCGATGATATTTCCCTGAAAATCAATCTGATGACGTCTCCGTACCTCCTGCCTGTCAAGCGGCTGCCATCGCTTTGTGTCCAGGCTGTTATAAATCCTTACGCAGGGAAGTCCCTGCAGATGAGATGCCTCAAACTGCCGCTGCATCCACTCGGAAGGAACGGTAAACAGAATTTTCTGTTCCCGAAACGCCTTCTGTTTCTCCTGAAACAGCTGCCCGGCCACATCCTTTCGAAGCGCCGGGTAGTTATCCAGGCATTCGCACGCACGGCACCCCTCCTGCCATCTGTCATCACAGCCTTGAGGATACGTACAATGCCCTGTCATCGCCCAGAAATCATGCAGGGTCCAGACCACCGGACATAACGCCGCAAGATCCGCAATATCCCGGATCCCAAGAAAATTATCATGTGCATTGTGCAGATGAACAACATCAATCCGATGCCTTTTGATAAAGGAACGGATGTATCGCCTGCTGTACCAGATATGGAGACTTTTATTTCCGTGATTTCCTGTAATCAGCCGGTTGAAGATCCGCATAAACCGCGAACAGTAGATCACATGGACTCCCTCTGGCAGCCTTGAATGTTTCGTATCATAACTGACGATCTGCCAGGTCTGATGTCCCCGGTTCCTCATTCCAAGCAGCAGCTGGGCGGCAACCTTTTCGGCGCCTCCGCACTGCCAGGTCGTGTTCAGGTATAAAATATTCATTTCTGTCCTGACTCCCCTCCGCAGATATCCCTCTGGATACTGCCCCGCATAAACGATTCTGGCAATATTTTATCAGACTTATACAAAATTATCAATTTTTTTGAAATTATCTGTCAAATTTCTTCTTTTCAATCGTTTATTAACAGAAGACCACAAAAGAGGAGACCTGTATCATGAATGAAATCAGATTTACCATCAGCAAAATACCTGAAAATAACCGTGATGCGCTGATCCAGCACATCCGGAATTCCGTGCATGACTATGACGCTCAATTACAGATTGATATCGCTGTATCTGAACCGTTTTTCTGGCTTACCACCAGAAAAGGTCATTTTAAGCTTTACTATTCCAAATGCCGTTTTATTGAAACAGATGGACGCAGCCTGATTTTCCACTGCGAAGGCAGCATCCTCCGTAAGAACGGGAAGATCTCATCCATTCTTGAAAAGCTTCCGGATCGTCTGTTTTTCCGATGCAACAACAGCTATATTGTAAATCTGAATTATATCAATGTAATCATCCCGGATGGCGACCGTTACAGCATCCTGCTGCGGACCGGCGAAAAGCTTCCCCTCAGCAGAAGCCGCTATCAGGAATGCCTGTCGGCTCTGAACATATGAAAAGTACCGAATCATCCGCTCAGATCCGTACCCCTGTCCATAAAGCAAAGAAGCTGCCGCAAAGGGAAACACTTTCACACCACATGGCCGGATTTTGAAAATATCTGCGCCACATACTGTTTGAATCCTTCCGCGGCAGTTCTCCTTTTACTCTGCTACCACCTTTTTAAAATTTTTCTTGCCTCTTTTTACCACCAGACCGGCTTTTACCTGCTCCAGCGTGTAGGAAGCCGCAATATCCGCCACTTTCTCTCCGTCCACAGACACACCGCCCTGCTGCACATTCCGTCTTGCCTCGGATCTGGATGCGCACAGTCCGGACTTATGCACAATCGTCAGAATATCCGCCTTCCCGTCCCGGAAATCTTCCGCTGTCAGCATCGCTGTCGGCATATCTTCTGCACTGCCGCTCCCAAACAGGGCCCGGGCGCTGTCCTGCGCCTTTTTCGCCTCTTCCTCGCTGTGCACCAGCCTGGTCAGTTCATAGGCAAGAATCTCTTTTGCCTCATTCAGCCGACTGCCTTCCCACTGGTCCATGGCATCGATCTGTTCCAGCGGAAGGAACGTCAGCATCCGCAGGCATTTGAGCACATCCGCATCCGCCACATTTCGCCAGTACTGGTAAAACTCATAGGGACTCGTCTTCTTTGGATCCAGCCATACGGCTCCTTTTGCCGTCTTGCCCATCTTGCTGCCCTCGGAATTCAGAAGCAGCGTGATCGTCATGGCATGGGCGTCTTTCCCCAGTTTCTTACGGATCAGCTCCGTTCCGCCCAGCATATTGGACCACTGGTCATCTCCTCCGAACTGCATGTTGCAGCCGTATTTTTCGTACAGCTGCAGGAAATCATAGCTCTGCATGATCATGTAATTGAATTCCAGAAAACTCAGTCCCTTTTCCATGCGCTTTTTATAGCACTCTGCACGCAGCATGGTATTGACGCTGAAATATGCCCCCACATCCCGGATCATCTCGATATAGTTCAGCGGCAGAAGCCAGTCCGCATTGTTTACCATCAGCGCCTTTCCATCGGAAAAATCAATGAATTTGCTCATCTGTTTCCGGAAACATTCGCAGTTGTGCCGAATCATCTCCGGCGTCATCATCTGCCGCATGTCGGTTCTCCCGGACGGATCTCCGATCATGGCAGTCCCGCCTCCGATCAGGGCGATCGGTTTATTGCCGCCCTCCTGCAGGCGTTTCATCAGGCAGAGCGCCATGAAGTGTCCCACATGGAGGCTGTCCGCCGTCGGGTCAAAGCCGATATAGAACACGGCCTTTCCGTTATTTACCATCTCTCTGATCTCATCTTCATTGGTTACCTGCGCGATCAGCCCGCGGGCAACCAGTTCATCGTAAAGCTGCATCTGTTCATTCTCCTTCTGTTTTCTGTTTCCGGATGAAAGACATTCGGTTCCGTAAGATCCGGTCAGACATAAGCGGGACCGCCCAATGCCCAGGACTGCTCCTGCCTTCTCAGCGTACATGCAGGATCCTGTTTTACGCAAAACAAAAACTCCCATCCATTTGAAAGGACGAGAGTCATTCTTCCCGTGTTACCACCTTTTTTCACAGTGCACTCACATGCACTGCCTCAGCAGGTACTGTTACAGGCGCAGCCGCGCGTCCCGGGCTGCTGCTTTGGCATATACCGGTCACAATACCCTGCACGATAACGGGTGCGTCCGTCTCCTCCTACTCACATCCGCCCTGCCGGGCGCGCTTCAGAGGGAAGCTCCAGGAGGTATTCATGCATGCCCTTCCCTGCGCCTCTCATCATCCGGCCGCTTTCTGTAGGGTCCCTGCAGGCACTACTTGTTCCTTTCTTCGCCTGTTCCTATCCGTATTCTATGCAAAAAAGAACGCCTTGTCAAGCATTCTGTCCTGTTTTTACAGAATAAACGCATGAACGGAATAAAGGAACATATCCTCCATTTATTTTACCAGTTCGTCAATTGCATCCAGCATAT
>ERZ808042.997-NODE-997-length-10669-cov-3.102436_pt1 | contig 10669 bp, 8 predicted proteins | sample MGYA00380193_ERZ808042 | MGnify/ENA primary metagenome ERZ808042 (study PRJEB31490, sample SAMN06133401) | mouse gut metagenome | isolation source: M1_2 | host: mice | place: China: Chengdu | collected 2015-05 ...
ATAAGAGAGGGCAGATGGGGCGAGTTTATCCGGGAACTGCCGGTGAAGAAGGGCGACTTTATCCAGATCGATCCGGGCACGGTACACGCCATCAAGGGCGGCATCATGCTTCTGGAGACCCAGCAGAATTCGGACATCACCTACCGGGTATACGACTATGACAGGCTGACGGACGGCAAGCCCAGACAGCTGCATGTGGAGCAGAGCATCGACGTGATCACGGTGCCGGCAAAGCCCGCCGCAGAGTGCGTCAAGGAGGCGGCAGACCTGCCGAAGGACCAGAAGAATCTATTGATTTCCTGCCCTTATTATAAGGTTTGGAAGATTGACGTGGCAAATCAGATTTCCTTCCCCCAGGAGTACCCTTTCCTGATCATGAGCGTGACGGCGGGAGAAGGTCTGATAGGCGGACAGATGATACAGAAGGGCGACCACTTTATCCTGCCCTGCGGCTACGGAGAGGTGGAGCTGCAGGGGAAGATGGAGATCATTGCGGCCTCTGTCTGATCAGTGCCGGTCGCGGCACAGGGAGAGAAACCACTCGTGTATGGCAGGGTTTTCGGACAATTCCGGATGAAAGGAAAGCCCGATCTGGTTCCCGTACCTGACGGCGACGATATGGCCATCCACTTTTGCCAGAATTTCCACGTTTTCAGCGGTGTGCTCGATGTAGGGCGCACGGATAAATATCATAGGATAGTTCCCGATTCCCGTTACCGGCTCCTCGGTGACAAAGCTGGAGAGCTGCCTGCCGTAAGCGTTCCGTTTTACGGTGACAGGCAGTGTCCCCAGATGGGTGACGGAGCTGTCCTTGATTTTTTGCGCCAAAAGAATCAGCCCGGCGCAGGTGGCCAGCGTGGGAAGACCGTCTGCAATCAGTTCCCGCACAGGGGCAAGCAGGCCGGATTTCTGTAAGAGCTGTCCCTGCACCGTGCTCTCGCCGCCGGGCAGGACGATGCCGTCAAGCCCCTGCAGGTCGGAAACCTGACGAACTTCCGTGCAGACGGCGCCCGCCCGCGTCAGCATATGTTCGTGTTCGATAAATGCGCCTTGTAAGGCGAGCACACCGATTTTCATATTATTGTCCTCTTTCTTCCATGATCAGTTTGATTTCATCCGGATTGATGCCAACCATGGCTTCGCCCAGATCTTCCGAGAGTCTGGCGATGAGCGCGGCGTCTGTGTAGTTGGTGACGGCCTGCACGATGGCGGCTGCCCTTTTGGCGGGATTGCCGGACTTAAAGATGCCAGAGCCCACGAAGACACCCTCCGCGCCAAGCTGCATCATCAGCGCCGCGTCCGCAGGCGTTGCGACGCCGCCGGCCGCAAAATTCACAACGGGAAGTTTCTCGTTTTCGTGTACATACAGCGCCAGCTCGTAGGGAACCTGCAACTGCTTGGCGGCCTCGAACAGCTCATCCTTTTTCATGGAGACAAGCTCTCTGATCTGCGCGTTCATTTTGCGCATGTGACGGACTGCCTGCACCACATCCCCGGTTCCCGGCTCGCCCTTGGTGCGGATCATGGCAGCGCCTTCATTGATTCTTCTCAGGGCTTCGCCCAGATCTCTTGCGCCGCAGACGAAGGGAACCTGAAAAGCCGTCTTATCAATATGGTAGACGTCGTCTGCGGGGGACAAAACCTCCGACTCGTCGATATAGTCGATCTCGATCGCCTGCAGCACCTGTGCCTCCACAAAGTGACCGATCCGGCACTTGGCCATGACGGGAATGCTGACGGCCTCCTGTATGCCCTTTATCATTTTTGGATCACTCATGCGGGATACGCCCCCGGCGGCCCGGATATCGGCCGGAATCCGCTCCAGCGCCATAACCGCACATGCCCCTGCCTCCTCGGCGATTTTAGCCTGTTCGGGCGTGGTGACGTCCATGATGACGCCGCCCTTTAACATCTGTGCCAGTCCCGTGTTCAATTCATACTGTGTCTGATTCATTTTTATCTTTTCCCTCCCGATTGCTTTTTGATGGTAATTATGTTACAGTAAATCTGGTTATATAAAAATAATCAAAATGATAAAAAAATAAATGTCATATAGGAGCGAAAGGGATGCTGACCTACAATTTGACTGAGGCCCGGGGGCCTTTGTATGAATACATATATCAATGCATAAAAGAAGATATCATAGACGGCAATCTGCAGCAGGGAGAGAAGCTCCCTTCCAAGAGAGCCTTTGCCAAAAATAACGGCATTAGTACCATTACCATTCAGAACGCGTATGACCAGTTGATCAGCGAGGGGTATATTTACACGATACCGCAGAAGGGATATTATGTGGCGAAACTGGAGGGCATGAAGAAGGTGCAGCGGGAGAGCAGCATTTCCCTGAATATCCACATGCCGGAGGAAAGGCCGTCCTGTGCGGTAGATCTGTCCGACAACAGAATGAATCCCGATCATTTCCCCTTTTCCATATGGGCGAAGGTCATGCGCAGTACCATTTCCGATAAGAGCAGCGAGCTGATGGAGGCTTCTCCCGCCGGGGGCATCGGGGAGCTGCGGGCGGCGATCGCGGAGCATCTGAAATCGTTCCGGGGGATGCTTGTCGATCCGGATCAGATCGTGATTGGTGCGGGGACAGAGTATCTGTACGGACTGATCGTACAGCTTTTGGGGAGTGAGAAGCGGTACTGCGTGGAAAACCCGGGCTATCAGAAAATTGTGCAGGTGTACAGGCAGTACCACATAGCCTGCAAGTATGTGGATATAGATGATATGGGAATGACCTTTGAGGGCCTGCGGGCCGCCGGAGCGGATATTGCGCATATCAGCCCAAACCATCATTTTCCTACGGGGATCACTATGCCGGCCGGGAGACGGTATGAAATTCTGGCATGGGCCAATGAGAGAGAGGGGCGCTACATCATCGAGGACGATTATGACAGCGAGTTCCGGCTGAACGGGAAACCGATACCGACCCTGTTCAGTATGGACGCCTGTGAGAAGGTGATCTATATGAATACCTTTTCCAAGTCCCTCACGCCCACCATCCGAATCAGCTATATGGTTCTGCCGGTTCATCTGATCAACCGCTTTTACAGAGAGCTGTCTTTTTATGCCTGCACGGTCTCCAATTTTGAGCAGTATACACTGGCCGCTTTTATGAGACAGGGTTACTTTGAAAAACATATCAATCGGATGCGCCTGTATTACAGCAGGCAGCGAAAAAAGATGATCGAGACGATCAGGAAAAGCAGGTTGCATGAGGTATGCGAGATCATTGAAAATGATTCGGGCCTCCATTTTCTGATTCAGATCAAAACCGATAAACCGGACGAGGAGATTTTGGACGCGCTGGAAAGAAGGGGAATACGGCTGAACGCGCTGTCGGAGTATTTCTTTACGCAAAATGGAACGAAACACTGTTTTATCATCCATTATTCCAATGTGGATATCGAAAAGGCAGGGAACGCCTGCGATGTTTTTTATGAGATACTGGCAGAATGATGGGATAAACAGTGGATGACAGGGCAGTCTACTATTCGTAGATTGCTCTTTTTACGTTGATAGGGTATAAAATAGATACAGGCGGGCAGAAATTGGCAGAGAGGAATCAAGGGGAGTATGGACAATATCAAATTTGGCAAATTCATACGCGAATCCAGGCAGGGCAAAGGTCTGACGCAGAAGCAGCTTGCGGAGAAACTCCATGTATCTGACAAGACGGTTTCCAAGTGGGAGAATGGGGCGGGATTTCCAGACATAAAAATCCTTGAGCCACTGGCAGAATGTCTTGGGGTGAGCCTGATCGAACTGATGCAGGGTGAAAGAGTGGCGGAGCCTGAGATAGACAGGGAAGAGGCGGAGCAGATTGTGGCGCGGACTATATCCCAGTCAAAACAGGCAGAAGAGTGGCAGAGAAGAATGTGGAAGGTCAAGGTGCTTTTGGGTGCCTGTATCTGCGGCATTCTCTACCTGGCCTGTGTGGGACTCCTTTATCTGGCAGGACAAACTTCCGGGGCGGTTTTGGAAAGTGCATTGGGAAGTCGAAGTGGCTCTTGGTATGAAAACCCGGTGTTCTTCTATGTGTGGGCAGGGATTCTTGTGATTCTCTGCGGGGCGGGAGCAGTGTATCTTCTATGGAAAAACGAGAGCATACGGGAGGTAAAGATCGGCCGGCACAAGGTGAAGGGTCTTTTGACAATTCTAATGGATATGCTGGTGGTATTTCTTCTCCATGCCTATCTGTCTAATATCGCCAACAACGAAAAACAGCTTGCCATGCTGCCGGAGGCGATTCCCGTTAACGCTTATATCACCACGGCGGACGGGAGCAGACAGGCGGGTATTTTTATCCGGGATAAGCTGGTACAGGGGCTCCTTGACTCGGCATATGTGGATCAACTGCATATGGATGTTCGGCTGAAAGCGGGGATTGACAGGGTGATCCCCGGCCAGTGGCATACGCTGAATTTATATCTGGAAGGGGTAAACTGCATCGAAGCGTTGGGCACTATCAAGGAGAGTGATGTGGTGTGGGATACGGGGGAGGACGCCTCTTTTTTACAGGGTACGGAGGCGAAATGCATTGTGTCAAAAAAGCTATTTGACAGGAAGGGATGGAAGCTGGGGGATAAGGTGACGCTCTGCCAATGGTACTATTACCGGGAAGACGAGCGTTACCCTCAGCTTTTTGCGAATCCATTAAAGACGGTGGATTACGAGATCGCAGGATATGTGGATATGAAGGGCAAGTGGGATGAACGGTTCATAGTGCCGCCGGATGTGATCGTACCCTTTCATGCGGTCAGAAATGCGTATGCGGAAGAAGGCATTCCCTTCTTTGCAAGCTCGGCTTCCTTTGTATTGGCGGACGCCTTGTGTATGAATGAATTTAAGCAGGAAATGAAAGAGCTGGGATTTAGAAGCGTTGCGCCCACTGTCCCGGACTATTCTATAAACGGCGTGGCATTATGTGTAAACGATGCAGCTTTTATCAGCACGGCGGAGCATTTACGGCAGGTGATCGATACAGTGCGCGCGTTCTTTCCGTTTCTTCTAGCGCTGATTGTGGGCGTTGGATATCTGATTACGCTTCTGCTTTTGCAGAGCAGGAAAAGCGAGATGGCGCTGCTTCGCTCCATAGGATTGAACAGGCGTAAGTGCTTCCGGGTCTTTTTTGTGGATCAGCTTACGCTGGTGGTCACGGGTGTTGTGGCGGGAAGTGTGCTTACGGTGCTGATCCAGGGAAATTACGGTGGGAGTTCCGCACTGGCGGGGGTACTGGTGGGGATCTGTTATCTGGCGGGAAATAGTCTGGCGCTGTGGAAGCTTTTAAATGTGAGCGTGATGGAAGCATTGTTCGTAGAAGGGTAGCGTGAGGAGGAGAAAAAATGGAAGTATTACGTGCAGAACATGTGTCTTACAGTTATCAGAGCAAGTACCAGAAGGTGGAGGCGGTGAAGGATGTAAGCTGTGTTTTTGAGAAGGGGAAGTTTTATGCCATTGTTGGAGAATCAGGGAGCGGCAAGAGTACCTTCCTTTCCCTTCTCGCAGGGTTGGACCTACCCTGCGAGGGAACGATCTATGTGGATGGGGAACCCTTAAGCGGTATGGACAGGGATGCATACCGGCTGAACCGGGCGGCGGTGGTATATCAGGCGTTCCACTTGTTTCCCCTGCTGACGGCGCAGGAGAATGTGATGCTGCCACTGGAATTTAAGAGGATGCGTAAAAAAGAGGCGGTCAGACAGGCACAGAAATTATTGCAGAGAGTGGGACTGGAATCCAGGATATACAGACAGTTTCCGAAGATGATGAGCGGCGGGGAGCAGCAGCGGGTGGCGATCGCCAGGGCAGTGGCATCGGGAGGGGAGATTATCCTAGCGGACGAACCGACAGGTAATCTGGATTCGGGAAATGAGAAGAATGTGGTGGCACTTTTAAAGGAGCTTGCCCATGAAGATGGCTATGCAGTGATTGTTATCACGCATAATCAGAGGGTGGCGGATGAGACAGACCATGTTTTTCGAATGAAGGATGGAAGCATGGAACAGATTCGTTGAGGAAGGAGATCGGTATGCTGCTTTTCAGGAATAGTATGCGTCAGCTTTTTCGCATGAAGGGAAGGACTGTCCTGTTTTTGCTGCTGCTTGCGTTAGCATCCGGGTTATGCAGCCTTGGCAGGGAATTTCTGATTACAAATCAGGCTAAGATGGAAGCTTATGAGGATTCCTTTATGACGATTGGCACGGTGGAGCAGAAGGCGGATCAGGTAAAGGAACGGATGATATGGGATGCGGAGGATAAGGACTATCATATTTTCAATGATTCTGTTTATAACTCCTATGTGCCGTTGTCCGTGCTGGATTTTGAGGGCGCAGATTATCTGTCGGGACCGGAGCGGAGATGCTTTTATGGCTCCTATATGCCGGAGTATGAGATGTATGATATGGGCATGAGCCTCAGCGAGATCGTGGAGGGATCGCCGGTGGAGGACGCGGTGCCTGACCATCCGATTGCATTCAGGGTGACCCGTGTCCTGATTGGACAGGGCGGAATCAGGGAAGGGCATGTCATCAGTTTCTGCGACCATTATAATCCGGAGCCGGAGAAACTGTATGCGGACAAGACTTATGTGATGTCCCTTACTTATAGCCTGGGACATGAGGATCAGAAAGAGTTTGAGGGGGACAATCCGTCGGAGTATATCCCCTTTCCGGTGCTGGGTTCCACACAGGTCGATATGGAGGGAAACAGAGTGCCGGACGAGGTGGATGACGAGTATTTCTGTGATGAGGTGACGGCGGGGTTTTATGATTCCCCCATGGGAAGACGCTGGTTAAATATTGTTGCTGCATGGGATAACTTACGGCATACATTCCCGGTGACAGGTACAAGTGACATTTATCTGATGATGGCTTTCTATAACGGCAATGCTTATATCAGCCAGGGCAGGGAGTTTACAAAGGAAGAGTACGCCAGAGGAGATCGGGTCTGCCTTGTTTCAGAGGTATTCGCTAGGCGGGAAGGGCTTGTAATCGGGGATGAACTTCCCCTTGCGCTGCAGTATGCAAATTACAGGCGGACGGCGGGTCGATCGTTTGCAACCAATACGGCGGCGGCATTTACACTGATTAATGCCGAAGGAGAGATCTATCCCATATTTGAGGAGGGCAATTATAAAATTGTTGGGATGTATGGCGGACAGTCCGGGCTGCGGGACGAATACGGGCTGGGCTACAATGAAATCATTATTCCCAGCCGTTCCGTGAAGCACAGCGATGCGGACAACATTCTTGAAAGCGGTCCCATGGCCGGAAGCAATACTTCCTTCCGTATTGAAAACGGCACCATTGACGAGTATATGGAGAAGTGGAATAAACTGCAGATTCCCAATGTGGAGATTACTTTCTATGACAGGGGATATTCGGAATTAGAGGCAAATATAAATAATATGAAGTATATTGCGAGGCTGCTGATCGTTATGGGCGTGACCATGGTGCTGATGGTGCTTGCCTATTTTTCCTGGCTGTTTATCCTAAAGCAGAAGGAACGTACGGCTGTAGAACGGTGTTTGGGATTTCGCAAAAGGCATAGTTTTGTATCCCTGTTTTCTGGTATTTTCCTGTTGATTCTGGTGGGGAGTGTATGTGGCAGTGTGGCGGGCAGTTACCTGTCGGGAGAGATTGCGGGGAAGATTGAGAGGAAAACCTATTATGATAAAACTTTCGGAAACAGCGTGGGGACGGATGCGGAGGACATGTCCGAAGCGTCCTATGAGCGGGCGGATCCGTTGAAGGCGTCGGCTGAATGTGTTCTCGTGATTGTGGCAGTGGGAACGATGATTTCAGCCGTGGGAATTTACGTCAATCTGAGAAAAGAACCGATGAAGATGCTGGCAGAGAGAAGGGAGTAGCATTTTATGGCAAGTGCCAGTTCTGCAGTGTGAATTACTTTTCAAAGCCATGCACCCAGTCTGCCTTCAGGAAATAGAGCAGGAAAACGATGGAACTCAGACTCCATGTCAGCGGATAAGCCCAGAAGATCATGTTGATCACCGGGATGAAGTGCAGGATGACGGTGATATAGCTGACCCGGACGATGCACCAGAAACAGAGCATGGTGAACATCGGCACGGCAGCTTTCCCGGCGCCCCTTAAAATACCTGCAATACAGTGTGAAAAAGAGAGCAGGAAGTAGAAGAGAGTCACCGTTCTGGCGTGGATCGTTCCGTAGGCGATCACCTCCGGCGTGCGGTTGAAGGCGGCGATCAGGACCGGTATGGTAAAATAAATAAAGATACCCACAAGCTCCGCCGTGATCACGGAGCAGAGGATACCGAAGCGCGCTCCCTTTTTGGCGCGCTCGTACTGTTTGGCGCCCAGATTCTGGCTGATGAAGGTGGTCAGCGCCATGGCGAAGCAGGTGATGGGCAGGAAACCGAAGCCTTCGATCTTGGCGTAGGCGCCGCTGCCCGCCACAGCCATTTTGCCGAATTTATTGATGTTGGACTGTACCACCACGTTGGCGAAAGCGATGATGGAATTTTGAAATCCCGCGGGCAGGCCGTTGGCGATCACCTCCCGGAGCAGAGGAAGATCGAAGCGTATGCGCCTTATGGAAACACGGTAGTCCTCCGGGCTTTTGCGGGTCAGCCGCCAGAGGCATAAAAAGGCGCTGAAAAACTGCGAAAGAATCGTGGCAAGAGCGGCGGCACCCACGCCAAAGCCAAACACGGCGATAAACAGTAAGTCCAGAACAATATTGATGACAGAAGACACGATTAGATAGATCAGCGGATGTCGGCTGTCCCCCACGGACTGCAGAATGCCTACAAAGACATTGTACATGACGAAGGACAGGGAGCCCAGAAAATAAATGCGGAAATAGACCGTGGATTCGGGCAGTACATCAGAGGGTGTTCCCATCCATATGAGGATGCGGGAAGTCAGGAGAGTGCCCACAACGGTCAAAAAGATGCCTGATGCAAGGCCGAAGGCAACCGTCGTGTGAACGGCTCTCTGCACCTCTTTGATCTGTTTGGCGCCGTAATATCTGGCGATGACTACGCCTGCGCCCACGGAGATCCCCTGAAAGAAACCGACCATGAGAAAGATCAGATTGCCGGAGGAACTGACGGCTGCAAGCGCATTGCTGCCTAAGAAGTTCCCGACAATGAGAGAGTCGGCGGTATTGTATAACTGCTGGAAAAGGTTGCCCAGAAAAAGCGGGAACGCAAAGGCGATGAGCTGCTTCCAGATGCAGCCCTCAGTCAGCAGTATGGTTTTGGAAGTATGTTTTTCTGTGTTCATGTTTTCTCTCCGGTGTCACGTTCATATATCGGCGCCAATAGAAATTGCGCTGACGTCTTTTATATTATAGCACAAAGTATCAGACATAGTATTTTCTGCAAAAATTTGGCGCTTTCATTTTTTCCGGGACGGGGCAACTTATTTTGCCATGTCATGAGAAGTTGTGATATGATATAGACAGCGATACAAAAGTGGAAGGGAACGGGCTGAAATGTTTGGATTGATATGGACGGTCATAGTGATATATGTTTGTTACCACATCTATAAACAGCGGACAGGGAACCAATCTGAGAATAACCAGGGGGGACAGACGCAGAATCCGCAGGGACAGATACCGACACGGCCGGGATACAGACCTGTGTACAAGCCTATGCAGACAAAGCCCCTCGTACAGCAGCCGCCTGTACAGCAGATGCCGAAGGCGAAGGAAAAGCAGCAGACGGCGGAGGAGCAGACGCGAGGGAAGGATGGACAGGAGTCTACGCTGGCTTATCTGGAGGAGAAGGCGAGGCAGGACGCCATTGAACATGAGATGGAGAAACGAGAGGAGGCCAGACGGCTTTACGAGAGTTCAGGCGGACTTCGTCCGGCCCAGAGACTTTATGAGGGCGAGAGCGTGCCGAACGGATGTAAATGTATTGTATGTGGTTATTGTGGGGCGGAAAATCTGATTCCTATGATGGCGAGAGAGCGGTTTAGCTGCTATTTTTGCAGAGAACCGCTTGCAGAGAAATAGGATACGAGAGAAAAAAGCCTTCTTTGTTGAAAGAGGAACGGTAAACATGGGGGGTAAAAAATGGGAGAGCAGGGATTCTGGCATGACAATGAAAGCTATATGAATCTGGTGATGAACAAGGTGAACACGCTGGCAGAAGATACTTACATGTTTGTCCTGCATCTGCGGCAGGACAGAGCGTGGTTTTCCGATGCGGCGAAATCTTATTTCGGGATCGCGGAAACCTATGTGCCGGATCACTATGAGATTATGCGCGGCCTGATCCATCCCGATGATTTCTGGGAGTATGAGGAGGGAATCCCCGAGAGGGTGCGGGGCATCAATCTGGACAGGGAACTGTGTGTCCGGATGAAGGACGCGTCCGGGGAATATCACATGTACAGCATACATACGGATATCGTGGCGGAAGAGGAAAAGGCGGAAGGGTATCTGCTCGTTCTTCTGCACAATGAAAATGTGCTGCCGAGAATCGACGTGCTGACGGACTTGTATTCCCATACGAGATTTGACGCGGACGTGGAGGCGGCAATCGAAAAGCAGCAGCCGTTTGCTGTCCTGATGATCAAGCTGGAACGGTTCACGAACCTGAATATTATATACGGCACGGATTTTACGAATCGGATTCTGAAAGAAACGGCGCTGCAGTTTATTTATATGATGG
>ERZ808042.998-NODE-998-length-10668-cov-3.342461_pt1 | contig 10668 bp, 8 predicted proteins | sample MGYA00380193_ERZ808042 | MGnify/ENA primary metagenome ERZ808042 (study PRJEB31490, sample SAMN06133401) | mouse gut metagenome | isolation source: M1_2 | host: mice | place: China: Chengdu | collected 2015-05 ...
GAAAATACATGGATCTTCTGCATCTGCGCACCGGTGTTACCCGGAAGGTACGGGACCTGTCGGTGAGCCAGCAGCAGATGGTGGAAATTGCAAAAGCCATGGGATCGGATTCCTGGCTGGTGGTTATGGACGAGCCGACTTCTGCAATCACAGATGCAGATAAAGAAGAACTGTTCAAAGTGATCCAGGAAATGAAAGCGGCAGGTATGGCCATTGTATATGTATCTCACCGTATGGGTGAGATTTTCGAAATCTGCGATGAGGTGACGGTTCTGAGAGATGGAGAATATATTGCCACCCGGAAAGTGTCCGAGACCTCAGAACAGGAATTGACCAGGCTGATGGTAGGGCGGGAAATTAACGATGTGTTTCTCCGGGAAAAGGCATCTGTAGATCAGGAGAAGGAGCCGGTATTTAAAGTAGAGAACTTAAGCCGACAGGGAGCTTTTGAACCGGTCAGTTTTGAGGTACGTGCCGGGGAAGTTCTTGGACTTTCAGGACTGATGGGAGCCGGTCGGACAGAGATTGCAAGGTGCATCTTCGGACTGGACCGTCCGGACAGCGGCCGGATGTGGCTGAACGGAAAAGAGATTTCTATCACATCGCCGAAAAAAGCGCTCAGCCAGGGGATCTGTTATGTCTCTGAAGACCGGCGCAGAGAAGGAATTATTCCTTTTCGCAGTCTGAAGGAAAATATCTGCCTTGCAGATCTTGGACAGATTCTGAAAGGGTTTGTGGTGGACGAAGGAAAACAGGAGGCGCTGTATGAAGAATATCAGCAGAAATTCCGCATTAAGGCGGTTTCGGGCGAACAGCCCATTGAACGTCTCTCCGGAGGAAACCAGCAGAAATGCTGTCTTGCAAGGATGCTGGCGTGCAGGCCGACGCTCCTGATTCTGGATGAGCCTACCCGGGGGATTGATGTGGGGGCCAAAAAAGAGATCCACCAGCTGATTGAGAAAATGGCAAAGGAAAATATGGCCATTATCCTGATTTCATCGGAGCTTCCGGAGATCCTTGGGGCCTGTGACCGTATTCTTGTTCTTTCGGAAGGAAGCGTTACAGGGACATTTCAGAGCGGCGAGGCGACAGAGGAAGGAATTATGGAATGCGCATTTGCCGGTCAGCCGTGAAGTGCAGATGCGGAATGAAAATAAGGAGGGCAAAGACAGAGTGAACAATGAACAATATTTTGAGGAACATCCATGGAAACGTGCATGTCGGCTGATCAAAGAACAGAAGATGGGACCGGTTCATCAGGTGATTGTCCAGTGTATCTGTAAAAGAGAAATGCTGAAGAGTTCCTTTGCGCACTGGAAGAGGCAGGCGGAGCTGCTGGCGGGAGAAGAACAGGAAGGAGAACTTCAGGAAACAGAATGCGTGACGGCTTACATCGGACGATTTGGCGACACGATTGTCAGACTTTTTTTCGATGCTGCCGGTGAGGATGTGTGCGAAAATTTTGAGATTGTGACAGAGAAGGGGCTGTTGATCTGGAAGCCGGTGAGCACAAATCAGGGCCATATCTACAGTACAGACGGCTGTGAGCTTGTATGCAGCCAGAAATATATGGAAGAGCTGGAGGTGATTTTATGAAACGTCTCGGGATTCTGAGTCTGGATCATCCGCATTCTACAGGAAATCATATCCCTGCGCTGAAGTACATGAAAGACCGTTTTCCCGTGACCGCGATCTGTCATCCTGACCGGGAAGCGGCTGCACCGTGGCTGGAACTGTTCGGCGCAGCATATTATGCGGACAGGGATGCATTTCTGGCGGATCCAAATATCGATGCGGTACTGATTACATCAACCAATGACCGCCATGCAGAGGACTGTATTGCGGCAGTAAAAGCAGGGAAGGCTGTCTTCTGTGATAAGCCCATCGCCGTCTGCGTGGAAGACGGCGTGAGGATTGCAAAGGCGGTGGAAGAGTACAAAGTTCCGTTCCTGACTACTTTTCCGGTGCGGTTCAGTGATACGGTTCTCCGTACAAAAGCTTTAATTGATGCCGGGAAGCTGGGGAAAATCCAGGCGGTATGTGCCACAAATCATGGCTGTATGTATGAGCCGGGGGCGCCGGACTGGGTACGGGATCCTGTCAGAAACGGAGGGGGATGTATTATCGATCATACAGATCATGTAGCAGATATCATCCGCTGGTTCACAGGGGAAGAGTTTGATACGGTAAGTACATATGCAAAACGTGCACTCCATAACAATATTAACGCGGAAGATATCGCAGTCATGCAGGGGACCATGACAGGCGGGACAGTCTTTCAGATCGATGCGTCCTGGTCCAGACGCCCGGGAGATCCGATGTGGGGAGATGTGACCATACGTGTAGCCGGAGAAAAGGGTGCGGCATATCTGGATCTGTATAACAATCAGAGAATGGAAGTTTATGTGTCCGGCGATCTTAAGATGCAGTATCCCAATCTGGTGGCCAGAGAGCACGGGGATATTTTTGATGATTATCTGCGTCATACAGAACAGGGGGCACCGCTTGTGGGGGCAGGAGTTCTGGACGGCCTGCGTACCATCGAACTGGCTTATGCGGCGTATGACGCTTTCAGAGAAGGCCATACAGTCAGAGTAAGACGCCATCTGGAGCAGCAGGATGCCGGATAGCACAGAATATGGAGGGAGCAATATGGAGCAGATAATAAATCGGTTTGCCGTGAAGGGGATTCCGGTCACTTCCTGCCGGTTTGGAGAGGGGCATATCAACGAGACATATCTGGTTACCTGTGATACAGGACTCAGTTATATCCTTCAGAAGATTAACCGGCAGGTTTTTCAGAATCCTGAGGGACTGATGGAGAACATCGTCCGGGTCACAGCGTTTCTGGAACACAGAACTACGGACCGCAGGATGTCCATGCATCTTGTGCCCGCATCTGACGGTTGTATGTATACGGTAGATGAAAAAGGAGAATACTGGAGAGTCTATGAATTCGTTACTGACAGTATTTGTCTTCAGCGGGCAGAAAAACCGCAGGATCTGTATCATGTGGGACTGGCATTTGGAAACTTCCAGCAGCTTCTGGCAGATTTTCCGGCAGGAGTGCTTCATGAGTCCATTCGGGATTTTCATAACACCAAAGTACGTTATATGCAGTTTCATGAAGCACTTGAGAGGGATATTATGGGACGTGCAGAGAGCTGCGTCAAAGAGATCAGATTTGCCTTGGCGCATGAATCTGAGGCCGGTATGATTGTGGACGGACTGGCAGACGGGACGCTTCCGCTTCGGGTGACGCATAACGACACCAAGTTAAATAATATCCTGCTGGATTATACCACAAGGAAACCGTTATGCGTCATTGATCTGGATACGGTCATGCCGGGTTCGGCTCTGTATGATTATGGAGATTCTGTGAGGTTTGGTGTTTCTACTGCTTTGGAAGATGAGAAAGACCTTACGAAAGTACATGTGGATATGGATTTGTATCAGGTTTTCACCAAGGGATATCTGGATGGCTGCGGGGGAAGTCTGACAGAAGCAGAGACTGTGCTGCTTCCTGTGGGTGCAAAGCTTATGACTCTGGAATGCGGTGTGCGTTTTCTGACAGATCATCTGAACGGAGATCGTTATTTCCGGATCAGCAGAGAGTCACACAATCTTGACCGATGCCGGACACAGTTTAAACTGGTACAGGAGATGGAAGACCGATGGGAGGAGATTACCCGGATGATCCGGGAGATGTCCTGAATTTTATAAGTGTTTCTTACGATTTTTAAGGGGAAAAGACCGACGCTGCATTGTCAGTGGTCTGAGTAGAATACCTCGAAAGCAGACAGATGCAATATATAAATCTGATGCTTTGGAGGTATTTTTCATGCGGAAATCAGCGATCTGCCGATGCGGTTTTCTTTGACGAAATCGGTAAAAAGATCATCAAGATCCGTAATATCATCGCATCCTCCAATCTGGGATAATAAGAATATCAAATTGTGCACATATGAGGTCAGTAAAAACAGAAAATGGAGGTGTTTTTGTGGAATTATTTACAAATGCAATGAATGGGCTGAATTCCGTATTGTGGAGTATGCCACTGGTGTGCTTATGTCTCGGAGCCGGACTCTGGTTTTCAATTCGTATGGGATTTCCGCAGGTGAGGCTACTGAAAGAGATGGTTTATCTGCTTCTTCACGGAGAGAAATCAGATACCGGGATCACGCCGTTTCAGGCTTTTGCGGCAACGGTCGGCTCCAGAGTCGGAATGGGAAATATCGCGGGCGTTGCGACGGCAATCTTTTTCGGCGGTCCCGGTGCAGTCTTCTGGATGTGGGTGATTGCGTTCATTGGAGCCAGTTCTGCTTTTATGGAGTCGGCGCTCGCGCAGGCCTACAAGACCAGAACGGAGAACGGAGAATACCTCGGCGGTCCGGCTTACTTCATCGAGCGTGCATTAAAATGTAAGCCGTACGCTGTCTTGTTTGCTGTTGCTACGGTCCTGGGCCCTGGAATTCTGATGCCCGGACTTCATGTGAATTCTATTGCGTCTACATATGAAGAAGCATTTGGAGCCAATATGGTGGTGGCGGGCGCCGTCTTCTGCGCGGTTCTGGCAATGGTTGTGTGCGGCGGAATCAGGCGAATCGGAAAGATTGCAGAATATATGGCTCCAGTCATGTGCGTGATTTATGTGCTGATGGCGTTTGCCATCATTGGGACGAATATCAGCGCGGTTCCGGGTGTGTTTCAGATGATCTTTACTTCAGCCTTTGCGGTTCATCCGGTCTTCGGTGGGATTCTCGGTTCTGCCATCTCCTGGGGCGTGAAGCGGGGGATCTATTCCAACGAAGCAGGACAGGGCTCCGGCGCGATTGTCAGTGCGGCGGCAGAATGTTCCCATCCGGCAAAGCAGGGGCTGGTCCAGGCATTTTCTGTCTATATTGATACGCTGATCGTATGTACGTCTTCCGCGCTGATCATCCTTCTGTCCGGATGCTATAACACGGTGGGCGCAGACGGGGAAACCATGCTGGCGGAAAATCTTCCGGGAGTGGAGTACGGGATCCGCTGGGCACAGAACGCGCTGAGCAGTTCGCTGGGCACATGGGCCGGAAAGATGCTGGCAATTATTATCATCATGTTCGTGTTTACGTCGCTGATGGGGTATTATTATCAGGCAGAGGCCAATATCCGCTACCTGTTCCAGGGAAAGAGAACGGCAGTTCTGGTGATGAGAGGAATCTTTATCTTCTCCTGTTTTTCCGGTGTCCTGGTCAACGGACAGATCATCTGGACCATGGGAGATACCGGGGTGGCTATGATGGCGTGGCTGAATATTGTGGCGATTCTGCTTCTGTCTAAAAAGGGGTTCGCTCTTCTGAAAGATTATGAAGAGCAGAAAAAGGCAGGAAAAGATCCGGTATTTGATCCGAAGAAATTCGACATCGAGGACAGGGACGATGTCTGGGAGAAATATCAAAATCGGTAAAAACCGGAGCAGAATCTGGAATATCCATACACAGAAAGTTGTGTTAAGTTATTTTCAGAAATCAGGGAATAAAGGAGAAATGAAGAATGTTAAAAGTGACAAGAGCAACCGACCCGGAACTGGCAGCACTGGTAGATCAGGAGCTTAAGCGTCAGGAACACAATATTGAGATGATCGCATCGGAGAGTACGGCGCCTCTGGCTGTCATGGAACTGACGGGAAGCGTATTTACCAATAAAACGCTGGAGGGATATCCGGGAAGAAGATTCCAGGCAGGCTCTCATATTGCGGACAGGGTGGAAGAGCTGGCATGTGAGCGGGCGAGAAAGCTGTTTCATGCGGACCATGCGAACATTCAGTCCTATTCCGGGTCCACGGCAAATTACAGTGTATTTGCTTCGGTACTGAATCCGGGAGACAAGGTCTTAAGCATGCGTCTGGATCAGGGCGGACATCTGACCCATGGTTCACCTGCCAACTGGGTGAGTAAGATCTATCATTTTGAATTTTATGCCATGGATCCAAAGACCGAACTGATCGATTATGACGCTCTGGATAAAAAAGCAAAAGAATACCGGCCGAAACTGATCATTGCCGGGGCAAGTTCTTATTCCCGCCTGATTGATTATGAGCGTATTGCAAAGACGGCGAAGGAAGTCGGCGCTTATTTTATGGTGGATATGGCACATATCGCAGGGCTGGTGGCAGCAGGCGTGATCCCAAGTCCGATTCCGCATGCGGATTTTGTCACTTCTTCTACTACCAAGACCTTCTGCAGCGCGAGAAGCGGTATGGTATTCTGTAAGGCGGAGCATGCGAAGCTTCTGGACAAAGGAACGTTCCCGGGAGCGCTTGGTTCCATCCAGCTTCACACCATGGCGGCAAAGGCGTGGTCGTTCCAGTACGCAGCCAGCGATGAGTTCCGGGCAACTATGGAACAGGTTGTGAAAAATGCAAAATGTCTGGCAGAAGAACTGACAAAATACGGCTTCCGCATCGTCAGCGGCGGGACGGACAACCATCTTCTGGTAGCTGACCTGCGGGAGAAGCACATCACTGGAAAGGCATTTCAGAACGCGCTGGATGCGGTGGGCATCACGGTCAATAAAAATATGATCCCGTTTGATCCGGAGAAGCCGGGAGTGACCAGCGGAGTCCGCATCGGTCTGACTGCCGTATCTCAGAGAGGACTGAAGGAAACGGAGATCAGGGAGATCGCTGCGATCATGAACAGGGTGGCAGAGGCTCCGGAGGATGAAGAGAATCTGACAGCATGCAGAGCACAGGCGGAGGCGCTCATTTCCAGATTCCCGCTCTATCCGGCAGGTGCATTTGACGAAAAATAAATTTGACGAAATGCGGCGGTTCCTCTAAAGTAAAAAGAAATGATACAAGAGAGGATGCGTGGAAGATGGCAGTACAGGTAACGGACTGGGGCAGGATCTCCTGGATGGAGGAAGAACATGGTATCAATTCCATGCGGGGACTGAAAGCGGGCGTTGTCACGCTTTCGGCCGGCGCGCATCAACCGCGGCACAGACATTATGAAGAGCAGGTGATCTATGTGATCGAAGGACAGGCGCTTTCCATACTGGACGGCGTGGAAAGCCGTCTGTCCATGGGAAGTTTCTTCCACTGGAAGGCGGGAGTGGAACACGAGATCTACAATACGGGAAAGAGAGATTTTCGGCATCTGCTTATTTCAAGTCCGGAAGCAGAGTCTCCGGAAGAGATGGAATTTCGTAAAAAAGAAGTACCAATGGATGTATCGCCGGATCTGATCTACATAGCGGTTGAAGCCATACGGACACAGTTTCTGGAAACGCTGCATTATGGATATGCGATCTTTGACGCCCACGGCGATCTGATCCTGCAGAGCCGGTATTATCCGGATTTTTGTATTGAATGCTGCCAGCCGGCGCAGAACCCGGGGACATGCGGGTGTATGCGCCGGATTCCTCTAAAGGACTGTGCAAAGGAGATCATATTTTCCTGTGCATACGGAATGGAGATCTTCCAGTATCCGATCCTGTTTGGAGGAACTTTTATGGGATATATCCAGGGCGGGTATATCCGGTATTCTACTTCTCAGAAAGGAAGGATCGAAGAGGTCTACGATTCTCCGGAAAGCGTGGTGGCCGGGATACAGGCACTGATGCGCAGGATTGTCAAGGCGGTCCGGAATTATTGTGAATTCGAGCAGTTCCGAAGGGAGTTGACTGAGCGGGAACTGCATATTGCAACGCAGGAAGAGACCCGGCAGATCCTCTTGAGAGATTTGAAAGACACGCAGAGCGCGATGGCGGATCTGAAGATTAACCATCATTTTCTCTTTAATACGCTGAACAGTATGGCGTCCATGGCACTGGATGAAGGATCGATGCCTTTATATCAGTCCATTGTGGACCTGTCGAAAATGTTCCGCTATACACTGCGGACGCAGACCTCTATCGTTCCGCTGGAAAGAGAGACTGATTATGTAAGAGCATATCTTCAGCTTCAGAAACTGAGATACGGAGAGGAACTGGAGACTGTCTGGTGTCTGGAACCGGAAGTTCTGAAAGTGATGGTGCCCTTTAATTTTCTCCAGCCGATAGTGGAAAATGCCTTTGTTCACGGGTTCAATGAAAGCGTCCATAAGAAAATAAAGATATCGGCGAAACAGGCAGGAGGAGGCGTGGAGATCCGGGTTCGGAATACAGGAACGAAGCTGGATGAGCAGAAATGCAGAGTTATCAATCAGGGGATCAAAAACAGTACGTCCCATGGTCTCTCCATGCTCTATCAAAAACTGTATGCTGTATATGAGAAGGGATTCTGCTTCGAGATCGGAACAGACAGCAGGGGATATACGCAGTTTCTTATCCGTATTCCGGTTCTGCAGGAGCAGAAGATGGGAGGAGAGCCAGTATGATAAAAGCAGTCATATGTGATGACGAAAAAGCAGCCCTGAATATCATCCGCCATTTTATCGAAGCCAGGAAGCTGCCCATCGAGATCGTGGGGACGGCGGAAAACGGGCGGGATGCCTGGAACCTGATCCAGAGTAAGAGACCGGATCTGGTGTTCATGGATATTCATATGCCCTATATGAATGGCTTTGAGATCATCAGCAGGATGAAAGACAGTAAAGTGATTATCATCACTGCTTACGATTCGTTTGAATATGCACAGCGGGCGCTGCGGCTGGGTGCCAGCGATATTTTGTCGAAACCGATTGAATTTGAACAGTTGGATCAGGCGATTGTGAGGGCGGTAGGCTGGAATTTTACGGGAAATGAGGCTGTGGATACGATTCTGGCATATATCCATGAGCACTATCAGACACAGATCGAACTGGATGCGCTGGCAGAACTGACGTTCTGCACATCAAGCCATATTGCCCGGCTTTTTAAGAAGCATATGGGAATGACGATCATATCCTATGTGCATAAGGTTCGGATCGAACAGAGCATTCGGATGATGGAAGAAGAAAATATGGCGATCAAGGAAGCAGCAGAAGCGGTCGGGTATCAGAATTTAAATCATTTTTATAAATATTTCCGCATTCAGACAGGCGTTACGCCGGCTGCCTATCTGAAGCGGGAACGGGAAGACGATCAGAAGTTTGAATAAAGAATAAAAGGAGTTTTCGAGAGATGGAAGAGTCGATCGTGAAAGATCTGTTGGAGAACGTTCCGGTTTTAAAAGAGATGCAGAAAGGACAGGAGGTCGTCTGGATCAATCCGGATAAGATTCCCTTTGCAGAGAGCAGGAAAGACTGCGAGCTGTCCGCGGAGGACGTGAAGGATGCAGAGGCCCGTCTGAAGCGGTTTGCACCGTTTATCATGAAGTGTTTTCCGGAAACGAAAGATCGGGATGGCCTGATCGAATCAGCGCTGACCGATATCCCGGCCATGAAGGAGCGGATCTGTCAGAAGTATGGCAGTACACTAAAAGGGCGGCTTCTGTTAAAACAGGACAGCCATCTTGCCATCGCCGGATCGGTCAAGGCGCGGGGCGGGATCTACGAAGTGCTGAAGCATACGGAGGATCTGGTGCTGGAACAGGGAATGCTCTCATTAGAGGATGATTACGCGCGTCTGGCAGAACCTGAATTCCGGAAGTTTTTCGAGCAGTATACGGTCCAGGTCGGCTCTACGGGAAATCTCGGCATGAGCATTGGGATCATGAGCGCGGCGGTCGGTTACCGGGTGATCGTTCATATGTCCGCAGATGCGAAACAGTGGAAGAAGGATCTTCTTCGAAATCGCGGGGTGACAGTCCTGGAATATGAGTCCGACTACAGCGGAGCCGTGAAAAACGGAAGACGTCTCTCTCTTGAAGATCCGAAAAGCTATTTTGTGGATGATGAGAATTCCAGAAATCTGTTTCTGGGATATGCGGTGGCAGCCAGCCGGCTCACCGGGCAGCTTGTGGAAAAAGGAATCACGGTTGATGAAGCACATCCTCTGTTTGTCTATATTCCGTGCGGGGTAGGCGGAGCGCCCGGCGGGATCAGTTTTGGGTTAAAGCAGGTATTCGGAGATTATGTCCATTGTTTCTTTGTGGAACCCGTGCAGGCACCCTGTATGCTGACCGGGATGGCAACAGGACTTCAGGGTGAGATTTCGGTCCAGGACATCGGGCTTTCCGGGATGACGCACGCGGACGGACTGGCAGTGGGAAGGCCTTCCGGATTCGTGGGAAGTATGATGAAGCCCATGCTGAGCGGAGAATTTACGGTTCGTGACGCAAGACTGTACGACTATATGAGAGATCTGTTGGAGGCGGAGGACATCTTTCTGGAGCCGAGCGCATGCGCTGCGTTTCAGGGAGTCATTCGGATGGGACAGAGCAGGGAAATGCAGAGATATCTGGAAGAAAACGGCCTGACCGGGAAGATGGAGAATGTTGTGCATATCGCATGGGCTACCGGAGGCAGTCTGGTGCCTGAAAAGATGCGGGAAATATACAAAAATACCTGTCTGGATGAATGAGTTGACATGGGTTTTTACCCGTCGGTATTCGGATACAAAGATTTGCAGAAGCGGATGTTTGTATCCGTTTTATGTATTTAAGGATTTCCGATGGAAATCCTTATAAATACTGTAAAATTTAACTATATATCTTGTGATTATATATTGCCGGAAAATATGATAAACGGCACATAGGACAAGATTCTTTGAGGGCAGGAATTTAGTGCCGTTTATATATAAAAATGGTTGATTATCTCAAAA
>ERZ808042.1000-NODE-1000-length-10667-cov-2.835505_pt1 | contig 10667 bp, 10 predicted proteins | sample MGYA00380193_ERZ808042 | MGnify/ENA primary metagenome ERZ808042 (study PRJEB31490, sample SAMN06133401) | mouse gut metagenome | isolation source: M1_2 | host: mice | place: China: Chengdu | collected 2015-05 ...
TCAGATCGTTTTCATAAAGCTGCTTTAAGGTAGCATAATCTCCCACCACCATGATATCCGGTATTTCTCCGCTGACGATGGCCATAGACACCTTCTGCTCATAGTCGTCACCGTCATTTGCTTCGAACAGATTCTCATTCTGAATATTCAGTTTTTCTTTCAAATATCGGGTCCATGCATTGTTTACGTCATCATCGCCCTCGTATTCCGTTCCGTCCAGCACATCAAAATTTGTCGCCGTCTTTCCTAATGTGTAGACTACGGTTTCCGGATATTTACCGTAAGGCGTCGTCATGGCTTCCTGCCATGCAGGATCCTCCATGTCTACACTCGCCGTAGTTCCACTCTCTTCCTTGCCACACCCTGCAAGAGACCCCAAAACCATTGCGCTCATCAGACACATGGCCAGCACTTTTTTGATTTTCATAATAATCTTCTCCTTCATCAAACATAATATTTCAGACAGCCAATAAAATTGTTATATCGTTTACTATGATTTTTTCATGAAAATATTTTCCGCGGTAGAAAAGATGTGTTTTAGCATTTCATTGACTGCTCGAAACAGCTTAAGTTTATTTTAACAACAGCTTATTCTTAAGAAAAGAATAATAAATTACGTTTCACACTAAATTTTTATCATCCTGCACAAAATATTTTGCAACATAAAAAACAAGGAGCCACGGCCGTAAATTAACCGGCCCGGCTCCTGATGTTTACTCAGCTTCATTATAATTTTTTCCGTATTGAGCGGGAATTTTTACAGTCACTGCAGTCCCCTCATCCACGACACTTTCAATGGACATCCCGTATTCCTCTCCGAAAATGAGCTTGATTCTCTGATTGACATTTTTAAGTCCATACCCTCCCTGCGATTCTGTCTGCAGAATGTGAGTAAGTGATTCGGCGGGAATCCCGACTCCATTATCCTTGATAACAATATGAATATCATCGTTATTCCGCATTGCCGTAATGGTCAGTTTTCCCGGTCTTTCCATTTTTTCAAAGCCATGGACAATGGCATTTTCGACTAGAGGCTGCAGGGTAAGATTTGGTATCAGGCAGTTTCCTATGATGTCTTCAATCTGGTATTCCACACTGAAACTGTCATTGTGCATGATCTGCTGAATCTGGAGATATGATTTTATATTCAGAATCTCCTGCATCACAATCGTTACACTGTTCCCTTTGTTCAATGTCGTTCTGTAAAAGTCGGACAGAAGCCGCGCCAGTTCACTGATCTCCGGAGCATCGATCCTCAACGCCCTCCAGTTGATCAGCGACAGAGAATTGTATAGAAAATGCGGGTTGATCTGTGCCTGCAGCGCCTTAAGTTCATAATCCTTTTTCTCAACGGTCGCTTTGTAATTCTTTTCGATCAGATCATTGATTTTCACGATCATTGCAGAGAAGCCCCGTATCAATTCGCCGATCTCGTCTTTCGAACTGCTTTCCACATTTACTACAAAAGCTCCCTCTTCCACCTCCGCCATATTTCTTTTCAGCTGGTAGATGCGAACCAGCATCTTCCTCGAAAACCAGATGCTGACAACAAATACCACCAGAAAACACGATAATATAATAATAATCACCGTTACAGAGAAAAGGTAGGTGGACATGATGATCTCTTTATAGGAAGCACTCATGACCATCATCCAACTGGTTCCTTTAATATGGTCTTTAATGGAGATAAACTTATTATTATCAATATATAATTCATTCAAAGATGGTATCTGATCTATTACTTCATGCACGTTCTGTGTATTGCCGTTATTGCTTACGATACCATTTTCCTCACTCCAGATAACTACGGAAATGTTCTGTGCGTCTACGCTTCTTAAGATTTCCTCTATGGCCTCGACCTTGATCTGCATTACAATATAGCTTCTGTTCCGATCCGATATTGCGGAATCCAACATCGGATGCACACAGAAAATATAGTTCCCGTCATAAAGCCAGCTCGTGGCAGTATCCGAAACCGCAGTATACCATTCAAAGCTCTTGATCTCATCAATCGGGCGAACCGTATTCCCATGGATCCCCATATTGGAATTTGTGAATAATGTAATGTATTCTACCCCCGGCACCAGGTTTTTGGTCGTAACAAACAGATCGTCAATAAAATTCAAACTCTCATATCTGTCATAATCACTCTCATAAATCATCTGATTCAGAGAAATCAGCTGCCTGTTAAAACACAAAGACCGGATAACATTATCATAGGTACTGATCCTGCTGTTCAGAACCTGCGATGTCTGGGCAAAAGTAGATTCAAGATACGTCATCTCTTTGTTGATCAGCATGGATCTGATCGTTTTATAACTGAATACACCAAGTACACTTAGGGGTATCAATGCAATGAAGATAAAAGCAGTGAGGATCTTATTTCTAAAACTCATGTCATTGAAAAATCTGCTGATTTTATCCACTGAATTTACCCCCCCCCTTAAGTTTTTCAGCAATCCGGTTTTCTTTCACATTATGCTGGCGGTATTTTTCAGGTGTCTTTCCGAAATGCTCTTTATAACTTTGACAAAAATATGATAAATTGTGATAGCCCACCTGTTCGCATATATCAATGATTTTCATATTGGTGTTGACGACAAGCTGTTCTGCTCTTTCCATGCGGACATTTTTGATATATTTGTTGATGCCAAATCCAGTGATCCTTTTAAAACGCGCGCACAAATAACTGGGTGACAGATATACCTTCTCCGCAAGACTGTACAGGTTAAGATCCTCCTGAAAATGTTTCTCAACATACTTTTTGACCAGATCTATATCATGCCAGACGTCATCGTTACTTTCTTCTCTCTTCTCAAATTCCTGCAGCGTATTTTGCAGGATACTTTTCAGCTCCAAAAGGTCCGTGCAGCGGTACAGCTTGTCTATGTATGAATTAATCTCACTCTCGGAGCACTCATCAAATTCTGTAATGATAGTATGGTATAATGTGGAGAAAACAAATTTGACGTATAATTGCGAGTAGTTGGTCTTATTTTGATACTTTTGAAAAAGCAGATCTATATACATATTTATTTTGTTAAAATCCTTGACACTGACTTCTTTTTTTATCTTATCCAGTATCAACGTATCGCTCGACGATGTATGCTGTAAGCGATGTATTTCAAATGCATCAAATACAACGTACAGTCAGCTCATTTGCGGCAGAATGATATGACTGGTGAAAGGAATGAGGGAAATGGCTGAATTGACTTATACGAGAGTTGGAGACTACTACATCCCCAATCTGCTACTTGACCCCGAACCAGAAGCAGAGAAATTCTATGGCAAGTACGGCGATCTGCGCCGAGAGTACATCCGGGAGCATCGGACCGCGCTGTGGGCATCCCTGGTGAACAGCGGCAGACTAGACGATCACCTGACCACAATCGAGCGGCTGGCGGAAATTAGGATGGACAAGATGCTGCCGCAGATGATGGAGGTCGCTGGTGCAACTGAGGAACTGAAAGCCCGCGACCAGATGGCGTGGTTAGGGTTGGTAAATAATTGCAGGGCCAGGGCCGAAGAAATTATTTTCACAGAACTGATATATATTTGAAATCCTCTGAATTTACAATTTTAACAATAAAAGGTCGTTGCTTATTTTGAGTAGCGACCTCTTATTGTCTGCGCTAAATGAGTCATTTTGATTTCACAGGTATTTCAATCTGCACGAGAGAGTCCTCAATCTGGTCGATTACGTTTATATTGATAACGGCTTCATAAGAGAATCCTGATAAAACAAGACCATGTTCTTTAACATAATCAAATATCCTTTGGTAACACAGCTCAGGGCTTTCCGCCGCGTCTCTATAAAACGCCCGCACATAATTCCCGGCTGGTTGGATGTGTAATTCATCGCTTTTTGTGGGAGACGGAATTTCAACAAAAAGTTTAGAATAATCCTCGAATCTTCCATTTTTCAGGCTATCTACCGTAATCATTGTCCCATAAGAAAAATCATGCAAGTTGCATAATTGGTACTTTTTCCTTTCGGCTGAAATTATCTCCACTTGTTTATCGAACGTAGTGTTTCGATTGATGTCCACGGTAACTAAACTGCGCGCCTTTTTCTGCACAATACCGATTTTCGATAAATCCATTGTCAATAATGTCTGCATATTCTGGCAATGGTAGGACAACGTTTTCCGCAGTGCCTTTAGATGGGCTATATTGCGGTCTATATCTTCAATTTTCTCTTGCATAAGCTGCTCCATGCTGGAGGCGCAACGGTTTTTCATAAAATCCTGAATTTCGCTAATTGGCAAATTCAGCTCCCGTAGCAGCAGAATTGTTTCCAAAACAGGACTTTGCTCGTAGCTATAATACCTGTATCCATTTTGGGGATGGATAAACGCTGGATGGAAAAGGCCAATTTCATCATACCACATCAGAGTTTTTTTGTTTATGCTATGCAGGGACGCAAATTGACCGATTGTGAGCAATTTTTTATTTTTCTCCATTTTTCAAAATACCTCTTGACTGTACAGTTACTGTACGGGTTATTATATCGCATATGCCGGAGAAACACAAGAAAAAAGGAGAAAAATAATGGAAAATGAAAACGCCTATAACAAGCCGGTTACGTTGGGGAACATCCTCAAATTCGCAGTCCCTACCATTGCAATGGCTGTCTTTATGTCTTTTTACACTATGGTTGACGGCCTGTTTGTATCAAATCTGATCGGTACAACCGCACTGTCTGCAATCAATCTGACAGCCCCTGTGATTCAAGTGATTACAGCAATTTCCACTATGCTGGCAACTGGCGGAAGTGCGGTCATCATGAAAAAGATGGGGGAGCAAAAGCAAAAAGAGGCAAGGGAAGATTTCACGTTTTTGATTTTAGTGAATGTGGTTGTTGGCCTGGTCATGACGGTGCTTGGGTACTCTCTGATGGAAACTATTTTTGGGAGCATGGGGCTGTCCCCGGAGGTCGCAGGCTATTGTACCTCGTATCTCAGCCGCTATCTTCTCTTTACAATCCCAATCCTGCTGATGAACAATTTTGCTCTGTATATGATCGCCTCTGAAAAAGCAACCCTGTCCCTGATTTGTTCCGTGACAGGTGGCGTACTGAACATCGTGCTTGACTATGTATTTATCGGCCTTTTGGACATGGGAATCGGCGGTGCGGCCATCGCCACGGGCCTGGGCTACTCTGTGACTGCCGTTGTAGGTCTGGTTGTGTCCGGAAACAAACAAAGCCTCCTTCACTTTACAAGGCCCGCTTTCCGATTAAGGGTTCTTGCAAGTGCGGCTACAAACGGATGCTCAGAAATGGCGACCACTTTGGTCATGGGAATCATTACAATGATGATCAATGGGGCCATGCTCTATTATGTTGGTGAAGATGGAGTTGCCGCCGTGACCATCATCACATATATACTGGTATTCGCAAGTTCCCTTTACACGGGGTATTCCTATGGCATCGCTCCTATGCTCAGTTACTACTATGGTGAGGAGAACTACGGGAAGCTAAAAAAGCTGGTTTCCACCAGTCTGAAAGTGATTGCTGTCATTTCTCTTGTGACAGTGGCAGCGTCCTTTGCCGCAACAAAGCCCCTGGTATCTATTTTTGCCCGACCGGATAATCCAGTCTACGATCTGGCTATCACTGGAAATCGAATCTGTACCCTGGCGTTGTTCTTTATCGGTTTTAATATCTTTGCCAGCGGGATGTTTACCGCATTGTCCAACGGTATTGTCTCCGCAATCCTCGCCTTCTCTCGCTCCTTTGTATTCATGCTGATTACCATGCTGATTCTTCCCGCAGTTTTGGGTGTAACTGGCATCTGGCTGGCTACACCAGTAGCAGAGACGATGGCGATGGTATTATCGGTGTTAATGCTCGTGAAATATCGGAAGCGGTATCAATACTAAGGGGGTACCGTCTTGAACGCAGAAAACCGCAACTTAAATATAAGCGAGAAGCACAAAAGTTTATCCGTCGCTTTTCTGTAGCTATCCTAAAGGAGATTTGAATGGAGTACAGTGTATTGACTATCGGAATACCCGATGAGTTATTTTCTAATTTGAAAAAGCTGATAGTCCAATACCGTCTGCGCTTTATTATGTCCCCCACAGTTCATGCGGCAGGCCAGATGTTAAGTCACCAGCCTTTTCATTTGCTGATGGTTAACCTGGAATATCTACGAAGCATCCAGCAAACGGACTGGTTGATAGGAATACGGCGTATCAGTTTTGTGCCAGTCATTATCATCTCGGACACACCAGAAAAAGATATGAAGGGAATGATAGAACTTGGAGCGGATATGTGTGTTTCTGGAAAATGGCCCTACTCCATGATAGCAGATTTAGCTTACGCTCAACTGCGGCGTTACACAGAATATAATCATTACAGAGATCCCGGTGGAGCTGAAATATCTCCCTTCCAAGTAGGTGATATTTTCATAGACCCAGCACGACGCATTGTAATGGTTCAAGGACGATCTGTAGATCTCCGTCCCCGCGAATTTTCTTTGTTGCTATACTTTATGCAAAACCCCAAAATCGTGCTGACCGCAGAGCAGATATGTGAACACGCATGGGAAATGGAGGGCAGCTATAACCGGGGTGTTTCTGGCCCGATTGCTCTTTTACGAAAGGGCATTGAACCAGACATATCGAATCCTTGTTACATCGAAACGATTCCCCGTATTGGTTACCGCTTTACTGCGTATCGTGACGAAACTTGCGATGATTGTAGTAGTTCTGTAGGACTTTTGTAGGAGTTCTGTAGGGCTTGTATTGTAGAATACTTCCATCATACAGGAAAGGAGTATTCACATGAGGACACCGCCTCCAATTTTGAACAAGCAGCGAATGACCGCTATCCCAAGAAACGGGATAGCGGTCATTTTTTGTTCGACATGAAAGTCACTGTTGCCTGATTAAATCCTGTTTTCCACTTTTTCTCTCAAATCAATTTTACAGAAATGGAGTAATGTCAATGGATAAAAAAGAATCCCTGTTGAAGCAACGTGACGAAGCAAAAAAGGAAGCCGCCCAATACGAGAACCAGGTAAAGATTTTGCTGAACAAGCAGAGGGATGCAGAACGCCACGCCCGGAACCACCGCCTGATTGTGCATGGCGCGATCATGGAGGGCGTGTTTCCCTTCACCGCCAGCATGGACGGCGAATCGCTCAAGGCGTTTCTGATTGACCTTTCCCGTCTGCCGGGAGCAGAGGAAACGGCGGAAAAGGCGCAAAAAATCGCCCCCACAAACTAAAGCCCGTTTCTTACGGCGCACTTATACACCGTTCCGGTGCTGTGCGCCCTGCCGGGGGCTGTTGCGTCCTTGCGGACGCGATGGGGAAGTACCTTCCCCAAACCCCTTGTGCGCCAGCAGAAACGGAACACCCGCTTCGCGTCTGTTCTGTTTCCGCTGGCCTATATCCCCCGCCACCGACTGCGGAGAAAGGAGGAAAATCACATAGCGATTTTTCACTGTCCCATTCAAATCATCAAGCGGAGCGTGGGCCGTTCGGCTATTGCCGCTGCCGCCTACCGGAGCGGCGAAAAACTGACCAGCGAATGGGACGGCCTGACCCGTGATTACACGCATAAACCCGGTGTTGTCCATTCGGAAATCATGCTGCCCGCCCACGCCCCGCCGGAGTTTGCAGACCGCTCCACCCTCTGGAACTCCGTGGAGCAAATCGAAAAATCCAGCGACGCCCAGCTTGCCCGCGAAATCGAAGTTGCCCTTCCCGTGGAACTGTCCAGAGCGGCGCAGTTGGCCCTTGTCCGGTCATTCGTCAAAGACAATTTTGTGGCAGAGGGAATGTGCGCCGATTTTGCGCTCCACGACAAGGGCGATGGCAACCCCCACGCCCATATTATGCTGACAATACGACCACTCCGGGAAGATGGAAAATGGGGAGCGAAGTGCCGCAAGGTTTACGATCTGGACAGCCAGGGCAACCGTATCCCGGACGGCAAAGGCGGATGGAAGAATCATCGGGAGGATACCACCGACTGGAACAACCGCGAGAACGCCGAAAAGTGGCGGGCGGCGTGGGCCGCTTACGCCAACCGAGCGTTGGAGGCCGCTGGCAGGCCGGAGCGTATCGACCACCGCAGCTATGAGCGGCAGGGCATTGAAAAAATCCCCTCCGTCCACATGGGGCCTGCCGCCAGTCAGATGGAACGGCGGGGCATCCGAACAGAGAAAGGCGATCTCAATCGGCAGATTGCCGATGACAACAAACTGCTGAAGGAACTCAAGGCCAGAATCACCCGGATTTACAACTGGTCGAAGGAGCAGGCTGGGGCTGAACAGCCTAAAGACGGTGGTAGTCTTGTGGCCCGTCTTTATGAAGCCCAGGCCAAAGTCAATCAGGATAAGGCCCGTTCCCGTTCCGGCAAGATTAGGGCGCTTCAAGATAATGCAAAGCTGCTTGCCTTTTTGCAATCTAACGGCATCAATTCTATGCAGGAACTTTATGAGAAAGTTGCCGCCATGAACAAAGATTACTATGATTTGCGCGGCAAAATTGTCAAAGCGGAACGCCGGCTCGCCGTCCTGGATGAACGGCTGGAAATGTGGGCGCAGTATGAGCAATACAAGCCCATCCGCCAAAAGCTGGATAAGGTGAAACCAGGCAAACGGGAGAAGTACCAGCAGGAGCATAGAGACGGGTTAGCGTTATTCGATGCTGCCGCCGTTTTTCTGAAATCGCTGAAAGAATCCGGCGAAGCGATCACGCCCAAGGCGTGGCGGGCCGAAGCCGCAAAATTGACCATGCAGAAAGACGCAGACTATCAGAAAATGCGGGCTATGCGGGATGAAATCAAAGCTGTTGAATCACTCCGCAAGGCCGCTGACCGTCTGGCCCATGAGGGCCAGCGCCAGCAGAAGGAAACCGAACGATAACACTACGATTTTTACGAAAGGATTTTGCAATTATGGATATGACCCCATGGGAACGCCGCCAGAAGATTTTGGAGACGCTGTGTCTCCGGCGGCAGGATACTTACAGAAACCTGTCACATGAATTTAACGTCAGCACCGGCACGATTCGCCGGGACATTGTGGTGCTGACCTGCTCCTATCCCCTCGAAACGGTGAGGGGCAATCACGGCGGGGTCAGAGTGGCAGAGTGGTTCCACCTTGACCGCAGGGCGTTGAACTCTGCGGAGATCACTTTCCTCCGCAGGCTGGCGGAATCGCTGGACGGCTCCGACCGTGAAATGCTCAACCGCATTATTACCGTATTTTCGCATTGAGGACAATTACCATGCAAATGAAAATCAGCGAAATCAAAATCAACCCAGGGCGGCGGGACACCCAGCAGAGGAACGTGGAGGAACTGGCCCGGAGCATTGCCGCCGTGGGCCTGATGAATCCCATCACCGTCACCCAGGACAACACGCTTATTGCTGGCCTGCACCGATTGGAGGCTGCGAAGCTGCTGGGCTGGACGGAGATTGAGTGTACCGTCAGCGATGCGGACGGCCTGCAAGCGGAGTTGGCAGAAATTGACGAGAACTTTGTTCGGGCGGGGCTGTCCCACCGGGAGTTGGGCGATTTGCTTCTGCGCCGGAAAGAACTCTATGAAGCCATCCACCCGGAGACACGCCAGGGCCAGCGCAACGGCCAGACAGCTAAAAACGACAATTTGACGGTTTTAGCGGCAAAGCCCTTTTCGGAGGATACCGCCGATAAGCTGGGAATCAGCAAACGCACCGTGGAGCGGCTTGTCCAGACCGCCGCCAATCTGACCCCGGAGGCCAAGAAAACCATCCGGGACGCTGGCGATAAAATCACCAAAGGGGATGCGCTGAAAATTTCCAGACTGCCCCCTGACCAGCAGGCGGAGGCCGCTGCCGTTCTGACCATAGCCCCGCCAACACCGAAGCGGCAGAGGATGGCGGACGGTGAAGATGCGCTGCGCGAGTTTAAGCTCCTATGCTCCCGCTATGTTTCCGACATCAAAGCCCTTCATCACCGGGCAGATGTTTTCGCCAGAATGTCAATGTCTCAATTTGACGAACTGGGCAATAGCGCATATTCCATCACGGAAGCAATCAAGGAACTTTTTGAGGAAGTACATGAAATCCGACACGAAATGGAGAAGGAACATGAAAACTGACTATATTACCAGCGGCTCCACCCTGCCGCCCTACATGGCGTATCCCCGGTTCCTGTTGGGCATGAATATCCGGCTGACGGCAAAAGAGGTCTACGCGATCATGCTGGATATGACGTTCAATTCGGATATGGTTCAGACCGACCGGCGCGGGCGGCGGTATCTGGCGTTCTACAACAAGACCATTGCGGCGATCATCGACCGCACTCCCAGCACTGTGGCACAGTCCCTGCGGGAGTTGGAGGACGTTGGGCTGGTGGAGAAGGAACTGATCGCCCTCCACACTCCCTATCACATTTACATCAAGTTACCCGCAGGAGAAAACGTGCCGTGATTGTCCACATGAACTATCAGCAGTACCGCACCGCCCGCAGACTGGTACATAGCTGCTGCAACTATGATTGTGGGAATTGTCTGCTTCTGGACGGTGGCGAGGAATGTATCTGCCCACAGAGTATTACCTACTCGCTGATCTGCAAATGGTTCCGCGCCGCCGTCCTGCCCGTGATTTTGTGGTTTGGAAAGAGCGGCGGAAAATATATATGGGGAAGTATACTGTCCATGCTCCTT
>ERZ808042.1001-NODE-1001-length-10666-cov-3.810464_pt1 | contig 10666 bp, 9 predicted proteins | sample MGYA00380193_ERZ808042 | MGnify/ENA primary metagenome ERZ808042 (study PRJEB31490, sample SAMN06133401) | mouse gut metagenome | isolation source: M1_2 | host: mice | place: China: Chengdu | collected 2015-05 ...
AATGCAGCGGCGCCTTTTTGTCATGCCAGCAGATCGGGCCCGGGCAGATCCATCTCCCGCTTGCGGGCGGCGGAGTGGGCCAGCTTCTCCGCCAGGGCCGCCCGGTTTCCGGAGGCCAGCGCGTCCCGGTAGGACTGGAGGTTGTCCAGCAGCCGGTCCACCGCCGCCAGCAGGGCGGGCTGGTTGAGGGAGAAGAGCTGGGTCCACAACCCCACGTCCAGGGCCGCCACCCGGGTACAGCCCCGGAAGGAGGAGCCCTCGAAGCCCCTGCACTGAAAGAGCTCCGGATCGTCGCACACCGACACGGCGATAAGGTGCATCATCTGGCTGGTGTAGGCGATCAGGGCGTCGTGGGCCTGGGCGGTGGTGCGGCATACGTCCTTGCAGCCGATATAGGCCGCCAGCCGCTCCAGCAGGGCAATGTGCTCCGGCCTGCTGTCATCCCGGGGCACCAGCAGGAAGTGGGAGTCCCGGAACATCTCCGCAAAGGCGTGCTCCACGCCGGAGAACTCGGTGCCCGCCATGGGGTGGCAGCCGATAAAATCCACGGTACCGGGCAGCACCTGGGCCGCCTCCAAAATGGCGGTCTTGACGCCGCACACGTCCCACACCAGGGCCCCCGGCTTGAACGCATCCCGATACCGGGCCAAGAAATCCACGATCCCCTGGGGGTGGAGGGCCAGGGCCACCACGTCGGCCTGGGGGAGCTCGGCGGCGGCGTCCTCGGTCACACGGTCGCCCACACCGTGCTCGGCGGCGTAGCGCAGGGTGGGCTGGGACACGTCCACGCCCACAATCTCGAAATCCTCAAAGCCCTTTAAAGCCAGGGCCAGTGAGCCGCCAATTAAACCAAGGCCCACAATCAGCATCGTTTGTTTCATCGCGCACTCCTCTTCTTTACTGAGGGCCGGTCACAGCTCCCGCCCCACGCAGGGGGCCAGGGCGGTCAGCCTGCCCATGAGGGTGTCAAACTGGGCCGGGGTGATGGACTGGGCCCCGTCACAGAGGGCGTGGGGCGGGTCGTTGTGCACCTCGATGATGAGGCCGTCCGCCCCGGCGGCTACCGCCGCCAGACTCATGCGCTCCACCATCCACGCCTTGCCGCAGGCGTGGGAGGGGTCCACCACCACCGGCAGGTGGGAGAGCTGCTTCACCGCCAGCACGGCGGAGAGGTCCAGGGTGTTGCGGGTATAGGTCTCAAAGGTGCGGATACCCCGCTCGCAGAGGATGACCCGGTGGTTGCCCCCGGCCATGATGTACTCGGCGCTCATGAGCCACTCCTCAATGGTGGAGGACAGGCCGCGCTTGAGCAGGATGGGCTTGGAGGTCTTGCCCAACTGCTTGAGCAGGTCGAAGTTCTGCATGTTCCGGGCTCCCACCTGAATCACGTCCACGCACATCTCGAACATCTCCACGTTGTCGGTGGACATGATCTCGGTAACGATAGGCAGGCCGGTGGCCTCCTTTGCCTCCTGGAGCAGGCGGATGCCGTCGTTGCCCATGCCCTGGAAGGCATAGGGGGAGGTGCGGGGCTTGAAGGCGCCGCCCCGCAGGGCGGCGGCGCCGCTGGCCTTTACCGCCTGGGCCACCCCCACAATCTGCGCCTCGCTCTCCACCGAGCAGGGCCCGGCGATCACCGCCAGCCGGTTCCCGCCCACGCTGCGGCCATTGGACAGCTCAATCACCGTGTCCTCCGGGTGGTACTTCCGGTTGGCCTTCTTATAGGGCTCCGTGACCCGCATGACCCGCTCCACGCCGGGCAGCAGGGACAGCTTCTCCTGGTCGATGTGCTCGGCGTTGCCCTCTGCGCCCAGGATGGTGGTCTCCGCCCCCTTGGACACCATGACTTTGACGCCGCCCTCCTCCATGGTGTGTACGGCGGCCTCCAACTGCTCCGGGGTAAACTCCCGCTTCATAATGACAACCATATTCTGACTCCTTTCACAAACAAAGAACCCGCAGCCGCCCAAAGGCGGCCGCGGGTTCCATCGGCTCCAACTGCGGAGCGCCGGAAGATTCCTGACAGGCCGGTTATGGGCAGGCAAACAGACCGCTGGCAAAATAGCAGCGGTAATAGCCGTATGCATAACCGACGTACCTGCGCATGAACCTCTCACGCTCCTCTTGTAGAGCACTTTAGCACTTTTTGGCGCGAAAGTCAAGTGGAAATTTCACTTGAAATCCTACCTGTTCCATGGTATTATATTTGTCAGAAAAGGTAGGGATGTGCATGAAAATTTCCACGAAAGGCCGTTATGCGCTCCGCCTCATGCTGGATGTGGCCCTTCACAGCCATGGCGCGGCAGTTCCGCTGCGGGATGTGGCCCAGCGGCAGGAGATTTCCGATAAATATCTGGAGCAGATTGTAACTCAGCTCTCCCGGGCCGGGCTGGTTCGCTCGGTCCGGGGCGCGGGGGGCGGCTACCTCCTCACCCGTGAGCCAGAGGAGTACACCGTGGGGGAGATTCTGCGGGTGCTGGAGGGCAATCTGGCGCCGGTGAGCTGTGTGGATCAGGACGATACCTGCCGCTGCAACCGGGCCGACCGGTGCGTCACCGTAGAGGTGTGGCGGGACATTCAGGCCGCCGTCTCCAGCGTGGTGGACCGCCTGACTCTGGCCGACCTCGTGCGCCGCTATCATGAGAAGTGCCCCGGACATAACGCATAGAACAGCCCAAAATAAATCAGAGCCGCCGTACTGATTTTCAGTGCGGCGGCTCTGATTGTCTGGATTACGCCCCTGCGATGCTGGCAGCAATATGAGCATCGCTATAGCCCATCAGCTTGCCATACCGGGTAGCCAGGTCGATCTGGGCCTTCTCTGTGTAGGTTCCTGCTGCAATCATGTCTTTCTCCTCCTGCTTCAGCTCCAGATACTCCTGAAGCACTGCGTCGTCGGCATAGAGGATATAGACCCACTGACCATCCATCTCCACAGTGGAAAACAGCTTGGTCAGAAGAAGATCCTTGTCGATGTAGTACTTTACACCGTATCCCTCGCACTTTTTCGCCACATAGGATGTAAGAAGGGGTTCGTCCTCGGGATCAAAGGGATCACTGAACGCCAGCTCCTTGGCTCCGGTCATGATTACATCGCAGAAGGCGCCCACGGTGCCGTCAAAATTGCCGAGCTGAAAGCTGTACTCGTCCACAGGGGGCTGAGCCGCAGCCTCAGAGGTGTCCGCCGTGCTCATGCGGGAGGTTGATACCGTCCGGCTGTCCGGGCACCAGGTCACCGCATAGCCGATGCCTTCAAAGAAGGCACGAACAGGGACATAGTCTGCCCCATTCACCGTCTTGACGGGAAGCTCCGCCGACTGCTCACCGCAGGTCACGGTCACAGTGCCCTCTCCCTGCTCCAGAACCGCGCTGATGTTGCCCGCCAGATCCGAGGCGGAGGCATAAATGGTGCCGGGCTGCTCAATCAGCGCCCCAGACAGGAGGGTAACCGGCTTCCCCTGCCAGAGAATCGTAGGCTCGCTGGTGTCCTTGGTATAGACCACCTCGCCGCCGGAGACTGTCATCAGGGCCTGAATATCCTTGATCTCCTCCTCAGGACAGGTCATGTAGTCCCGGTCGATCACTACAAAGTCGGCCAGCTTGCCGGGCTCCAGAGAGCCCTTGAGATCCTCCTCAAACTGACCATAGGCGGCCCAGATGGTAAAGGCGCGCAGCGCCTCCTCACGAGTGACCTTCTGGTTGGCGTACCAGCCGCCCTCCGGCTCACCGGCGCGGGTCATACGGGTGACACCGGCATACAGGCCGTGGAAGGGGTTGACCATCTCCACCGGCGCGTCAGAGCCGCCGATAATGATGCCGCCCTTATCCAGAACGGTGCGCCAGGCGTAGGCCGTCTGAATACGCTCGGGGCCCAGGCGGTCCTCCGCCATGGACAGGTCCGAGGTGGCATGGGTAAACTGCATCGCGGTGAGGATGCCGAGCTCCAGGGCCCGGTCAATATCCTCCGGGGTAACGACCTGGAAGTGCTCAATGCGCAGGCGGGGATCCTCCCGGGGATTTTCCTTCAGCAGGCGCTCGTAGGTGTTCAGCACCTGGTGGTTGGCACCGTCGCCGATGGCGTGGTACGCGATCTGATAGCCGTTGTTGTAGGCCAGGCTCATCACGTTGTAAATCTCCTCGTCCGTAAAGCGGTATGAACCACGATTGCCCGGATCGTCGGAGTAATCCTCCAGCAGAGCAGAGCCGCGGGAGCCCAGAGCACCGTCGCCCAGCACCTTGACACCCATTATACTCAGATGGTTGTCGTACAGGCCGTTGACCGGCCGGTGCTCCCGGATGTAGCCGGCCTCGGCGCTGTCCGTGCTGTTGAGCATGGGCATGGCGTAAATGCGCAGCTTCAGCTCACCGCTCTCATAGAGATCCTCATAGTGCTGGATGTAGTTGACCTTTGTGCCTGCGTCCGTGGCAGAGGTAAAGCCATAGGAGAACAGCTCCTCCTGAGCCATGAGCACAGCGTTTTTCTGTGCCTCAGCACTCCAGGTAGGAATTACCTTGATGACCATTGACGCCGCGTTGTCGGTAAGGCAGCCCAGCAGTTCCCCGTTGTCCGTTTTGAGAATCTGGCCGCCCTGAGGCTCTGGGGTATCCTTGGTAATGCCCGCCATCTCCAGCGCCATGCTGTTAAACCAGCCCATATGGTTGTCTGCCCGGAGCAGATAGACCGGGTTGTTGGGCGCCACGGCGTCCAGTTCCTCCTTTGAAGGGAAGCCGGGCTCATCCCACAGGGTATCCAGCCAGCCGGAACCCTGGATCCACTCGCCGGGCTCCGCCTCCTTGGCGGCCTGGCGCACCATCTCCAGAATATCCTCCTTCGATTTAAAGTAGCAGTCCAGCTTCAGGTGGTTTTCCCCCAGATTGCTGACATGCATATGTCCCTCGATGAGACCGGGCAGCACGGTTTTGCCGCCGAGGTCGGTGATCTCAGTTCCCGCACCCACATAGGCCTCCGCACCGGCTTGGTCGCCCACATACAGGATGCGGTCCCCCTTCACCGCCATAGTGGTGGCAGTGGAGAAGTCTTCATCCACGGTGTAGATGTTGCCGTTGATGTAGAGGCTATCCGCCACCTCCGCCGGGCCTGCGGCCATGGCCGGCACCAAGCCGGCCAGCAGTGACAGGCTTAGGCCCGCTGCGCACAGGGCGCGCGCTGTCCTTCGTTTCATTCGCTCCATCCCTTTCCATTTTACCAGATTTGACAGGCCCCACAGCGTGCGGGCCGCACAACGTGATACAGTATAGAAAACCCCGCCGCAATTTTCTGTTAACCACTTTACAAAATCGTCATTTTCTGCGAAAATAAAGAAAATAAATTGGGTATCCATGTGCAAACCGCACGAACCGCCTCCCAATCTGTGCGGGGGCTGCGCGCGCAGAAACCTGGAGAAGGGTGAACACCATTGGAAAAAGAGCTTCGCTGGGAAAAGCAGTGGATTCCGGAGCACCTCTCCGCCGTTGGAAATGAACCGTGGGACACCGTGTGGGACAGACTGACCGACGGCTTTCGCCCGGAGACCGTCCCGGCGGGCACGGTGTTCTATCAGCAGGGCGACCCGGCCCGCGAGGTGATTTTTCTGCAAACAGGGCAGATCCGGGTGGAGTGCATCCACAGCAGCGGGAAAAAGCGGGTGCTCTGCCTGCTCTTTGAGGGGATTCCCGTGGGAGAGGACGAGTGCCTGTTCGGCGGCCCGCGGGAATACCGGGCCGTCGCAGTCACTGCGTGTCAGATTTTCCGCATCCCGGCGGAGGTGTTCAAACGGCGGGCCGAGGCCTCTCCCGCCCTGGCACTGAAGCTGTTCCAGATCTCCGCCCGGAAGAGCCAGGTGCTTGGCCGCATGCTGATCCGCGACAGCTTTCTAAGCGTGCGGGGGCGTGTCATTCAGTTCCTGCTCTCCGTGTCAGAGCCATACGGTACAGAGGAGGGGGCGGGGGTCCGCCTCACTATCCGGCTGACCCACCAGGAGGTGGCCGATTTTCTGGGCATCTCCCGGGTGGTGGTGTCCCAGTGCTTTCAAAGCCTGAGCCGGGAGGGCCTGCTGAAAAAGACGCGCCAGCACTATCTGCTCCCCGACCGTGCCGCCCTGGAGGCCCAGCTCCATACATAATATGGCTCCGGCCACAGGCAAAACGCCTGCGGCCGGAGCCATGCTGCCGATTGTGTCCACCGCGCTCTATTTACGCAAACAGCCCTGTGGAGAGGTAGCGCTCGCCAGTATCGGGGAGCACCACCGCGATGGTCTTGCCCCGCATGTCCGGCCGCTGGGCCAGGATGCGGGCCGCGTGGGCCGCCGCGCCGGAGGACACCCCGGCCAGCACCCCCTCGGTACGGGCCAGCTCCCGGGCGGCGGCATAGGCCTCGTCGCCGGTGACGGCCACCACCTCGTCCACCACCCCCATGTCCAGGGTGCCGGGGACGAAGCCCGCGCCGATGCCCTGGATCTTATGGGGCCCCGGCCGGCCGCCGGAGAGGACGGGAGACTCGGCCGGCTCCACCGCCACCAGGCGGATGGCGGGGTTCTGCTCCTTCAGATAGCGGCCCGCGCCGGTGATGGTGCCGCCGGAACCCACTCCCGCCACCAGCACGCCCACGCCGCCGTCGGTGTCCCGCCACAGCTCGGGACCGGTGGTCTCGTAGTGGGCGCGGGCGTTGGCGGGGTTGTTGAACTGGTCGGGCATCCACGCGCCTGGGGTGCTCTCCAGCAGCTCCTTCGCCCGCTCAATGGCGCCGCCCATACCCCGGGCCCCTTCGGTGAGCACCAGCTCCGCCCCCAGAGCGGCCAGCAGGCTGCGCCGCTCCTGGCTCATGGTCTCCGGCATGGTGAGCACCACCCGGTACCCCCGCTGGCGGCCGATGTAGGCCAGGGCCACGCCGGTGTTGCCGCTGGTGGGCTCCACAATCACCGCGCCGGGCTGGAGCAGGCCCCTCTCCTCGGCGTCCAAAATCATGTAAAGGCCTGCCCGGTCCTTGGCGGAGGACAGGGGGTTAAAGCTCTCCAGCTTGGCCAGCACCCCTGCCCCGGGGGCAAACCGCTCCAGCCGAAGCAGGGGGGTGTTCCCGATCAGCTCGGGCAGTGTATTTGCAATCTGCATAGGTAATACCTCCCTTATAATTTAGATTCTATTCAGCAGTATACCACCAAATTCCTACAAAATCAATAGGATTTTAGTCGAATGAGACGGCCCGCTTCGCGGGCCGTCTGTGTGGACAGGACCTTAGAACACCGCCTGCACGGCGCCGGCATAGGTCTCGTCAATGAACGCCTTGACCTCGTCGCTGCACAGGGCCTTTGCCAGAGCCTGGATGGCGGGGTCGCTCTCCCGGCCCTCCTTGACGGCCAGCACATTGACATAAGCGGTGCCGGCGGTGCCCTCGGCGGACTCAATCGCCAGGGCGTCGGCCACCTTCAGATCGGCCTGGATGGCGTAGTTGCCGTTGATGACGGCAATGTCCAGGCTGCCCAGGGAGCGGGGGAGCTGGGCGGCCTCCATCTCCACGATCTCATAGTTGTGGGGGTTCTCCGCGATGTCCAGCTTGGTGGGCTCCAGGCCCACATCCTCCTTCAAAGTGATGAGGCCCTGCTCCTGGAGGAGCAGCAGGGCGCGGCCGCCGTTGGTGGGGTCGTTGGGCACGCCGATCTGCGCGCCGTCCTGGAGCTCCTCCAGGCTGGCGGTCTTGCCGGCGTAGATGCCGAAGGGCTCGTAGTGCACATCTGCCACGCTCACCAGGTGGGTGCCGTTCTCAGCGTTGAAGTTGTTCAGATAGGTGATGTGCTGGAAGTAGTTGGCGTCAATGCTGCCGTTCTCCACCGCGGTGTTGGGCTGGATGTAGTCGGTAAACTCCACGATCTCCAGGTTGATTCCCTCCTCCGCCAGCAGTTCCTTCACCACGGCCAGGATCTCGGCGTGGGGAGCGGGAGAGGCGCCCACCTTCAGGGTGGTGCCCTCCAGGGAGCCGGTCTGGGTGGGGGCGGCGGGGGTGTCAGTGTTTGCGGCGGGGGTGTCGGCGGTACCGGGGGTGCCGCCGCAGCCGGCCAGCAGGCCGAGGGCCAGGGCGCCGGACAGGAGCAGGGATGCGAGCTTCTTCATGGTGCATTTCTCCTTTTCATTGTTCCTCAAAGGGAGGTGGTATTCCCAAATCAGAGCACAAAAAAACGCCCTTGAATCCAAATTCAAGGACGAGAGCCTTCCGGCTTCGTGGTACCACCTTGCTTCACCCCTGCCTCACGACAGGGGCCTTATGGAGTACTGGCATACTCCCGCGCGCTGACGGGCGCTCCCGTCGCGGCCTGTGCCTGTGGCAGTCAGCCGCGCCGCTCCGAGACCATCTTCCCCAAAGCCTTCCGTACCCGTTTCCACCATTCCGGGCTCTCTGTGCCGTATCTCTCTGGCTACTCTTCTCTTCCTCGCGTTTGAGGGGCGTTATTCAGTTCCGCTTGGGTTGCACTTAGTTTACAACCGGAAGGCGCTCCTGTCAATCGCATATTCTGCACAAAAAAGAGAGGGCGGCAAAGCAACTGCTTTGCCGCCCTCTCCAAAATTCACATGCCGCCGGGGCTGCGCTTGTCCCGGTTGATCTGCCGGCTGACGTTCCGACGGAGCTTTCTTCGCCCAGCCCGGTTGGTGATGCGGTGGTCCGTCCGGGTGGCCAGGGAGGTACCCAGTGACTGGAAAATCTGCACCAAAACCACAATAAAGACCACGGCGATGAGCATCACCGCATAGTTGTATTTATAATAGCCGTAGTTGATGGCAATCTTGCCCAGGCCGCCGCCGCCGATGGCGCCAGCCATGGCGCCGTAGCCCAGAATGGTGATAAATGCGGTGGTGAAGCTGGCCACCAGGGAGGGCAGGCTCTCCGGCAAAATCACCTTCCAGATGATCTGGAAGGGGGAGCAGCCCATGGACTGGGCGGCCTCGATGACCCCCTTGTCCACCTCCCGCAGGGAGGTCTCCACCAGCCGGGCCACGAAGGAGGCCGAGGCGATAATCAGGGGAGGGATGGAGGCCACAGTGCCGATGGTGGTACCCACCAGGAGCTCACTCAGGGGAAGCACCATGATCATCAGGATCAGGAAAGGCACCGAGCGCAGGATGTTGATGGCAAAGTTGAGCACCTTCATCACCGGGCCGGGCAGGGGGCGCACGCCGTCCTCCTCCCCCGCCACCAGGATAATGCCCAGGATAATGCCCAGGACGCAGGCCACCAGAGTGGCCGCCACGGTGGAGTAGATGGTGTCCCAGATACCAGTCTGGAATTCCTTCCACAGGGCCTCGTTGGCAAAGGCCTCGCGCATCTGCTGCATAAATTTATCCATGGTAGTCGGGCACCTCCTCCACGGTGACGTCCTTCTGGGCCTTCAGATAGCTCATGGCACGGGCAGCCTCGCCATGATCCTCGGGCAGGCCCAGTAGCATGGAGCCGAAGGCCTTGCCGCCCACGTTGCGGGTGTCGGCCCCCAGTATGTTCACCTTCACGCCGCAGTCGATGGCCAGGGAGGCGATGAGGGGCTCGTAGGAGGAGCCGCCGTTGAACACCACCCGCACCACGCCCGCCACGGGGAACTTGTCGATGTTGGCCCCCTCCGGGAACACCAGCCGGCGGCCTGCCTCGGTCTGAGGGTTGGAGAACACCGCCTCCACTGTGCCGGTCTCCACCATGCGGCCGCGCTCCAGGATGGCCACGTGGGAGCAGATCTCCTCCACCACCGCCATCTCGTGGGTAATGATCACGGCGGTGATGCCCATGCGCCGGTTGATGTCCTGGATCAGCCTGAGGATGCTGCGGGTGGTGGTGGGGTCCAGGGCGGAGGTGGCCTCGTCGCACAGCAGCACCTTGGGATTGGAGGCCAGGGCGCGGGCGATGGCGATGCGCTGCTTCTGTCCACCGGAGAGCTGGGCCGGGTAGGCGTTGGCCTTGTCGGGCAGGCCCACGATGTCCAGATACTCCAGGGCGCGCTTCCGCGCCTCCCCCTTGGGCACCCCGGCGATCTCCATGGGGAAGCAGATGTTGCCCAGGCAGGTGCGCTGCATGAGCAGGTTGAACTGCTGGAAAATCATGCTGATGGACCGCCGCTGGGCGATGAGCTCTTTGGCGCTCATGGCGCACAGGTCGGCGCCGTCGATGAGCACCTGGCCGGAGGTGGGCCGCTCCAGCAGGTTGATGCAGCGCACCAGAGTGGATTTGCCCGCGCCGCTCATGCCCACGATGCCGTACACCGCGCCGTCGCCGATGGTGAGGCTCACATCCGTCAGGGCGTGGAGCTGCCCCTCGGCGGTGGGGAACGACTTGGACACGTTTTTCAGTTCGATCATGGGGATCTCCCCTCTCTCTGGGGTAACAGTCTGCTCCCTATTGTATGCTCAAACCGGGGGCTTGTCAAGATGCGGGGGCCGGACAGCCCCCCGTCCGGCCCCCATCCCGGTCAGCCGCCCCGCCGTGCCTCCGGCCCCAGCAGCACCGGCTGGAGCTGCTCTCCCCGGCAGGCGGCCTCGATTGTCTCGGGCAGCAGGGTGAAGTCCGCCACCAGAGAGGCGGGCTTGCCCGCGCAGTCGTCCTGGCCCAGGGGGACGAAGTAGATGTTCCGGCGGCTGAGCATGGCCCCCAGGTTGGGGGCGCCCCCCGCCAGCGCGTCGTTGGAGGCCAGCGCCA
>ERZ808042.1003-NODE-1003-length-10658-cov-3.399679_pt1 | contig 10658 bp, 6 predicted proteins | sample MGYA00380193_ERZ808042 | MGnify/ENA primary metagenome ERZ808042 (study PRJEB31490, sample SAMN06133401) | mouse gut metagenome | isolation source: M1_2 | host: mice | place: China: Chengdu | collected 2015-05 ...
TTGATGGACACACAGGTGTGTACATAAAAGCCATCCTGCCCGCGAATCACGCGATAGGATTTGGTATGCTGGTCCGTCTGCGGGAGCAGTCCCTCATCCGCGGTGAATCCGCTGCTGGTATACAGTATGGTTTTTTCCTCATCCGCGATCCGCAGAAGACGGCCGCCGCTCTGCCCGCCCATTTCCAGCTTGGACGCGATCTCCTCCACCACGCTGTCCGGCATGACGCTGTACTTGAGAGGCACATTCAAAGCCGCCGTCTCAAAGGCAAAGCTTAAGATGCTGCTCTCGTCGAGCGCCTGTCCCACCTCTCTGTCCAGCGAAGTCTCAAACACATTGTTCACAAAATAAAAACCGCTGAATCCCAGCGCCAGCGCCAGCACGATCATGGTAGAAAGCACTAATTTGATTGAAAATTTCATTCCTGCACCTCTAAACGGTAGCCCACCTTGTACACCGCTACCAGATTATGCTCCCAACCCAGTTTTTTTCTCAGGCGCTGCACATGCAGGTCAAGCGTCCTGCTGTCCGCAAAGTATTCCCCTTCCCACACCTTTTCATATAAGGTCTCCCGAAACAGGGCGACATTTTTATTCTTCATAAAAAGGAGCAGAAGCCCAAACTCTTTGTTTGTCAGTTCCACGGGGCGCCCTGCCCTGGTCACCCTGCGCGCGTCCACATCCACCGTCACATCCCCCGCCACGAGATGCTGTTCCGCCTTGTTATAACGCCGCAGCACTGCCTCCACTCTCGCCACCAGCTCTACCACATCAAAAGGTTTCACAATGTAATCATCAGCGCCCAGTTTCAGTCCCTTCACCCGATGCTTGACCTCATGCTTGGCGGTGATAAAAATCACCGGAATCCCCAGCGGCCGTATGTACTCCATCACATCATACCCGTCCGCTCCCGGCAGCATGACATCCAGAAGAACCAGTTCAAACTCTTCCTTCTCAATCAAGTCAATGGCCAGCAGGCCGTCCTGTACCGCCGTGCATTGATACCCGGCGGAGGAGAGATTTAAATCTATCAAGTCGCAGATCGGCTTTTCATCGTCTACAATCAGTATCTTAATCATCTGTTGTCTGCCACCCCCAGTAAGCCCGTGCTTTCTCTACCAGTATTTCCATCGTATCTTCATCGCCGCAGCGGTAGGTATCCCGGATTTCCGTATCCGGCACAAACCCGCCGGTTCTCTGATAATAGATCCGGTAATCGCTCTCGATGAGAAGCTCCCCGCCTTCGCCCTCATAGCTGTATCTGGCAAGAACCACGATGTCTTTGAGTCCGTCCCCGTCTATATCCCGGCAGGTAACTCCCTTGAGCGCATAGAGATTGTCGTAGTCTCCCATGGGCTGCAGTACAGATACAATGTCTCCCTGCTCATTTACCAGATAGATCATAAAAATGTCGTAATCCGCGATCCGGTATGTCCCCGGCGTCACCTGCAGCTTGCCCAGCTTTCCAAACGTCCGCAGATAACACTGCTCCGGAATGACCCGGAAACGGTTTCTTTGCAGCTCCCGCAAAGTGGACGCCGTATACAAAAATTCCGTGGAATCTCCATCCCTGACAAAGGCAGCGATGGAGTCCGCACTCTTATTCATCCCGAACCGATTGATCTTTTCCGAGATCCGGTAATCCCTGTAAAAACCGTCTTTCGTCTGGTTCTGAAAAAGCACGTCCCCGACCTTGTAAGTCTCGCCGGCATAGGCGCCGCTCTCGTTGACGCAGGAGGTGATAAGAATGATGTCCATCCTGCCGTCCCGGTTCAGGTCCTGAAAGGAGACCGCCGCGATCGACTGCACCGGCTGCCTCATTCGTCCCCTGACGCAGTAATTGGTCTCCAACTGCTCCGTCCGGTAGAGAATCTGTCCGTCCCCATCCACCATAAACAGCGCCAGCCTGTTATACCGCTCGTCAAAAGCCGGCACCATCAGAACGCTGTCCTCCTCATCCGGTTCCAGAGCGAAAATCTGGTCCTCTACTACCCGGAATCCGCCGTCCGCTATCCCGTCCCGGTTTTCTATCGCCATCAGGCGGTCATAATATGCCTCGTACTCCGCCTGCACGGAAGTCCCGTCCGCCTCTGTCGGGGACGCCTGTACCACTTCGGCAGAAAGCAGACACAAGAGCAATACCGCCGCCAGCGTATTCCTGTATCTACACCTGTTCATTTGCCACACTCCTTTCCCACAATTTTAAGGGGTAATCGTGTGTTTTGCAATTGCAAATTTAGAGTCCCGGCACTCAGCTTCGAAGCAGCCCGAGAACAGACGCGCTCTCCCGGATACCTTTTTCCCGCTCCGACGGCTCCATTCCCAGCCTGACCAGGCCCATAATGCAGGCTCCCACCACAGGTTCATAGCGCGCCTGCACAACCTCCGCTCCCCGCAGCCGTTCCTGAACCCCCTTTATCACGCGGGCTGTAAGCGGGTTATCCGCACCTTTGAACACACTCCCTGCCAGCACGACCTCCTCTTTCTCCGGGTTCATCCCCATTTTCCGAAAGCCCGCCTCGATATACGCGACAAGCTCCTGTGAAAAATCATCCAGAAGACTGCAGGCCGCCTCATCTCCTCTCTGGGCAACCATCAGGATCTGCGGCATCAGAAAACGCAGTTCTTTTCGGAACTCGCTCTCCGTCATATAGCGTTTGAGAAGTGCATCCACATCGGACACCTCCGCCTGTCCCAAAAACAGCGGCGTCAGCTTTGTGGGCGGACACAGCCCCAGCTCCGCGTCAAAAACCTTTCTAAGCGCCCGGCGTGCCAGCGCACTTCCTCCCTGCGCCTTTTCTTCCATATAATCTCCGTAGACGAACTGCCTGCCTCTCTCGTCGATCAGAGCGCCGTTCATCCCTGTTCCCGCACAGATCACCGCGCCGTGGGAACGCCGGGCGCCGCTGTAAAAAGCGATGACCGCGTCGTTGCAGGCAAAAATCTCCTCTATAGAAAGATACTCCTGCAGCGCATCCTGTATCATCGCATCGTCACCGGGCCAGTCGATACCGCCGATTCCCGCCACCGTATACACAATGTCTTCTCTCCTGATTCCCGCGCTGCGCATCGCTTCTTCCACGGCTTCCCCGATCGGGTTCAGAGCCTGCCGTACCCCCTCGCTGGGAAAATAAGCGCCCTTCGCCGTCGCCCGTCCCACAATAAAACCGTCCGTTCTCATCACGGCAGCTGCCGTTTTCGTACCGCCCTGATCGATTCCCAAAATATATCTTTCCTTCTTATAACCGCCCGTCATATTCATCATGGCCTCCCTTCCGCGCTTCACACCTTTTCTGCTCTATAATTTAATGTGTATCGTTTTACACTTTACTCCATCCTACTCAATTCCTTCCCGTCTGTCAAGTCATAACACTAAATGCCTGCGCATTTCATTTTTTCTTTCCAAAACATTTCCATTGACTTTCTGACACATTGTGTTACAATGTAAATGTAAATTATGAAACATTTGTGAAAGGAAGCATATGGCAACCATATCAGATATCGCCAAACAGGCTAACGTTTCAAGGACACTGGTTTCCAGAGTCCTGAACAACAAGCCCGGGGTCAGCCCCGAGAATCGAAAAAAAATACTGGAAATCATTGAGGAAAACCACTACGTCCCCAACGGCCTCGCCAAATCTCTGGTTCTGCAGAAAACCAATACCATCGGCGTCGTCATGGACGATCTGTGCAACGATTTCTTCTTTCAACTGATCCACGGACTGCAGGACGCCGCGGAAGCACAGGATTACAATATCCTCTTTTGCAGCGGACGCAGGGATATGGCCGCCAAACTGAAATATGTGGATTATCTGACAAGCGGCTGCACAGACGGCATCATCGCTTACGGGAGCTGTTTCGACGACGAGGAACTTTTCCGCCACGTCGCCGCGAAATCTGCAAACAGCGTTCTGATCGAGAGCAACCTGAGCGACTGTATGGCCGATAAAATCCTGCTTGACAATTTCCGCGGGGCCTATACTGCCACCGAGCATCTGATCCGGCAGGGGCGGAAAAACATCATCCATGTGACCTGTGATATGAATTACGACGTGGGACTGGAGCGTCTGAACGGCTTTGTCTCCGCCATGCACGATTACCGGATGCCGCTCAAGCCCGATTCCATCCTCTACGCCGACCACTTCGAAACCGTCGCCTATCAGCAGATGAAAAAGCGGCTGGCACAGGGGGAGCGGCCGGACGCCTGTTTCGCGGGGGCCGACAAGCCCGCTTTCGGCGTCTGGCGGGCCGCCAGAGAGGCCGGTCTTTCGGTTCCGGGGGATTTTTCGCTGATCGGCTTTGACGACGATGTGCCTGACTCCAAGGATATCCTGTTTCCCGCCCTATCCACCATGCGCCAGCCGCTCTACGAGATGGGGCAGGCGGGTGTGTCGCTCCTGATCGACAGGATCAACCACCCGGAGGGCGACCCCGTCACACAGACATTTGAGGCGGAGCTGATTTTGAGAGAGACATGTATGTAAATCAGGAATATTTAGGTAAAGTTTTGCGCAGGACTGATCATGCAGCGGAAAGGAGTAACTATGACAAACAGAGGATTAAAAATTGCAACTATCGGCGGCGGTTCCAGCTATACCCCGGAACTGATCGAAGGCTTTATCAAACGGTATGGCAGTCTTCCCGTAAAGGACATCTGGCTTGTGGACGTGGAGGCAGGGCTGGAAAAGCTTAGAATCGTCACCGAGCTGGCTAAAAGAATGGTAGAAAAGAGCGGCATCGACTTACAGATTCACGCCACCACAGACAGGGAGGAGGCGCTGCGGGATGCGGATTTCGTCACCACCCAGTTCCGGGTAGGACAGTTGGATGCCAGAATCCGTGATGAAAGGATTCCCCTGCGCTACGGCAAGATCGGGCAGGAGACCACCGGCGCGGGCGGCTTTGCCAAAGCGCTGCGCTCCGTTCCCGTCATCCTGGATATCTGTCACGATATGGAACGGCTCTGCCCCGACGCTTTTCTGATCAATTTCGCAAATCCCTCGGGCATTCTGACAGAGGCCGCGTTAAACCACAGCTCCATCAGAACCATCGGCCTGTGCAACTGCCCCATCAATATGATCAACGATATAGCGGAGAAATTTGAATGCTCGCCGGACGACGTGTTCTGCGACTTCGTAGGCATCAACCATCTGGTCTGGGCAAAACGAGTGCTGGTTCGCGGGGAGGACGTGACCGCGGCAGCGATCGAAAAGCTCTGTTCACAGTCCGCCAAAGAAGTGATGGCAAACATTCCGGAGATCCACTATGATCCCGCCTTTTTAAGGTCGCTTGGCATGGTGCCCGTGAGCTATCTGAAATATTACTATATGCAGCCGGAAATGTTCGCGGAGTGCGACCGCGCCGCGAAGGAGGAGGGCTGCCGTGCGGAAGTCATCAAGCAGGTAGAGAAGGATCTTTTCGCCCTCTATCAGGACCCCGCTCTGGACATCAAGCCGCCCCAGCTTGCGAAACGCGGCGGCGCACGCTATTCCGATGCGGCCTGCAGCCTGATCGACTCCATCTACAACAACAAAAAGGACATCCAGACCGTGAATGTCCTAAACTGCGGCACAAACGCGGATCTTCCCGACAACGCCTCCATCGAGCGCAACTGCGTGATAGACAGAGACGGGGCACACCCCATACACATCGGGCGCACCCCTTTAAAGATCCGTGGTCTTTTACAGAATGTGAAAGCCTACGAGCAGCTCACCATCGAGGCCGCCGTGACCGGGGCATACGACAAGGCGCTTATGGCCCTCACCATACACCCGTTAGTAAACTCTGCTACCGCCGCCAGGCAGATTCTGGACGATATCCTTGCGGAAAACAAAGAGTATCTGCCCCAGTTTTATCACTGACCCATTTGGTCAAGAAGAGCAATTTTGACATCATACAGCCTGCTTGAAAGATCAACATGTACCCTGTGCGGATTCACCAGACGTCTCGTCTCCTCCCACAGGGTATTTTGTTCTTCCTGACAGTAAGCCCGGATATCCATCACCTTCGGGGAAGTATAGCAGCACTCGCCGTTTTGGAAAATCGGCACCATCAGCTCCCGCAGCCGATAGCTCCCGGCAGGCAGCTTTGTCTTTTTCCACGGCTCCACCGGGTCGAAAAGCAAAAGCGATTCGCTCTCGTCATAGGTCTCGTCCGCCAGACAGATCAGATCGGCCTTTATTTTCCCGCTCTCCCTGTCATAGACACGGTAGATCGTCTTATTGCCGGGATTCGTCACTTTCTCCGTATTTTCGGAAAGCTTGATCTTCGGAATAAATTTCCCGTCTTCACCCATGATCGCCGCCAGCTTATAAACACCTCCGAAGGAAGGGCAGTCCTTCGATGTGATCAGATGCGTGCCCACACCCCATGAGGTAATTCTCGCACCCTGATCCTTCAGGCTCTGAATCAGGAACTCGTCCAGATCGTTGGAGGCGGAGATCACTGCGTCGGTAAATCCCGCTTCATCCAACATTTTTCTCGCCTCTTTGGACAGATAAGCCAGGTCGCCGCTGTCCAGGCGGATGCCGTAAAAGGTCAGAGGAATGCCCGCCTCCCGCATCTCCGTAAAGACACGAATCGCGTTCGGCACTCCCGATTTCAGGGTATCGTATGTATCTACCAGCAAAATGCAGGCGGAAGGGTACATATCCGCGTAAGTCCGGAAAGCCGTGTATTCATCCGGAAAACTCATGATCCAGCTGTGGGCGTGTGTGCCTTTGACCGGCACGTCAAAAAGCTGTCCGCAGAGCACGTTGGAAGTACCCACACAGCCGCCGATGACAGCCGCCCTCGCGCCATAAGTGCCTGCGTCAGGCCCCTGGGCACGGCGGAGTCCGAACTCCATCACCCCGTCCCCCTGCGCCGCATAGCATACTCTGGCCGCCTTGGTGGCGATGAGACTCTGGTGGTTGATGATATTTAAGATCGCCGTCTCCACAAGCTGCGCCTGCATGATAGGCGCGATCACTTTCACAAGCGGTTCTCTGGGAAAGACCACCGTTCCCTCCGGAATCGCGTACACATCCCCCGTAAAGCGGAAATCCGCCAGATAATCGAGAAAATCATGCTGGAAGATACCCAGCCCCGCCAGATAGTCGATATCCTCCTTCTCAAAATGCAGCTCCCTGATGTACTGGATCAACTGCTCTACACCCGCCATAACGGCGAAACCGCCGTCACAGGGATTGTTCCTGTAAAAGGCGTCAAAAATGACCGTCTCGTTCTGATCCTTGTTCTTAAAATACCCCTGCATCATCGTCAACTCATATAGATCGGTGAGAAGCGTCAGATTCTGTCTGTCCATGGTTTTCCCATCCTTTCCCAGAACAAATCAATGTACTGTACTGCTCTACCCCATATTTTACGGGTTTACCGCCTGTTTTGCAATGCATTTTCCTATCCGTTTTTAAACGGGAGCGTAAAAGCAGCCGTGCAAACCGACTTTCTCTCAATTGTAAACTTCACCGTCACACTGCCGCCATACTTTCCGGCGCCGGTCACCTTCACGCTGCCCCTGTTCTTTCCCGCCGCCGTATTTGCGCCATAGTCCAGCGTATAGTCGGCGTTTTCAGCCAGCCTGACAAGCCGATAGCTCCCGTCTGCCGCAGTCAGCGCCGCCGCGTCCTTCTCCTTCGCTCTCTTCGCCGCACTGACCGCTTTGGCATCGCCATAGTAAACCGCCGCCGTCGGCTTAAGCTGTGTCCCTGTATAGATCGTCTGATCCTTTCCTTCGGACACCACCACATACAGATTGCTGTTTGTCAATTTTTCTACATAAAGGTATCGTCCCAGCGGCACTGTCACCGTCCCGGTATAGTTTACGCCGGTTCCCCTGACCGTGACTGACGGCTCCGCCAGATTCGATGCCGTCCCGTTCTCCAACGCTTCCGCGTATGCCAGAAGCCTCTCTGGTGTACAGTCTTTCTGCTCCAGCGTATAATCCTTTGTCTCGCCCAGAGCGAGCGTCTTTCTGCCCTCTGTCAGCTTAAATCTGAGGTCCTGAAATTTCATGCCCGCTTTTTTCTTTGCCGGCGTGCAGGATATCTGCACAACGCTGCTTTCTATCACAGACTCCAGAGATTCCCGCGTAATCTCAAAAGGAACCTCCAGTGTCCCCGTATAATTTCCCCTGCCGGTGATCACCATGACCGGCGTCTTATTCTCCGGCGTCTGTGCAGTCGTAACTGCCATATTGTTTTTACCTCTGACCGTGTAATCCCTGCCCTGTGCCAGGACAGCACCCGCAGCATTTGTCAGGACAAAGGAAGGAACCGCGCCGTTTTTGCGGTAAGGCATCTGCACCTTTGCGCTGCCGGCCGCCTTCTGCACAGTCAGGTTTTCCCGGGAAAGCGGCTGAGCCGTGATCCGAAAGGTCTTCTTAAAGCTGCCGCTGTAGCCGGATTCCGGCTTTGCGGTAAAGATCATGGTCGCGGTTCCCTTCTTCACATTATTCTTGTAACCGATAGTATAATGTGTCCCGTACACAAGCTGTTTCGGATTCGGCTTCGCCTTCGTCGCCTTCGTGGCTAGCGTCACCTTATTCTGCAGCACCGCACTGCCCGTATAGGGCATGGATGCCTTAAAATCGTTATCATTCGGTTGTTCTTTGTCATACGCCTTCACGGTTATATTTCCCGCCGTGAATTTCTCTCCCGTGATCTTGAAAGTTACGCTCTTAGTGCCGACGTATCCATTCTTTCCCGTGATGGTCATGGTCGCTGTCCCAACAGCCACATTGTCCTTATAGCTGACCGTGTAATCCTGTCCATTAGAAAGAACCGTTCTCCCCATCTTCACAAGGAAATCTGTCAACATCACCGCCCTCCCTGTATATGGACGGTTTTTCTGATCTCTGCCCAGAGTGATCGCCGTATTCTTGATGAGCTTTTCCCTGCTGTTCACAAAGACTGTGCGGCGGATCTCACCCGTATAATTTCCCTGCCCTTTTATAGTCAGCAGGAATGTGCCGGAATATCCTTTCGGGATCGCAGGATTCTGTCTGTTCGCCTGACTGCCCTCCGCCTTCCATTCGGCGGAAACCGCCTGCCCCGCCGCATCCACGACGTCTGCCGCAAGAAGCGACACGCTGATGTCTGTTCCGGTCTTCATGGCTTTTTTATATCTTATAGAGGAGAAAGGCTTCTGCTCCGCCCTGGCATTAGTCACGAGCTGATCATTGTACTTCAGCGTAAATCCCTGTGCAGGTGCGGCGTCCGTCGTTCCGATATCGGCAGGCAGAATACAAAAATTCTTATAAACCGTCTCCGAGTAGTTGCCCTTTCCCGTAATTGCGATATAAGGCGCATCGAGCGTGAAATTCTGACCCCCTGTGCCGGGTACGATGTGTAAAATCTCCCTGCTATTCTTACTGATAGAAATCACTTTTGCGACCGCGCCGGAGGCCTCCGCCCCGCCCGCATTGACGTTGTTATAATATTTGACCGTGTAGTCCTTCCCCGCTTTTAACAGCGTCCTACCATCGCTGTCATACACGACGACCGTCGGCTTAATTGCGCTCCCCGTATAGGTCAAATCCCTGATATCCTGTATGTACATCTGCAGCTTGCCGTCAGAACGGTCGGAAAGCCATCCCGCATAGAGCGTGGTATCCGCCTGCACCGTATCCGCCGCAAAATCCCACTGTTTCGCCAGATTCCGGTCTGCATACCACCCTGTAAAGAGATACCCGGTCTCCTCCGGCAGTTGGGGCTCTGTCAGCAGGCTCCCCGCTTTAACGCTCACTGTCCGCCCGCTGCCGCCGTGTCCCATCATATCGTAGGTAACCGTGTACATTACCCTTTCCTCTGTGAAGACAATCTTCACAGTCAGTTCCGCATCCTCATAGTTGTCAAAAGCCACTCTCAGCCTGACCGTGGCGAAGTCGCCCGATTTTCCGGCATTCGTACTGTAAGTAAACACACCGCTGTCGCTGATATCGGCGTCCACAGGCGTCTTTGCAAATACCGCGCCTGCGATTGCATCGTCCTCCGCGACGCTTAAGATATGATACCCCGCTTTTTTCCCATAGCCCGCGAAGCTTCCGGCAAGATTCAGTTTCCTGTCCGCCACCGCACTGCTGCAGTCAAGAAGATTGCACGCCATCTCCTCCGCCACCGGAGCCGCCGCCTTATTGATACGGAAGCTGATCAGGCTCTTTCCTTTATAATCCCCCGCGCCCGTCACGATCACCATCGTCGTGCTTTTGCCCGCATTGATATTATCCTGATAGGACAGGGTATAATCCTTCTCCCTCTGCAGGGTGACCTCGTCTCCGTACCCCTTCCAGACCAACGTCGGCTCAGGCGTCACCGGTGCTCCGGTATAGACATAGTCATAGCCCTCCGGCATGGTAATGGTGACGTTCTCCGCCGTCAGCTCCCGGAACGCCCGCAGCTTCACCTCCGCCGTCAGTGTCCCGCTCACCCCTGCATAAGTGACCGTGAGCGTTTGCTCCCCCGGCATGCGCATGTCGATGTCCGCCGCATTGGTCGTATATTCACCCGCAGAGAGCGTCCGAATACTCCCCTCCGCCCCATAGTAAGTCACCTTCAGGTCATCCACCGAAAGCGCCTCCCCGCAGGCATAGATTGTCTTACCCTTTTTCACCCTGATGTTTTCTTCCACCTGCACCTGGGTCTTATTCTTCACCAGCAGGGA
>ERZ808042.1004-NODE-1004-length-10642-cov-3.284714_pt1 | contig 10642 bp, 9 predicted proteins | sample MGYA00380193_ERZ808042 | MGnify/ENA primary metagenome ERZ808042 (study PRJEB31490, sample SAMN06133401) | mouse gut metagenome | isolation source: M1_2 | host: mice | place: China: Chengdu | collected 2015-05 ...
GGATCACTGTCAAAGGAAACGAGGCGGATATTTACACGCAGATTCATGCCAACGACCAGATTCGTGTGGTGGAATCCACAGCCGGCGAGCCTGCGCGGATGAACCTCGGTCAGCTTCCCGAATTTGGCTCCAAGATGTGGGTCGAGGTCAACGAGAAAAAAGTGGATCTGCCCAAGTTCGCCAGTGTGAACGGGGAACTGCAGTCCGAATACTACGAGATTCAGGAGAACGACGAGATCGAGATCCTGGGCTACTATACGGTGCGCCAGATTTCCGAGTTTATGGATGTGGTCATCGACTGGAACATGAACATCTATGTCAACAACAAGATTGCGGATATGGACACGAAGGTGTATGAGAACTTTTCGGTGATCTGGACCATGGAGGAGCTGCAGCTCTCCGATGTGGAATTCTATGAGCAGGAGAAGGAAGAGGACCGTCCTGAGGAGGAGCGTCCTGCGGGCACCGCGGGATTTACCATGGCGGCGAAGACGGCACAGGCGTCAGCGGCGGATGCGCCGCTGGGAGAGACGGCAGACATTTCAGAAAATGCGGCTGGATCTGAAAGCGGTGCGGAGAGTTCTGTCTCCGGAGAGGCAGCGGGAGCAGAAAGCGGGGAAGGTGCGCAGGAAGCAGAGGAACAGAAGCCGAAGGGGGCAAGGATCGTGATGGGCCCCGGCGTGAAGCGTGCCGAGGAGGAGGCGAAAGCCAAAGCGAGAGCCAGAGAGGAGGCAGCCGCCCGGGCGAAGGCGGAGGAGGAAAAGCGCAGGGAAGAGCTTCTGAATAAAAATCTGCCGATTCCGATCACGGTGATGGTAAACGGCAGCCCGGTCAAACTGGGCGGGAAAAAGAATTATGTGTTCGTGGATGTGTTCGAGTATATTGACTTTGACCTGTCGAAACCTGAGGGCAGCGGAATCGTGACCAACTTAAACGGCAGGGGCGCGCAGTATATGGAGAGCATCAAAAACGGTGACGTGATCGAGATTTACTGGAAAAAATAGGAGAGAGGCGGCTGTGAAGATTACGGCCGCGAAAAGGTTTACATAATTATGAGATTGTGCAGCATTGCCAGCGGCAGCAGCGGTAACTGCGTCTATGTGGGCAGCGATACCACCCATCTTCTGATGGATGTGGGAATCAGCGGCAAGCGGACGGAGGCCGGGCTCGCCGGGCTGGGACTGACCATGAAGGATATCGACGCGATCTGTATTACCCATGAGCACGCCGATCATATAAGTGGGCTGGGTGTGCTTTTGAGAAAGTATGAGGTGCCGGTTTACGCCACAAAAGGGACGCTGGAAGCCATCAGGAGCACCCCTTCGCTGGGGAAGATCGACGAATCGCTCTTTCGGGTGGTTGCGCCCGATGAGAGATGTACCATCAAGGATATATCGCTCTATCCCGTGCGCACCTCCCATGATGCGGCGGATCCCGTGGCCTACCGGATTGATTACGACGGACGGCGCATCGGGCTGGTTACGGATCTGGGGTGTTACAACGACTACACGGTGGAGTGCCTGCGGAATCTGGATCTTTTGTATCTGGAGGCAAACCACGACGTGCACATGCTCCAGGTGGGCCCTTATCCCTATTATCTGAAACAGCGGATTCTGGGGGAGAGGGGGCATCTGTCCAACGAGGCGGCGGGAAAGCTTTTGAGCCGCCTTCTGCACGACGATATGCAGGCCATTGTGCTGGGGCATCTGAGCAAGGAAAACAACCTTCCCGAGCTGGCCTACGAGTCGGTGCGGGTGGAGGTCACCATGTCGGACACCGAGTACAAGGGCAGCGACTTCCCGCTGTATGTGGCAAAGCGGGATGAAGTGTCGGAAATGATCGAAGTGCGGTAAAGATAAAATCATGTCAGCTACGGACAGCGTGGAAGGGTCGCTTTTGCGGCTCTTTTTTGCTGCGTAAATATCACATAAAAATATTCCACCATTTTAAAAAATAGGTATCTGTGAACCCGTTTGCCGGGATGGTAGGATAAAACCATCACAACAATACGTTAGCGAACGGGAGGATAAGAGATGAAGAAAAAAGTAATTGCATCCATGCTCACAGTGGCAATGATGGCGTCGCTCTTAGCGGGCTGCGGCGGGTCGGACAGTGGCACGGCAGCGCCTGCGGCGAGCGGCACACAGGAGGATACGGCTTCTGCAGAGGAAGCGGCGGCACCTGTGGCAGACAGCGGGGATGAGGCGGCAGCGGACACAGCTTCCGGTGAGTCGGTTACGCTCAAGCTGTTTTCCAATCTGCCGGACAGAAAGAACGGGCAGGGGCTGGTGGAGCAGATGATCATCGATGAGTATATGGCGGCAAACCCCAACGTTACAATTGAGGTGGAGGCGCTTGACGAGGAGGCATACAAGACGAAATTCAAGGCGTATGCAATGGACGGTATGCCGGATGTTGTCAGCATCTGGGGACAGCCTTCTTTTCTTGACGAAGTGCTGGATGCCGGTGTTCTGGCGGAATTGAACGAAGATGATTATGTAGATTACAGTTTCATTGCGGGCTCTCTGGACGGCTTCAAGAAGGACGACAAGCTGTACGGACTGCCGAGAAATACGGATATCATGCTGTTTTACTACAACCAGAAGATGTTTGACGACAACGGATGGAAGGTTCCCGCTACATATGACGAGCTGTTAGCGCTCTGCGAGAACATCAAGACGGCAGGATATACACCGGTGGCGATGGATGGCGGAGACGGCTGGCCGATGGCATGCTTCCTCACGGACATTCTCGTACAGGTCGCGGGAATCGACTATGCGGATATTGTCAGCAACGCTGTTGCTACAGGTGATTTCGGTGCGCCGGAGATCAAACAGGCAACGCAGATTCTGGTAGATTCCGCGAATGCCGGGATGTTCCAGACAGGATATGATTCTCAGGACTATGGGACTGCAATGAATCTGTTTACCAACGGTCAGGCAGCAATGTTCTGCATGGGAAGCTGGGAAACCTCTATGGCATTAAATGAGGATATTGCGCCTGAGATCCGCGAAAACATCCGTGCGTTTACCATGCCTGCAGTGGAAGGCGGCAAGGGCGGCGCAAATGATATCGCGGCATGGAACGGCGGCGGTTATGCGGTATCTGCAAACTCCGCAGTGAAGGATGAGGCGATCAGGTTCCTGAACTATATGTATCAGCCCGACAAACTTTCCCAGTATGGCTGGGAGAACGGTGTGGGACTCTCCGCACAGGATCAGACAGTGTATCTGACCGGCAATGAGACGGAGTTGCAGAAGCAGGTCATGGATATTTTGAAAAATGCGACCAGCATATCGGGTACGCCCATCAATGACTGTGGACCTTCGGCATTCAAGACCGCGATCGAGAGTGAAATTCAGGGTGTGTCGAACGGTTCTACCAGCGTAGAGGACTTCCTCGCAGCAATCGGCGCGGCATGTAAATAAATGCGACTTATGAAGTGATAAGTGAGAGGATGTTCGGAAAGAAAATGTCTTTTTGGGCATCCTCTTACTCGTTTCTGTAAGCAGCAATTTTTATCTCTGCGGGAAAGGAGATTCTTATGAAAAAACTGTATAGCAATAAACCCGTTATCTTCAGCCTGATCCTGCCGGGCGTACTGGTTTTTCTGTTTGCGGTGCTGGCACCGATCTGTCTGAGCGTCTACTATGGATTTACGGATTATACAGGGATGGGGGAGGCGCATCTGGTTGGTTTTGAAAACTATGTAAATTTGTTTCACGACAGTGCGTTTGGCAGATCTCTGAAAAATTCGCTTCTGCTTGCCATTGGTTTTATCTGTATACAGCATCCGCTGGCGATCATAGTGGCGGCGGTTCTCGACAAGCTGCAGGGCAGGGCGGAAGGAATTTTCCGGTGTATTTATTTTATACCTAACGTGATTTCGGTGGCGGTCATTGCCTACCTCTGGAAATTTATTTACAATCCGGATTTCGGACTCTTAAATAATGTCTTAAAAGCGTTCGGATATACAGGTCAGATTAACTGGCTGTCACAGCAGAATGCGATCTGGTCTGTTTTGATCGTGCTGATCTGGCATGGTTTCGGGTGGGGCATGTTGATCTATTATACGGGTATCAAGAACATTGATCCGGTACTGTATGAAGCGGCCTCCATCGACGGGGCGGGCTGGTGGACGACCTTTTTCAGGATCACACTGCCGCTTATGAAACCGGTGATCCAGATCAATGTGACGATGGCGATCATCTCAGCCCTGAAACAGATGGAAACCGTATACCTTTTGACAAACGGAGGCCCGAACAACAGCACGCAGTTTGCGGCGAACTATCTGTATCAGCAGGCATTTAAGGCGTTTAAATACGGATACGGCAATGCGATCGGCGTGGTGTTCATCATCATCTGTGTACTGACAACGGTGGTACTCAATACCATATTCAGAGAGAAGCAGGATGCATAGGAGGTGGAGAGGTGAAAGAGAATCGTAAGAAAATCGGTAAGATTATTTTGTGGATTGTGCTGGTTATGGTCGCGGTGATCCAGTTGTTTCCGCTGATCTGGCTTGTCGATTTCTCGCTCGGCAGCAGCAATGAGATGTTTACAAACGGATTGCTGATCATTCCCGAGAAGATCCGTTTCGACAACTATGTGAAAGCGTTTGTGGACGGAAACTTTCTGCATTATCTGAAAAACAGCGTTCTGATCAATACGCTTGCTGTTATTTTGGTCATTTTCATATCGATCATGGCGGCCTTTGCCTGCCAGCGTATGAAATGGAAGCTGAGCGGTTTTGTGAGTACGTTGCTTGTTTTGGGGATGATGATTCCGATTCACGCGACGCTGCTGCCGAATTACAAAATATACAGTGCGCTGCATCTGACGGATACCATCTGGGCGCTTCTGATTCCGTATGTGGCGTTTTCCATGCCGCAGGGCATGTTCCTGATGACTGGTTTTATCCAGTCCCTCCCGAAGGAGCTGGAGGAGGCCGCGGTGATGGATGGGTGCGGCATCTACCGGATCGTGTTCCAGATCGTTACGCCGCTTTTAAAACCCTCCATAGCGACCGTGGCGATCATGACATTCCTGAACAACTGGAATGAGTTTATGATGGCCAGCACTTATCTGAGTACGCCCACATGGAAGACCCTGCCTTTCTCCGTGCTGGAGTTTACCGGCGAGTATTCTTCCAACTACGCGGTTCAGTTTGCGGTGATGGCGCTGACGGCCGCACCGGCGGTCATCGTGTATGTGATCTTAAATAAGCACATTACAAAGGGTGTTGCCATGGGGGCAGTAAAAGGATAGAATAAAGCAGACTTTTGACATAAGGGGCGGGGATGCTATGGGAAGGATCAGAGACTGGATTGCAAAGTTGAGTATTCGGCAGAAGCTGGTTTTTTACAGCTATGCGATCATTACGCCCATTTTATTGCTGATCAGCGTTCTTCTCCTTGTGCACAATTACCGGTCGGCGGTGAAAAATGAGGAAAACCGCTGCATTCAGAACGTACGGAATATATCGGACAGCATCAGCGTGGTGCAGAAGAATATCATGGAGATGGGAACTTACATCAGCATCAATGATGAGATCAAACAGATCCTGACGGCGGACGATCCGGCAGAGCTGAACCAGGATGCCAGACTTTGGATGAACCGCGCGCCCATGAAGATCATACAGGACATGGTGGCGATCGATGGACAGATCAAGAGCGTTGCCATATATCCGGAAAACGGGATCAATCCCTATTTAAACTGTATCGACCGCTCCTCCGCCTATCTGGGGGATATCGGGCAGGTAAGGGGAAAGGAGATTTACGCGCTTGCCGTACAGGAAAAGGGAAAGTTTCTCTGGCAGAGGGTAGGACACTGCCAGAACGGACAGAATGATACCTACCAGGCGAATCAGAATGATAAAATCGTGATGTACCGTGAAATCTATGATATGGCACGGAGGAATAAGCTGGGATATCTGGTGATCGGTTCTTCGGCGGATATCTTTGATGAGATCTGCCGGAATTCCCTGCGCGGAAGGCAGGAGTCCGTGGTGGTGATGAGCGAGTACGGCGCGGAGCTTGTAAGGTGTGGAGATATAGAGGACGAACTGCTGGCCGGGATGATAGCGGAGAAGGATTTTGAACCGGTGAGTGAAACGCCGGTGCAGAAGGGTGTCCGGGGGAACTATAACATCTATCAGTGTCAGGATGAGGAGACGGGAACGGTTGTGTACGAAGTCGTGCGCCGGATCGGCTGGAAGGATCTGAGCGATACGATTATTATCGCGCCGCTTGTGCTGCTTGTGGGATTCCTGATTGGATTATATCCTGTCCTGCTGATCGTTTCCGACCTTGTTTCCAAGCCGCTGCAAACCCTGCGGATTGCCATGGAGAATTTTAAGCAGGGAGATTTCAGCCAGAAGGTCGAGGTGATGACGCAGGATGAGGTGGGGGAGGCTTCGGCCTGTTTTAACAGAATGGTGGACGATATCAGGGAGCTGATCGACAAAAACTATGTGCTGGCGATCCGGGAGAGGGAGAGCGAGCTGGATACGCTGCAGGCGCAGATCAATCCGCATTTTCTCTACAATACGCTGGATTCCCTGTATTGGAAGGCAACGGAATCGGAGAATGACGAGATCGCGGAGGACATTCTGTCGCTCTCGCAGTTGTTCCGTCTTGTGCTGAACAGGGGAGACGGCATTGTGACGGTACAGACGGAGGCGGATCTTCTGGAACGGTATCTGCATATCCAGAAGATGCGGTTCGGGAAACGGCTGACATACGAGATATCCCTTGATCGGGACATTTTGGAGGAGGAGATTCCGAAACTGATTCTGCAGCCCTTTGTGGAAAATGCCATTGTACATGGATTTGAGAGCGCGGAGGGCAGTTACACCCTGACGGTGACGGGAATCAAAGAAGAAAAAAATATGATTTTCCGTATCAGCGATACGGGCGTAGGGATGAGCGGGGAACAGCTCGAGGCGATCTGGGAAAAGGCGGATACCCGCCAGTATGCGAGCCAGCGGATCGGAAGATATGCGATCAAAAATGTGCGTGAGAGACTGGAGCTGATCTACCACGGCGATTATGAGTTAAAGATTAAGAGCAGGGTTGGCTTTGGAACGACAGTGACTATCGTTGTCCCCTGTGGACTGAAGGAGAGCAGGAGTAATGAGCATTAAATTACTGATTGCGGACGATGAGGATACGATCCGCAACGGCATTGCGAAATATATACAACTGCATACTGACCGGTTTGATAAAATTTATCTTGCATCCAACGGAAAAGAGGCGTTGGATATCATACTCCGGGACAAACCGGATATTTTACTTTTGGATGTGCAGATGCCGTTAATGACCGGGATCGAGGTCATGCAGGAGGCAAAGCGCGCGGATGCGCTGCCGTACACGGTGATACTCAGCGCTTATGATGAATTTAGGTACTGCCAACAGGCACTGCGTCTGGGTGCAAAGGAATATCTGCTAAAGCCGGTGAGGTCCTCCGATATTTTACAGATGGCGAACCGTGCAGCAGACGAACTGTTTGGGCCGGTGGAGCAGATTCAGATAGAATCGACGGAGGAGAAAAACTATCTGGTGGAGCTTGCCAGGGAATATGTGGAGGAACATTATTATGAAAATCTGATGCTGGCGGATGTGGCACAGAAAGTGGGCATATCGTCGGGATACCTCTCCACACTTTTCCAGAGACAGTTGTCAAAGGGATTTATTGATTATCTGAACGAGATCCGTATCGAGCATGCCTGTACTTATTTGAGACAGAACTATCTCAAAACCTATGAGATTGCCTACAAGGTGGGATTCCGGGATGAGAAATACTTTTCCAAGGTGTTTAAGAAGATAAAGGGGCAGTCGCCTTCGGAGTACAGACGGCAGGGGCAATAAAAATATTTCACCATTTTGAAAAATAGTCACCTTTTAATCCCGAAACAGGATGCTACAATGAGGGCAGAAGGATAAAAAAGGGGGAAAGGCGCGGTGAAAAGAGGCAATGATAAAGGATTCTCACTGATAGAGTTGATCATTGTGGCTGCCATTATGGCGATCCTGATTATGGTAGTGGCTCCCCAGTATTTAAAATATGTGGAAAGATCCAGAAATGCCACCGATATGCAGAATGCCAGGGCGGTTGTGACTGCCATAGAGACCTATGCGACTGACCCGGACAGCGGTTTACCGCCGCCGGATTACTGGCAGGCAGTGACTGCTTTTGCGGTGAATGACACGGCAGACCGGCCGGATAATTTTCATGGTGGCGCCATGGGAGGAGCCAAAAACGGAGATACACGAGTGGACGATTATGCATGGTATGCGATGGAGGCAGCAGGGCTGATCAAGCCTTCGGGACGTCCCGTGGGGATCAGGGCGCAGAGCAGACATAACTGGGAAACATGGACCGTCGAATACAAATCTGACGGAAAGGGCGGTATCATGTTCCGTTTCGGTGAAAAAGCGGGAGAGCCGGTTGCCGGGGATAAGTTCAGAGAGGCGATGGCGGGAAAGTAAATAGATGGAAGGCAGCGGGAGAGAAACGCCTCCGATCTGTGACGGATCGGGGGTGTTTTTATGTATCCCTATTTCTTCACGGACCATCAAAAAATCTTTGACGGACCCAAAATTTTTGTTACAATAATATCTAGTTCGGTGCAAACCGAGTCGGTAGTAACCGAATGAAAGGATGTGCAGGGGAAAACGAAGGTGACCGGAGATGAAAATGACACTTATCAAATACAAGTATATAGCTGTGCTTATTGCGATGTCGGTTTTGGCCTGCGGCTGCGGCAGTCAGAGCACAGAAAATCAGGTGAAAGAGGCAGACGAGACGCAGGCTGAAGAAGCAGAGCGGGCAGCGGGTGAAACGCAGGCTGAGGAAGCGGAGCAGGCAGCAGGCGAAACGCAGAAGACGGAAGACGTACAGGCGACGATTGAAGAGGGGACGGCAAGTGGGGAAAAGAAAGAGATGTTTGGGGAGGATTGTATCGCGGAGCAGTGCTTTGAGGTGGAACTGAACGGATGTGAGGGAACGGTATATTTCGTGCCTTTTGCGCCCTCCGCAGGCCAGCCGGAGTTTCGTATGCAGATGATGCGGGAGGGAGAGGTCCTGTGCGATATTACGCCTTATGTGTCGGCGAAGGCGGGAAGAAAAAAATTTACAAGCCTGGACGCGGTGTCTTTCTGGGACGTCAATTTTGACGGTTTCACGGATATTGTAACGATTGTGACCTATGGCGATATGCAGTATGCCGCCGTGTATTACGGCGATATGTTCCAATCTGAGGAGGAATACTGGAGTTTTATGAGCGAGGAGGAGCTTTCAGAGAATCTGTCAGCGCAGGCGGACAGGCCCATGACGATTGCCGGAATCCGCAGCCAGCTTACGGGAGGAAAGAAGAACGGGGAATTTGAAAGCTATGTGCAGGCTTATGAGGCGGCTATCACCTTGTCGGAACTGGAAGGAGTTGCGGCATCGGTGACGGAATATGGCGGCGAATTTTTATTTGACCTGATTTATGTGAATGAGGATGAGATTCCGGAGCTCGTTTCGGGCAGGGAGGGATATTTTGTCAATCTGTATACCTATCAGGACGGAACCTTGTATACGCTGATGAATCACTGGGCTTACGGCGCCATGGGCAACAGCGGTTATGAGTATTCGCCCGGGAAAAACAGTATGAGAAATTATAATGCGGATCAGGCCGGGGCGATTATGAATACCTATTATATGAGGATCAACGAAAAAAACGAGATAGAGACGCCCATGTGGATCGAGAGCATTAACTATATTGACAGCAATGAAAACGGCGTGCTGGATGAAGGGGAAGAATACGGGGCGGGGCCGGATTACATCAATGGCGAGAAGGTGTCGCCGGAGGAGGTTGAGGCTGTCTATGCCGCCTACGACATGGGGGACTACCAGTATATAAAGGGCAGGATGCCGGTGGAGGATGTGCGAAAGGCGTTGAAATCATATTGACATGAGGGAAAGAAATCGCTACCATCTTATATGGAGTAAAAAAATTTCTGAATAAACCGCAGGAAATTTTATAGCCAGTAGCAGCATAGAAAAGAACAGGTTGGAAAAGAGGAAAACATGAAAAAGACAATTATCACGGTAGTGGGAAAAGACACAGTGGGCATCATCGCCAGAGTATGCACTTATCTGGCGGACAACCGGATCAATATTCTGGATATCTCCCAGACCATTGTCCAGGGTTTCTTTAATATGATGATGATCGTGGACACGAACCTGACGGAAAAAGATTTCGGGGTGATCGTGGATGAGCTGAATGCGCTCGGCGAGGAGATCGGCGTAGTCATCAAGTGTCAGAAGGAAGAGATATTTGACCAGATGCACAGAATCTAGGGTGTAGTCTGCGATTCTGGAGAAGGGAAAGAGAAAACCATGATAAATTTATTTGAGGTGGCTGAAACCAATGAAATGATCGCCAAGGAAAATCTGGACGTGCGCACCATCACATTGGGCATCAGCCTTTTGGACTGTATTGACGGGGATCTGAAAAAGGTAAACGAGCGGGTTTATGAAAAGATCACCGAGACGGCGAAGGATCTGGTAAAGACGGGAGAGGCCATTGAGAAGGAGTTCGGTATTCCCATTGTCAATAAAAGAATCTCCGTCACGCCGATGGCGCTGGTTGGCG
>ERZ808042.1006-NODE-1006-length-10607-cov-3.136182_pt1 | contig 10607 bp, 8 predicted proteins | sample MGYA00380193_ERZ808042 | MGnify/ENA primary metagenome ERZ808042 (study PRJEB31490, sample SAMN06133401) | mouse gut metagenome | isolation source: M1_2 | host: mice | place: China: Chengdu | collected 2015-05 ...
AGCGCCGTGGCCATCACCGACCACGGCGTCATGTACGGCGTGGTGGACTTCTACAAGGCGTGCAAGGCGGAGGGGGTCAAGCCCATCATCGGCTGCGAGGTGTATGTGGCCCCCCGGAAGCGCACCGACAAGGTACACGAGTACGACGCGGCCATGTACCACCTGATTCTGCTGTGCCGCAACGAGGTGGGCTACCGCAACCTGTGCTTCCTGGACTCGGCGGCCTTTACGGAGGGCTTTTATATCAGGCCCCGCATTGACAAGGAACTCTTGCGCCAGCATGCCGAGGGGCTCATCGCCCTGTCGGCCTGCCAGTCCGGCGAGGTGCCCCGCAAGCTGCTGGCCGGGGACTACGAGGGGGCCAAGGCGGCGGCGCTGGAGATGCGGGCGCTGTTTGGAGAGGACGGCTACTATCTGGAGCTCCAGGATCACAAGCTGCCCAACGACCCGGCCATCAACCAGGGGCTCATCCGCATCCACCAGGAGACGGGCATCCCCCTGGTGGTGACCAACGACGCCCACTATCTCCGCCGGGAGGACGCGGAGATGCAGGACACCCTCATGTGCATCCAGATGGGCAAGACGGTGGACGATCCCAACCGCCTGCGGATGGAGACCAGCGAGCTGTATGTCAAATCCACCGAGGAGATGGCCGCTCTGTTCCCCGACTACCCGGAGGCGGTGGAGAACACGGTCAAAATCGCGGAGCTGTGCAATATGGACTTCCAGTTCGGCGTCCACCACCTGCCCGAGTTCAAGCTGCCCGAGGGCTACACCGACGGGGACGCCTACTTCCAGAAGCTGTGCGAGGAGGGCTTCGCGCGCCGCTACCCCGGCGCCCCGGCGGAGTACCGGGAGCGGCTGGCCTACGAGATGGGGATTATCCGCCAGATGGGGTTTGTGGATTACTTCCTCATCGTCTCCGATTTCATCGGCTATGCCAAGGGGCGGGGCATCCCCGTGGGCCCTGGCCGGGGCTCGGCGGCCGGCTCCATGGTGGCCTACTGCATGGCCATCACCGACGTGGACCCGATGAAATACTCCCTCTACTTTGAGCGATTCCTCAACCCCGAGCGGGTCACCATGCCGGATATTGACATCGACTTCTGCATCCGGCGGCGGCAGGAGGTCATTGAGTACGTCCAGAATAAATACGGTGCCGACCACGTGGCCCAGATCGTCACCTTCGGCACCATGGCCGCCCGGGGCGCCATCCGGGATGTGGGCCGGGCGCTGAACATACCCTATGCCGACGTGGATGTGGTGGCAAAGCAGGTGCCCAGCGGCCCGGGTGCACTCCATATCACCCTGGACGAGGCCCTCAAGCTGTCCAAGCCCCTCCGGGACGCCTATGAAGGGGACGACCGGATCAGGACCCTCATCGACACCGCCAAGGCCATCGAAGGCATGCCCCGCCACGCCTCCACCCACGCCGCCGGCGTGGTCATCACCCGGAAGCCGGTGGTGGACTATGTGCCCCTGGCCAAGAACGATGAGTCGGTGGTCACCCAGTACGTCATGACCACCCTGGAGGAGCTGGGCCTCTTAAAGATGGACTTCCTTGGCCTGCGCAACCTGACCATCCTGGACGACACGGTGCGCCTGGTGCAGAAGAGCCGCCCCGGCTTCTCTCTGGCAGACATCCCCGACAACGACCCGGCGGTGTTCCAGATGCTCTCCGAGGGCAGGACCTCCGGCGTGTTCCAGATGGAGTCGGCGGGCATGACCGGCGTCTGCGTGGGCCTCAAGCCCCAGAACATCGAGGACATCACCGCCATCATCGCCCTCTACCGCCCCGGCCCCATGGACTCCATTCCCCGCTTCATCGCCTGCAAGCACAACCCGGACAAGGTGAAGTACAAGCACCCTATGCTGGAGCCCATCCTCTCGGTCACCTACGGCTGCATCGTCTACCAGGAGCAGGTTATCGAGATTTTCCGCAGGCTGGCGGGCTACACGCTGGGACAGGCCGACATGGTGCGCCGGGCCATGAGCAAGAAGAAGGTCAAGGACATCGAGCGGGAGCGGCAGGCCTTCGTCTACGGCGATGCCGGGCGGGCCATTGCCGGCTGCATCGCCAACGGTGTCCCGGAGGACGTGGCAAAGGACATCTATGATGAAATCTATGCCTTTGCCAATTACGCCTTCAACAAGGCCCACGCGGTGGCCTACGCCATTGTGTGCTACCAGACGGCCTGGTTCAAGTGCCACTACACCAAGGAGTATATGGCCGCCCTGCTCACCTCCGTGCTGGACTCCAGCGAGAAGGTGGCTGAGTATATCGCCGAGTGCAGGGACTGCGGCATCCATCTGCTGCCCCCCGACATCAATGAGTCGGAGGCCGACTTCACCGTGTCCGGCGAGCACATCCGCTTCGGCCTGGTGGCCGTCAAGGGAGTGGGCCGGGGCTTTATCAACGCTGTGCTGGCTGAGCGGGGCAGGGGAGGGCCCTTTGTCTCCTTCCCTGATTTCTGCCAGCGGATGTTCGACGCGGAGCTGAACAAGCGTGTGCTGGAGAATCTGATCCGCTGCGGCGCCTTTGACAGTATGGGTATCTACCGCTCCCGGTTACTGGAGGCCTATGAGCAGCTTGTGGACTCCATCGCCCAGAACAAGCGCAAGAACCTGGCGGGCCAGTTCGATCTGTTCGGCGGCGGTGGGGATCAGACGCAGAGCGCCCCGGAGCTCCAGGTCAAAAATATCCCTGAGTTTACCCGACACGAGCTCATGACCATGGAAAAGGAGACGACTGGACTCTACCTCACCGGCCACCCCATGGACGAATACCGGGACGTGGTCAAGCAGTGCAAGGCGGCCTCTATGGGGGCGATCCTGTCGGACTTCGCCCAGGAGGGGGGACCGGCCATTTACCACGACGAGCAGCGGGTCACCCTGGCGGGGGTCATCACCGCCTCCCGCACCAAGACCACCCGCAACAACAGCCTGATGGCCTATGTGACGCTGGAGGACGACACCGCCTCCATGGAGATGCTTGTGTTCGCACGGGTGCTGGGGGAGGCAGGCCCCTACCTGAAGGAGGGGGTGGCCGTCCTGGCTGAGGGACGCATCTCCGTTCGGGATGAAAAGGCGCCCCAGCTCATGTGCGACCGGGTACGCCCCTTGGATCAGGTGAAGGGAAACCTGCCTCCGGTGGAGGGGGAGGAGAGGGCCAAGAAGCTCTATATCCGCATACCCAGCCTGGACGACCCCCGCTGGGAGAGGATCAAGCTGGTGCTCACCATGTTTCCCGGTACGGAACAGATGGTGGTCAAGTGTGAGGATACCGGAAAGCGGCTGGGCACGGTCTGCCTGGTCCATCCTGCGCTGATCCAGGAGCTGAACGAGCTGCTGGGCGCGGAGAATGTGGTCGTGCGTTGAGGGGAGCCGATGAGATGAATATTAAAAAACTGGCCTCCCTGCTCTTTCAGCGGTCGGTGATCGTGGCCCTGCTGATCTTCCTCCAGGCTGCGATGCTGCTGCTCTATATGCTCTGGTTTTCCAGCGACTTCATTTATGTGTACTGGGGGTGTGTGGTGCTCTCCATTCTGGCGGTGCTGATTATCGTCAGCCGCCAGACCGACCCGGGGTATAAAATTGCCTGGATCATCCCCATTCTGCTGTTCCCGGCCTTTGGATGGCTGGTGTATCTGCTCTGCGGCGGCAACAAGCTCTCCGCCCGCAAGCGCCGGAAGATGCAGGGTATGGACCGCACCATGCTGGAGCAGTTGGAGCGGGACTACAAGGCGGAGGAGCTGAGGCCCTTTGGGGCCGACGCGGTGAACCAGGCCCGCTACCTGGAGCACTACGCCCGCTGCCCGGTCTATACCAACACCTATACCCACTATTTTCCCCTGGGGGATGATGTGTTTCCCGCCATGCTGGAGGAGCTGCGGAAGGCGGAAAAGTATATCTTCCTGGAATACTTCATTATTAGCCCCGGCATATTCTGGGATTCTATGGTGGAGATTTTGAAGGAGAAGCATGCCGCCGGGGTGGATGTGCGGGTGATCTACGACGATGTGGGCTCCCTGAACACCCTGCCTATGAACTACGCCAGAAAATTTGAGGCGGAAACCGGCATCCCCTGCTGCTGCTTCAACCGCTTCAAGCCGGTGATTTCCATCCGCATGAACAACCGGGACCACCGGAAGTTCTGTATTATCGACGGCCACACCGCCTTTACCGGCGGCATCAATCTGGCCGACGAGTATATCAACCAAAAGCTGCGGTATGGCCACTGGAAAGACACGGCCATTCTCCTCAAGGGGGAGGCGGTGTGGAGCATGACCGTCATGTTCCTGACCATGTGGGAGTACACCCGGGACGTGGAGGAGGACTACCGCCGCTTCCGGCCGGACAAGCTGCCGCCGGAGGCCGCGCAGGGAGCGGGGTACTATGTCCAGCCCTACGCGGATAACCCTCTGGACGAGGAGGCGGTGGGGGAGGCGGTCTACCTCAACCTTATCAACAAGGCCGAGCGCTATGTGTACGCCATGACGCCCTATCTGATCATCAGTGACAGCGTCAATACGGCCCTGTGCAACGCGGCCAAGTCGGGGGTGGACGTGCGCATCATCACCCCGCATATCCCGGACAAGGCATTGGTTTTTGAGCTAACCCGTTCCCACTACGAGTCCCTGTTGGAGGCGGGCGTACAGATTTTTGAGTATACGCCCGGCTTTGTCCATGCCAAGGTCATGGTCACGGACGACTGCTGCGGAGTGGTAGGCTCTATCAATCTGGACTACCGCAGTATGTTCCTCCACTTTGAGGACGCGGTGTTGCTCTACCACGACCCCACGGTACTCGACATCAAGCGGGATTTCATCAACACGCAGTTCCGCAGCCAGCCGGTGACGCTGGAGCAGTGCCTCGGCCACTCCTGGATACGCCGCCTCTTCCGCTCCATTCTGCGGGTGCTGGCCCCGCTGCTGTGACAAAATAAGGCCGCCCCCCACAGGGGGCGGCCTTATTCCGCTTCAATCCTTCTCCTCGTGTTCCAGCAGTGCGGAGAGAACCTCATTGTAAATCCGCTCCGGCTCGGCCTTGAAGCTCTCCGCCAGGCGGTTGGCCTGCTCCTGGGAGCCGCAGAACAGCTCCAGGGTGAACAGATTGCCCCCGTCATCGTCCAGAAACATCCGGGCTGAGTACCCGCCCTCCGGCCGGGGCTCCGTCTCCGCACGTACTTGAGCATTGCGCCGCAGAATCCCGTTGAGTTTTACCAACTGGGCGCTACAGTTGCGCTTGACCGAGTAGGGGAGGCTGCTCTCACAGGCTGCGCCGTTTTCACGGCCTTTTTCCGTGATCGAATAGAGCCCGTCCTCCAGTGTCAGATGGCCGCTCTCCACCAATTCAGAAACCGCCTCGGCAAACTCAAAGTAGCCAATGCCGTCATCGCAGACCGTCAGCTCCGTCAGTGTCGGAAAGTCGATGGGCGCCGCGACCCGGGCCATAAAATAGAGGATCAAAAATTTAATGTCCAGCTTGTCGTGGATAAAGCCGTAGCGAGCCATCTGGGAACTCCTTTCCAATAGACGAGTCAAACATAATATGTATTTATTTATTATACCGAAAGGTTGAGAAAATCACAAGAGGTATTTTTGACTTGACGCTGGTCTAAAAATATGGTATTATCCTATACTGTCGGTAACAAATATATGCTGGAATAGCTCAGTCGGTAGAGCAGCTGATTCGTAATCAGCAGGTCGCGTGTTCAAGTCACGTTTCCAGCTCCATAAAGCCACACCAATCTGGATATTTTAAGCGGGACGCTTAGAGTATCAGAGGGTGCGGCTTTTTTATTTTCCTGAAATTTGTGTTCTAAAAAAGATATTTTCGAGGTATTCCGGGGCCTCGGAGGGACCTTCCCCTGGCTTGTCCCAGTTTCCGAGCCCCCAACAGGAATCAGCGCCCTATTTGAACACAGTCAGGGCACAAAAATCCGAAAAAATGATATACAAAAATTAGTGCGCCGGTTTGTTGGTTTCGTCAACCAGCAGGCCGGCGCTTTTTTGCTGCCCGGCGAATTCAAAAAGGGCACACACTTTTATGTCCGCTTTGCTGAATAGCTTTTTCGTGGATAAGATGGCATGATGGCGTTCACAAGCAGCAGCTCAGGAGCGGCCATTGAAAAAAGGCGTTTTGCACGGAGAAGGAGGTAAAAGCGCATGACCAAAGAAACCTATTTTGAGGAGCTGTCCTGCGCCCTGCGGCGGCGGGAGTTGCTACCCCGGCCGGTGGAGGAGGACGGCCTGCTCCCAGTGGAGTGGAACGGCCGCGTCCTGTGCCGGGTCACGGAGGCGGCGGGGACGATAATGAAGTACATGAAGCTCCTGGAGACGGCCCCGCCGCTGAAGGCGGAGAGCCTGGCAGACGGCTACCGGGTGCTGGCAGAATTCAACGGTACGGTACTGGCCGGGAAAAAGACCCTGCTGGGGGCTCAATTCGTCACCTGGGCCTGGGACTATGACCGGAGAGGCGTCAGCAACGGCCACTACTACATGGAGGACTACCAAACCGCCAAGGAGGACTTCACCTTCCGCTCCGGGCTGATGGCCAGGGAGCAGGTTTTTGACCGGGAGCGGTTGGAGGAGCTGCGCCAGGCGGCACAGGGCTTCCTATGCGGCGAGGGCCCCGCCTCCTACCGGCAGGAATTCCGGTGCCAACGCATTCTGGACCAGATCCGATCCTCAGTTACCCGAACCGAAGCAAAATCAACTACAAAAAGAGGGACCAAGCATTGAACAGTCTATGTGAAGGCGGCGCCGACAAAGGCGCCGCCTTTTGCTATGCAGGGAATGCCTGCGGACTAGGATGAAAAAAATCCATACGGGAGGGAAAACGGATGATGCACGCAGTCCTGAGTAATTCGCGGCACCCGGGGTACGGCCAGCCTACAGTCCCTTTTCCCATCCCCCGGGGCGCCTATGACGACACGGTGGCAGCCCTGGCCTCTTTGGGTATCGGTGACCCGGTCGGCCGGGACTGCCGGGTGGATGAGCTCAACAGCAGTTTTCTCATCCTGAAGCGGCTGGAGAAGGTAGCGGTCAACGTGGACGAGCTGGACTATCTGGCCAAGCGGCTGGACAGCTCTGACATCAATGAAGCTGCCAAATTCCAGGCGATGACAGTGAAATGGGGCCTGTTCGAGATGACTGACCTAATCAACCTGACCTTCTGGTGTCAGCAGGCCAGGATCATCACAGACTTTTCCGATTTGGAGGACATTGGCCGCCGGCACTATATGCCCCTGAACGGCGGGAGCTGCAGCACTGAGGAGCTGGAACGGCTGGATGCCCGCAAGGCGGCGCTGGATCTGATCCTCAACAGTGAAAGCACCTGCGTCACCCCCTACGGCGTGGTCTATGACAACGACATGAAGCTGGAGCACCACTACGATGGCCAGCACTTCCCATGCTATCTCTGTCAGCCCGCCATGCTGGTGGTGGGTATTTTCACGAAGAATGCGCCGGAGGGATCAAGCGAGACCACATGGCTGACCCTGCCCTGTTCTGAGCAGTAGCTCAAGCGCGGCATACAGCAGTCCGGCCTGGACTTGGGCACGGCCAACATCCGGTATGAGGCTGTCATGCTTCCCTGGGAGGTGACGCAGGTGCTGGCCCCGGAAAGGGAAAGTCCCGTTGCCCTGAATATGGTCATTGCCCAGGACACCGAGTATGTCCTGCTGGACGAGCCCACCAACGACCTGGACATCTACCACGCCGCCAATCTCATGAAGATCGTCCGGCGGCTGTGCGACGAGCTGAGCAAGACGGTAATCCTGGTTCTCCACGAGATCAACTAGGCCGCCTTCTACTCCGACTACATCTGCGATCTTCAGGACGGCAGGGTCGCCAAGTTCGGCACTGTGGAGGAGGTAATGACCAAAGAAACCCTGTCGGAGCTCTACCAGGTGGACTTCAAGATCATGACCATCGCGGGCCGGCCTCTGTCTGAAGCCTCCGAGTTTTCAGTACTTTTGTCGAAAAAGAGGCCGGCCTGGAGGCCGTCATGGCCTGTGGCCCCGACGTGATCTTCATTGGGGGCTGGCTGGCCGGCAGCTACGACGCCCTCAGCCAGATCGCCCCGGTGGTCTATCTGGCCACCGACAGTGACCTGGGTGTGGTGGAGAGCGTACGGCAGAACACCAGGGCCATCGCCTCCCTGTTCGGCCTGGAGGACACGGCCGGGGAACTCATGACCGGCTTTGACAGCCGCGTGGCGGCCCTGGCCTCCTTTTCCGAAGGCCGAACCGCCATTGTGTGGGCCTGGTTACCAGCGGCGGCTTCAATGTGCTGGGCAACGACGGCCGCTGCTCCCTCATCGGCCGGGAAGCGGGCTTTGCCAACGTGGGGGCGGACGCCCAGCCCGGCACCTCCACCCACGGCAACGAGGCCAGCTTCGAGTTCCTCGTGGACAAGGCCCCCGACTATCTCTTTGTTCTGGATCGGGATGCCGCCATTGGCACCGACGGGGCCAAGCTGGCCCAGGAAGTGGTGGAGAACGAGCTGATGAAGGGCACCGCCGCCTACCGGGACGGCAGGATCGTCTACCTGGCCCATCCCGCCGTGTGGTACACCGCCGAGGGCGGCATCACCGCGCTGGACCGGATGCTCCGGGATCTTGAGGATCCCCTGCTGAAGTAAATACCGCAGAGCGGACCGGGATGAGCGCCGCTCATCCCGGTCCGCTGCCGTTCCGCCTGCGGAATGCTTCCGGCTCCTGTTCCGTCTGTTTAAAACGGCTATTTATTCACTATACTATTCTTATTACGAATATATAAAAATTATTAACCGTTGTATCTCCAATATTGCGAATATTTATACAGAATGACTATTGCATTTTTATACGGGTTGGATTATACTGGGAACACATTAGCTGGGCGGCCGGCCACGCCGCCCCACAGGAGGTCATCAACATGTCTGAGATCAAGAAAGTCGTCCTGGCCTACTCCGGCGGTCTGGATACGTCCATTATCATCCCCTGGCTGAAGGAGAACTACAACGACCCCGAGATCATCGCCGTCTCCGGCGACGTGGGACAGGGGGCCGAGCTGGACGGCCTGGAGGAGAAGGCCATCAAGACCGGTGCGTCCAAGCTGTACGTCGAGGACCTGACCGACCAGATGGTGGACGAGGTCATCATCCCCTCTATGATGATGGGGGCCAAGTACGAGGACTATCTGCTGGGCACCGCCTTTGCCCGGCCCATCATCGCCAAGCGGCTGGTGGAGATCGCCAAGCAGGAGGGCGCCGACGCCATCTGCCACGGCTGCACCGGAAAGGGTAACGATCAGGTCCGCTTCGAACTGGCCATCAAGCGCTTTGCCCCCGAAATGAAGATCATTGCCCCCTGGCGGGAGTGGGACATCAAGAGCCGGGACGAGGAGGTCGACTACGCCGAGGCCCACAACGTCCCCCTGAAGATCAGCCGGGAGACCAGCTACTCCAAGGACAAGAACCTGTGGCACCTGTCCCACGAGGGCCTGGACCTGGAGGATCCCGCCAACGAGCCCCAGTACGACAAGCCCGGCTTCCTGGAAATGGGGGTCTCCCCCGCCATGGCCCCCGACGCCCCCGCCTATGTCACCATCGACTTTGAGAAGGGCTGGCCCGCGGCCGTGGACGGAGTGAAGATGAAGGCCAGCGACCTCATCCGCAGGCTCAACGAGCTGGGCGGCGCCAACGGCATCGGCCTGCTGGACATCGTGGAGAACCGGCTGGTAGGCATGAAGGACCGGGGCGTGTACGAGACCCCCGGCGGCACCATCCTCTACCGGGCCCACGAGGTGCTGGAGCAGATCACCCTGGACAAGGACACCAAGCACATGAAGCAGAAGCTGGCGGTAGACTTCGCCGACCTGGTCTACAACGGCAAGTGGTTCACCCCCCTGCGGGAGGCCCTCACCGCCTTCGCCACGGACACTCAGAAGTACGTCACCGGCACCGTGAAGCTCAAGCTCTACAAGGGCAACCTTATCACCGCCTCCATCTCCTCCCCCTGCACCCTGTACTCCGAGGATCTGGTCACCTTCGGGGAGAGCGACTACGACCAGACGGACTCCCAGGGCTTTATCAACCTGTGGGGCCTGCCCGACAAGGTCCAGGCCCTGCGGGAGCAGGGAAAGCTCTGAGCGGAGACCCTGTCTGATATCTTTTTCCGCCTGCGGACGGCAAAACTCCGCGAGGCAAAAGGAGCGATACTATGAAACTGTGGGCCGGACGGTTCCAAAAGGAGACGGATGCCCTGGTCAACGACTTCAACTCCTCCATTTCCTTTGACGCCCGGATGTACCGGGAGGACATCACCGGGTCCATCGCCCACGCGGCCATGCTGGGCAGGCAGGGGATCATCAAGGAGCACGAGGCCGAGAAGATCATTGACGGCCTCAAGGCCATCCTGGCCGACATTGAGGCCGGACAGGTGGAGTTCTCCCTGGAGAACGAGGATATCCACATGAATATCGAGACCATCCTCACCCAACGCATCGGGGACACGGGCAAGCGGCTGCACACCGCCCGCAGCCGGAACGATCAGGTGGCGGTGGACTTCCGGATGTATGTCCGCAAGGAGATCCAGGCCATCATCGGCCTGATCCTGGACCTGGA
>ERZ808042.1012-NODE-1012-length-10543-cov-3.653163_pt1 | contig 10543 bp, 11 predicted proteins | sample MGYA00380193_ERZ808042 | MGnify/ENA primary metagenome ERZ808042 (study PRJEB31490, sample SAMN06133401) | mouse gut metagenome | isolation source: M1_2 | host: mice | place: China: Chengdu | collected 2015-05 ...
TTATAGTACTTATTTTTCAACCTGTATAAATTTTTCAAAGTTCATCAATTTCTGCTTGACTTTTTATTTGCAGACTTCCATATTCCCTTACGCATAGTTGTCGGGCAGATCGTTCTCAATCAGAATGACCTTCTGTTTCTCATTCGGAATCGCATTCACCATCTGGAAAGCTTCCTGCAGCGAATCTACCAGAATCATTTTTCCGGCAGGGAATCCGGCTTCCAAAAGGCCGTCCTGAATCGGTTTCGTCTGCTCCTTTCCCACAAGCACGGCATAGTCGCACTTGTCGGCGGCATAGACGCCCACCTCTTTATTTTCATCATACTGCTTTTCACCCAATTCCACCATGCCCGGCGTCATCAGAATGCGAAGCTCCTTAAAACTGGCAAGCGTATCCAGCGCCGCCTCAAAGCCGCTTTTGTTGGAATTGTAGGCGTCATCCAGCAATATTCTGTCGCCCTGTTTTACAAGCTGCAGCCTGTGGGGAACGCTCTCCAACTGCTTCACCGGATAAAGCAGCTTTTCCATGGGAATCCCCAGTGTATGCGCCACCGCAATGGCTCCCGCAATGTTCTGGACATTGTGGCTGCCCACCAGTTTCGTGTGGAACTCATACGCCTTTCCTGTCTCGTCCTTCATTTTGAAAAAAGACCCTTTCGGGGAAACCGAAATGTCATAGGCGCGGAAGTCCGCATTATCCGCCGTAATTCCATAGCTGACTATGTTCTTACCCGTTTTCGCGTTCCTGATATACTCATTGTCATAGTTCAAGAAAACTTTTCCGGATGGGGGTATGGAATCCGCCAGCTCAAACTTGGTTGAGACAATGTTTTCTATGGTGTGAAAGCTCTGCAGATGCTGCGGCCCGATGGAGGTAATGATACCGTAATCCGGATGCACCAGATCACAGATTTCCCTGATATCCCCCACTTCTCTCGCTCCCATTTCACAGATAAAAATCTCGTGAAACGGTTTCATATTTTCCCGGACCGTCCGCACCACACCCAGCGTTGTATTGTAGTTACCCGGCGTGTGCAGGACGTTGTACTGCGTGGAAAGCAGCGCACTCAAATAATATTTCACGCTGGTTTTGCCATAGCTTCCCGTGACGCCGATAATTTTCAAATCCGGCATCTCCCGCAGAATACGGGCGGCGTCGTTGATATAATACTGATCGATCCTCTTCTCGATAGGATGGTTCAGTGCATTTGCCAATAAAATCAGGAAGGGCTGCAATATAAACATAATCAACAAAGGCAGCTCTGTGTTTCGGAGCAGCGGATGCTCCGGCAGCGGCAGTATCCCCTGCGAAGTCAAACGCACCCCTCCTCTTGCCGTCACCCAAACCCCGGGAAGTACAGCCACCGCCACGATAAGAAGATATAAAATCCCTGTCGTGACAAGCATCCGCCTCACGCGGGGCGTATATACCAGCGGTTTCTTCGCCCTATGCGGTTTATTGACCAGCACGGTCATTCCGTTCATAACACAGGCCGCAATCAGACAGCCCGTATTCCCGACCGCCGCAAGCGGGAGGGAAATCAGCGCATACAGGCACTTGCCAATCAGTCTTCCCACATTGGTATGCACCCGCATCCATTCTCCGTATTCCCGCGGCTTGTAGGAGTTCTGCTGAAACATATGCATCAGATATAAAATATACCAGACCGCTCCCACCAGATAGGTGACGAGCCATATGCCAAAGATTAAAATATCCATTGCTGCCTGTGATTCCTCTCCGTCTCTTTCAAAATATATGATCAACCAAAAAACGCCTGCAGCGCTCCGTTCACCTTCGCAGGCTGCTCTGCATAGGAGAAATGTCCCGCACCCTCGCACACCACCAGCCCTGCGTCCGCGATCAGTTCCTCCATCCGTCTCGCGTCCCCGATGGGCGTAGCCGTGTCCAAATCCCCCCAAATGAGCAGGGTCGGGCATTTCACCAGATGAATCAGCGGCTCCAGATCCTCGTTGACCACCTTCACAAGCGTAGCCCGCATCAGAGGCGTCGCATTATTATAGTCGGAGGAACCGCGCCCCCGCCGCATGTTCTCCACCGCATCCGGGTAGAGAAAATGCATCACCTTCGTACTCATAAAAGCCCTGCCGATTTTGTAGCATCTGAGACTCACCTTCTGACGCAGGGATTTCTTCGGCAGAATCCCGGCGCTGTCAATCAGTACGGCGCGCTCTATGACAAAGGGCAGGTTTTCTCTCGCATTCATCTTAAAAAATACCCTGCCGCCAAAGGAATGCACCACCACGCTCAGTCTTTCTACCGGAAAAGAGGCAATGAACTTCAAAACGAAGTCCACATAGTCATCCACGCACCATGGCCCCGGCGGCTCAGGCGTTTTCCCGAACCCCGGCATATCAAGAGCAATCACCCGTCTTCCCTGCTTCAGCGTATCAATCACGCTCCTGTACAGGGTAATATTGGCGCCCCAGCCGTGCAGCAAAAGTACGATTTCACCCTCGCCCTCGTCTATATAATTCACCGGAATATCATCTATTTTTCTGACCATAAATTCTCCCGCGCAGCTATATGATTTTCAATGCCTGCGCTATTTTATACCTATGTTCGGTCTGTCATAAATATGTTTTGCGCCGAATCCATGCGTACTATTGTATTGTACTGTATTCCCCCCGTTCTATCAACCGAAAAATAAGCGGAATCGTGGCCGTTTATCTCATCTTCATAAACTATGCCCACTATTCCGCCATATAATCCGCATAATCTGTCTCGCTGGCAAATAACATGTATGCCCCGTTCACATATCCCATGTAACCGCTCTCTACCGCGTATCCCTTCATAATGTCTCCTCCTTTCAGTCCCGCTTCGCCGATTTGTTTGGCGAACTTGTGTTCTGAAAAGAGAATAACATTTATGAAGTCCTATATTTGGGACTTATATTATTTTTCAACCCCCTACACCGACGCCGACACCTTCGTCCCCGCATCCTCCTTCGGTTTCACCGTCCCTGCGCTGGAATAAAACACAGGCTCCATATCCGCCTTCGATTTCGCGGATGTTCCGGTATCCGGATCCACGCCATCCGCTTCCGTCCCGTCCACAGCGTCCTCTCCGGCAGCGGTGTTCTCCTTCAGGAGGACCCTGCCGTCCTCGCTGATTTCCACGGTATCCACGGATTGATGATCCTGCTTTTCCGCTCTTGCCTCCTCCAGCTTCTTCTGCTGCTCCTCGCGCTCCTCCCTGCGGTTTTTGATCATCTCCTCGCGCTGTTCCTCCGCGATCTTCCGGGTTTCCTCCGCGTCCTTCTTTATGCCCTCGTCGGCTACCTCCTTATACTCGTAGGCATCCTCATGGACATCCTCCATATACCCCATTGCCCGCTCCATCATGGCGGTGTCGCCCTTGAGCCGCGCCTCCTTATAAACCCGAAACGGGGTGTTCAGCAGCTCCATGTTAGTCCTTGCCCCGATCAATCCTTCCATCGTTTTCGTGTGCATATTTTTCCTCCTTTTCCGAAACATGCTGCGGCAGAATCTTAAAACCGCGCCTGCCCCAATATGTGTGTTTCCTTTTGTTTCGGCAAAGGATTTTCCGTCCCTGAGCATCCTGTTTCAAACAACCCGTTCGATGTCATATGCGGCGTCTCCCATCGGCAGAAGCACCGAGATGTCAAAAACACCGTCCTGTATTTTCTTGTGCATGGCGCCGTCATATCTGTGCACCACGTCGCCCACATTCAACAGGCCAAGGCCATGTCCATGCAGATCATCTTTTCCCATCGGTTCTCCTTTCGGCCTCTCGGCGGCATTCATGCTGTTTTTGACCTCCAGCAAAAAACAGCTTTTGACGGTTCCCGCATGCACACGGATAAAAGGCCGTATCTCCTGCGCGTTTTCTCCCTGCCGTAATCTTTCACATGCCTCCAGCGCATTGTCCAGTATATTTCCGAACAGGACACACAGATCAAACTCATTGATACGGCACTGTTTCGGTATCCGCACATCACATTCCCATTCTATCTTTTTGTCCTCCGCCATTTTTCGTTTCTGACAGAGAAGTGCGTCCATCGCCCGGTTTCCCGTGGCCTCCTCGTTTGTTCCAAGCCGGGCATTGTCCTCCATCCTGCCCAGATACTCCCCCAGCTTCTCCCACGCCTGCTCCTCCCACAGGCCGCGAAGTGCAATCACATGATTTTTCAGATCATGCCGCAGCCGCTCCGCCTGACGGTACTGTTCCTCCAGCATCTGATAGACCTCCACCTGCGCCCGATACTGTCCCGCCTTTTCCTGCTCCACATAAATCCGTTCCATGCCAAATACATAGACTCCTACCGCAAACAGGGATAAGCCCGATAAAACGCCCCATCCGACATGGCTGAAAATCTGGTCGTAATACAACCCGACATTACCGCCGCTCCTGTAAAGAATGCCGTAACCTGCGCCCCAGTTTGCCGCATAAGTGACAACTGCCACTACAAGCAGCGGAAGGGCGAGCACCACACACCATTTCCCCGGCTTTCCACGAAAAACAGCCTTAAGCCGCTTTCTCATGCCACATACCACCATGACCACCATGCATAAATTGCACCAGTCAATCACTCCTGTCTCTCCCGCGGTCCCCAAAACTGGAACGTCAACGCGCTCTACCGTGTGCTTCCAGACTAACAGCAGGCAGGAGGTAAGGGATTCTGAAAAGAAATACGTCAGCCATGCCAGCGTAAGCACAGTCACCAGCATAGACGCCGCCCGCACTATTTTTTCCGCCCGTCCCTTCAACCGCATCACACGATCCCTCCCTTCTCCCGCATATACTTGAGGATTTCCCCGCAAAATGCCTCATACCGCCTCTTGGCAATGGCGATCCGCTCCCCGTTATCCAGGACAAGTTCCTGCCTGTTGTACACGTCCACATATTTTAGATTGACAAGATAGCTCTTATGGCAGCGGAAAAATCCCTTTCCCGACAGCTCTCTTTCCAGAAGGCCGATCTGCTCATAATAACTGAAAATGCCGCTTGTTCCGTGAGCATCGACCACTCTTCCCCTGATCTCGAAATAGAGAATGTCATCCAAAAATAACTTTTTGCTCTGCCTGTCCCTGCTGACGATGATAAACGCCTGCGAACGTTCCTCCGTTTTGCGGACGGCTTTCCGCAGCACGCTTCTCAGCTTTTTCTCCTCAATGGGTTTTAGCAGATACTGGAACGCCTCCACGTCATAGGCATCAAACACATAATCCCGGCTGGCGGATATAAAAACAAGCAGCTTGTCGTATGCCTTTTCCCTGACCATCTGCGCCGTCCTCATACCGTCCAGACCGCCCATGATGATATCCAGAAAAATAATGTCGAAGTTTTCCGGCGACCGCAGCAGTTCCTGTCCGCTGTAAAACTGCCGTATCGTGCAGGACACTTTCATCTCCTCTAAAATTCCTCTGATTTTTCCCGCTGTCCTGCTGCACTCCCTGACTTCATCGTCGCACACCGCGATCCACAACATGTTATGCTCCCTCTGCCCGCACATGATTTCCTGCTGATAGGATATATATCGACTTTAAGCGCGGCACATTTCCTCTCCTGTCGCAAACGGCGCCTTTCGTGTAATGACCGTCCGTATCTGCCCCGCCATAAAAGGTTCCCGCTTAAACAGATCCGTCACTCCACCAAAGCGCGATAAAAATTCATTTCCTCCTCAGATATTTCGTAATAGAAAGTCAAAAATTCCTCCGGGAGGGAGAATGCCTTGATGCTTCCTTCCGCCACAGTCATTTTGACAATATTGGTATCCTCGTACAGTGTAATGGTGTTGTTTTCCTCCAGTTCCTTTTCCCCAAAACGCGCGGCCGGGTACTTGTACGCAGTCAGATCGTATTGTTCCTTTGCTCCCTCCAGGTCCTTTTTCAATTCGTCCTGGCGTTCCTCTATGTCCGAGCCGTCAAAAACCGAACACTGATTATATTGGTACAGCTTTTCTTCATCCGTTACTGTCTTTATCAGTTCCTGATTCTCCGCCGCATATATTCTGATCTCAGCCAGATTGTCCAAATCCTCTCTGGTGTATTTTTCTCCCTGTTTTGTGGAGCACCCTGCGCACATACACAGGGCGAGTGCCATCCAGATAACCGTTTTTATCCTGTTTTTCATATTTAACTCTCCCCCCTGCTCTCTATAAGCAATTTACACGTTGTGACCAATAAACAGCAAAACAAAATGATGATAGGTGCGTAGGGACTCCACGCGTTTGTTATCACTCCAATCAAAACCGCAGCCACTGTAACCGGCAATGCCACATAGATCCAGCGATACCTTCTCATATGACCGCTCTCAGGTGCATGTTTCGCATTTTTAACGATAATGCTGTCAACGTGCATGGACATTCCAGCCCAGATGATAAGCGCCATCCATGCCGTGTCGGCCACCCACCCAAAAACATGGCAGGCCGTCTCGCCAAACCCGGTCATGACAAGACGTTCCATTTCAGAACCTGCCAGAAGAATCAGCACGCCCGCAATGATCATAACCGTATACTTCTTTCTCCTGCTTTCCCTCTGTCTCTGAAACGCCTCGAATACCTTATCATCGAATGTAAGGCGTTCGTTTTTGATCTCCTGATACTGCCTGGTCTGCAAAAAATGCCATATAATAATGATTATCCCCGCAGCCATAGTGATCCAATACAGCAAAGACATGATCACGTTGTCTTGACCAAAACAGTCAAAAACATTTGACAGAATAAAAAGACTGATTCCTCCCACAATCTGATTTACAGCGTGTGTACTGTACGACAGATATCCGTCCAGCATCTCCTGACTGACATAATAGCCGCTGTTCGATATGTTTCTTCCTTCTGATACGATTTTTCTTTCGCAGTCCTCCTTTAACAGATAGTCCAACGACACGCCGAACAGGTTACTGATCTGCACCAGCTTCCCCACTTCGGGTATGCCCTTATCATTCACCCATTTTCCCACCGCCTGCCGGGACACGTCCAGCCTTTCCGCCAGATCTTCCTGTGTCATGCCATTGTCTTTCAACAATACTTTTAATTTTTGTCCTAATGTCATCTTTACACCTCCTGCAGACATCCTACTTCCAGGCAGTCGGGAAAACCACCAATCTGCGGTTTCATCCTGTCAACTTTGCGTTTCGTTTGAAAAAAAACGCAGTAAACGAAAGGAGAGATGGCCTTATCGCATCTCTCCTCATCTATTTCTCCCGGTATCATGTGGTCACCTTCTCCTGTCTATTCCGGATCTCTGGTAATAGGCCGCCTTATCCCTGTACATCTGTGCCTCCGCCGCAGCCAGTACATCGTTGATCCCGGCTGTGCCGGCACTTTTCCATTCAGCGCCCACTGCCATGTTGACGGAGGACTCCTCCATGATTTTTTTCAGCTTTTCAAAACGCTCCTGAAAATCCGCCTCGCCGATGCCCGCGCAGACCGCCACCAGCTCGTCTCCTCCGATGCGGAACAGCTTGCCGACGTCCCCAAAAGCATCCTTCATACAGGTGCACGAAGAAAGAATCAGTTGGTCTCCCGCCGTATGTCCTTTCGAGTCGTTCACCCGTTTCAAGCCCGTAATATCACCGTATACGATTCCCACGCTCTCCCCGGGGCGCATAGCCTCCGTATACTTCACCATTGCATAGCGGTTTCCAACCTGGGTGAGCTGATCCAGATAGGACATCCGCTGCAGATTTCTGACCAGATTCCGCATCTTTAACAGGGATTCAATGAAATGCCCCATGATCAAAAGCATATTGGTAATATAGTGCAGGGACTCCGCCGGCGGATTATCCACCCCGTAAAAACCGATCACTCTGCCGTCGTCGCAAAGCGGCACCACCGTGACGGAAGAGATATCCTGCCGTTTCAATATCTCATACTGGAGCGGATTCTTTGTCCTGACCTCCTCGATATCATTGATCACCACGCACCTGTCATCCGAGAAAAGGCGATACCATCCCTCGCAGACTTCCGGCGGCACATTCTGCAGACTATCCTTCTGCGGGCTTACACCGTTTGCCACCCACTCGTAAGTGTTGTCGTCGCCGCCCTCCGCGTTTTTCTCAAAAATATAGACCCGGTCGCCGCCCAGCGCCTTGCCGAGATACTCGATCGCAATCTTTAAGGATGTCTCCGGGTCGGATGCCTGCATAGCCGTCCGCAGCGCCTCATTGATCAGGGCCTCTCTCGTCTGATAGTCGCGGATGATCTCATTCTGCCTCGTATCCGCGCTGATATCAATGGCAATCTCTATGCGCAGCCGCCTGCCGTCCCGTTCTATCACGGTATCCTTCACCATCGTGTGTCTGTCGTAGACGGGATTATAATAACGCCACTCTTTGAACTGCCCCGGAACAAGCTCTCTGTTATTGCAGATCTCGCAGGGCGCGGAGGCATTCTGCAGCACCTCATAGCACTTCTTTCCCCTTGTCTGCTCCAGAGAGGTGAGTCCGCAGATGGAAAGCGCCTTCCGGTTCATATAGATAAACTCATAGGTGTCTGCGTCCGCGACATAGACAAGCTCGTTCATATTCTCAAAAAATTCCCAAATGGGGTCCATCTATCCTTCTCTCCTTTAACGGTCTGTCGTCTCATCCCTGTTTACTGTCGCAATTTCCCATAAAATAAACTGACCTGCCGGGCGCCTTTGGAAAGACGCTCCGGCAGGCTGCATAAACTGCACTTATTATACCATAGAGCAAAAAACAAATCCATGAAAAGAAGATAGGTTTCTCGTAATCCGATCCTTATAACCGATAAATTCCTGCGGAGCAGGGAGCCGCCGCAAAGCCGCCCGCCGCACCCTCGATCTTACCGCCTATCGTATAGAGCGCTTCGCCGGGCTTTACGTCGCCGTTCAAAGGCTGCTTTCTGTCCGAGGGATTGATGACCACCAGCAGTTTCTCACTGTCGGTTTTGCGCACAAATACAAGAGGATAATTATCTGTCTGCAAAAACTCGATTTCCCCGTCGTTGCGCAGCGCCTCATGGGCCTGCCTGAACGCGATCAGCCGTTTCACCTCGCTGTAAAGGGAATCCGCATCCCCGACCTGCGCCGCCACCGTCGGACGGTCCGAAGCGCTGTCCTGTGCAATATAGAGCAGTTCCGGTTTCGCTGCAGAGAATCCTGCATTCAGGGAATCATCCCACTGCATAGGAGAGCGGGAACCCGTCCGCTCATAGCCGCCCTCGACCGAATACAGATCTTCCACATACCGCATCCCGATCTCGTCGCCGTAATAGATGAAGGGCGCGCCCGGCATAGTCAGAAGAAAGGCGAAGGCAAGTTTCATCTCGTCCTTGTCAAGCCGTCTTGCCAGTCTGTCCATATCGTGATTGCCGGAAGGAATGCAGATCAGTCCGCCGCAGGACTTTTCATAGCTTTCCTGATATTTTTCCCAGAAAGCCGCAATGTCTCCCTTGCCTCTCTTAGAGAACCATGGCTCGTCGCAGCGGAACAGGTCGTTATAATGAGAAGGCCCAAAGTGCAGCAGGAAATCCATATGGAAACCGCCTGCCAGAGACTTGTCCGGCTCACCCCACTCGGATACCATCACCGCCGCAGGAAATTCCTGATCCAAAAACGCCCGGATATCCTGCCACAGCCTGATCGTTCCCTTGCCGTCCTCGTCGTTCTTGACAAGGGAGCCCGCCATATCCACACGGAACCCGTCACAGCCCGCCTTCAGCCAGAAACGCATCACTTCCTTCATGGCTTCTCTCGTAGCCATCGGCCCCGGCGCATCCATGGACTGCTGCCATTTTTTCTCAGGATTCGGCTTATAATATCCGTAATTCAGCGCAGGCTGATGGGAAAAGAAATTGACCCCGCAGGCGCCCACGCGCTCCGAGATTCCCTTGAGGGCGTTCATGCCGTCCGGCTCCTCCCATGTGCTGTCCGTCCAGACATAGCGGTCGGTAAACTCGTTCCGCTCCGCTCTCATGGATTCACGAAACCATTTGTGATTGACCGAAGTGTGTCCGGGCACCAGATCCAGGATCACATGCATCTCTCTCTTATGCGCCTCCCTGAAAAGCCGCACCAGATCCTCGTTGGTGCCGTAGCGGGGCGCAACGGTGAGATAATCCTCCACATCATAACCGGCGTCGTAAAAGGGAGACTTGAAACAGGGATTCAGCCAGAGCGCGTTGCAGCCAAGCTCCTTAATGTAATCCAGTTTTTCAATAATGCCCTGCAGATCGCCGATGCCGTCTGCATTGGTGTCGTTGAAGGACTGCGGATAAATCTCATAAAAAATTGCTGTGTTGAGCCAGTTCGGTCTGCCTGCCATAGTAGGTTCCTCCTCTAATCAGTGTTCTTTTTCAGGGAGCGCAACAGCTCCCTGTCGTCTCTTTTCTAACACGATACTCGCGCAGTTAAGCAAAAACAATCCCAAATACTATCATATACTGATACTATACTATCATGCACGTGCGAAGGGCGCGCCGTGCCCGGACACGATCACAACAGCAGCTCCTCCATCTTCTTAAGCGCCTCTCCCGTCAGCGCAAGCAGCGTCTCCTCATCCTTCTCGATCACCCCGCATTTTCTGTAGTGCAGATAA
>ERZ808042.1018-NODE-1018-length-10510-cov-4.288412_pt1 | contig 10510 bp, 9 predicted proteins | sample MGYA00380193_ERZ808042 | MGnify/ENA primary metagenome ERZ808042 (study PRJEB31490, sample SAMN06133401) | mouse gut metagenome | isolation source: M1_2 | host: mice | place: China: Chengdu | collected 2015-05 ...
CCACCACCGGCGCGGCCAAGCAGAAGGTGTCCTTGGAGGAGCTGTTCAGCCAGATCCAGGCGGGCGAGATGAAGGATCTGAACATCATCGTCAAGGCCGACGTCCAGGGCTCCGCCGAGGCCGTCAAGGCCAGCCTGGAGAAGCTGTCCAACGAGGAAGTCCGGGTGCGGGTCATCCACTGCGCCGTGGGCGCCATCAGCGAGAGCGACGTCATGCTGGCCACCACCTCCAACGCCATCATCGTGGGCTTCAACGTCCGCCCCGACAACAACGCCAAGGAGTCCGCCGCCCGCAACAACGTGGATATGCGCATGTACCGCGTCATCTACGACTGCATCAATGAGATTGAGACCGCCATGAAGGGCATGCTGGCCCCCAAGTTCAAGGAAGTGGAGCTGGGCCAGGCCGAGGTGCGCAACGTGTTCCGCATCACCGGTGTGGGCATGGTGGCCGGCTGCTATGTCACGGGCGGCAAGATGCAGCGCGGCGCCCAGATGCGCCTGCTGCGGGACAACATCGTCATCTACGACGGCGCCATCGCCTCCCTCCAGCGCTTCAAGGACAGCGTGAAGGAGGTCGCCCAGGGCTACGAGTGCGGCATTACCTTCGAGAAGTTCCAGGACATCAAGGAGGGCGACGTGATCGAGGCCTATCTGATGGAGCAGATCGAGGTGTAACCCTGCCTCCTGCGGAGTTCCCTCCTCGCGGCAAAGCCGCTGCGGCCTACGCTAAAAATTTGACGCAGGCAAATTTTCTTCACGTTGCGGTGGAGCAGATCGGGGTGTAAAGCTGTTCCCGCAGCCTGAACCGGGCCGGAGCCCAGCGAAGCGGGTTCGGCCCGGAGAGGAGACGCAGCGGAAGGAGCGAGCTTTGCCGTAAGCGGCAAAGCGAGGGATCTGAAGCTTGCGGCGACGAGGTGGAGCAGATCGAGGTATAAATTTCTTTCGGCTTCGTAAAACGCCGTAGGGGCGACCCTTGTGGTCGCCCGCGGGCGGCCATAAAGGCCGCCCCTACGATATGGAGTGGCCAGATGGGGCGTGCGGTATGCTGCCGGGCTATCGTGCCGCATGTCTGGCCTCACCCGAGAAATTCGTAGGGGCCGATGCCCATATCGGCCCGCAGCGCCCCAAGCCGGTAAAAAACCAAATCAGACCCGTTCCGTCCCCAAGTCATTTGAGGAGGGGGCGGGTCTGTGCGTCTTTATCGGGAGGATTTTTATGAGCGCCGTCACCCTGCTGTGTGCCGACCGCCCCCTGCCCCTGTACGAGTCCGGTGTCCGACGGGTCGAGACCAGCTCCCATGGCGGGTACACGGTCCGTATTGAGGCGAGCGGATTTTCTGTGGGGGAGCACACATACTACCGGGAAGCGGTGGAGGATCTGTGCCTGACCATGAAGCCCTGCCGGTACGAGCTGGATCTGCGGGCCACCCAGGAGGACGCGGCGGAGCTGAGGGCCTATCTAGCAAAGCATCTGCGCCCCGGAGAGACCGTGGAACTGTGGAACCTGTGGGTGGGGGACGGCCCCGCGCGGCCGAGGCGCTTTTCCGGCGCCCTGGGGGATGTGGAGCTGGACACCCTGAAGCAACTGGAGGAGAACTTCCAGACCTGCCTGACCATTCGTATTTGACCGGGGGCGCAGCCCTCTGGAAAGGAGTATATTATGCCGAGCAATCGCATCGGACGCATCAACGAGGAGATCCAGCGGGAGCTGGCCGCCCTCATCCGCACCGTGAAAGACCCCCGGGTGCACGGCCTGGTGTCCGTCACGGCGGTGGACACCACCCCGGATCTCCGCTACGCGAAGATTTACGTCAGCGTGCTGGACAAGAGCGACGTGAAGGAGGTCGTCAAGGGCCTGAAGTCCGCCGGGGGCTACCTGCGGCGGGAGCTGGGCCGGGCCCTTTCGCTGCGGTACACCCCGGAGCTTCAGTTTGTGGAGGACGACTCCATTGACACCGGAGCCCACATCCTGAGCATGCTCTGCAATCCGGAGGTGGTCAAGCCCGCCAACCCGGCCAATGCCCACATCGAGCTGGACGGCGAGGAGTGAGCGCCATGACGGTGAAGGAGACCGCCGCCTTTCTGCGGCAGCATGACAACTATCTGATCCTCACCCACAAGCGCCCCGACGGGGACACCATTGGTTGCGCCGCCGCCCTGTGCGAGGGGCTGCGGGCCCTGGGCAGGACGGCGTGGATCTGTCCCCACACGGAGGAGACCCACCTGTTCACCCCCTATCTGGAGGGCCGCCTGGCCCCGGAGGGCTATGTTCCGGAGACGGTGGTGAGCGTGGACATCGCCGCCCGCAGCCTGTTCACCTGGGCTGGAGAACCCTGGCTGGCGCGGGGGGTTGATCTGGCCATCGACCACCACCCTTCCCAGGCGTTTTTTGCGGCGCAGACCTGCCTGGACGCCGGTCGGGCCGCCTGCGGCGAGCTGATCTACGACATCCTCCGGGAACTCGGCCCCATCACCCCCGCCATGGCGGTGCCCCTCTATGTAGCCGTGTCCACCGACACCGGCTGCTTTCAGTACAGCAACACCACGGCGGACACCCACCGGGTAGCCGCCGCCCTGATGGAAACCGGCATGGACGTGTTCTCTCTCAATAAGCGCCACTTCCGCACCAAGAGCTGGGCGCGGCTTCAGGTGGAGCGGCTGCTCACCGAGCGGATGCACCGCTATGAGGACGGGAAAATCGCTGTGGCCCCCGTGTCCCTGTCCCTCATGGACGAGGCGGGCGCAACTGAGGAGGATATGGAGGATATCGCCGCCTTCCTGGGACAGATTGAGGGGGTGGAGACCTCCGTCACCATCCGGGAGCTGGCGGAGGGGGGCTGCAAGCTGTCCGTCCGCACCAGCGGCGGCCTGAACGCCACGAAGGTGTGCGCCCGGCTGGGGGGCGGCGGCCACGCGGCCGCCGGGGGCTGCACCGTCTCCGGCACCCTGGCCGAGGCGGAGGCGGCCATCCTGGACGCCATCCGGCAGGTGGAGGCAGGGGCATAGAGGACGCGGCCTGCCTGTAGGGGCCGACCTGCGTGTCGGCCTGCTGCCCGCCTTAAGAACCAGAAAAGACGCCGATATTTGGCGCACAGGAGGCCACTTTTATGGCAAATGGAATCATCGTAATTGATAAACCCCAGGAGTGGACCAGTATGGACGTGTGCGCCAAAATCAGGGGCGTCCTCCATGAGAGGCGGGTGGGACACGCCGGGACGCTGGACCCCATGGCCACCGGCGTGCTGCCTGTCTTTGTGGGGCGGGCGACGCGGGCGGTGGAGTTTGCATCCGAATCCGAAAAGGAATACATCGCTGGGTTAAAACTCGGCGTAGTCACCAATACCCAGGATACCACCGGCCAGGTGGTGGAGGAGCGCCCCGTGGAGGCGGACCGGGCGGCCCTGGAGGGGGCGCTGGCCGCCTTCCGGGGGGAGATCACCCAGATTCCGCCCATGTACTCCGCCCTCAAGCGGGACGGTAAGAAGCTCTATGAGCTGGCCCGGGCGGGGAAGGAGGTGGAGCGGGCCCCCCGGCCCGTCACCATCCACGCCCTGGAGGTGGTGGAGCAGACCGGGCCGAACTGCTATACCCTGCGGGTGCGCTGCTCCAAGGGGACCTATGTGCGCACCCTCTGCCACGACATCGGGGCCGCCCTGGGCTGCGGCGGGTGCATGTCCGCCCTGCGCCGCACCGAGGCCGCCGGGTTTTCCCTGGCGGAAGCGGTGCCGCTGGAGGCGTTGCTGGACGCACCTGATCCGGCGGCCCTGCTCCGGCCGGTGGACGCCTATTTCTTCCGTTATCCGGCGATGACGGTGGAGGGGACGGCCCTGCGCAAGGCGAAGAACGGCAACCCGTTTCCCTGCTCCGCGGCCGACGGCGACTGGCGGGTGTACGGCCCCGGCGGGGAATTCCTGCTGCTGGGCCGGTGCGCCGGGGGGATGATGAGCACTATCAAGAGCTTTTTCGAGGTGTAGCGGTATGCAGACAGAGAAACGTGTGATCGCCTTGGGCTTTTTTGACGGCGTCCATCTGGGCCATGGGGCCCTGCTGCGCCGGGTGGGGGAGAAGGCCGCAGAGCTGGGGGCCGTTCCTGCGGCGGTCACCTTTGACACCCACCCGGAGAACCTGATTTTAAAAACCCCTGCGGTCCCCCTGCTCAGCTCTCCCCTGGACCGGGCGGAGCTGATGCGGCGGTTCTACGGTATCCGAGAGGTCATTGTGGCCCACTTTGACGAGCGGATGATGCACATGCCCTGGCGGGAATTCGTCACCGATTATCTGGCGGGGGAGCATGGGGCGGTGCACCTGGTGGCAGGCCATGATTTCCACTTCGGCTACAAGGGGGAGGGCAACCCGGAGCGGCTCCAGGCCCTCTGCGGAGAGCTGGGCATCGGCTGCGACATTATCCCCAAGGTGGTACAGGACCATATCACCATCTCCTCCACCTATATCCGTACCCTGGTGGCCCAGGGGGAGATGGAGCGGGCCAACCAGTTCCTGGGCCACCCCCACACCCTGACCGACACGGTGGCCCACGGCAAGAAGCTGGGGGGGACTTTGGGGTTCCCCACGGTGAACCTGCGTTTTCAGCCGGGGGTGCTGGTGCCCGCTCACGGGGTGTACGCTACGCGGGTGACCTTTGAAAACGGCGAGAGCCGCCCGGCGGTGACCAATATCGGAGTGCGGCCCACGGTAGACGACGGCGACCGGGTGACTGTAGAGGGGTTCATCCTGGATTTTCAGGGAGATCTCTACGGCCAGACGGTCCGAATGGAGTTCTACAAGCGTCTGCGGGGGGAGCGGAAGTTCCCCAGCCTGGAGGCATTAAAGGACGAGGTCATGCGCAACGCGGAGCAGACCCGGGCCTATTTTTCCACGCAGCCCTGAGCCCCTGAGACTGAGGATGAGGAAAGAGAGGGAGCCCCATGCGTTATAAAAAGCTCTACCCCGCCGTCATCTGCTTTTGCGTCTTCCTGGCCGCCATCGGACTGGTGCTGGGCGATCCGTCCACTGTGCTGCCAGGACTGTGGAAGATCATCGTTACGGAGGACGCGCTGATCACCGACTACGTGAAAATTGCGGGTGTAAGCGCGGCCCTGGTCAACTCCGCCCTGGTGACGCTGGTGAGCCTGCTGCTGCTCTACCTGAGCAAGGAGCCGCCCAACGGCTTCACACTGGTGGAGCTGGGCCTGATGGCTGGCTTTTCCCTGTTCGGCAAGAACATTGTCAACATCTGGCCCATCATCGCCGGGACCTTCCTGTACGCCAAGGCGCGGCGGGAACCGTTCGGCAAGTATGTCTCCGTGTCCCTGCTGGCCACAGCCCTGGCCCCGGTGGTGAGTTATGTGGCGCTGGACAACGGCTTCGGCAACCTGTGGTGGGGTATCGCCGTGGGACTGCTCATCGGCTTTGTGCTGCCGCCCCTCTCCGCCTATACATACAAAATCCAGAACGGCATGAACCTCTACAACATGGGCTTCGCCTGCGGCCTGCTGGCCATGATCCTGGTACCCGTTATGAGCTCCATGGGGGCCAATCCCACCGTGGCCCACCACTGGGCGGAGGGCTATAACCTGCACTTTGCTATCTTCCTTGGGGTGCTCTGCCTAGGGCTGACTGTGGCAGGCTTTTTTTTCAGCGGCCGCCCGGCGTGGGCCGCCTGGGCGGGGTACCGCCGCCTGCTGCGCACCACCGGCCGGGCTCCCAGCGATTACCTTCGCATGTTTGGGCCTGCCCCGGTGCTCATCAACATGGGGGTTAACGGGCTCATCGGCATGGCCTTCATCCTCGCCACCGGCGGCGATCTCAACGGCCCAACCCTGGGCGGCATTCTCACCATCATGGGCTTCTCCGCCTTCGGTAAGCACGCCCGCAACATCACCCCCATCATGCTGGGCGTGGTCATCGGCGGCGTTTTTATGCACTTCGATATCAACCAGAGCTCCGTGCAGCTCGCCCTCCTGTTCGGAACCACTCTGGCCCCTATCTCGGGCTATTTCGGCTGGCCCTTCGGCATCGTGGCGGGGTTCCTCCACTCCTCCGTGGTGCTCCACGCCGGAACCCCGGTGGAGGGCATTAACCTGTATAACAACGGCTTCTCCGGCGGCCTGCTGGCCATCGTTCTCTATCCCATCATCAGCGAGGCCATCCGCCACCACCGGCCGGGGCTCCAGGACCGCGACTACTTCGATGACACCATCGAGCACGACGAGCCCCTGGTCCCGCCTCCTGCCCGGCGAAAATGAAAATGAGGTCAAAAGAGGTGCAGCGCTCCCGAGGGAGCGCTGCACCTCTTTTTTGCGCAGAGAAGGCAGGGATCTCTCCAAAACGCTGCCGAAGAACGGACATCAATTTGAAAAAGTGTACCTTTTCAAACACCCTGCCTTTGTTCTATAAATTGAAGTATAGCATAGAAAAGGAGCGATATCAATCACTTTATGGAAAGGTAGTTCTTACAATCTGCTGCTTTGAAAAGGTACACAATTCCAAATTAGAAGATGGGAGGCAGATTTATTTATGAGAAGCAAGTTACTAAAGATATTGATATGCTTAATTATGATTATTTCTTATGTTCCGATAACTGCGATTTCCGTTGAGTCAGGAGAATCAGTGGTAGATGGAAGCACGGCAGGGGCGCCAATCGCAGTGCCGGAAGAAGGGCTTGCTATTTCGGGCGGAACCTTATATGGAATCGATAAAACATGGTTTGCAAACGTTAATCCTGATAAGGGAAAGGTTTATTTGGCTATCTCTATTCCATCAGGCGTGACGGAAATTAATAACGATGGGCTCAAGGATTCTTATACAAGCGATAAAAAATTACATAATGCAGTCACATATATGGATGGGTTGGGGAGTTTCAGTGTTGCAGCTCTTAGTTTTGATGATGCAACTGGACTTGAAACAATTGGTGAGCAGGCTTTGCAGGGGAACAGCCAACTGACAGGGATACTTGATTTATCAGCGACAAATGTCTCAGTAATTAAAAAAAGCGCCTTTTCCGGCTGCTCCAATCTGACAGGAGTTGTTTTACCAAAAACGTTGAAAGAATTAGGAAGCAGATCATCCTCTGCCGGTTCTGTATTTAACGGGTGCGAAGGACTTCGGTATATCCGCGTGGCCGGTAGTAGTAACCAGAATGCGGTTTTTGAACTGCCGGAGGGCCTTACCTATATTGGAAGGCAGACATTTAAGAACTGTTTTGCTTCCGACGTGGATGCAAAGGTAATTATTCCTGCTAGTGTAGAGACAATCGGAAGTGAGGCGTTTTACAGCAAACGGATTTCCCAGATCATCATTCAAAAGGAAGGAGACGGATGGGATCCACGATTAACCGGATATGATACATCTGCATTTAAAACCGGAAACGATGACCTGTTGGTGGTGTTTTTAAATAGGAAAAGCTATGTGGACTATACAGTGGGCCGGAGCTTTACAGGGGCGGTAAAACGTGCATTGTCCTATCCGGTGACGCTCACCTTTCAGAATGCCAAAGAGGGCGTCATCAAGCAGGATAAACTAAACTATCAGTCCATTCAGTATGAGTATGATGAGGCAGCAGGATTTTGGACCGTCAACCAGGACTATCTGCTTCCACAGCCCGCAGGAGAACAGGTGTCTAAGCCTGGTTATAATACATTTTGGACAGTGGACGACAAAAAATTGACAGACAGCGGAAAAATAAATATTATTTCAGATAATCCAACGGTAGAAATAGACTATGTCATACAGAACCCGACAATTCAACCTGTTGCGGACGGTACTGTTCAAGCGGATTTCCACACATTAAGCATAGATTTGGATGCGGCGGGCCCGCATACCGTAGGGGTACAGGTTTCACACCCACTGCTGAAAGAGCAGCAGGGCACAGAGGATACCTATGTGTATTTCCAATACTGCTGGTGGGATGAATCCGGAGAGGAAAGCGGTGTCAACGGCCCCAGAAGCAGGGCGGAACCTGAATTGTTTTCCAGCTCCGCTGAAAACGGAATTCTAAATCGTGTCAAGACGGGGAATGCGGTCATTCCTATCGACGGCCAGGAGCACGCCAGGACCGATGGACACTACTACATGGTCGAAATCTATGGTTACCTGGTGGAAAACGGAGGTACCCCGGAGCTTTTCTACAAGTCCCATCACAATTTTATTGATTTCGGTTCGGACTCCGACACGGAGGCAACCGTGAGCAGGAGCTATACACTCCAAGTGGAGGTAACTCAGGTAGAGCGCCATGCAGTTCTCTTCCAGACTGGTGAGCATGGTACGCTGGAGGGGACTTCCAACTTTGCAGTAAAAGACGGGTCCACGATGCGTAAGAGCGGTTATCCTGTACCGAGCGTTGCTGCGGACAGCGGATACAGCTTTACCGGCTGGCTGGGAACGGATGGTATAACCCGCACCAGCAATGAAGTGCTGGATCTGACGGTCACCGGGGACATGACCTTTACGGCGCAGTATGCAAAGGATTCCGGCTCCGGCGGCAGCACCGGCACGGCCCGGTACACCATTGAGGCCAGCGCGGGCCATGGCGGCGGGATCAGCCCGGACGGCAGGGTGCGGGTGAGCCGCGGCAGCGACAAGACCTTCCGCATCACCCCCGATGCCGGGTATGAGATTGCCGACGTGCTGGTGGACGGCGAAAGTGTGGGCGCGGTCAGCCGTTACACCTTTGAAACCGTGCGTAAGAACCACACCATTGAGGCGGAGTTCCGCGCCGTGGAGAAGGCCCCGGATACGGGCGTGGACCGCTGGCTCAACACCACCGACCATATGGCCTACCTCAATGGCTACGGAACCGGCCTCTTCGGCCCCGACGACCACATGACCCGGGCCCAGGCGGCCCAGATGTTCTACAACCTCCTGCTGGACCAGGAGGTGTCCGCCGCGGCCCGCTTCACCGATGTGGCCCCCGACGCCTGGTACGCCCGCGCAGTGGAGGCCCTGGCCTCCCTGGGCATGGTGGAAGGCGTAGGCGGCGGGAAATTCGCCCCGGAGCGCACCATCACCCGGGCGGAGTTCACGGTGATGGCCATGCGCTTTGCCCGCCTGCCCGAGGGCGGGGAGAATCCCTTCTCCGATGTGAGCTCCTCCGACTGGTTCCACGACCAGGTGGTGGGGGCGGCGCAGTACGGGTGGATCACGGGGTATACGGACGGCACCTTCCGTCCGGAGGCCACCATCACTCGGGCGGAGGTGGCGGCCATCACCAACCGCCTGCTGGACCGGGCGGCGGACGAGGACTACGTGGACGACCACGCCGGCGAGCTGCGCCAGTTCCCCGATGTGAGCGCCTCCTACTGGGCCTACCACGACATTGTGGAGGCCACCAACGCCCACAGCTACCGTGTCTATGACGGCGAGGAGCACTGGATGTAAGCGGGAAATGGCAAGGCCCCCGGAACCAATCGGTTCCGGGGGCCTTATTCAGCCGGCCTGGATTGCCTCATAGGCCTGCATGCCCCACTCGCCCAGGGCGCGCAGATAGGGGTCAATGGACCGCCCCAGCGCCGTCAGAGAGTACTCTACCCGGGGCGGAATTTCGGGATACTGCTCCCGGTGGACCAGCCTGGCTCGCTCCAACTCCTCCAGGGACTTGGAGAGCATGACGCTGGAGATGCCCTCCAGCCGCCGTTGGAGTTCGTTAAAGCGGATTACCTCCTGCTGGTTGAGCTCCCACAGGATGCGCAGCTTCCACTTGCCGCTTACCAGCCCCAGGGCAAATTTGACCGGACAGCCCTCCATGGTGTTGCCTCCCCACTAAGTATTTTCTTACCGGCTAAAGAAAAATTGCGTACTTGTACTTTTTTCGCCGCTGTCTATAATGATACCCACAAGGACCAGAAAAGGAAAGGGGTATTTTAAAATGGAAATACAGCAGGCGATTGAGATCCGGCGGAGCATCCGTGCCTACGGAGACCGGCCGGTGGAGCGGGAGAAGCTGGAGGCCGTGCTCCGGGCGGGCAACCAGGCCCCCATCTTCGGCCGGCTCCACATGAGCGTCTTTGCGGGGCCGGAGCAGCTCCAAGCGGTGGACGCGGCGGCGGTGGCGGGCATGGCCCGCTCCGGCGTGCCCTTCCTGGAGAACCTGGCCGCCCAGGAGGGCTATCACCCTCTCTACGGCGCGGCGGCCCTGGTGGTGCTCTCCGCCCCCGGCGGCCTGGATGAGAAGGGCTTCAACATGGCCAATGTATCCTGCGCGGCGGAGAACATGCTGCTGGCCGCCGCCGGGCTGGGACTGGGCTCCTGCTTTCTGATGGGGCCCATGGCCGCCTTCTCCGACCCGGCGCTGCGGGCCCGGCTGGAGCTGCCCGGGGGCTACGAGCCCCTGGTAGGGGTGGCCCTGGGCTACGCCGCTCTGGAGCGCCCCGCCGCCCCGGAGCGGACGGATGCCGGTATCACCTGGTGCAGATAAGCAAAGCGGAGGCCGCCCTCTCTGATATGTACCCCCTTTACTGGACACCCAGTAGAGGGGGTATTATTATGCGGTACACATATGAGTACAAAAGGAAA
>ERZ808042.1030-NODE-1030-length-10395-cov-3.272533_pt1 | contig 10395 bp, 4 predicted proteins | sample MGYA00380193_ERZ808042 | MGnify/ENA primary metagenome ERZ808042 (study PRJEB31490, sample SAMN06133401) | mouse gut metagenome | isolation source: M1_2 | host: mice | place: China: Chengdu | collected 2015-05 ...
GCCGGCGGTGCTTCATCAATCAGGGACAAATCTCCCAGATTCCAATCCGGCCTCCCGTCATCCGTTTTTTTCGGCGGCGCCTTCAGTGTAAATCCTTTCGGAATCCCAATGTGAACAGGATTCAGGTAGAGATACCCTTTGCCGTGGTTGTAGATCACCACATAGTACCTCACCACGCGGTTTTCCTCATCGCTGTTGGAGTAAATATATCCGTAAGGATCACCGTCCGTCCCGTACGCTCCGGTTTTCAAAAATGGCTGGCTGGGTCTGGCGATCATGTGACTCACGCTGCTCCTCAAGTCTCCATAGCACAGCGTATTGTACAAAGTCACGTCCGCAGCTTCCGCAAAAGCGTCCCAGACCTCCCGGTCAGCCGGGAACGTCAGCGTCACATAGACATAGAGCGTCCTGTTGTAGGGAATCGTAAATGTTCCGAAAGAGAGCTTGTGCTGCTCCGCCGTTTCCCCGGCTGCCGCCAGTTTCTCATTGACTTTCCCGATCTGCGCGAAGTCCTCTCCCGCCGCATACTCCCGGTATCGGCATGTCTGTCCGTCCTCCGCGACCCGCTCCTTCAATGCGTACTTTACCTGTACATTCTCTCCGACTTTCCAGTCAAAGGCGCCGTAAGTGCATGGCAGCAGATCGTAAAACGCCCCCGCAGGCAGGGTATAATCTCCGATCCAGAATTCCTCGAAAGCAAGCCGATAAGTCACAGACGCTCCGATACCCAGATAGGAGTCCCTCTGTTCCCCGGTTGTCTCCTCCTGCGCCGTACCCGCCGCCTCGGGATTGCGGATCATATCCTTCCGTATCGCCTCACTCTGGTAAAAACCGCTGTAGTCGGCATAAAGGCGGGTGGAATATGGATTCCCCACATCCGTTTTTATATAGTTATTGGCATAGACCACGGACTTGGCCGCCGGATTTTCCCCCTGATTCACCGGTGTCAACACATAGGCGTAAAAGCGGTAGTTCTTCCTGCCCTGTTCCGATCCACCCGCCTCAAACTCCTTCTCGTACCACCGGATCACAGTCTGCCCCTCTTTTTCTGTCCGCCTGCCTATGGTGACGGACTCTGCATAGAAATCATCCCCTGCCTCGCCGCCAAGCCATACGCCGGTAAGGGTCTGCTCCGCCTCCCCCGGTATGAGCATATAGTAATCCCTGCCCCGGAACTGCCCGCCCGCGTATTCTTCCTCACTGAGCTTCGGAAATCCCTTTCCTGCAAGCGCCGGATTTTTATCCGCAGGCGCGAGCAGACACTGGCTGTTGTCGAACGTCTGCATAAAGGGTATATCGCCAAACGGGATACGGTTTCCGTTTCTGTAATCCACCTGATAATCCAGGATCACACCCGGGCAAATCCACTGGTTCTGCGTATTTCCCACCAGTATTTCCATGCCGGTCCGGCTGTCATAGTTATGTACCGTCAGCCCCAGTTCCGACCTGTCGTATGCTTTGTCAAAACACTTCTCCTCCACCTCATAGTCGTTGTTTTGTTCGTTTTTCAGAGTAAAAACCGCTTTTGCCGTGGGGATGTTATTACCGGGAGGAAATAGCTCCATTCTGAGCCATGAGTCTGTCTGAATCCATCTGTGCCCCTGCAAATAGTCCGGCTTCACCGTGGCCTCATAAGAGCCGATCGTCCAGAGATAACTTTTCCCCGACGTATCCGTATAAGGACCGATCTCCCGGTCTCCCGCCGCATCAGTGGCATTCCATGTGATCCGATAGAGTCCCGTGGGAATCAGATAGCCCGCCTCCTGCAGGGCTGTCTCCAGCTTTCCCCCGAGTGTCGCCACGGTGTCTCCTTCTTCGACGGGGATCACCGTCCGCCGCGTTCCATTGACTGATAAAGTCAATTCCATGGGCCGCCTGCTCCCTCCTGCCGCGCCGCCGTCCGTTTCTTCCGGCCAGACAACCGTCAACGCGAGCGTCACTTTATCGGCCGGATTCGGCCCGGTGTATGTGTTTAACAGATTTTCCCGAACCTGCGTGCTCCCGTCTGTCCCAACATGCTTCCCGCCAGACTCATAAGAACCGCCCTGATAGAGCACCGCCTCCCGAATTTCGATCTGTGCCGTCTCCAGATAAGTATTTTCTGAAAGTATGACCTCCGCCATCTGCTGTGCGGAAAGATACAGATACCCGTTAAAGTTCACCACCTCGTCGGTGATCTCCTGCAAGGCCAGCTTCGCAGTGTCCTCCCCCTTATTTTCCGCCTCAAAAGAAATGCGGATGGGAAGACCGCGCCCCTGCCCGTCGGGGAAGGCATACCTGCGCCGCAGTTCCACCGTCCCGCTCTCCGTGGGAAGGAGCGCCTCATAAGCCGTCGCGGTCATCACCTTCCCCTGATCGTCCGTCGGCGTGTATGGCTCCGAAAACTGATAATAAAAGGTAGGTGTACACTCGTATTCGATCCGTTTCCCGGCATCCTCACGGTAATAATCCCAATCTTCCCCAATCACAATCAGAGAATCCCTCTCGTAAGAATGACCAAGCCACAACGCGGCATCACAGCTCTGCGCTCCCACTTTGAGCACGCCGTCCGCAACAGGCTGCGTAAACTCATAGGTGAGCGTCCTTCTGTCCACGCTTACGGAAATCAGTTTCCCCGTCGTTCCCTGTTTGTAAAACTGAGGAAACTGTGAGCCGGAAAACACCTCCTCATCCGCCCATGTCATCCCCTCCGGCAGTGTCACCACATAGCGGTATACCACCGCTGTCACCGGATCTTTCCCGAGCCTGCCGTCATTCACCTCCCCGATGGCTGTGAAATGGCTGTTTTCCCCAAAATTTACTGCCATACCATGCATTTCTTTATATCTGGGTCTGTGCGTATCAGCGTGAATCGCGGCCCGGTTTTCCCTGTCTCCCAAATACAGCCCGTAAAGGTTCCTTTTTGTTGACCAGTCAAGCACCATGTAATTCTGTTCGCCGGTGAAGTCTTCCCAATCGTCGTCATCTGTCTGGGTATAATCCGGCACCTCTCCCCAGACCGTGAGCGTCCCGCCCTCTGTTCCGTTAGGATACATAACCTGCCCCTGCTGCAGATCCGAGTCCCATTTTCCCTCCAGTCTGGAAGTCGCGCCTGCCGGCAGACTGAAAGAAATGCAGTAGCAATGTAATCCGCGGTCATAGGTTATCTTCAAATATGTCGGATACGTCGTCCCGTTTAGCATATAATCGATCGGCACTGTGTAAGGTTTCATTCCCTGAAAAGAGTAGTCGCTGCACTCAAAGTATATCTTAAATGACGTCTGCAGATTTCCCGTGCCAAACGATTCCGCCGTAATGTCAAAGGCTGCGCCTTCCCCGGTCAGCAGCCGGTATGCATCATCCCGATATGTATACTTTTCTCTCCCGCTCACCCCTACCGTCAGTTTACCCATGCTGGGATTTGTGTAATTCAGCGAGCGCATGGGTTTCCCGGGCATCTCCGGTTTCTCTTCCATCCCCGTAAGTCCCGTATTTACAAAAGCCTCCTTGATCGCAGGCGTGCCGCTTTTCCCGAAAAGGGCGTTGGCTTCCTTCTGTGTGGTGACTCCATTCACCGAAGCAAGCGTCGGACAGTCCGCAAACGCCCGGATACTCAGCGTGATCTGCGCAGGGTTCGCCGCCGTCACCGAAGTCAGATCCACAGCCGCCAAAACGGCATGAAAAGAGACCGCAGCTACCCTGTAACTGCGGGCGTACCGTTTATCCGCCTCCCCCGTCATCTCCTCCGTGGCCGTGAGATAAGACGGGATATACAGTTCCTCTACGTCTGGCGGGCAGTACGCGAGCGCCGCCGTGCCCGCCGTCGGATTCAGCGCATAGAGCGCTCCCTCCTCCGTCACATAGTATGTCCCCTCCAGCTCTAAGAGCGGCTCCGGCGCTGCGGGAAACACATTTTTATCCCCATTCGGGCTCAGTGTCACCACGTTAGGCCCTACAAACCTGATCTCTCCACATTTTTCCCAGAATGACTGCGCGCTGAGCCGGTCAACCGTAGTGTCAATGTATATTTTTTTGTCAGAGGGCATGTCTTTAAAAAGTGCCGCCCAGCCGACATTCCCTCCATTTACCGTGATCGTATCCGTATCGTCCGTTCCGCGAAACCAGATACTGCGGATGGTATTTTTCCCGAAAGCGGACGAGTGGTTACTGACCGGTTTTAAGCCGGTATGCAGCTCCGTGATGTGCGGACAGTTCAAAAAAGCATCCCATCCGATCTCCTGCAGGCCGTCTCCCAGATACAGGTGCTCCCCCAGTTTCTCACAGCCGTTAAAAGCATAATTTCCAATCGACTTCACGCTGTCAGGAATGCTCAGATCTCCGGTAAGGCCGCTGCAACCCTGAAATGCACTATTTTTTATCTCCGTAAGCGTTTCCGGGAAGTGCACCTCCCCCGTAAGTCCCGTACATTGATAAAATGCCATCTCTCCGACACGCACGATCCCCGCAGGCAGCTTCACCGCCACACCTGCCTCCGGCTCCTCTCCCGTGGGATAGACTTTCCTAAGGTGCGCCGCCTCCCGAAACAGGGAATCCGCTATCTGCGTCAGCGTGGAGGGAATCGTGATCTCTTCATACTTATTCTTGGCATCCTTAGGGAGCGCGTCACCGGCAATGGACGTGACCCCCTCCTCCACAACGAATTTCTTCACGTTCGGCATATGCCGGAAGCCCATCCCCGCCGTGATCTGTTTCAGGCTGCCCGGAATAGTCACCTCCGTCAGTGCATCACACCGGGCATAGGTATCACCGCCTGCTGCGCTCAGCTGTATCAGATTCTCCGGAAAAGCGATCTGCGCAAGCCCTGTGCAATTATAAAATGCATAATTCCCGAAGGTCAGGCTTCTCTCTGTATCACCGCTTCCCTCAAAACCGATCCCTGTGATGCCGCTCCCCCAGAAAGCGCCGTGCCTGATCTCCGTAAGCGACGCAGGAAGACACACCTCACCGGTAAGACCCGCGCATTGATAAAAAGCGTTCTCCCCAATACTCTCCACGCCCGCCTCAACTATAAGGTGTTTCGGGTCATACTGCTTCCACGGCCCGGCACCGCTGCCATAATTTTTCATCTCCCCCGAAGCGCTTCCCTCCGCGCGGCTGATGACCAGCGTCTCCGTCTCCCCGTAGTACGCCCATGTCAGGTTATTCCCCTGCGCGCCGCACTCATCGCTGTCCGTCACCACACCGTAAGCACCGTCCGCCAGCGCAGAGATACCCGCCGCCTCCTCCGTCTCAAGATCCAACTCGTTCTCCGAAACGCTGTCAGACTCCTCCGAAGGCATATCCGGATTCTCCGGGTCATCAGACTCGTCAGGTACATCCGGTTTCTCAGGGTTCCCCGGCTCGTCAGGTACATCCGGCTCCCCGGGTACATCCGATCCTTTTGGGTTTTCCGGTTCTTCGGGTACATCCGGCTCCTTCGGATTCTCCGGCTCCCCGGGTGTGTCCGTCTCCTCCGGGTTTTCCTCCTCCACAAAATCCCCGCCATCCTCTGTCTCTGTGAAATTATCTGCGGCAAAATCTGTGCAGACAGGCATAGCCGCTGCCTGAGCCATACTGGAAACAGCTTCCTCGCTGCTAAACGCCACCGAGAAAGCTGTCATCCATGCTGCCGCTTTCAGAAATATTCTACAACCCCACACTGTACAACCACCCGTCGTTTCCCAATGCAATCACCGATTGATCCGAAATATTTACTGCTTTCTTATAACCTGCGTCCAGCCCATCGACCTTCTGCAGACCGTCATAGTAAGTGTAGTACCATGAGCCGTCCTCCGTCCCGATCATCACGATGTCATGCATTCCGCCAAATCCCTGCACATCCGTGATCACACCGTCCGGAAGCTGCGCCACCTGCTCCGCCGTCACCACATGATCCAGCCAGTCGTAGCCCACATACCAGATCCGGTTTTCCTCATCCACCGCATAGCAGTAATCCTCATCCATCCTGACATTAAAGATATCCCTGACCGGGCTGTCGATCTTTTCCCCAACGGCCAAATCCATATAACCGAGGGACACGTTCTCAACCTGTCCGCCGGGCGCCTCCGCGGCCGATGCCTGTCTGATCAGCAGAAGTTCCTTGTCTTTGGTCAGAATAAACTGATAAATGGCTTTCTGCGCCTCCACGTCTTCCCGTTCGGTTCCGTCCCCCACAAAAGTCACCCGGGAAAAATCATCTCCCTTATAATCCACATGCACCTTCCCGCTCTTGTCCGCGTAGACACAGAAATCCGCGTCCGCCGTCACCAGTATCAGGCCGTCCGCATCGGCATATTCTTTCTCCTGCAGATTGTCAAAAACGAACACTAGCTGCGTGACCATGTCATAGTACGCCTCTATATCCGAGTAATCTTCCACAAGAGCGTCTATGTTTTCCTCGCTGTAATCCTCCCTCATCTCAAAATAGGCCAAAGATTCCTGCCCGTATGCGACATGCGAGTCGGCATAGCTAAGGCTGTCGAAACGTCCGCTGTCCGTGATCTGATGCGCTTCCACCGCAAACTGATCCAGATAGACGGCAATGTCCGGCTTGACCAGAAACAGATTCCCGTCCGTGGTCTGCGCGATCAGATAATCCGACTGACACGGCGCAATGGCTGCGATCTTGCCGTTCACCTTCTCCGCGTTTTCTCCCTCAAAGACAAGCTGCACGGCATTTCCCGCCACCCCCACCACATCACTGTAATGCTCTGTGTCCTCCAAAGATACATCCGGTTCTTCGGCGTCTGCACCGCTCTCCTCTGTGGAATCCTCTGCATCCGAATCCATTGTCACACTGTCTCCAGCCTCTTCCTCCCTGCCACAGCCGCCAAACACAAACGCGGCCGAAAGCAGCAAAATAAACGCTGTCACGGATATCCGTCTCACTGTTTTTCCTCCTCACAAGTTGCTTTTTCTCTATTTGTCTACCGCATTATGACATAAATTTACGTCTTTTTCGCGCTTTTCGACACGAGATACGCATTTTCTGCACGAAATACGCTGTCCGCAGATCCTCTTGACAGATATGCTATGATTAATGAAACAACCTGTTTTTAAACGGGGTAAGTTCAAAATGGAGGATAAGAAATCACATGATCGAGATTTCCGTCTGTGACGACGATGCAAACGATCTGCGCCGGACAGTGCAGATCATAGATGAGATTATGGCAGAGGAAAACACCGCATACCGGCTGCATGCCTTTCAGTCCGCGGAGGAACTGCTGCGCAGCCCTGTACAGACCGACGTCGCCATTCTGGACATTGCCATGGATGAGTGCAACGGCATTGAGCTCGGACGCAGAATCCGGGAAAAATTTCCGGAAATAAAGCTGATCTACACCACATTCTTTGAATCCTACTGTATGCAGGCGCTCAACGAGGCACACGCCTTTTCATACTTATGTAAACCAATAAACCCTGCTCAGATGCAGGAACAGCTCACCGCAGTGCTTGCAGCCGTTCCCGACAACGGCCCGGAAAAGACTTTCTATGACTTGACGGACAGCCATGGCAAATACTGTCCCGCCATCCGGCTGCCGCTAAACGATATTTACTTTTTGGAATATATCAAGAGGCAGCGCAAAGCAGCAATCATTCTGAAAGAGAAAACCTACGTCAGTAAATGCGTATTTGAAAAACTGGCGGGGGAGCTTGCCCCTTTTGATTTCGTCGTAAACAGCCGGGGCATGCTGGTCAATCTGCGGCATGTGGAAAACATACAGGGCGGAATGGTCTGTCTGGACAACGGCCAGAAACTGCCTGTCGCGCAAAAACGCATGACAGCTTTCCGTGAGAGCCTGCATTCCTTTTTGCAGAAGAAAATATAGGAGCGAAGCCATGCACGATATCAGCGGAGAATACATCAGCCTGCCATCCATCCTCACTGTCAGCTTTTTTTACTATTTGAACGCTCTGGTAGTGTCCCTCCTCGTATTACACTTTATGGACCACCGATACAGGCGCACCTATTCCAAAAAGGCTGTCTATTACGGCACATTCGGACTCATATCCGTATTGAGCTTTGCTATGAACATGGCCAACTTTTCTGTCCTGTCCTTTGTGGCATGGGAAATCCAAACCCTTCTGGCCGTGCGCTTTTTATACCACGATGACAGAAAAAGCCCCCTGCGCCGTATGGCGGAATGTGCCTGTCTGCTCGTTTATCTGGGCATCTGTGAAACTGCGGCTTCCGTTGCCATGTGGGCATACTTCCAGCCCCGCCATACCTATACGCCCATGGCGCTGCAGGTCGTTGTGGTGTCCGTCGTTTCCAGGATCATGCTGCTTGTCATGTACTTTCTGGTGCTGCTTCCCCTTTTGCGCAGGCTGGACGGCGTCACATGGCAAAAGCCCCACCTGCTCCATCTCGTAGTGCTTCTTTACACCCTTCTCAACATGGTCATCATCTTTCATATTACCCTGAAAGCGGAGCTGGATACCCTGTGCCTCGTCAACACAGGCTGCATCGTTCTGGCAGATATCTATGTGCTTTATTTTGTGAAATCGGATGAGGAAAAGAAGCGGTATGCGAATCAGGTGAGAGAACTGGAACAGCAGGCCGCTCTCCAGTATGAATATTATCTGGCCCAGTCCAGAAAACAGGAGCAGACCATGCGGATTCTCCACGACGTCAGCAGACATATCCGCGCTATCGAGGAGCTGCATACGGCAGAGCAGCATAACACCGCCGGGGAATACGCGGCGCAGATCGGAGAGCTGTTAAAACCTCTTATCCCCGCGAATTATACCGACAATTTTATTTTAAACATTCTGTTGTCCGACAAGGAAACGCTGATGCAGGAGAAGCGCATCACGCCGCGAATACAAATCGACCCTGTGAGTCTGGCCTTTATCCGGCCGATCGACGTTACCACCATTTTCGGAAATCTGCTGGATAATGCGGTCGAAGCCGCCGAACAGGTCCCGGGGGAGCGGTTCGTTTCCGTGAAAATCAGCTCCTATCACAGGATGACAGTGGTGCGGATCGAAAACAGCTCTCCGGATGTGCTCTGGAAAAACGGCAGGCCATTGTCTCAGAAAGGCAAAGGCCACGGTCTCGGTCTCCTCAACGTGCAAAACACCGTCGGGAAATATGAAGGAGATTTAAAACTCCATCAAGAGGATGGACGATTTGTGGCAGAAATTTTCTTAAACGGATAAGCCACTCGGGTTACGGAGATATCTTCGTGGATTCCCGCATCCGCACCTCATATCCGAGAAGCGTGCGCCCCTGTGTCTCTTCCCCGTCCAACATCCGCAGAAGCAGACCGCAGGCTTTTCTTCCCAGCTCCTCCACATCAAAGCGAACGGACGTGACGGCCGGAATGCGGTTCTTAAGCACTGTGCTGTCATAGAAGGATACCACCTGCACCTGTTCCGGCACCGCGACCTGCCTCGTCTGCATGGCATTCAGCACGCAGCCGCACAGAAAATCATCCATGCATACAATGCACCCGATCTGTTCGCCCAGAAGCCTGTCCACTATTTTTTCCACTTCCCGCTCGTCTTCCACATTGAGAAATGTCTGCCTGCTGCCGCACCAGTTCTTCCGCTCGTCAAAGGCCTCCTCGAATCCCCGCAGGCGGTTTCTCGTAACGATATATTCCTCCCTGCCGCCGATCAGCGCAAGACTGCGGACGCCCCCGTCCAACAGCTTTCCCGTCAGCTCCCGGCAGGCTCCCCTGTGATCGTTGTCAATCTGAACCACCCGGTCGTCATCGGTACTGCCGATCGCCACAAAAGGCACGCCGTTCTTCTGCAGATAGCGCATGGGCGCATCGTCCGCCAGCGTCCTTGTGAGGATCGCCCCATCGATCTTACGGTTCGTCACCGCCCTCTCAAGCTGTGTGATCTTATCCCCGGTAACCATAGAAAGCAGCACGTCATACCCCGCCTCGGAGGCCGCCCGGCTGATTCCCATCATGCACTTCTGGAAAAAGGGCAGCTCCACGATCTGATAATCCCCGGGCAGTACCAGTCCCAGATTGAAAGTCTTATTCTGTGCAAGTCCTTTCGCCACCACATTCGGGCTGTAATGATGCGCTTCGACATATTCCTGCACCCTTTTCCTCGTCTCTTCCCCGATCCTGCCCTTGCCTGACATGGCTCTGGACACGGTGGTCTTCGATACGCCAAGTTCCTGCGCGATATCCGCGATTGTGAGATTTCTCTCTTCCATGCCTCTGCTCCCTTCCCGCCATTCGACTGCGCAAACGGTTGCTCGATATTAGATTACCAAATTATGCCCGATCGCGCAACCGGATTTAAAAATGAATTTTTCGACTAATTTTATTAGTCACTTTTCTCGTAAAATGTGTTATACTTAACGCATCCCTTTTTACAATCAAATACATCATTACTATTAGGTAATTGCGAAACAAGTTCGCGATCTTGATTCCGGCAGGGTAAAATCCG
>ERZ808042.1032-NODE-1032-length-10384-cov-3.306103_pt1 | contig 10384 bp, 12 predicted proteins | sample MGYA00380193_ERZ808042 | MGnify/ENA primary metagenome ERZ808042 (study PRJEB31490, sample SAMN06133401) | mouse gut metagenome | isolation source: M1_2 | host: mice | place: China: Chengdu | collected 2015-05 ...
CCTGTTCCAAAATACAACTTTTCGAATATTTTCTCCTGTTACTGGTAATTCAGCTTTTCGGATGCAATCTTCCACTCTATTACTCATTTCATTTCCTCTCCCCAATGCATCCTGTACAATACGATAAAGATATTCCGGTTTTCTCAAATCTCCTAAATCATGAAACACTGCATTCGCAGCCACCAAAGCCGAACGCATATAAGAAGCATTATCTTTGAACAAATTGCTCTCAATATAAATCCCCTGTGATTCAATAAACATACAACAAAACGTAACAATTGTTCTGGTATTGCCTTCCCGATATGGGTGAACCATCCAGAGTTTTGCCATATAATCACTAAATCTCCTTACCACATTTTCAAAAGATGCATTTTGCCAATCATAACGATTCATCTCATCCAAGACATATTCTGCATCTTTCACTATGCCAAAACAATCTGAATACTCTATAGATATCTCACCTAAAACAATTTCTGCTTTCTCAATATTAATTACTCTGGGTTTCCCTGCCCATCCGTAAATATCCTGAAAAATTTGGTAATGCATATTACAAAGAGTCATAAACTATAAATGAGCAAATTTAAAAAATTGCACAAGGAGCTTTATGCCACCAAGGCCAAAACCTCCTCAAAAAGGACGCGCCTTGCCCCACACTGATAAATGAAACGGATTCGCTCTTCCTGGATATGGCTATAAATATACGCATAGCCGTCTTCGAAAGACATGGTTTCACCGCATCCAGTACATGCAAGCAGATGGGCCAGCGACATCAGCAGCCAGTACCTTCTAATTCCCTGTGATGAGCGAACCTGGTATCTGTCAAATGCCAGTCTTTCCTTTGACTGGCGAAAGAACACCTCCACCGGCCACCGTTCCACATATATGTCCAGAATCTCCCGGGTGCTCAGAGAGGCATCTGTACTGATAAAGGCCCGCAGGGCTTTGGGTACATGGAAGGCGTCCTTCGGGTAGCTGATCAGGACCACCGCATTTTCAATGCCGTTGAGGTTCCCTTCATATCGGTAGACATAATAGCTCCGGCTGCCAACGGTCACGAGGCTGACAGCAGCATCTGTCTTCCGTAAATGAAGAGCGAACTCGCTTACCTTCTGCTTTATGCCGCAGGGGTACAGCACCCGGTTCGTCTTCAGTGCGCCAATGGTATGGAAGCCCTTTTTGATAAAAGCATCCATGATGTCGCCGCATGTATACCAGCTGTCGCAAAGGAAATAGGAAACCACCGGCGGGACGGGCAGTTCATCCGCAATCTCCTGTACTATTTTCACCTTTGATCTGGACTTGTCGTACATGACAATGGCATAATTAAGGACGATGCCGTTGCAGGAGAGCATGACGGCTACAGCCTGATGGCCATAATCCTGCTTCCCCTTGAGATGGGACTGGTGGAAATACGCATCTTCAATCGGGTGCAGAGCCCGTGACGAAGGCTTTGTCTTGGAGGAGATGGTATCGTCCACGATGCAGAATACAGGCTTTCCAGATTGCCGGGCTTCTTTATAGATGAACTGGATGACAGTGCTTTTCAGTATGTTTTCCAGTTTGGCGTCATCCCATTTTCCTTTATTGAGGAAATGTGCAACCGTGGTACGGTGGCAGGGGCTGTATTTTTCAAAATCGATAGTCTTCCCATGATATCCAGGGGAAAAGACGGATATCAGTATGGCCATGATATGTTTCATGACCGTCTGGGAAAAGACACGGCATAAATTTAAGTTCTTAAAGCAATTGTAAAGCAGCGTTGAATGGTATATACTGTTTTCTATAAGACATCATCCTTTGCAAAGTGTTGTTTTGTGGTAAAAACAGTATACACTAAAAAGGGACTGGTGTCTTATTTTATTGAAACAATTTTTGGCATTTGGTAAAAATTCAAATTTGCTCATTTATAGTTATAATTATAAAAACAAAGAGGAAATGTGTGAATAAAAGGAAACGTGATTCTGTATAAAAAATTGCAGACTTAAAGGAGAGACCGCATGCAGACACAGAAGAGGCCGTAAATCAGGAAACGTGATAAGTATGAAAGAAGGAAGCAAATATGCCAGTATATCGGTTGAGAGAAAATGAAGTGAGTTTTCCTAATCCGGAGCTTGCACAGGAGGATGGTCTTCTGGCAGTCGGAGGGGAGCTGAGTGTAGAGCGTCTGTTACTGGCGTACAGCAATGGAATCTTTCCATGGTATAATCCGGGAGAAGAGATTCTGTGGTGGTGTCCAAAAGACAGGTTTCTGATCTTTCCGAAAGAGATTCATGTCTCCCGTTCCATGAAGAAATATATCAGAAAACACAAGATGGAGATCCGCCTGAACCGGGATTTTCAGGATACGGTTCATCAATGCCGGATGAAGCGGGAGAATCGGGAAGGCACCTGGATCGGAGACGATATCGAGGCGGCTTTTCTGGCGCTTCACCAGAGAGGATTTGCCGTCAGTGTAGAGGCATATGAGGATAAAGTGCTTTCGGGAGGGCTTTACGGCGTGGCGATTGGAAGGTGTTTTTTTGGAGAGAGTATGTTTTCAGAGAAAGAAAACGGATCCAAGGCGGCGCTGATCGGACTGGCGGCAGTACTTCGGGATAAAGATTTCCTCTTTATCGACTGCCAGTTCCATACCGAGCATCTGGAAAGCATGGGGGGAAGATATGTGAGCTGGGAAGAGTACTGGCAGATGCTGCGGGAGGGGACGAAAGGGGCTGATTAACAGCCCTTTTCCGTCAGTTCCCTTGCAATCTCGTCTTTAATGGTTATGCCTTCTGCTTCGAGCCGGGCGATCCTGCCGGCAAACCGGGGCAGATATTTTTTGTGCGCGATCAGAAGCTCATCAAGAACGTGCTTCATGTTTTCGCCGGAGACCGTCAGAGGATTCAGAACGAATGCCTGTAAAAGCAGACCATAATCTCCGGTAACCGCTGCTTCCTCCACGCATAATTCCATATTTTTCATGGCCTGGATCCATCCCCGTTCCGCCGGATGGAGGGGACCGAACGCAATGGCGTGTGCGCCGGTGCTGCCGATGTACGAAGAAACTTCCACGGCAGCATCGGCGGGAAGGTCCGGAAGCGCCCCGTTATTTCTGGTCGTGACCACCATGTGGGACATCTTGTTGGCATAGATGGATGCGATGGTTTCGCAGGCTGCGTCGCTGTAATGAGCTCCGCCGCGTTTTGCAAGCTGCTCCGGTTTTTCGTTCAGTTCCGGGTTTTTATACAGCTCGAACAGATCTTCTTCTGTCTGACGGACCTGCTGTGCGCGCGTTCCGATCGTATGGTATTCCTCCAGTCCGTGGGCGAGCATCTCCTGCTCCCTGTAGTAATACCGGTGGTATCCGCAGGGGATCATCCCGACTGCTTCCAGGTGTTCCTTTAAGTATTTGACATCAAAGATATTGGCAGGCGTGCCGTCGTCGGCATCCGGGTCAAACATGGCTTCGATGATGCGGTCTGTGACGTTCCGGCCGTTTTCATCGCTTACTTTGTGCCAGTGGAAGTGATTCAGCCCGGCAAACTGAAAGGTCAGCTGCTCTGGTGACTTTCCGATCAGGCCCGGCTCCTTCAGCATGGCGTCTATTGGAGAGTTGCACAGCCCGATGACTTTATCCCATTTGCCAAACCGCATGACAGACTCTGTTACCATGCCGCTTGGATTGGTGAAATTGACCAGCCATGCGTCAGGGCACAATTTCTTCATGTCTTCCACGATGTCCAGGATGACCGGGATCGTCCGCAGAGCCTTGAAGATACCGCCGGCTCCGTTGGTTTCCTGTCCCAGCATGCCATAGCTGAACGGAATCCGCTCATCCTTGATGCGGGCGTTCAGAAGTCCTACGCGGAACTGGGTAGTGACAAAGTCTGCACCGGGCAGGGCTTCCTTCCGGTCGAGCGTCATATGGACTTTTACATCATATGGAGATGCGTCCCACATGCGCTGTGCCATCTTTCCGACAATCTCCATCTTTTCCTTTCCGGCTTCAATATCAACGAGCCAGATCTCACGGACGGGAAGTTCTTCATACCGCCTGATAAAGCCTTCCATTAATTCAGGAGTGTAACTGCTTCCGCCGCCGATTGTTACAATTTTAACGCCTTTTTCCATCTGTGTAGACCTCCTTGTTTTTCAGGAATATTATAATTTTTTGTATAAGGAAAGTCAAGGATACGCAGGAACTGTCTGAACAGGTGCGAAACATAGCTGTTTTTCACATCTGCGCCGTCCAGACGCCCGGAACAGGTGTAAAAAATAACAAATAAATGAACCATAGAAGAAATACTTTCTGTACAGAACGGCTGTGAAATGATATAATACAGACGGGTTTTCTGAGAGGAAATAGAAAGGAGTTATGAAAAATGAAACGAATGAAAAGAGGCATTGCAGTACTGATCCTCGCAGTGACACTGGCGCTGGCCATGACGGGGTGTTCTTCCGGAACGGCACCGGTTCTTACGGTGGCAGGCAAAGAGGTTACGCTGGGAGAGACAGGTGCCAGTGTATTTCCGCTGACCGAGTTCGATATGGAGATTCCCGGGGGCGGAGTGCCTGTGGAAGAGATGCCTGGAAAGAGCTGGATGTCTACCTTTATGAGTCTTCGGGGAGACGGAGGCAGCTATGCGTATCTGTACGTATACAATCCTGGACGGGACAGCGTGTGGGTTACTTCCGCCACGATCTACAAGCTTTCTTTCCACATGTATTCGGAAGAAGAGTCCTATTGGGCGCAGGACAATGTGCTGATTAACGGGATTGATTTTTACGGCATGGATGCAGAGGCGGTAAAAGAAAAAATGAGCGAATATAAGATTGCTTCGGACGACAGCACGTATCTGTCTTATAAAGACGGAAAATACAGTTATCGTTTTACCTTTGATGAGAGCGGTATCGTGGAAGAGATCGAAGTGGAGATGTCGATTGATAAGAGTTATTAGCTGATAAAAAGGCATAAGATGAACAGATATCGAAAGGCAGGTCTTATTTTATGGAAAAGATCATGTGGGATGACAGATACAAAATGGGCGTGGAAGCAGTGGACAGAGCCCATGCCAAGCTTTTTCGGATTGTAAACAAGCTGTTTGATCTCTCACAGGATGCATCAGCCAATCAGGCTGCATATAAGGAAGGAATTAAATATCTGGAGGCGTATTCCATGACGCATTTTTCAGAAGAAGAAGCGTACATGCGTTCGATTCGCTACGGCGGATATGCGGAACATAAGAGGATTCATGATAATTTCCGGAATAAAACGCTGATTTCTCTGAAAAAGGATCTGGAGCTTTCCGGTTACTCGTCGTCAGCGGTCGAGCGCTTTGTGGGGATCATGGGCAGCTGGCTGACGGAACATATTATGCTGGAGGATCAGGCGATTGTGGGAAAGGTGGTCCGACAGAAGAAAAGGGACCTTTCCACACAGATTGAGATCATATCCAAAACGGTCCATCATGCAGTAAAGGAGGTTCTGCAGACAGAGACAAAGCTGGTCAGTACCGAATACAAAGGACAGAACATAGGAAACGGGTATTACTGCTGCCAGTATTATCAAATGGGAGGCGGGGTTGTGCTTCAGCTTCTTCTGGGGGTAGAAGACGTTCTGTTTCTCAGAGGAATCGAACGGATTCCGGGAATCCGGAAAAGAGAGATGACAGAGCGGGACGTTCTGCATGTCTTTGGGCAGCTTTTTGAGCGGATGGGAAGGCTGTTCAAAGTGGAGACAAAACCGGAATTCGGTCCGGAGAACCTGCTGAGCCGGGATAACTTCCGTAAGGAATTCATGAAAGGCTGTCCATGCAGCCTGCTGTTCGGTACCCGGTCCGGAGCGCTTGCCTTCTGCTACCGAAGCTGGAAAGAGAAGAAGCACGGGGGTGAATCCTGAAAAAGTTTCCGGCAGGCTGGAAAATACTTATCATACTTTCATAAAAAAGATGGATCCGGCGGCAGAGACGTTTCTGCCGCCGGTCTGCTCTGTCTTCTGTATTCAGAGGGCGGAACAGAAAATGCTTTCTTAAAGCTTTTGGTAAAAGCAAGCTGATCTTCAAAACCCAGAGAGGCAGAGATGACTGCCACGGACAGCTCTGTGGTTGTGAGGAGCCGGCAGGCTTTTTTTAATTTCAGATTTGTCAGATAGTTTTTCGGAGAGACACCGAACCGTTCATGAAAGACCCGGGTAAAATAGTTGGGATGGATTCCGAATGTTTTTGCGATGTCTCCAAGTTTCAGCTTTTCAGCATAATTCATATCCAGATAAAATTTGATCTCATCTACCAGGGATTCTTTTCCCCAGCTGCTTTCCTGAAAACCGATGTCATCAAAAAGCGTGGCCAGTATCTGCAGCAGGATTCCGTTCGCCTGCAGATACTGGCTGGTGGGCGTGCCGCTCAGTGAAAGAATATCTGTAATGAACGTCCGGTATTTCTCAGCATCCAGTCCGTGGATCATGTAGGTATTCTCAGCGGAAGTCATGAGCTGGTACAGATACATCTGAGAATGGATTCCCAGAAAGCTGATCCATGTATAACACCAGGGGTCTTCTCTGGATGCCTCATAGTAGGATACTTTTCCGGCGGGGATGAAAAAGGCGTCCCCGGAGGAAAGCGAAAAGACATGCTCATTGATATGAAGGCTTCCCGTTCCGCGAAGCACAAAATGGATGAGGTGGTAGGAACGTATGGTGGGCCCGTAGTTGTGCCCCGGAAGGCATTCTTCATAACCGGCGCTGTACAGGGACAGGTCGGAGTTGGATTTGTAGATCAGGGAGTGGTTGGTTTCTTTATATTCTTTCATAAGAAAAGCATAACATAAAAAGTTAGTTTTTTCCATATCTTTTTAAAGAAATCCCATAGGAAAACGACAGAAAACGTTGTTTAATATAGATATAAAGTGAAAGCGAAAAAGAGAAGAGGTGAGAAAATGGCAGATAAAAAACAGTATTACCATCTGGAACCTCCAGCGGGCCTTTTGAATGATCCCAATGGCCTGTGCTGGTACCGCGGCAAATACCGGGTGTTTTTTCAGTGGAACCGTCTGAAAAAAGATCATTCCTATAAGGAGTGGGGGCTGTTTACCTCTGAGAATCTGACAAAGTGGCAGTTCGAAGGAAGCGCATTGATTCCCGGACAGGATGACGACCGGGACGGGGTGTATTCCGGAAGCGGTCAGGTGATCGGCGGGCAGCGGAGAAATCTGAAAGGAGCCATCGCTCTGTGCCGTTCGGCAGACGGCAGGCGCTGGGAGGATCAGGGGACTCTGGCGGTATCCGATCAGTACGAGATGATCGAATGTCCGGACCTGTTTCTTCTGGATGGGCAGTGGGTGTTATTGTATAATCCGCAGAAGCGAAACACAGAGACGGATAAACCAGAATTCCGGTTTTCCGCATACAAACTGGGACGGTTTGAGGAACATACTGGGAATTTTGAAGATCCGGATCTGGATACGGATTTCGGGGAGCTGGACGCAGGATTTGATTTTTATGCACCTCAGACCCTGGAAGCGCCGGATGGACGCAGGATTCTTTTTGCCTGGATGTCCGGCATGGACGCAGAGCAGGAGGCTGTTTTTGGAAAGGATGAGCCGAATATTCACTGTCTGACGATGCCCAGAGAGCTGTTTATCCGTAACGGGAAGCTGTGTCAGAGGCCGGCCAGGGAACTGTACGGCCTGCTGGGGCAGAAGATAAAAACAGAAGAGGAGGAAGAAGGAGTCAGAGGAACGCCGGATGGCCGGGCATTTTTTCTGAAACTGAATTTTTCGGAAGCAGACCATGGGTTTCAGGCTGTTTTTCAGAACAAAGAAGCCGCCCTTCGATATGTTCCGGAAGAAAAGAAACTGATCTTTTCCCGCAGGAGCTGGATCAGGGATGCAGAGGAGATCCGGGAGGTTGGTCTTGACCGGCTGGAAGAGGTGGAGATCTGGTCCGATCAGTCCAGTATGGAGATCTTTGTAAACGGCAGGGAGACGGTATTGTCGGCCCGGATCTTTCCGGGAGAGGGACCGGCAGAAATCAGGCTTTCCGGGATCACAGGCGGATCGGATATACAGCTGCATGAAATCATAAAGAGTGCGCCAAAACAAAATGATAAACAGGAGGAAAACAGATATGAATGAAAAGCAACTGGCAGAAAAAATCGTAGAGCTGGTGGGCGGAGAAGGAAATATCGTCTCTGTCAGACATTGTGCCACAAGGCTTCGAATTGTCGTCTCGGATAAGGATAAGATCGAGACGGATGCGGTGGAAGCGCTGGATCGGGTAAAGGGCTCTTTCTTTAACTCCGGCCAGTATCAGATCATCCTCGGCACCGGTCTGGTCAACCGTGTGTATGATGAAGTCATAAAGATTACAGGCGGGGCGGAGTCCGGTGAAAAGAAAGAGACGGTCGTATACGGCAACCGTTTTCAGAGGGCGATCCGCATGTTCTCGGATGTGTTCGTCCCGATCCTGGTTCTTCGGATTCCGTGAAGAAAACAGGAATACCGACGGGGCAGCTTCTCAGAAAACAGAGACGAAACAGGAACCGGTAAAAGTGTTAAAGGCATTTGTCTCCGGAAAAGTCATTCCGATCACGGAAGTGGCAGACAGTGTATTTTCCTCAAAAGCGCTGGGGGACGGTGTTGCCATCGAACCATCCGGGCAGACGATTACGGCGCCCTGCGACGGTACCATTTCCATGCTCGCAGAGGGTTCCAACCACGCCATCGGTATGACGCTGAATAACGGAGCAGAGCTTCTGCTTCACATCGGCCTGGATACGGTCAGCTTAAATGGAGAAGGCTTCGAGGTACTCGTGCAGGCGGATGAAGAAGTAAAGGAAGGACAGGAACTGATGAGGTTCGATAAAAAGTTCATCGAGTCCAGAGGACTTGCGGCCACCTGTATCCTTGTCCTTACAAACTCCGACGATTATCCGGATGCCCGGATGCTCAGCGGCATGGACGCGGCAGGCAAAGAGACGGAGATCATCCGGTTTTGATCCGGTACATAAAGAGATGGCTGTATTTACAGAAAAGGTAGTCGGAAGATGACCGGCTGCCTTTTTTTGCTGGGCATCGGTATCCCGGCTTTTTGGAAGGGAGGTGAATCACCGGTTTGTGGACGGATATCATGTGGGGCGGTTCTATGAGGAGCTTGCAGGGGAGATTGCTCATCTGAATCCCAAAAAAACGGGAGAGAAAAATGTTCTGGAAAACGGATGATTGTTTATGGCGCCCTCTGGGGCAGAAAAGGTTCCGGGAAAAATCTTAAGTCAGGAACAGCCGCAGAACGGGCGGAAGATTCTCATTCTGGAGGCGCCGGGCGGCAGGCAGTGTCCATGGTACTGCAAAGTGTTTCAGGAAGAGACATTTTAAAAGCTCCAGACCGGTTATACGGCCTGGAGCCAGACTGTCAAAACAGCCTCTTTATTCATTGCCGATCACACTGACTGCAATGACCTGATCAAAGAAAACAACAAGAAAAGGAATCTGTGCAGTCGTGCCCCCTGACTGGAGCAGTACATTTTTTAATGTAAAGAAGCCGTCATTGCCTTCCAGCGGCGCATCAACCGGAAGCCTGTTTTCTTTATAATAGCCTCTGGCCAGTTCTGAGGTGACCTTTGTCATGGATGAGACGTTCGGATCTGCTTCCTCTTTGGGAATGGCGGTTCCAACGATCATTCCGGCAGGTGTCAAAAGTACCAGACGGCTGTCTTTCATGGTTTCAAGGGATGTCATTGCGGCAAACTGCCGGATCAGATCTTTCTTTAATGTAGTCATATGTTTTCCACCTTTCTTAAAAGACGGTCAGCAGCCGCGTGTTTCTAAGGGATATTATATGGTTGAGCTTAGACACCGGCTATACGGCAGAACCGCACTCCTCCCGGAACTGACAGCCTGATATTATTATAGGGCCTTAAGAGAGAAAATGCAAGAAAATAAGAAGAATACCATGTCACATGCCGCGGCGGCAGGAAGCGCCCGGAGCGATTTGCATGAAAATATCAGGCGGGGTGCTTGTCCTCACAGCCGAAGTGTGCTAGAATAGACACGATTTAAGTGGAAAAGCAGAGCGAAAGAAAGGACAAATGGGTGCATTTATGAAGAGAGAAGACATTCACAAAGTACTGATCATCGGTTCCGGACCGATCATCATCGGACAGGCGTGCGAATTTGACTATTCCGGCACGCAGGCATGCAAGGCACTGAAAAGTCTCGGGTATGAGATCGTGCTGGTAAATTCTAATCCGGCAACGATCATGACCGATACGGCGATTGCGGATCGTGTCTATATTGAACCGCTAACACTGGAATTTGCCAGCCGTATCATATATAAAGAACGTCCGGATGCTATACTGGGCAGTCTGGGGGGACAAACCGGATTGAATCTGGTTGTTGAACTAGCTGAATC
>ERZ808042.1035-NODE-1035-length-10376-cov-3.335081_pt1 | contig 10376 bp, 10 predicted proteins | sample MGYA00380193_ERZ808042 | MGnify/ENA primary metagenome ERZ808042 (study PRJEB31490, sample SAMN06133401) | mouse gut metagenome | isolation source: M1_2 | host: mice | place: China: Chengdu | collected 2015-05 ...
GCAGCCGGTCTGCTCGCGAAGCTTCTTAACATCTAAAGCGGTAAATGCCATTTTTCTTTTCCCCCTGTTCGATTATTCAGCAGCCGCGACTTCTTCTTCAGCCTCGGCCTCGTCCATCTGCTCGCCCTGACGGCCCTCCAGCACAGCGTCCGCCATTGCGCCCGCGATCAACTTTACAGCGCGGATGGCGTCGTCGTTGCCCGGAATGACGTAGTCGATCTCGTCCGGATCGCAGTTGGTGTCGACAATGGCCACGATGGGGATGTTCAGCTTGCGGGCCTCGGCAACAGCGATACGCTCCTTGCGCGGGTCCACAATGAACATGGCGGCGGGCAGCTTATCCATCGTCTTCACGCCGCCCAGGAATTTTTCAAGCTTCTCCAACTCCAGCTCCAGCTTCGCAACTTCCTTCTTGGGGAGCATGTCGAAAGTGCCATCCTCGCGCATTTTATTGATCTGCTCCATGCGGTCGATACGGCGGCGGATGGTGCGGAAGTTCGTCAGCATGCCGCCCAGCCAACGCGCGTTGACATAGTGCATGCCGCAGCGGGTGGCTTCCTCACGCACGGAATCCTGCGCCTGCTTTTTGGTGCCCACGAACAGAATGCTGCCGCCGGCGGTGGCCGTGTCGCGCACGAAGCTGTAAGCCTCATCCAGCTTTTTCACAGTCTTCTGCAGGTCGATGATATAGATACCATTTCTCTCTGTGTAGATGTAAGGCGCCATTTTAGGGTTCCATCTTCTGGTCTGATGTCCGAAATGAACACCTGCTTCCAGTAACTGTTTCATTGAAATTACGCTCATTTTTCTTCCTCCGTTTTGGTTTTTCTTCCGCATACGTTTTCTTCCAGGAGAACCACATGGGCACCGCTCCTTAGAATCTGTATGCGTGATTATTTGCGTAAGCCCGTCTGATACAGCTGATACTCACAGGCAGTCGCATCTGCCCATAATGTATATAGCCTGCAGGTATTCTGCCTCCTGATCCGGGAAAGCAGTCGCAATGCCCATGGGTATCTCCTCTCAAACAGCCTTATATACTATATCACAGCCTTTTTTTCCTGTCAAGCTGAAAACTTGCTCTAAGATCAGTCTTTTGACTCGATCAGAATCAGTATGCCGCTTTCCATGGATATTTCCACCTGCTCTTTCACAATCTCATTGGACACCCCCAGGCTGCCGCTGCCAAGGACTGTAAAATGGTACTGCTCCAGCGGATACTTTGCTCCTTTCAGCGTGACGCCGTACACATCCGTCGTAAAAGGAATCAGGGAAAAATAAGTGCCGTACTGTTCTTTTTTGCGGATCACATGGCTGTTTCTGATCAGCCGGATCCGATTGTGCCTGTCCAGAAGTTCACAGCGGATCCCTTTTTCCAGCGGCAGATACAGCATCTGGATATTTCCCAGAACATGATCAAGCCTGGTTCCCGTAGCCCCCAGAACCGTAATATCCGTGCTGCCGGATTCCATTGCCAGCTCCACGGCAATCTGTGTGTCTGCAGCATCCTTTATCGGATTGTATTCTCTGATCTCAAGATCCGTATGCGTCTTATACCATTTCAGGATGTCCGGCGGCAGAGTGTCAAAGTCTCCCACCGCAACAGTCGGCATGATCTGATGCTCCTGACAGAAGAAAAGCCCGCCGTCCACGCCAATGATCTGGTCAAACGGCTTTTTCAAAACTTCGAGGGCAAAATCGACTTCGATATTGCCCCCGCTGATAATAAGCGTATTCACTGCCTTGTGCCTTTCTCCATAACCTGCAGGAAATCTTTGACATTCTGTTCAATATCCCCTGCAAAGACTGCCGAGCCAGCCACAATCACATTGGCTCCTGCATCCAGCACCATCTGCAGATTCTCTTTCTTGATTCCGCCGTCCACTTCGATGTTCGTCTGAAGCCCCCGCTCATCCAGCATCCGGCGAAGCTCTTTGATCTTTTCTGTAGAGGACGGAATATATGCCTGTCCTCCGAATCCCGGCTCCACAGTCATCAGAAGTATCAGATCCACCTGATCCAGCACATCAGAAAGCACATGGTTCGGAGTATTCGGCTTAATCACCACGCCTGCCTGCATCCCCTTTTCCCTGATCCTTGCAAGGGTTCCTTTCAGGTCTTTGCATGCTTCATAGTGAATGGTAATGATATCTGCTCCGCAATCGGCAAATTCATCAATATAGCGTTCCGGCTTTTCAATCATCAGATGGACATCCAGTACCAGATCGGTAATCTTACGGACCGACCTCAGTACCGGCATGCCAAAGGATATGCTTGGAACAAAGGCACCGTCCATCACATCATAGTGCAGGTACTGAGCTCCCGCCCTTTTCACATGATCAATATCTTCTTTTAAATGTGCAAAATCCGCTGACAAAATAGAGGGTGACAAGTAATAATCCATAATTAAGAATACCTCCTTTTCTCTCTTTCGTAAAGTTCCCTGAACAGCAGCATGTAGCTGTCATACCGTTCCTGACTGATCAGACCCTCCGACACAGCCGCCTTGACCGCGCATCCCGGCTCCATCATATGGACACAGCCCTGGAACCTGCAGCTGCCTTCATACCTTTCAAATTCCGGAAAGCTGTACCGAAGTTCCTCCTTCTCCATATCTCCCGGTTCCAGCGAACTGAATCCCGGCGTATCAAATATATAACTTCCTGCCTCCATCCGGAACAGTTCCGAATGTCTGGTTGTATGTTTTCCGCGGTCGATTTTCTCACTGATCGTTCCTGTCTGCATACAGGCATCCGGAACCAGCAGATTGATCAGGGTGGATTTCCCGACTCCGGAAGGACCCGCAACGGTCGTCGTATGCCCAAGGAGCATCTCCTTCAGTTCATTGATCCCTTCCTGATACCGGGCACTGGTAAACAAAAGCCTGCTTTTACAGCCCGCATAGATCCGTCCAAGCCGCTCCAGCTCCTCTTCGGATGTCTCGTCCTTCTTATTAAAACAAATGATCACATCAATGGACTGACGGTCCATCATGACAAGAAACCGGTCAAGCAGAGACAGATTCGGCTTTGGCTTTGCCGCAGCGAAGATGACCAGCGCCTGGTCAATATTTGCCACAGCCGGCCGAACCAGTTCTGTACTGCGCGGAAGAAGCTTTACAATATTTCCTTCTTTCTCTTCCTCATCCAGAATCTCTATCTCGACCACATCACCGACCAGAGGCCTGATCCTCCGGTTGCGGAAGATTCCCTTCGCTTTACATTCATAGAGACCCATGCCTTCTATATATACATAGAAGAAACCTGCGATCCCTTTCATGATCTTTCCCTGCATGGCTTATTCCGCCGGAAGCCCGGGGACCGGCTCATCTTCAGAAGGCGCCTCCGGATCATCCCATCCTGTACTCACATAAATCGTCACTGTCCCATCCGGGTCAACCGTTCTGGATGGATCATAACGGGTTACAAAGCCGGAACCCACCGAATCACTCGATTCCGAACCTTCTCTTATACTGCCTTCAAACCCTGCATCCTCCAGCTTCCTTTTCGCCTGCTCAAAGGTCATCCCCACACTGACCGAAGGAATCGTGATCTGTTCCCGCCCCCGGCTGACGGAGATCGTAACCGTACTTCCCGGCGCCACAGAACTTCCTCTCTCCGGGCTGGTGCTCACTACCAGGCCTTCCCGCATCTCATCCGTATAGACGTCTTTTACCGCCACCTGGAAACCATGTTCCTGCAGTTCTCTGGTCGCACGGGATTCCTCATGGCCGATCACATCCGTTACTGCCACATTTCCCGGTCCTTTGCTGATGATCAGATTGACCGATGATCCCTTCTCTGTACTGGTATTTCCTGCCGGCGCCTGGCTCATCACACTGCCGGCCGGCACGGTATCACTGTTAGCCTCTGTCACGGTCCCAACCTTAAGTCCGACTGCCTCAAGTGCGCTTCTGGCATTTGCTTCTGTCTGCCCCTCCACCTTTGGAACCGTCACCGGCTCCGCTTTCTCGTCCGGTTTCCGGTTTTCTGCAGAAGAGGTATTTCCGGAAGCCGAAGTCGAACCCGTACCGGATCCCGTATCAGCTGTTACCACTTCCACAGAGTTTCCCACAGCAACCCGTTCACCTGCATTTACGTTCTGCTGTATGATCTGCCCCGGTGCATACTGACCGGAACGCTCGCTGCCCTTCAATGTAATCTCAAGTCCCAGACTCCGAAGCTCTGTCTTTGCCTCCGTCATGGTCTTTCCGAGAAGGTCCGGCATAACGACTGTATTCACGTCTGCGTCTGCGTCTTCGTCCTCATTCTCATCTTCCTGTCCGGTCTGCTGGCCTGACGAATCTTCCCTGTCTTCTCTGTCTCCAAGCCCCAGCATCCGGGACAGCAGAAAAAGCATGACGACAACGATAATGACCGCCAGAGTCACGCCTGCAATCGTCATCAGGCGCTCCACCGCCGGGCTTAATTCTTCTTCGTCATCTTCCTCCTCGTCATACGCTTCCTCTTCCTCGTCTTCGTCTTCCTCTTCCGGTTCCTCCATCCGTTCCACCCGCCTTGCAGATTTTACTTTTGCAGTTGTGCCCTTCTTCATAACAACCGTTCTGGCCTGGGAATCCAGGTCCACCATCTGTACAAAGTCTCCTTCCGGCTCCATCAAAGACTGCTTCAGATCCGCCATCAGATCTCCGATATCCTGATACCTGCGGTCCGGACTCTTCTCCATGCATTTTTTAATAATCTGCTCCAGACTGAACGAAATCTCAGGATTAAAGGCTGTCGGCGGTACCAGCTTTTCCTGAAGATGCTTCACCGCAACCGCAACTGCCGTATCTCCGTCAAAAGGCACCCTTCCGGTCACCATCTCATAGAGGACGACTCCCAGCGAATAGATATCGCTTCTGTGATCCACGTATCCGCCCCTTGCCTGCTCCGGAGACGCATAGTGAACAGACCCCATGGCCGTAGACGTGGTGGTCTGAGACGTGGTTGCCTTGGCAATCCCGAAGTCTGTAACTTTTACCTTTCCTTCTCTGGAAATGATAATGTTCTGAGGTTTGATATCGCGATGAACGATCTGATTATTATGTGCTACCTCCAGACCCGCAGACACCTGAATGGCAATGCTCGTCGCCTCCTTGACCGTCAGCTGTCCCTTCCGTTCAATGTAGTTCTTCAGTGTAATCCCTTCCACCAGCTCCATCACAATATAGTAGATCCCGTATTCGTCTCCCACATCATAGACATTGACGATATTCGGATGCGCAAGAGCGGCAGCTGCCTGGGCTTCTTCTTTAAACTTTTTGATAAATCCTCCGTTTTCACGGAATTCTTCCTTTAATACCTTAATTGCAACAAATCGGTTAAGCTTATGGTCCTTTCCTTTGAAGACTTCAGCCATCCCTCCGACCCCTACCCGTTCCAGGATCTCATAGCGGTCGCCGACAATCGTTCCCACCTTAATCATAATCCTACCTCACTGTCATTCTATTTCCACCAGTACGACTGCAATGTTGTCCATCCCGCCGTTCCTGTTTGCCTCCAGAATCAGCCTGCAGCCCACATCATACAGATTCTCGTCTCCCTGGATCAGACGGCAGAGTTCTGTATCCTCTACCATGTTGCTGAGCCCGTCTGAGCACAGCAGATAACGGTTTCCCGGATCCACATGAAATGGAAACAGATCGATCTCCGCTTCCTCCTGAATCCCAAGCGCCCTTGTAATAATATTCTTATCCGGATGATTTCTGGCTTCCTGCGGGCTTAACTCCCCCTTGCGCACCAGTTCCGCCACAAGAGAATGATCCTCTGAGATCTGACGGATCCCTTCCTGTGTCACTTCATAGAGCCGGCTGTCCCCGATATTAACAGCCAGAGCCTCATATCCGCAGACACACAGCGCCACCAGAGTGGTCCCCATACCGTAATAATCTTCGCTTTCCCTTGACTTCTGAAGCAGCTGATAATTCGCATAGCGGACTGCTTTCTGAAGAATCAGCGCCGGCCTCACATCCGTACACCGTTTTGCCGCCTCCACGATCATCCGGGCCCCGTAGGAAGAGGCCAGATCTCCCGCTTTGTGTCCTCCCATTCCATCCGCAACAATATAGAGATTCGGAAGATTCCCTACCGGCCTGTCGGAAGCGAACACATAATCCTGATTCACTTTTCTTCTTCGTCCAATGTCTGTCATCGCAACCGATGTCTGCACAGGTATTCACCTCACTCTTTCTGTATCCATATAGCTTTTTCGTAGCTGCCCGCAGGCGCCGTCAATGTCACGGCCCATTTCTCTTCTTATAGTAACATTTATTCCTGATTTTTCAAGTTTATTTTTAAAATTGACTACAGCCCTGTGATCCGGCGGCGCAAACTTCCGCTCCCGGACCGGATTGACCGGTATGAGATTGATATGACAGTTCAAAGGCTTTACCAGCGCCGCCAGCTCTTCTGCATCCTCCCGGCTGTCATTCACACCCCCAACCAGACTGTATTCAAATGTAATCCGCCGCCCGGTCTGCGCAAAATAATACCTGCACGCATCCAGAACCTCTGAAAGTCCGTATTTCCCGGCAATCGGCATGATGCTCCTGCGTTTTTCCTGATTTGGCGCATGAAGCGATAATGCCAGCGTGATCTGAAGCTTCTCATCTGCAAGCCGTCTCATCTGCGGGACAAGTCCGCAGGTGGATACCGTCACATTTCTCTGACTGATATGCAGGCCGCCTTCCTGAGTCAGAAGCCGCAGAAACCGCAGCAGCGCATCATAATTATCCAGCGGCTCCCCGGTTCCCATAACCACGACATTGTGCACCCGCTCCTTCGACCACTTCTGTATCTGATAGATCTGCTCCAGCATCTCCGAAGCCTTCAGATTCCGTTCCAGCCCGTTCAGAGTCGATGCACAGAACCGGCAGCCCATCCGGCAGCCCGCCTGAGAGGATATGCAGACCGAATTCCCATGATGATACTTCATCCGTACGCTTTCGATCACATTCCCGTCCGGCAGCCGGAACAGAAATTTGCAGGTTCCGTCCTGATCAGACTGCTGCACCTGTACCAGTTCCAGCCGGACCCACTCATATCTCTGCTGCAGTTTTTCACGAAGGCTTTTGGGAAGGTTTGTCATTTCATCAAAACTGTCCGCCAGCTTCTCATGCATCCAGCTGCTGATCTGTTTTGCCCGGAATTTCGGCTCTCCAAGCTGCTCCATTTCCTGCTGAAGCTCCGAAAGCATCTGTGATTTCAGGTCAATCATGTCATAATCTCTCCATCTTCGCAATATAAAATCCATCCCATGGATCCACTCCCGGAAGCATCTGCACCTGTTCCTTCAGCCGAAACGGGTAATGCTCCAGAAACCAGGCCGTATTCCCTTCATTTTCCTGCTTATGTACCGTACAGGTGCTGTAAACAAGCGTTCCGCCGGGCTTTACATACTGCCATACCGTATCCAGGATCTGTCTCTGAAGCTTTACCAGTTCCCTCTGCTGCTTCAGGTTCATACGGTATTTCAGGTCATTTTTCTTTCTCAGAACTCCCAGGCCGGAACAGGGAAGATCTGCCAGCACCACATCCGCCTTTTCCACAGATTCCCTGTCAAAAACAGCCGCATCCATCTGTACTGCCTTCACGTTCTGAACCCCCATACGCCGTATGTTGTCTTCGATCAGATCTACCTTGTAATCCGTCAGATCCCGCGCTTCCACCATGCCGGTTCCATCCATCAGTTCTGCAAGATGCAGGCTCTTTCCCCCGGGAGCTGCACAGACATCGATGCAGTAATCCCCCGGTCCCGGCGCCGCCAGCAGAGCCGCATACATGGAGCTTACGTCCTGTACCTGAAACAGCCCTTCCTGAAAAGAAGGAATCGAGCGAAGATGGTCATAACCGGATATGGCAAGGGCGCAGTCCACGTTCTGAACCTCCTGTACCTGAACGCCTTCCTGTTTCAGTCTCTCCTTCAGCTGTTCTCTGGTGATCCTTGGAATATTTACCCGGATGGTCAGCGGTTTATCCTCGTACTGATCCTTCAGCATGCATAGAGCAGTCTCTTCTCCGTATTCCTCTGTCCACTGTTTCAGGATCCATTCCGGTGTGGACCAGGCGACTGACAGATCCGGATATACGATTTCTTCCGTCTCCCGGGCAATGCTGCGCAGAACGCCGTTTACAAACCCTTTCAGATTTCCAAAGCCTTTCTTCTGTGCAAGTTTTACTGCTTCATTGCACACCGCCGCATCCGGAATCCGATCCATATAGCGAAGCTGATACACCGACAGCCTGAGAAGGTTCTGTATGACCGGCTTCATCTTCTTCATCGGAACGCTGGAATACCGGCTGATGATATAATCAAGCTCCAGCATACGCTCCAGAGTTCCTTCCGTCAGCCGGGTCAGAAAGGCACGGTCCTGCTTATTCAGATACTGGTATTTTTCCAGTGCGCCGCCAAGCGCCACATGGCTCAGCTCCCTGCCTTTTGTGATCTCCAGCAAAAGCTCCAGCGCCACTGCCCGGACGTTGATCCTGCTGTCAGTCACGTCTTCTACCTCCAAACAGAAGAAACAGGCGAAGCAGGGATAAAATGGACGCAGCCGCTGCCGCAACATAGGTCATCGCTGCTGCAGACAGCACCTTTTTTGTAGAACCAAGCTCCGTATCCGACAGCATATGCGTATTTCCCAGAATGTCGACCGCCCGGGCAGAAGCATTGAATTCCACAGGCAGCGTAATCAGCTGGAACAGCGTCCCGCATGCAAAGCACAGAAGCCCCACCTGAATCAGCGTGTAGGAACTCCCGAAGAACAGTCCGAGAAGAATGATCGGAAATGCCGCCTTCGTCCCGATATTTGCCACCGGAACGATTGCACTGCGGATCTGAAGCGGCGCATATCCCTGATCGTGCTGGATGGCATGGCCGCATTCGTGAGCCGCCACGCCGATGGCTGCCACCGACGGCGAGCCATACACCGTATCCGACAGCCGGAGCACCTTGCCCCGCGGATCATAATGATCGGTCAGGTTTCCGCTGATGTGTTCAATCCTCACATCATAGATACCGGCTCCATTCAGGATCCTGCGCGCTGCCTCCGCCCCGGTAAGCCCGGATGCGCTTCGGACCTGCGCATATTTTTTATAAGTGCTGTTCACCCGCGCAGACGCCCACATGGACAAAAGCGCACCGATCAGCACCAGTATATAAGTTGCATCATAAAAAAACATAGGAACTCCTCCTTGCCATCTATCCCAGAACCGTGCCGGCTTCCACCGGAAATCCTCTCAGAAAGGCTCCCGCCTCCATCCGTTTTCTTCCTTCCAGCTGAAGCTCCCTGACTGCCAGCCGTCCTTCGCCGGTCTGCACGATCAGGGAATCCTTTGTCACTTCCAGTATCTCACCGCATCTGCCCTTTGATACGTCCGAAGGAAGAACTTCTCCTGCCCATATTTTCAGAACTTTTTCGTTCAGATGCGTATATGCGCTGGGCCATGGATTCAGCCCGCGGATCAGTCTCTCAATGGACCGTGCGCTCCTGGTCCAGTCGATGACTCCCATATCTCTGGTGAGCATGGCGGCATAGGCCGTGGGGGATTCTCCCTGCTCTTCCGGCACAATTGTACCGGCTTCCAGCTGTCTTAAAGTTTCCACACAAAGCTCCGCCCCTGCTCTGGAAAGTTTGTCAAACAGACTGCCCCCGGTTTCCTTTTCTTCCAGCGGCACGACTGTCTTCAAAAGCATTGCTCCCGTGTCCAGCCCTTCATCCATCTGCATGGTCGTTACGCCGGATTCCTTCTCCCCGTCAATAACCGCCCACTGAATCGGCGCTGCCCCGCGGTATTTCGGAAGCAGGGAGCCATGCACATTGATACATCCATACTTTTTCATCCGAAGAATCTGCTCCGGTATGAGCTGGCCGAACGCCACGACCACCATCACATCCGCTTCCGTCTCCTCCAGTGTCCGGACCGCCTCTTCCTCCCGGATCCTCTTCGGCTGGAACACCGGCAGTCCATGTCCAAGCGCCGCTTCTTTGACTGCCGTATACTGCATGGCATGTCCTCTGCCTCTTGGCTTATCCGGCTGAGTCACCACCAGCGTGATCCGGTGTCCCGCCTCCACCAGCGCATCCAGCGTCCCCACTGCAAAATCCGGCGTTCCCATGAAGATAATATTCATAAACGGCTATGCCTCCTCGTCTTCCTCTTCCACAACATCATGGAGTTTTCCCTCCACACGGTCAATATAGAGCTTTCCATCCAGATGTTCGCATTCGTGACAGATGGCGCGGGCCAGAAGCTCCGTTCCATCCAGTTCATAGTATTCCCCGTCCTCATCCATAAAATGAACCGTTACTTCATTCGGGCGTGTCACCTGTCCTGCTTTTCCGGGAACGCTGAGGCACCCTTCATCGCCCGTCT
>ERZ808042.1036-NODE-1036-length-10369-cov-18.706180_pt1 | contig 10369 bp, 8 predicted proteins | sample MGYA00380193_ERZ808042 | MGnify/ENA primary metagenome ERZ808042 (study PRJEB31490, sample SAMN06133401) | mouse gut metagenome | isolation source: M1_2 | host: mice | place: China: Chengdu | collected 2015-05 ...
ATTGGCGGCTGTCGGGTTGCGAATGTGCCCCCCGCCGTTAACGCGCCGTCCCCCGGCGGTGCCCGGCCCGCTCCCCCCTCGCGGCTCCCCCTCTCCGCCGCCAATAGGGCTAATAGGCCCAATAGGTCAAATAGGGCTAATAAGCCTTATAGGGACTGTCGGACTTATTAGCCATGTTGGGCTTATTTGGCTTATAGGGAGTTATCGGACTGGTGGGGCTGTCGCGGGCGGGCGGCGAGGTGTCAGGGGGTGGGGATGATTTTTTTTGGTTAAATGTTGTAGGGCAGTGGATTTTGGCGTAAATTTGCGAGATAAAACAATAGTCAGAACCATAACAAGTATCAATTAATAATCCTTTAATCAGCTCAATTATGTGGTTAACTAACTCGTCTATAGGACGTAAGCTCGTGATGGCCATCACGGGCGTATGCCTCGTCCTATTTGTCACATTTCACTGTCTGATGAATGCTGTGGCACTGGTATGGCCCGACGCCTACAACTCAGTGTGTGCTTTCCTCGGCGCCAACTGGTATGCCTTGGTGGCCTCTGTGGGTCTCGCTGTGCTTTTCCTGCTTCACATCATCTACGCTTTGTGGCTCACCGTGCAAAACCGTAAGGCTCGCGGCAACGACCGCTATGCCGTGACCTCGCGTCCTCCCCAGGTCGAGTGGTCGTCCAAGAACATGCTCGTGCTCGGTATCGTGGTGCTGGCTTTCCTTGCCGTGCATATGATCCAGTTCTGGGCACGTATGCAGTGGCGTGAACTTATCGCCGCCTCGCCGGCCGGATGGTATACCGTCGACGGTGCCGCCCTCCCTCCCCACGCCGGGACGCTGTTCCTCCAGATTGCATTTCAGGAGTGGTGGACCCCCGTGGTATACATCATCGGCTTTATCGCGCTGTGGTTTCATCTCAACCATGGTTTCTGGTCGATGTTCCAGTCTATCGGCTGGAACGGTCAGACCTGGCTGCCGCGCCTGAAGAAAATCGCCTGCTGGTGGACCTCTATCGTGGTCGCCCTGTTTATCGCGCAGGCCATCGTCTTCACCGTGCAGGCCCACAAGCAGACCTATATAACTAATGAGAACCTCAAGGCACAATATACCGAGGCCTGGCAGCACGAGGCCCAGGAGGCCAAGAGCCAAGAGGAGATGCAGCAGCTCCAGGAGCAGTATTTCAAGTTCCTTGAGAAGTATGATCCCCAGGCATTTGAGCAGATTCAGGCCCAGATGCAGATGTACCAGCAGTATCAACAACCGCAAAACTAACATAACGCGATATGGAACTCACTAAAAAAGACTTGGAGGGTATGATCGACTCTACCCCCATCATGAAGGAATTTGCCGACATCGAGTCCTCAAAGCTCCCCGAATATCAGATTGACTCTAAGATACCCGAAGGGCCTATCGCTGAAAAGTGGACCAACTACAAGGCTCATCAGAAACTCGTCAACCCCGCCAACAAGCGTCACCTCGACATCATTGTCGTGGGCACGGGCCTTGCCGGGGCATCGGCTGCATCGTCGCTCGGCGAGATGGGCTTCAACGTATACAACTTCTGCATCCAGGACTCTCCCCGTCGTGCACACTCTATCGCGGCACAGGGCGGTATCAATGCAGCCAAGAACTATCAGAACGACGGCGACTCGGTCTACCGCCTGTTCTACGACACCGTAAAGGGCGGTGACTTCCGCTCGCGTGAGGCCAACGTATACCGTCTCGCCGAGGTGTCAAACAATATCATCGACCAGTGCGTGCAGCAGGGCGTCCCCTTTGCCCGCGAATACGGCGGCCTGCTGGCCAACCGTTCTTTCGGCGGCGCACAGGTGAGCCGTACCTTCTACGCCAAGGGCCAGACGGGCCAGCAGCTGCTGCTCGGCGCATATTCGAGCCTCAACCGCCAGATACAGAAGGGCACTGTGAAGAGCTTCAACCGCCGCGAGATGCTCGACATCGTCATCATCGACGGACGTGCGCGCGGCATCATCGTGCGCAACCTCGTCACCGGCGAGCTTGAGCGTTACGCTGCCCACGCCGTGGTGCTCGCTACGGGCGGCTACGGGCGCACATTCTTCCTGTCGACCAACGCCATGGGCTGCAACGGCTCCGCCGCCATCCAGGCGTTCAAGAAGGGCGCTTACCTCTCCAACCTGGCGTTCACGCAGATTCACCCCACATGTATCCCCGTCCACGGCGAGGATCAGTCGAAGCTGACGCTGATGAGCGAGTCTCTGCGCAACGACGGCCGTATCTGGGTGCCCAAGAAGAAGGAGGACGCCGAGGCTATCCGCGCCGGCAAGAAGAAGCCGACCGACATCCCCGACGAGGACCGCGACTTCTATCTTGAGCGCCGCTATCCCGCATTCGGCAACCTCTGCCCCCGCGACATCGCGTCGCGTGCCGCCAAGGAGCGTTGCGACGCCGGCTACGGCGTAGGTACGGGCAACGCCGTCTACCTCGACTTCAAGTATGCCATCGACCGTCTGGGCGAGGATGTCGTGCGCGACCGCTACGGCAACCTCTTCGACATGTACCAGATGATCTCCGACGACAACCCCTACGAGACCCCGATGCAGATATTCCCCGCCTCCCACTACACCATGGGCGGCATATGGGTCGACTATGAGCTGCAGACATCAATCAAGGGTCTCTTCGCCATCGGCGAGTGCAACTTCTCCGACCACGGTGCCAACCGCCTCGGCGCGTCGGCCCTCATGCAGGGTCTCGCCGACGGCTACTTCGTGCTCCCCTACACGATGCAGAACTACCTCAGCGACCAGATCAAGGTGCCCCGCTTCAAGACCTCGGCGCCCGAGTTTGACAAGGTCGAGGCCGATGTGCGCGCACGCATCGAGAAGCTGATGAACATCAAGGGCACAAAGAGCCCCGACGAGATACACAAGCGTCTCGGACACGTGATGTGGAACCTCGTGGGCATGGGCCGCACGCTCCAGAGCCTCGTCGAGGCCACCAAGGAGATTGAGGAGGTGCGCAAGGAGTTCTACACCGACCTCCGCATCGTGGGCCGCGCCGACGACCTCAACACCGAGCTTGAAAAGGCTCTGCGTCTTGAGGACTTCCTCGTCATGGCCAAGATGATGGCTATCGACGCGCTCCACCGCAACGAGTCGTGCGGCGCCCACTTCCGCGAGGAGTACCAGACCGCCGACGGCGAGGCTGCCCGCAACGACAAAGACTACATGTATGTTTCCTGCTGGAAGTACACCGGCGACAACGAGAAGCCCATCCTTCTCAAGGAGCCGCTCAAGTATGAGGCTATCCAGGTGCAGACACGTAACTATAAGTCCTAACGATTAAAACCACAACCAAAAAATGGAAACAACAATCAGCGTAAATCTTAGAATTTGGCGTCAACGTGGTCCCCGGGAGAAAGGACAGTTCGTCAACTACCACCTCGATAACGTATCTACCGGCAGCTCATTCCTCGAAATGCTCGACATGCTCAACCAGCAGCTCGTTGAGAAGGGCGAGGAGCCTGTAGTGTTCGACAACGACTGCCGCGAGGGCATCTGCGGCATGTGCTCGCTCTACATCAACGGCCATCCCCACGGGCCCGTGCAGGGCATCACAACCTGCCAGCTGCATATGCGCAAGTTCCACGACGGCGAGACCATCACCATCGAGCCGTGGCGCTCGGCGGCGTTCCCCGTCATCCGCGACCTCACCGTCGACCGCAACGCCTTCGACAAGATACAGCAGGCCGGCGGCTACGTGTCGTTCAACTGCGGCGGTGCCCAGGATGCCAACAATCTCCCCATCTCCAAGGAGATAGCCGACATCGCCATGGACTCGGCCACCTGCATCGGCTGCGGCGCGTGCGTTGCCGCCTGCAAGAACGGCTCGGCCATGCTCTTCGTGTCGGCCAAGGTGAGCCAGTTTGCCCTCCTCCCCCAGGGTCAGGTCGAGCGTGCACGCCGCGCCCGCGCCATGGTCAAGAAGATGGACGAGCTGGGATTCGGCAACTGCACCAACACCGGTGCCTGCGCCGCCGAGTGTCCCAAGAACATCTCCCTGAGCAACATCGCCCGACTCAACCGCGAGTTTATCAAGGCAAAATGCGCGGAATAATCCCCTGATTTCCCGTTTTGACACATTCACAGGCATCCGCACCACGTGTGCGGATGCTTTTTTCATAAAAAAACATTATCTTTGCTTGTTACTACACAAATCTGTCTCATCAGTACGCACATGAACACCCTACGTTTGCTCCCGGTTGCCGCCGTGTCCGCCATCGTCGCCGCGTGCAGCCCCCTTTCACCCGAAGCCCGCGAGATAGTCGGCAAATACTACATCAACGAGGTCTCGGACGACACCCCGCTGCTCGAGCTCAACTCCGACGGCACGTCCGTCATGCGTGCCATACGCACCGACGTGCTCACCGTCATCGTCCCGGGCACATGGGATGTCACCGGCGACTCGCTCGTCATCGTCAACGACATGAATGCCATAAAGGCCATCGGCGACACCTCGATAATGGGCAGCATCGCCCCACGCTCGGCCCACCGCATCATCGAGCGTACCCCGACCTCCATTACCCTCGACATCAACGGCCTCAGCTACCAGTACCACCGACACTGACAACAATTAAAATACAGGCTATTATAGAACCAACAGCCATAAAAGCCATCCCCCTACGACAATGAGACTACTACTGATTCCAATACTACTGACACTCACCGTCGCCTCATGCTCTACGGCCACCACCGCCGACCGTCTCGACTCGGCCCGCGAGGCCGTCGCCCGACGCGACTACGCCGCTGCCGCCGACCTGTGCAACGGCATCTCGGCCGGTATAGACACCCTGTCGGCACACGACCTGTGTGCCCTGTCGGTCATCTACATGGACATCGCCGAGGCCACATCCGACGACGACCTCATAGCCTCGGCTGCCTCGTGCTATGCCCGCGCCGTCTCCCGCGACTCCCTCCACACCGCTTCCTACTTCGATTCCGTGCAGGTAGCCGACGCCGCCCACCTGATGCTTCTCGACCAGATAGTCAGCAGCCTGAACGCTCCCCGCGACATCCCCGCCGACACCATCCCCGCCGACATCCAATTATGAAACGTATGACGGCCTATCAGCCCTATTTGACTTGTAAGCCCTATCCCGACCCACGACTATGACCGACTGGAAAGACGCCCTATCATCCCTCGCCGCCAACCTCCCTGCCGCCCCCGGGCCGGAAGCCACCGCCCCTGCGACACCCGGGATATCCGGCCCAAAGCCTCCCACACTCGACATCTACTATGAGCGCAAGGGCAGGGGAGGCAAGCAGGCCACCATCATCGCCGGATTTGGCGACGAAACCCCCGACGACACCATCGCCGACCTTGCCGCCGCCATCAAGAAGCGTCTCGGCTGCGGAGGCTCCTCCCGAGGCGGCGAAATCCTCCTCCAGGGCGACCGCCGCCGCGACCTACAGACCCTCCTCCCGGCTCTCGGCTATCAGAAATTCAAAATTAGACAGGCTCTGTAAGGTTTATCAGCCCTATTTGACCTATCAGCCCTATCAATCCCTATTCGATTAAGACTCTGCGCACAGCACTTTGAACTACCGAGATGTTGACCATTTATCAGGCATCGGCCGGCTCGGGCAAGACATTCAACCTCGCCTACGAGTACATCAAGCTCCTCCTTGGGCGCAAGACCGAGCAGGGACGCTACCTGCTGCGCAATCAGGGACGGTTTCACCACCGCGCAATCCTCGCCATCACCTTCACCAACAAGGCCACCGACGAGATGAAGCGGCGCATCGTCCGCGAGCTTGCCCTGCTCTCCCACGCTCCACTGACCGACGGCGAGCAGAGCAAATACGAGCCGATGCTCCTCGACGAGTTCGGCTGCACCCCCGACGACCTCGCCGAGGCATCGCGCAAGGCCCTCGTCGAGCTGCTCAACGACTTCACCTTCTTCAACGTCTCCACCATCGACGCCTTCTTCCAGACCGTCCTGCGCACCTTTGCCCGCGAGGCCGAGCTTTCCGGCAATTTCGAGGTCGAACTGTCCGACACCTATGCCATCTCCACCGCCGTCGACACCCTCCTCGCCTCCGTCCGTGGCACCGCCCCGGCGACCGATGCCGGAGAATCCTTAAAGCCCTTATTCCCCTCAGAGCCACATGACGGCAGTCCCGCCGTCATCCAGGGCTGGATAGTCCGCTTCATGCTCTCCGAGATGCGCGCCGGGCGCGCCTTCAACCTCTTCAACCGCACCTCGCGCATCCACGAGGCCATCATAGGCTTCATCACCCGCCTATCCAACGAGACACTCAAGCGACGCTACGACGAGATGGCCGACTATCTCGCCGACCCCGGCCGCGTGGTGCGCCTCGACGAGGCTCTTGCCGCCCGTCTCGACGCACTCGACAGTCGCCGCCGCGACGCCTGCCGCACCCTCGTGACAGCCCTCGCCGCCCGTGGGCTCCTCGACAAATACCTCAAGGCCCACGTCCTCAACCCCTTGCGCAAATATGCCGACGGCTCGCGCCTCGACAAGCTGTCGGCCACCCTGCGCAAGGCTATCGACGACCCCGCCGGACAGTCCTACCTCAAGGGCGCGACACCCGACCCCGCGCTCCACGCCCTGCTGTGCGACGCGCTCGCCGCCGTGGCCGATGCCGCCGCCATGGAGCCGACCCTACGCGCCACCCGCGCCAACCTCTTTGCCCTCGGCATCCTCGGCAGCGTCTTCTCCATAATGAGCCGGTTCCGCGCCGACAACAACCTCATCCTCCTCTCCGACACCAACGGCCTCCTCTCCGACATCATATCCACCGACGAGACCCCGTTCATCTACGAGCGTCTCGGGATGCAGCTGCGCCACTTTCTCATCGACGAGTTCCAGGACACCTCACGTCTCCAGTGGGACAATCTCGCCCCGCTGCTTGCCGAAAGCCTCTCCCACGACCACGACAACCTCATCATCGGCGACCCCAAGCAGAGCATCTACCGGTTCCGCAACGCCAGCCCCGAGCTGCTACGCAGCGAGGTCGCACGCCGCTTCCCGCGCTCGGCCGTCACCCGCTCCTCCGACACCAACTGGCGGTCGGCGCGCGGCATCGTCGAGTTCAACAACGACCTCTTCCGCGCCCTCGCCGCCAACCTCGGCGTCGACGACATCTACACCACCGTCGCCCAGCGCGTCTCGCCCCCCCACGCCGGCCGTCCCGGCGACGTGCGCCTTGTCCCCATCGAGTCCGACACCGCCGCCGACTTCACCCCTCTGGCCCTCGACGCCACTGTTGCCGAGATTGACCGCCTCCTCTCGCTCGGCACGCCCCCCGGCGACATCGTGCTCCTCACCCGCACCAACCCCGAGGCGCGCACCGTCATCGACCACCTGCGCCACGCCCTTCCTACGCTCCCCATTCTCTCCGACGAGGCCCTCCTCGTCTCCGCCGCCCCTGCGGTCCGCCTCCTCCTTTCCCTCCTCCGGACACACGATGCAGTCTCGCCACACATGGCGCCCGCGCCCACAGACGCCCGGGAAGAAAAACCCGCCATCGACCGGTTCATCAACGCTTACCACTACCACATATTCCACGGCCACACCCCCGCCGAGGCCATCCGCCTCGCCGCCTCCGTGGAACCCTTAAAGACCTTAGACCCCTCATCATCCACCCCCTCCGCTCCCCCTGCGCTCAACACCGACCCCGTCTCCATCGCCGAGCACCTCATCGCCACCCACATCCCCATGGCCGACCGCCGGCGCGACGCCCCCTTCATCGCCGCCTTCCTTGACCTCCTCATCGACTACTCGGCCCGATTCGGCGCATCAGTCCCCGGCTTCCTCCGCTGGTGGGACACCACAGGCCACACGGCCGCCATACCCGCCCCCGAGAGCGTCGACGCCGTGCGCGTCATGACCATACACAAGTCCAAGGGCCTCGAATTCCCCTCCGTCATCATCCCATTCGCCACGTGGCCACTCGTCCGCGACGGCGAGCTGCGGTGGTACGACAGCCATCCGATCCCCGGCATCCCCGACCAATTGCTGCCACCCATCATCCCCGTCACCTCCTCCGCAGCCCTCGCCGACACCCCCTATGCCGACGAGTACGCCGCCTGCCGCCTCGACGAAATCACCGACCAGCTCAACGCCACCTACGTAGCCCTCACCCGCGCCGGCACCACCCTCACCATCATCTACCGCCCCGACGCCCCCGCCACCATCGGTGCCGCCATCCACGACGCCCTCCCCCAAGTGCATAGCGCATACACAGTGCAGCCCACCCCGACACCCCCTGTCGCTACACCCTCCGAGGATTCCTTAAACCCCTTAACGCCCTTACCCCCCTCTCCCGCCGAAACCTCCGCCCCGTGTACCTTTAACTCCGTGCTCGACGCAATCCACCCCGACACCCCCTTCTGGGACAACCTCCGCATCGACCAGCTCCCCGACCTCGACACCCCCCGCTCGCGAGGCATCGTCATTCACGACATCCTCGCCCACGTCACCACCCCCGACACCCTCCCCCGTGCCGTCGCCCGTGTCGCCCACCGCCTCAGCCTCCCCGACGACCGCGTGGCCCCCCTGCGCGACACCCTCGCGCGCCTCATAGCCCATCCCCGCATAGCCCCGTGGTTTGCCCCCGGCAGCCGCATCCTCCGCGAGCGCACCATCACCCTCACCGACGGCAACCGCTACCGCCCCGACCGCGTCGTCATCCACCCCGACGGCACAGCCACCGTCATCGACTACAAGACCGGCACCCCCCTCCCTGCCCACCGCCTCCAGGTGCGCCGCTACGCCCGCCACCTCGCCGCCATCCTCCACCATCCCGTCACCCCCGCCATCCTCTACACCGACCCCCTCCGGCTCTCCATCCTCCGCCCCGTCTCCCCTCTCTGACCTCGCCCTCCTGGAAGGTGTTGCAGAACTCCCGAATTGCAGGGCTGCACCATGGTGCAGCCGAAACACAAGCACAGATTCCCAGCCTATTGGCGGATGCATCAGGATGCATCCCTACAATTTTCGGCACGTTTTTATGGTTTTGCAACAACCTACCGTAAGTGAAGCCCCGGGGTAAGCGCGACAGCGCGTGCCCGGGGTCCGCACGCCCCCGCTCCCCCCTGCACGTCGGAGACGTGCCGTAAAAATCGACATGACAGCGGACGTCGTCTGCGTCGCGTATCCCCTATGTCCTTATGTCCTTATGTCAAAACCCCTCCCGTCGCATAGCCCCATATATGCCTCCTATGTCCTTATGTCAAAACTCCTCCCTGACGGCATGTCAAAAAAACGCAAATGGATACCAAAATGGTGTCTTTTTTGTATCTTTGCACCAAAACCACAAAACCTATTAGCCATGCACGTAGTATCAGCCCGCGAATTTCGCTCCAACCAGTCAGCCATCCTCCGCCGCGCACTCCGTGGCGAGTCAGTATTGCTCACCTCCCGAGTCGGCACATTCAAGATAACCCCTGTCGATGACAACGACACCCTCACCGACCGCATCGCCCGAGGCCTCCGCGAGGTAAAGCTCATAGAGACCGGCATCCTTCCTGCAAAATCAGCAAAGACCTTCCTCGATGAGCTTTGACGTCCGTACCACAACACATTTTGAAAGAGCGGCAAAAGCCCTCAACAAGCGTCACCGCTCCCTCAAATCCGACCTCAATGAGCTTGTCGACTCGCTCACCGACAATCCGTTTCAGGGCATCGAGCTATTCCCCGGCATCCGCAAAATCCGCATGTCCATCACCTCCAAGGGCCGCGGCAAGTCGGGTGGTGCGCGGGTCATCACCTATACCATCATAGCCACAGAGACCGACGGCAACGTCTACCTCATCGACATCTACGACAAGGCCGACCGGTCCACCGTCGACCCTGCCGTCATCCGCGCCCTGCTTGCCGAGCTCGGCCTCCCCACCAAGTAGGGAAATCGCGCCATTATCCCCGGGCGTCATCCCTGTCTCCGAGACATGGCGTGAAGTCATCCTTTCCGAGGTTTAGACATAGGGACATAGGGGCTGTCGCGACGTGTGTTTTTCAGACATAAGGACATAGGGACATATGAGCTGTCGCGACGTGGGGCGAGGAGCGTCAAGAGGTCGGAGACCTCGCCTTTGCGTTAACCCCACAATAAGCGCAGCGGTTTGTGGGGTCGCCGAGAGGCCCCCACCTCCCCTCGACACATGGGAATCCTGCTGTAGGACATGTCTCTGCGGCAGAAAGGAAAAAGGTTCAAAAGAACATGGTTAAATAATGCTAAATCGCTATAACAAACCGTTCACACTTCCCAAAAAACAATTATCTTTGACCTCTAAAATCGCCAATTGGGCGCATTGGCGGCAGCCCCCGGCGCCCCCGCGCGGCACCCCCGCCCGTCGGCACCCCGCGCCGGCAG
>ERZ808042.1037-NODE-1037-length-10365-cov-3.032562_pt1 | contig 10365 bp, 8 predicted proteins | sample MGYA00380193_ERZ808042 | MGnify/ENA primary metagenome ERZ808042 (study PRJEB31490, sample SAMN06133401) | mouse gut metagenome | isolation source: M1_2 | host: mice | place: China: Chengdu | collected 2015-05 ...
ATATATGCGAAAGCTATATCTTTCTCTTACCAGGCCAACATATCTATCCGCCTTTCCAAATTCTGATTTGACAAATGAAATAGTCGATGTTAGAATGACTTTATCTTTGAAGAGAGAGGTGAAAAGATGAAGAAATAATCTACTTTTGATTGCATGAAGGTTTTCGATGTATGGAGATTTGTTTCCATACTGTTTTCATGTCGCCAAAAGTGGATTATGTTCCCGTTGCCTCTCTTTTTGTGTGCGCTGCATTTTTACTGCTGTTCAGACGCCGCGCACTCTCCCTGTAAAAAGAGGTAATTGGGCATGTAATGGAACTTTCCGGCGGCGGATGGTTCTTTTTTATTGCCAAAGGACCTGTAGAAGGGAGAGATGCGTATGTCACAAATCAATGTTACAAATCTGACATTTTCCTACGAGGGAAGTTTCGATGATATCTTTGAAAATGTCTCCTTTTCCATCGACACCGATTGGAAGCTGGGATTTATCGGGCGAAACGGTAAGGGCAAAACCACTTTCCTGCGCCTGCTGACGGGAGGCTATGCCTACCAGGGCTCCATAAGCGCCAACACCGCCTTTGATTACTTCCCCTATTCCGTCACTGAAACGCAAAGAGAGCTCCCCGCCTCCGCTTTTCTCGAGGAGCTGAAAGCGGAATGCGAGGAGTGGCGGGTGATCTGCGAGCTGGCGCAGCTCGGTGAAAATGCAGAGCTTCTTTACCGTCCCTTTCGGACACTGAGTTTCGGAGAACAGACTAAAGTGCTGTTAGCTGCTTTGTTCTCCGGTGAAAATGATTTCCTGCTGATCGACGAGCCGACGAACCATCTGGATCAGGCGGCCAGAGAATGCGTGAAAGAATATCTGGCCTCCAAAAAAGGCTTTATTCTGGTGTCCCATGACAGAGATCTGCTGGACGCCTGCATCGATCATGTGCTGGTATTGAACAGGCAGACCATTGAAGTGCAGAGCGGCAATTTCTCCATCTGGTGGGAAAACAAGCAGAGAAAAGATCAGTTCGCCCTTTCGGAGAACGAAAAACATATAAGGGAAATCAGAACGCTGAGACAGGCCGCCAGACGCACCGCCGAGTGGGCCGACAAAAACGAACGCACCAAAATCGGCTATGATCCCGTCAAAGAGCACGACCGCGGCAACGGCACAAGACCTTATATCGGTGCCAAAACCAAAAAGATGCAGAGTCGGGTGACCCAGATGAAACAGCGGATCGACCGGGAAATTGAGGAGAAGGAGGGACTTTTGCAGGATCTGGAGAAGACCGTTGATTTGAAGTTGATGCCCCTCTCCCACCACAAGAACAGACTTGTCCATGTCCGGGATTACAGTTTACGATACGCGGATGCGGCACATCCCGTCTTCACAGACGTGACCTTTGAGATTCAGAATGGGGACCGGATTGCCCTGCACGGCGAAAACGGCTGCGGGAAATCCACACTCATAAAAGTGATTCTGCAGAAAGCCGGATTTACCATTCCCGACATGACATTTTCGGAGGAGGGAATCTGCGAAACCGCCTCGGGACTCGTGATCTCTTATGTCAGTCAGGATACCTCCGGGCTGACAGGCAGCATCCCTGCTTTTTGCGAACGAAAGAACCTGGACCAGAGTTTATTCTGCGCCGTCTTAAGACAGCTTGATTTCGAGCGGGTACAGTTCGTGAAAAACATGGAGGACTATTCCGAGGGCCAGAAGAAAAAGGTGCTGCTGGCGGCGAGCCTGCTGACTCCCGCCCACCTCTATATCTGGGATGAACCGTTAAACTATATCGATGTTTTCTCCCGGATGCAGATCGAGAAACTGCTTTTGGAATATGAGCCGACGCTCCTCTTTGTGGAGCACGACGTGCGGTTCCGGGAGAAAGTGGCCACAAAGGTGATCACACTCCCCGCTTCATCCGTCGAATCTCCGAATGCCGATTAGGCAGATCAGTTTCGGCTCCCGTCTGGAAATATGCGATATTGCTTCCCAGAATGTCATATAGGGACGGCTTTCTCTAAACCGTCCCTTTTCATCCCTGTGATATGCGTTATGAAGCACGAATTGTCCTTCCCGGTTTTTGGTGATGCAGACGGTGTGAATCTGCCCTGTAATGTCGTTTTTGTCATTGTAGGCCGTCGCAATCATCACTTTACTGTTTCGGACAATTGCCTCCACCGCCTCCGCATCTGTGTCATCTGCCGTCTCCACCTGAAAACCGTTCTTCCTAAAATATGCCGTGATCTCTGTGGGTGCTACACCAAACGCGCCCCAGAGCGCTGCACCCCGTGCTTCATAGCCATCGATCAGTTCCGCCATAAACTTTTTTGACACCGGCGCTCCCAAAGCCTTCCTCGCATTGTATGTGGCGATAATCTCACAGCCCGCATAGCTCATACTTTGACGCCGTCCCACACCAAACCGGATTTTCGTCCACTCGCTCTGATTTTCGATATAGGCGTCCGGCACAGGCCAAAATTCCCTGTTCGCCTGCTCCAACCGGATGCGGTTTTCCCGCAAATGCTTTCTCCTTACAAACCGCGGCACGCCAACAACTGCCAGAAGCCGGTAAACCGTGAGCAAAACGCGGCTGCTCACATATCTTGGAATCAGCGACGCGATCATAATCTCACATCAAACGGCGCATACCTCTCCGGTATCCCTGCCGCACTGGCCGCTTCTTTCTCCGCCGCCTCGGCCGCAGCCGCAGCCTCCGCAACTTCCTCCGCAGACAGCTCCGCATTCTCAGGCAGCGCTTCTTCGAGTTCCCCTGTCATCTCTTCTGCAAGATCCTCCGTCAGCTCCTCGGCAACCTCCTCGAGCTCGTCCATGATCTCCTCGAGTTCGCCGCCATCCTCTGTGCCAAGCGCTTCCTCGACAAGCTCCTCCATACGCTCTTCCGGGGTCTTGGGCTCCATCTTGTCGACAGCATCGGCAATCTTCTCGCCCTGCTCCGTGGACTCATCCAGAATATGAAACATCTGCTCCTGATTGTAGGCCGCCTTCACCGATGCGATCTGATCCTCGTAGGACTGATACATTTTCAGTTTCTCGGCAATCTCCTCCACACTTGTGCAGGAGACATTTTTCAGATTCTCCTTCTGCTTTTCAAAAAATTCCACCTGCTTCTGTGTCTGTTCCTGCCTCTCCAGCCTGTCCTGCGTGCTCTTTAACATGCCCGCGGTGTTCATTCTCCGCAAAATGCTGCTGGTCTGGTCCCATGAAATATTCATAAACGATAACCGCCTTTCTGTCTGATCTTATGTCGGCCTTCTCTGTTCCTCAGTTATTTTATATTTCGGAAGACACCGCTTATTTCTAAAGACGGTGCGTCATCAACGAGCCTTTTTTTGTCATATATGGAAATTTCCCTGATTTAACCCCAACTCAACCAACGGTTTGTGTACAAAATCTGCCTTTCCGTGTATGATACAAGACAGAACACAACGAGGAGGAAACATAATGGACCAGACTAAGATCTGGGAGGTAATCACGCGTTTGGCTGTTTTATCAGTGATTACGCAAAGAAAAAGGGATTGATAAAATAAATAAAATTTTATGTCACAAGGGCCCCTCAGCCTTGTCTAATGATACAGGAGGTAAAATGTATGGACAAAAAAACAGAAGAACTATTTGCTTTGGTTGACAGAGCGACCGCCGGAGACCGGGATGCTCTGGAAACTGTCATTCTAAATGTACAGGATCTGGTTTTCAACCTGTCTCTGCGCATGTTGGGCACTTTTGCGGACGCGGAGGACGCAACGCAGGATATCCTGCTGAAAGTCATTACTCACCTGTCCTCTTTCAAAAAGGAAAGTGCCTTTTCCACATGGGTGTTCCGCATTGCGGTGAACCATCTGAAAAATTATAAGAAGCATATGTTTGCCCACCGTCCACTCAGTTTCGAATTTTACGGAGAGGATATTCAGAACGGGAAAGTCTTCGACGTGCCGGACTTGACGCAGAATGTGGAAAAAGCGGTTCTGGCGGAAGAACTGAAGATGTCATGCACCAATGTCATGCTGCAATGTCTCGACCCGGACAGCCGTCTCATTTTTGTGCTGGGAACCATGTTTCATGCGGACAGCCGCATGGCCGGTGAAATTTTGGAGATATCGCCGGAAACATACCGGCAGCGACTCTCCCGGGTCCGCAAAAAGATGGCTGCATTCCTAAGCGAATACTGCGGCGAGTATGGAAACGGGACATGCCGGTGTGCGAATCGGGTCAATTACGCGATCCAAAACCATCGAATCGATCCGTCCCATCAGGACTACACTGCCACAGGTGAGATTCCCTGTCAGACCATACTCGACGTGAAAGAAGCCATGGAAGAGATCGACGATCTGGCTCAACATTTTTTGTTTGCCAAACTCTATTCTACCCCGGAGCAGACCAGACAATTTATCAGGAATTTTCTGGATTCAACCTCTCTGTCTGTACTAAAAAACACATAACCGGAAGAATCAGAGACACGAAAAACTACATTGATATGGAGGGAATGATGAATACAGAACTCATATTCAAATATCTGTCCGAATTAAAGGAAAACAACAACCGCGAATGGTATCATCTCCACAAGGCGGAATACCGGGAAGCAAACGCGCAGTTTGAAGCACTGCTGCAGGAGCTGATTCTGGCACTGGGCCGGACGGACGATCGTATTCTGCATAACGCGCCTAAGGAGCTTACCTTTAAACTGGTTCGGGATACCCGTTTCAGCCACGACAAATCACCGTACAACCCTGCTTTTCGCGCCCATATCGGGGCTATGGGAAAGCTGCCCGTCCCGGTGGGATATTATCTGATGTTAAAACCCGGCAATGAGTCCTTTCTGGGCGGCGGTCTCTTTGCCGATATGTTCAAGGACGCCACCGCCATGGTGCGGGACTATATCGCGGAACACCCGGACGAATGGGAGCAGATCATTCATGCGGACACCTTTACCAAATATTTCACTGTGCAGGGATCCGCTCTCAAAAATGTACCGGCCGGCTATGACAAGGATCACCCACAGGCCGAATACCTCAAATATAAGAGCTGGTATCTCGAATTCCCTGTAAAAGATCAGGAGTTACTTGATATCGAGACGTTTCTGCCGAAAATGATTCAGGTATTCGAGGCGATGAAACCCTTCAACGATTACCTGAACCTTGCGCTCGCAAATTTTAAAATGCCGACAAGATAATATCTCTGCTCTCGACAAAAGTTGAAAAGCATATTATAGTTATTGCAAGAGACTCTTATATGGAGACAAAATACAAAGGAGGGTTTTGACAATGATCTATAAATGCAGTGTCTGTGGGTATGAGTATGACGAGGAAAAGGAGGGAAAGCCCTTTTCCGAACTGACAGAGTGTCCTGTCTGCAAACAGCCGCCGGAGAAATTCAAAGCACTGGAGACGGAAAAACCCGCCGCGGCCTGCGCTGCGCCGGAAAACGAGGGAGGCTTCGCAAATGCCGGGGAACCGGATTTGAACTATCCGAAAGATACCAGAAAGACGGACAGCGATTACCGTTACATGAACGAGATACACGAGATGGCTGTCACGGGGAAATCAGCGATCGAGGCCATGGGTACGCGGATGCAGATGCCAAACTGGGACGACGTGCTGATACTCGGCGCACAGTTAAACCCCATGCCCCTCAACGAGCACGACGAGGTATCCTTACAGACCGTGATCGGAAAGCACGCGAAGAAACCGATGACGCTTGCTATGCCGGTCTATATTTCCCATATGTCCTTCGGCGCCCTCTCCCGGGAGACCAAGATTGCGATGGCAAGGGGAAGCGCCGCTGTGGAAACGGCCATGTGCAGCGGGGAGGGCGGTGTTCTTCCGGAGGAGAAGGCCGCGGCCTGCAAATACATATTTGAGTATGTTCCCAATCTGTACAGTGTTACTGAGGAGAATCTGAAAACTTCCGACGCCATTGAGATCAAGATCGGGCAGGGCACGAAACCGGGCATGGGTGGTCATCTGCCGGGCAGTAAGGTGACTCCTGAGATCGCAAAGATCCGTAATAAGCCGCTTGGAGAGGACGTCATCAGTCCCTCAAAGTTTCCCCGCATCAACAGTGCAGACGATTTAAAGGGCATGGTCGCAGATCTGCGGATGCTGAGCGACGGCCGCCCCATCGGCATCAAGATTGCCGCCGGGCGCATTGAAAAGGATTTGGAATTTTGTGTGTATGCCGAGCCCGATTTCATCACCATTGACGGCCGTGGAGGCGCAACGGGGGCTTCACCTTCTATCATCCGGGACTCCACCAGCGTACCAACGATCTACGCACTTTACCGCGCGAGAAAGTATCTGGACTCCGTTGGCTCGGATATTGACCTGATCATCACCGGGGGCTTACGGGTATCCTCTGATTTTGCAAAAGCGATCGCTATGGGCGCAAGCGCCGTAGCCGTAGCGTCGGCTGCCATGGTGGCTGCAGCCTGCCAGCAGTACCGCATCTGCGGCAGTGGCATGTGCCCGGTTGGCGTAGCTACGCAGGATGAAAAGCTGCGGGAAAGATTACACATTGACGCCGCAGCAAAGCGGGTGGAGAATTATTTGAGATGCTCCGCCGAGGAGTTAAAAACCTTTGCACGAATCACCGGTCATACGGATATTCACGGGTTATCTGTAGACGACCTGTGCACGATCAGCCGGGAAATTTCGGAGCACACCAATATCCCGCACGCATAAAAAGCGCAGTGACACCCTGTCTGTAAAAAATGACCTGCAACCGTTTCCCTGAAAAGCTTTCGGTTGCAGGTCGTTTTTCAAATCGTCACCAGCTCATACTGATCCGTCCCCAGCCCGATCTTCACCGCGTGGGCGATACAGGACTTCCACTCCGTATCCGGATGGGTCATAAAGAAGTGGTCATGCCCGGCCTCGTTGCCAAGCTTATGCAGGTTCTCCCCCAGCACACTCTCCTCCACCGGCGCCATCTTATTGCACAGGTCCGCACAGGCCTGATCCAAAGCCACCGGGTCAAAAGAGGCCAGCATACCCACATTGGGAATGATCGGAATATCGTTCTCCGCATGGCAGTCGCAGTTGGGCGACACATCGCAGATCAGCGATACATGGAAACAGGGCTTATCCTTGCAGACTGCCCACGCGTACTCCGCCATCTTATAGTTTAACATGGCAATAGAATCCTCGAAACTGGCCGCGATGGCATCCTTCGGGCACACCGCCAGGCAGCGGCCGCATCCCACGCACTTGTCATGGTCGATATGCGCCTTGCCGTTCTCGATGATGGGTGCGCCATGGGCACAGATCCGGTCGCAGGCGCCGCAGCCCACGCAGAGTGACGGGTCAACCTCCGGTTTCCCGTCGCAGTGCTGTTCCATCTTGCCTGCCCGGGAACCGCAGCCCATACCGATATTTTTGAGTGCACCACCAAATCCTGCCATCTCATGACCTTTAAAATGGGTCAGAGAAATAAACACGTCCGCATCCATGATGGCGTGGCCGATCTTGGCCTCCTTCACATACTCGCCGTCTATGGGAACCAGTGTCTCATCCGTCCCCTTAAGGCCGTCGCCGATGATGACATGACATCCCGTCTGGTAAGGGGAAAATCCGTTTACATAGGCGGTCTCGAGATGATCCAGCGCATTCTTCCTGCTGCCCACATAGAGGGTGTTGCAGTCTGTCAGATAGGGCTTGCCGCCCAGCTCCTTCACATAGTCCGCCACCACTCTCGCATAGTTCGGGCGCAGAAACGCCAGATTCCCGTACTCTCCGAAATGAATCTTGATAGCCGTGTACTTGTCCGTAAAATCAATGCTCTCAAAACCTGCCGTCTTCATCAGCCGGTGCAGTTTCTGCAGTAAATTTTCGTGCTCCGTGGCTTTAAAGGATGTAAAATATACTTTTGCCTGTTCCATGTGTGTAATGCCTCCTTTTCTTTTCACGTTAGTCAAATCGTTTAAACCGCTCGATCATGATGGCATACTGTTCCTTGATCTTCAGATACAGCCCGATGGTGTTTTCCTTCTCCTTCTCAAACTCCGCAATGATGCTGTCATAATTTTTTTCCAGAGTCGTCACCACGTTGCGGTTAATCTTGCCCCTGTCCGCATCGCCGTTCATGATGTCGAGAATCTTCTCCTTGCTGAATGCCTCCTTATAGCTGCGCTTGCCGTAGAGCGCGCTCAGGATATCCGCCACCGCGATGATCTGCTGGGGCAGCGTCAGATCCGCCGCCGAAAGCCCCCTATGGTAGCCCGTTCCGTCCAGTTTTTCATGGTGTCTGACCGCGATTTGTAAGACGTCATCATCCACCACGCCCTCCAGGATCATCTCCGTGATCCGCACATGGGCTTTCATCACTTTCATCTCATCGTCACTCAACCGCCCCGTGGACTCCAGAATATGTAAGGGAATCGCAATCTTGCCAAGGTCGTGCAGCAGCGCGCCGTAATGGAGATCTCTGAGATCCTTTCCCGAGACACGGGAGAGCCTGCCGAGCTGCTCCGCAAAATTCACCGTCGCCAGCGTGTGAATCACCGTATGCTCGCTTCTAAAATCAATGGTGTAGACCAGCATCTCCAGAAAGCCTTTCTTGTACTGCTCGGAAAAAGCTCTCTTTGCCAAAAGCACATCCAGCTCCTCCCGGTACTTTCCGCTCACCAGATTTTCCGTGATACCGTAACACTTCTCCGCCTTCTGAAAAAGATCCATCGCCGCGCCGGAAAACTTGATATTGCGGTACTTGGAGAAATAGTCCGGCTCCAGCTTCTCTTCCTTCAAGTGCAGAACCGTGTCCATCTTATCCGCCAGATTCAAAAGCTCGGTCACATGCAGGTACCGGCTCTGTATCATGCCGTAACGGTTGTAGTCCAGATGATGATAGAGTAAGACCTCCGCCCTGTCCCCTATGGGTGACAGATACTTCAAAAAGAGAAAACCGTAAATCGAGTGCGGCCAGAGATTCTTCGTCTCAAAGTCCGCCACCTTCTTGACATTTTCCTCCTTGTAAAGACCAATGTCATGTAAAATGCCGAGCATGGTATAATCCACCAGCTCCTGCTCCGTATAATTCTGCTCGGTATATGTATTTTCATACTCCATCATCTTATATAAGATATACCCTGTGATCTCCCCGTGATCCATGATCTTATTATTGATGATGCCGAGAGTTTTTCGGATGATCTGATAGACATCCTTACTGCTGATAACGCTCATGTCCGTTTACCCCTTCGTATGTATAAAGGTATTCTAACATTAATTTACGGTTTTGTCCTCATTTCTTTCAAATTTTTCCTTTGCCAAACGTATGTTCTTATAGTATACTATAGACATATCGTACATGCTATAGGCACCCGGCGGCCTTTCCACGAAAAACAAGCCCGCCGCCGGATTCCGGGAAAGGAACGTTTCCATGAACCACACCTACCTCTGCATCGACTTAAAATCTTTCTACGCCTCGGTGGAATGTGTGGAGCGGGGTTTAGATCCCATGACCACCAATCTGGTGGTTGCCGACCCCACGCGGACAGAGAAAACCATCTGTCTCGCCATCACACCCGCCATGAAAGCGCTGGGCATCAAGAACCGCTGCCGCATTTTTGAGATACCAAAGGCAGTGGACTATATTGTGGCGCCGCCCCGCATGCAGCGGTATGTGGATGTCTCCGCAGATATCTACGCTATCTACCTGAAATATATTTCCAAAGAGGACATCCACGTCTACTCCATCGACGAGGCCTTTATGGATGTGACGGACTACCTTGCACTCTACCGTCTCTCCGCCAGGCAGCTCGGTTTTCAGATCATGCAGGATATCTACAGCCAGACCGGTATCCGCGCCTCCTGCGGCGTCGGCTCCAACCTGTATCTGGCAAAGGTGGCGCTGGATATCACCGCCAAACACGCCGATGATTTTATCGGTGAGCTCACCGAGGAGAGCTACCAGGAAACCCTGTGGACGCACAGACCTCTCACCGACTTCTGGCGCGTGGGCGCGGGCACAGCCAGACGGCTTGAAACCTTCGGCATCCGCACCATGGGAGATATCGCCGCCGCGGACGAGGCTCTTTTATACAAGCTGCTGGGGGTGGATGCGGAGCTGTTAATTGACCACGCCCGGGGCAGAGAACCCGTCACCATCGCCGATATCAAAAACTATCGCCCCCGCACCAACTGTCTCACGAGCGGCCAGGTGCTCGGCTGTGACTATCCCTTTGACAAAGGGCTGCTCGTCGTCAAGGAGATGATGGATCTTCTGTGCCTCGATCTGGTGGAAAAGAATCTGGTCACCCGCTCCGTCACCCTGCATGTGGGCTATTCCAACCGCCTGAACATCTCCTCCGCCCACGGCACGGCCGACCTGCAGACGGACTCAAACTCTGACCTCATTCTTGTT
>ERZ808042.1041-NODE-1041-length-10328-cov-3.396547_pt1 | contig 10328 bp, 11 predicted proteins | sample MGYA00380193_ERZ808042 | MGnify/ENA primary metagenome ERZ808042 (study PRJEB31490, sample SAMN06133401) | mouse gut metagenome | isolation source: M1_2 | host: mice | place: China: Chengdu | collected 2015-05 ...
GATGATCACGTCATATTTCATAGTCTTATATTCTCTCAGTCTTTCTTTATCAAACCACGTACCGCCTCGACGGCCACCTGCACCGCCATATCGGTATCATGCACCACCGGATTCTCCAGTCCCAGTTTCTCCCGCTCCTGATTCGCCACCACAAGGAAACAGGCCCCGGCTCTCACCCGCAGACAGCTCGCCACCGTAAAGAGCGCCGCGGACTCCATCTCGGAGGCCAGACACCCCAGCCGTTTCCACGCCTCCCACTTGTTCGTCAGCTCATAGCCCACCGGTTTTGTCTCCGGTTCATGCTGTCCGTAGAAGGAATCCTTGCACTGCACCACGCCCACATGAAACGGGTAACCCTTGGCCTTTGCCGCCTCCACCAGCGCATTGGTCACGCCAAGATCCGGCACCGCCGGAAACTCAATGGGCGCATACTCCCTGCTGGTTCCCTCCATGCGGATCGCTCCGGTAGCAATCACGATATCGCCGCTCTTTACCTCCGTCTGCATACCGCCGCAGGTGCCGATACGCAGGAACGTGTCCGCGCCGCAGCGCACAAGCTCCTCCATGGCGATAGCCGCCGAAGGCCCGCCGATACCTGTGGAAGTCACGCTGACCTTCACCCCGTCAAGCGTTCCGGTGTAAGTTATATATTCCCTGTTGTCGGCGATCAGAACAGGATCGTCAAAATACTGCGCGATCTTCACACAGCGCTTGGGATCACCGGGCATGATCACATAACGCCCCACTTCTCCCTCCGCCACCTGTATGTGGTACTGTCTGCTTGCATCTTCCGAGTAATTCTTCATATGAAAGCCTCTCTTTCTACTGCCATGTACAGCTATTGTTCCCAGTTAAGATTCCTTATCCCGTCCTTGATCAGCCAGCGCGAACATCCGCATTGCCGCCTTGACGTCCTCCTGCATCGCATCCCTGGCTGCCATGGAGACGGAGGAGAAAAAGACAGGCTCTTTCGCCTGCAGGGCATTCACATATGCCGCTGCCGCGTTTCCTCCGGCCTTGTCCATGTAGGTGAAATAATTGATCTTTCTCACACCCGCCCGAACCGCCTCATGGTAGTCCTCCCGGCTGACGCCGGAACCGCCGTGCATCACCACCGGAATGTCGTTCGTAAGCGACCGTACCTTCCTCACCACATCAAAATCCAGTTTCGGCTCCGACAGATAGATTCCGTGCGTCGTCCCGAAAGAACATGCCAGCGCGTCGATTCCACTCTCTTTTACAAAGGTTTTCGCCTGCTCAGGGTCTGTATAAATCTTCGTATCATCCGCTCCGCCGCCTGCGTCCCCGGTTCCCGTTTCGCGCTTTCCCATGCTCCCAAGCTCCGCTTCCACACAAGCGCCCGTCTTCGCCGCCATGGCAACCGCCTGTTTCGTATTCTTCAGATTTTCTTCATAGGAAAGCGTCGAGCCGTCGTACATAATTCCCGTAAATCCAATCGCTAACGCCTGCTCCAGATAATCCAGCGTCTCACCGTGATCCAGATGCACGCAGACGGGAACGGAAGCCTTCTTCGCCTGTTCCACCATGATCGGACCGATCAGCGCAAGCGGAATCCACGGCTCATGGCACTGCGCAAACTGAATGATCACAGGATATCCCAACTCTTCGGCCGCCCCCAATACGGCGCGCAGACTTTCCAGATTCGCCGCGTTAAAAGCACCCACCGCGATTTTTTTCTCCTCCGCAATTCCCAATATCTCTTTTAATGTTGCTAACATGTTTCTCCTCTCCGTCTGTCTCAGGCCCCGTTATTTTTCTTCCACCCCAACGCAATCTTGCGCTCCAGCTCCGCAAAGGATTTTAATCCGCTAAGCGCGTCATACGCCTCCACACAGCACGCGCCCGTCGCCGCCGCCAGATGCAGCGCCATCTCCGGCGCATACCCTTTCAGTATGGCCGTCAGAAAAGCGGCGATGCTTGTATCCCCGGCGCCCGTGCCGGAAAGTATTTTCTCAGGCACATAGCTTGCCTCAAATCCGGCCTTGTCCGCCCATGCAGCCGTATCCAGTTCCAGCTTTGCCCCTACATCCGACAAAGTCTGCTGACTGCCCGTCCGATAATATATGCCCGGCGCGCCGCATTTGATCAGCAGGATCTTCGCGCCGAACGCCATACACTGCTCCGCCAGCGGCACGACGTCCTTCTCCACATCCAGAATCTCCGTAATGTCTTTGCCAGCCGCCCGCTCCTGCCACTCCTGAAAGCGCGCCCGGTCAAGCATAAAGCAAAGTTCCTCCACGCTCGGAACCAGAATATCCACATAGGGAATGACCCGCTCCAGAATATGTCTCCAGTCCACCCGTCCTGCCTCCGAATCCGGGTCTATCGCCGCAAAGTCAAGGGACGTGGCGGCGCCGCACGCCTTCGCCCGCTTCATCACCGCCACCAGCTCCGCGCCGTCCCGCTCATACATGGAACGCATGATCGGCGGATAGCCGAAATGAAACAGCACCGCCTCCTCCAGTTCCTTCTGCGCAATGTCATCCGCGCGGAACGTATGGTTCGCCCCAGGATTATGCAAAAAAACGCGGTCAACTCCGGGAACCGCCAGCGCCACCGTATAGGAGGTGGATTCCCCCCTGGCAACAATCATGCCGCCGTCTGCGTCGTAAGCCCGGAGCGCATCACAAACGATCTTGCCGAACACATCCTCTCCGACTTTTCCCATCAGCGAGACGTCCGCGCCCAGAATCTTCATGGCAAGTCCCGTGTTTGCCACAGAACCGCCTGTATGCACGTCCGCCTCTCCCACATGAACCAGCTTGCCAGGCGTCAGAATGTCCCCCAGCTGCTTTGCTTTTCTCCCGTCAAAAACGGGCGTAATATCCAGACAGATATGTCCCGCCGCAATAACCTTTTTACCCATTTTTCCATCCTTTACTCAAGGCCGTCAGATCACTTATTTCAATTATACCGATTTTCTGCCGTAAAAGAAAGACAATATTGGAATTTTAAACCGTCCACTCTATCGTTCCGCAGGCTATCTTGTTCCCCGCGTTTCCGGCAGGCTGGGTGGTAAAGTCGTCGGGTTTTTCATGTATGATGACGGATCTGCCGATGATCTCCCGAATGGTATATCTCTTGTCGTAAAAGACGCTGAACGCATATCCCTGATTGCCCAGAAGGGGCGGCATATCTCCGGCGTGATCGGGGTGCATCGTATTCCTGGGATTATAGTGCAGTCCCGTATGGCTGAAATGATCGCTGCAGTCTCCCGACTCATGTACATGCATGGCGTAGAAATTGCTGGAACCGGGCGTGCCTAAGTTCGGCAGTCCGAAAATTTCTGCCTCCACCAGCACGCCTCCGTAAGTGGTATGATAAAATTTGACTGCCCCGCTTAAGTCGGGATACTGCTCATCGCCGTTGATCCACGCTATGGCTCCCGGATGATTGCGGATCAAAAGCTGCGTGAACTCGGTTCCCGGTGTGATTTCATAATTGGACATAGGATAACTCCCACTTGTTTTAAAGTTATTCTATGATGCCGTTACAAAGTGGTGCATCTCCCCAGAAAAAACTCCGTCCCGCTCACGACCCGCTCCGAGATCACCAGAAGCTTACTCTTCAAAAAAGGCATAAGCGCCTCCCTCACAGCCTGCATATCCGAAACCTCATTGTGTCCGTCCGCGAACACCAGCACCACCTTACTTCTGGCATGAAATTTCTTCAGATAGGCAAACAATTCCTCATACCGTTTTTTCTGCGGACAGCAGCAATATTCCTGAAACGCCCCTCCCGTCATGAGCATGGCCATCGGCACTACATTCGTCCGCATTTCCTGCCCCCAGAATACGAGATTGAGCCGCACGTTCCGGAAAATTTCATTGCTCCTCTTTAACGCCCTGACCACCGCGGCTGCCGCCTCACTGAAATCTTCCCGTTCCAGAGACGTGTCGATCACGATCGTCATTTCCAGATTACCGCCCCGGTAGTTTCCCGGTACATGCAGGATCGCGTCTACCCTCTTTGCAATCTGCAGTGCGCCTGTGTCTGTAAGTTCCATACATACTCTCCTGATATTTTATAAAATGATACCCTTCGCCACGCTTCGACATATAATGGTAAAAACAGCAAAGCCCACTGGGGAGCATTCAAAGGTTTCCTCTGACAGTGGGCAGGGAGCAGCAATGTCCAAAGAAGCGGAATGGGACGAACGATTCAATATCGGCGTCAGCTCCATCGACAAAGCTCACCGAAAGCTCTTTTCCATTGTACACAAATTGATCGATCTAAGCAAAGATAAAAACAGCGGACAATGGGCCTGTGCCGAAGGAATCAAATACTTTAAAAACTATGCCGTAAATCATTTTGCCGACGAGGAGGCATACATGCAGTCTGTCGGCTACAAAGGATATGAAATACACAAACGCCTGCATGACGACATGCGTTACAAAACACTTCCGGCTCTTGAAAAAGATTTGAAAGAATCCGCCTATTCGCAGGAAGCCATCCACCACTTTATCGGCATCTGCATCGGCTGGCTCACCGCCCATATTATCATTGAAGACCGCGCCATCGCAGGCATGATTTCAAACAAGTGGAAAACCGATCATACCGGTGTCGATATGGACGCACTGGAAAATGCGCTGTCCGCCACCATACAGGAAATCTTCCGGCTGCCGACCGAGGTCGTCAGCGAACATTACAGCGGAGAAAACTTCGGCCGGAGCATGATCATCCGGCTGACCTACCTCTCGGCCGACCATGAGGAGATACAGATTTTTATGGCTCTGGAAGAAAGCCTTGTCCTGCGGGCTGTCAGTTCTATTCTGAATATCCCTCTGAACAAGATGGATCAGCTTGTCATGTCCATCGGCAAAGAACTGGCTGTCCAGATCACGGAGCAGGTTGCCATCCACTGCCACGTGGCCCTTCAGTATCATCTGGAAGGCAGTCACTTCATGACGCAGGAGCAGTTCCGGCAGGCATTTTACGCGGGCGCTTTCGATTACAGCCTGCTGTTCAATACCGGACACGGTTACTTCGCCTTTGTTGTGGGTCTTTGAAGCCGCCTGTCCCCTTTTACATGGAATGCTTTCTTTTATCTTTTCTTTTTCCCGGCAATATATAATATCCCCGTAACAGTCACCGCCAAAGCCAGAAATACAACCACGATCCCGGCCGCGTTTTTAAGCCGCCTGTCATCCGGTTCCTTCTCCAAAACAGCGGGAATCTCCTCACTCTCCTGCTGCCAGTCGATATAGGCGATCGCATAGGGTGAAAACTTATCGGTAGAAAAGGTAATGGTGTCCGGATTGTCGTCCTCGTCCGCGAGCTGCGAAAAATCCTGACTGCCGTCCTCCTTCGTGTGCAGTCTCAATATATAAAATTTCCGGTTCTCCTTCTTCAGATGCGCCGGGACATTGATCACGACCCTGAGGGCTTCCGGCAGTTCGGAAACCATCTGCGTGTCATTGTTCTTTGACGCCATGAGAAACACTTCAAAATACTGCCCGACGTTCATGCCGGGAAGTTTCTTCTCTGCAAACGCCTTTTGCACCTGAGGCGTCTCCTCCCCGTTGGCATCCTCAATATGCAGATTTATGGAGACCGGCACATTGCCCTGCAGCATCTCCATCTTTTCCTCCGTGCTCAGCAGATGATTCAGCACGATCTCAAAATTGGGCACGCCGGAATTCTCGTAAAAACTGTTGTAGGAGGTCTCCTGTTCCGTATCCGCAAAGTCATTCTGGATCGTCACCTGCAGATTTCCCGTCTCCAGCGCGCCTTTCATCAATTCCACCTCGTCGCTCTCCGCGATCCTTTTCTCCGCCTCCTGCACCGAAATATTCAGATACTGCAGCGTACCCGTAAGACGGTTCATTTCCACCGCCTGCATCTGTTCGTCCATGTCCGCATTCTTCGGGTCAGAGGCATCCGCATCGACCGTCGGCTCTGTCTGCGGCTCCGCCGGCTTATTTGTCTCAGGCGCCGCCCCGCCGCTTTTATCTGTCCCGGGTATCGGCGCAAAATCTGCGGAAATCGTATGGTTTCCCTCCACCTGCGCAAAATTGTAGGAGGCCGTCGCCCCTATGGGCTTTCCGTCCACATATACAGTTTTAATAAGGTACCCGCTTTTGGGTGTAATGGAATAGAGAATCCATGTCCCCTCCGCGACCGTACTTTTCCCCTCCGGCGTGATCGTCCCGTTAGCGGATGCCGCCGCCGTGATGGTGTAGGTCTTCGCCTGATCTTTCTCAAAAACCGCCGCAAGGCACATGTCTCTCGAAATATCCTTCACGATATACTCCGGGTCCGTGCCGATCGTCTTCCCGTTTTCTGTCCAGCCGGCAAACCGGTAACCCCGCGCGGGCGCCGCCTTTATCCTGACATCGCTGCCCTTCTGGTAAGTTCCCTGCCCGGAAAGCGTGCCGGTATTTGCCGGAGAGCAGGTGAGCGAAAGGCTGAATTTATTCTGGGAAAACATGGCGGTAAAGCTTCTGGAATCCGTCACATGATCCAACTGCATCTTATTGTCTTTACTGACAATCGTATTGTTTTCCATCCAGCCGTCAAACTGATAACCGTCCTTCGCCGACGCCTCCAGCATAATGCTCTCCCCGTAGCCTATGGTCCGGCTCTCGGTTGCCGTTCCTCCATTGCTGTTATTGACAGCCACGTTGATCCGGCAGTTGATGGGCTTAAACCGCGCCGTGTATGTACCGTCGCTCTTTATATTTTCCACCACATACTGAGAATTCCCGGAGAGTTTGTTATTGTCCAGATACCATCCGTCAAAGACAAACCCGTTATTCGGCGCCGCCGAGATCACCGCATATCCGCCCTCTTTGACCGCACCGCTTCCGTACACCGCGCCGCCGTTCTCCGGAGAGGCTTTCAACTGAATGAAATAGCTGGATGCCTGCATGGAAACAAGAGCCGATGCGCTGTATCTGCTGTCCTGTCTGGAGACCGCCTTCACAACCAGAGACGAAGCCGTCTCATCCGATGCCACGTTCAAAACCCCGCTGCCGTCTATAAAAGTATTCCGGCTCGCCTGCCCGGATACGCTCCACGATACTTCCTTGCTGTAATCGTTCTCTCCGGATACCGATGCGGTAAACGCGCAGGTTCCTCCTTTGGAGGCAACCGCCGTTCCGGGAGAAATACTGATTGAAGTGATCGCGGGTGCGGCTGGAACCGGCTTTGTGATCTCCAGAGAGATCGTTACCTGAACCCCGCTCTCAAAGTAGGCGTCCTCCTTATCCCCGAACAAAATGAAAGAATTATAAATGCCGGGAGCCAAAGAAGTATTTGCCTCAATGGTAAAAATGCAGGATTCACCGGCGGCAAGAACATCCTTTTCCGGCGCATCCACGGAAACGGCGTCGTGATAATCGGCTTCCCGCCACTGGAGAGAAATATCCGTCGTGCCCCGATTGGTCAGTACGATATCCTGACTAAGCGCCGTACTCCCCTGTTCCAGAGTGCCGAAACCAATCTGTGCTCTATCCGTTTCCAGCACATAGGATCTGCTCTCTGTCCCGCCTTCCGCCGGATAAGCACCGGATCCGATCTGTGCGGCCTGGCATGGCGGACTGCCGGCAAAAACCATCTGCGCCAGCAACAGACATGTTCCAATGCCATATAAGGATCTCTTTCTCATCCTTTCCCTCCTCCGTGTCATCAAACGTTTTCATTCCGGATCATCAGTCACTGCCTCACACCTAATCACACGCATGCCCTCTCTCATGGTCATTTCCGTGATGTTCCTTCTCTGCGTCCGTCTGTTCCGCATGGGCACAGGCGTCGATCCGGTCACGCAGTTCCCCCATCGTCATTCCGTGGCATTCTTCAATAGTGACACCCTCATCATATTTCAAAAGCTCCAGATAGGTTCTGTATTTTCCAAATGACATATGATGCTGGTGTGCCTCCTCCCTGCAGGAAAAGTCACTGGTATATGTCAGGGCATTATACTCTTCAAGTAACTCGCTGGAATGAAGTTCCTCCAAAATTTCTTCCGACCGTTCTGAAATTACCGTGAAAATCAGAACGGAATCGTTTCCCAAATACTCATTATATTTATCGTCATTTAAAAGACGGTCGATAGCCTGCATGTAAGAAACATTTTTAAGAGACACGCGCTCTACCGTTTCTTTTCCGTCATCATTATATGTTTCCGCAGATACCACCCTTCCGAAACAGTTGACGTCAAGCTCTATGGATGGGTTCACATCAATGCTGATATAGGAGACAGGTCTGCCGTACGCAAAACTCCCTCCTATCCCGATCAGGCATAACATGGCCATTGCCGCCAGTACATAACGCGGAGCAAAATGCGCTCTGGCGCGATACCTGCTTTGCTGCCGTTCCTTCAGGTAGTGTAATGTATTCTGTTTCATCTCCTCTGTTGCCTGTATGTCTTTCAGGCTTTCCCGAATCAAATTCACGCCCATTCACCCCCTAACTTCTCCCGCAGCAAGGCCTTTGCTCTGGCAAGCCATGTATATACTGTATTTTCCTTCCGTCCTAGTATCCCTGCAATCTCTGTCGCAGAATACCCCTCATAATAATAGAGATAAATGACACGCCGGTATTTTTCAGGAAGGCCCAGCACCACCTCCAGCACTTCCTCTGAAGTATCGTCAAACGCCTCCTTCTCCTCGGCAATAACATCCAGAGGCACCCATTTCCTGCGCGAAAAATACCTCAGCAAATCCGTGCAGGCATTGATCGTGACCCTTACAAACCACGCCTTCTCGTGTTCACTGCTCTCAAAGGAACCCTCGTAAAGCATGTATTTCAAATAGACATTCTGAAACACATCCTCCGTGTCATCCCTGTTCTTCAAATGTACAAAACATATCCTCCGTACCATGTCCGCATAGGCTTCCATGGCAGAATTGATCTCTTCCGCGCTTCTCAAAGCTGCTCTCCTTCTGTTCCCAAACCCGGCAGGAAAAATTTCTCCCTGTACGCAGACAAAACCCCGCTGGGCCGCAGCGGGGCTTTGTGTTTTTCTCCCTTAATGATGTCCGGAATGATGACCGGAACCGCCGTGATGGCCGGAACCGCTGTCATGGTGTGAGCTGTCATCATGGTGTGAACTGTCGTCATGGTGGTAATCGTTATCATGGTACTCGTCGTGATACTCGCCATAATAAGATCCGTCATAATACGCTCCGTCGTAGCCGCCGCACCATATCATCTCTCCGGTCACATAGTCATAATAGTAACACCCTGCTTCCTCCGCAGATGCCACCATTGTCGTACTGCCGACCATCAATGTCGCTACCGCCACTGTCACCGCCAGCTTTGCCAGTTTTCTCTTCATACCCTTCTACCTCCGTTTACTCATTCTCAATGATGCTGTTTCATAAGTAATACGTCCGGCAGAGTCGATTCCTTTCATCTGTTTAAATATTTCGCTGCAATTTATTTTTATGTAATGTGTCCGCCCTGTGAAATGCCGCAGGCCATCCTGTTCCGTTTCATCCCCCTGATTACAGTATAATGCACACGCATAAATTTGAAAAGCAGAGATCCTCACAAACCTCTGCTTTTCCTTTGCCATATCATGCAGCCTTTGCAATATTCAGTTGATTCCCGTAATACGAAGCTCTCCATCCGCAGACTTAAATATGATATTGGGAGTCGCATCTCCCATAATGACGCCCGCCATGGTTTCTTCCAGAGCCGAAACGTCCACCGCCTCGATTACCGCGCATCTTTCCTCCGTAAAAACTGTATCGGCTCCCAGCTCCAAAAAGGCTTCCCTGCTGTCGATTTCTTCGCCGTTTACCGCCAGAGGATAAGCGCACAGATCCGCAAGCGCCTCCATATCCTTCGCAGAAACCGCTGCCTGAATCTTCTCTGCAAATACCGCAGTGTCACCGTCTACCGCCTTTTCCTCCAGATCCTCGAAATTATTGTTCTTCTCTTCCGTCTCGCTCTCCGTCGGTTCGTTTTCCGGTTCAGCCATCTCCGATTCACTTTCCGTCTGCACCACATCCACAGGTTTGATATCCACCGCCCCGGTTTCTTCCTGCTTTTGTGTGCCGCATCCCGCGCATCCCAAAACAACTGTTCCGACAATCAATAACAGTTTCCACTTCTTCAAATTTTTTCCTCCCGTCTGTTCCTTTTCTTTCAAAAATTTTTATCGCAGTACGACTATTTGAATCTGCACCTACTATACTATATATCCCCTGTTTTTTCGTCAATTTCACTTTTTCGCATTTTGCGGTTAATTTTTCGCAATCGCCCCTGGTTTTTCCCTAAAAATCAGTTGATAAACACTACTCGGGCTCGATATAATTGATATTAGCATTACAACATTTCGACACGCTTTTTAAATACTG
>ERZ808042.1042-NODE-1042-length-10324-cov-3.073875_pt1 | contig 10324 bp, 7 predicted proteins | sample MGYA00380193_ERZ808042 | MGnify/ENA primary metagenome ERZ808042 (study PRJEB31490, sample SAMN06133401) | mouse gut metagenome | isolation source: M1_2 | host: mice | place: China: Chengdu | collected 2015-05 ...
GAAAAGCAAATTACCTTTACGTGGATGAAGTTCAAATGTGTCCAAAATTTGAATTGGCAATCAACAGTCTCTATTCTAAAGAAAAATATGATATTTATATTACGGGATCTAATGCTATTTTATTAAGTGCTGATCTGGCAACTCTTTTTACCGGACGTTATATCGAGATTCACGTGTTCCCATTCAGTTTTCAGGAGTACTGCCAGTATTATGATGAGACCGGCGATAAGGAAAAACTCTTTGATGAGTATTCCATAAAGGGAGGACTGGCAGGTTCTTACGCTTACAGAACGGAAAGGGATAGAATAAATTACATCAAGGAAGTTTATGAAACGATCGTCACGAGAGACCTGGTGCAGAAATATTCTTTGCCGGATACGTTGGTCCTGCAGAGACTGAGCGAATTTCTCATGGATAACATCAGCAACCTTACTTCTCCAAACAAGGTCAGTCAGCTGCTGACAGCGAATAAGACAACAACGAATCATGTAACAGTCGGCAGGTATATTAAATATTTGTGCAATGCCTTTGTTTTTTATGACATAAAGCGCTATGATATCCGCGGAAAGAAGTATTTGGAAAGTTCAGAAAAATTCTATTTGTGTGATACAGGTATCCGATATGCCATTTTAGGAGGCAGGAATATGGACTACGGCAGAGTATATGAGAATATGGTCTGTATTGAACTGCTCCGCCGGGGATATGATGTGTATGTCGGGAAATTGTATCAGAAGGAAATTGATTTTGTAGCGCAAAAAGGGAGCGAGAAAATCTATATCCAGGTCAGTGACAATATTTCGGATCAGAATACTCTTGAAAGGGAATGTTTGCCATTACTGCAAATCCGGGATGCTTATCCCAAAATGGTCATTGCCAGGACCAGGCACCCGAAATATGGTTATGAGGGGATTGAGATTTACAATATAGCTGATTGGCTGTTGCAGGAGGAAAATGGTGCGCAATAAACATAAATACGGAGGGACTGCACTATTGGAAAAGACAGATGCTTTTGTCGATTGTCGGCGGAACCATATGCTACATGTTGTTGATACAGCTTGTCTTTTAGATTCTTATGAGCAGGGAGGAAAGCGATATGAAGACAGACAGAGACGAAAGAGCGGATCTTTTACTGGAACGGTTGAAGGCGGATTCTCCGGAGTACAAGGGCCTTGACACAGGCGGGTACAGCCTCGCGCAGAAAAGACAGGCGATCCGTTCCCTCATGAATATCCGTATGCCGGGCGGACTGTCCGAGACGCTTCTGACGGCGCAGGATGCCTATCTGGAGGAAGCGTGCGAAAAGAAGGGCATTGTGACGCTTGCGGAGATTCCCACCATACAGGAGCAGTACGGCGGGCTGGAGAAGGACGAGTGGACTTTTGGCGGCGGGGAGAGGATTCGCCAATTGGGCGGCAGAAGACTGGCGGATTTTTTTGACAGACTCTCGCTCTGGCAGGGCGATATCACGCGCCTCCAGACGGGCGCCATCGTGAACGCCGCCAATTCGCAGTTGCTCGGCTGTTTCATTCCCTGCCACAGATGCATCGACAACGCGATCCACAGCGCGGCGGGTATGCAGCTTCGGGAGGCGTGCAGTCACATCATGCAGGAAAAACGGATGCGCTACGGCAGGCAGTATGAGGAGCCGGTGGGCGGCGCGGTGCTGACGAAAGGCTACAATCTGCCCTGTGACTATGTGATTCACACGGTGGGGCCGATTGTGTACGGGGAGCTGACGGATGGGCTCAGAGAAGATCTGCGCAGATGTTATGAGAGTGTTCTGCAGTGCTGTGCGGAAAACGGAATCCGGTCGGTGGCGTTCTGCTGTATCTCCACGGGCGAGTTTCATTTCCCGAACGAGGAGGCGGCGGAGATTGCGGTGAGGGCCGTGACGGATTTCCTGAGTGCCCATGCGGATGCCATGGATAGAGTGATATTCAATGTGTTTAAGGACAGTGACCGGGAAATATATGAGAAATTAGTGCGTGCTTTCCTGGCTGATATGTGATTGGGGTATAGGGGATGAGAATACGTTACGAATCCGACAAAAGTCCGGCGAGCGCATCCCGCCCCGCGTGATAGGAGGAAGCCGCTTCCCGATAGAGACTGTGATAAAAATCCACGGCGGCCTGCCGTCTCTCTTCGGCGAGAGAGGCGGCTTTTTCCGTATAAAAATGGTCGTAGATGTGTTCCAGCTTATATTTGTACTCCTGAAAAAAGGAGGGTGCGGCATCCTGTGATCCATCCGAAACGCTGCCGTCCGGCAGGAGGGAGTACAGCGGCTCCGCGACAATACCCTTGTAGATCAGTGTGCGGGCGATCCCCATGGCACCGGTCACGTCCAGCTTGTCCGCGTCAAACAAAATCTCTGCCTCCGGACTCTCCGGCAGGTTGTTTTCCCGGTAGCGGTGGGTCTTTATACAATCTCTGACCCGTGCGGCGTATTCGGTGTCAAATCCGTGCGCCGTCAGAAAGGCGAACGCCTTTTCACTTCCCACGACCGCATGGCAGAGAGCCGGATCTTCAAACTGTTCCTTCCGCCCGATGTCGTGTAACAGGCAGGCGGCGATCAGAACGTCATAATCCACATCCGTAATCGTCTTCGCGATTTCCAGCGCATGATAAAGCACACGGTAGACATGCTCACAGTCGTGGGCGCTGTCATCCATGCAGGACAGCATATAGTTTTCCAATAAGGTATAAGTCTCTCTGGTCATGTCAGCTCCTCGCCAAGTGGCGGCATCCGCCTGCGATCAGTGCCGCGTTCTCACATAATAATCGAAATAGTGCGTTCCGTCGTGGCCGATCAGCGCCTCCCCGGTGGCCGCGAAACCGAGCTTTTCCACCGCTTCTTTTCGCTGGTCAGCGGACGGGATCACTTTGGTGGCGATCATTTGGCAGTGAAACAGGTCGTAAGCCGGCGGTACGATCAGGGACAGTATCTCGTAGATGGCTGCCGCATGTTCGTGGTCGCTTCGCAGATCCAGCCGCAGCAGGCCGCAGTCGTTGAAATAGTCATCGGCCTGTCGGTTGAACAGTTCAATCGTTCCTACCGCTTTCTGCGTGTTTTTATCGACGACCGCCCAGCGGACAAACCACTTCTCGCGGTATGCTTCTGTCCAGAAATCCATGGCGCTCTGCATACGCTCCAGAGTCGTGTAATGGAAATCGTCGCCGTGGCAGTTGTCACTGTTAAAGAGAGGCACGGCCTTCTCATCGGAATATACGGTTAACAGGTCAGGGGTGTCGGCGGGGTCTGCCAGCCGTAAAAGATAGCTGCCGCCTTCCCATGCGGGACATGTGATGTAAGGATCTGCCATAGGTTTCCTCCTCGGTTTTTGATACGGTTATAGTACCATATAAGGGATGATAAGACAATGATGTGAGCTAAATAAAAAACAAGTTTTAAATCATTTTGTAATTATTTTTAATATGAGATATAATAAAAACAATATAGTTTTTTGGGAAAGTAACAGATGCACAGATGTTAATTGGAATGGGGGCATAAATTTGAAAATAGAATCTTTAAGAATTCGCAATTTCAAAGTGTTTCGTGATGTGGAAATTAAAGATATTCCTAATATGGCGGTGTTTCTCGGGAAAAATGGATCGGGAAAGACGACATTTTTTGATGTATTCGGGTTTTTACATGATTGCCTGAACAGTAATGTGAAATCGGCACTGGCAAAAAGAGGCGGGTTTAGAGAAGTAGTGTCCAGAGAACAGACAGGCGATATTGAGTTTATGATCAAGTTTCGTCCGGCGATTGAAGAACCGCTGATTACTTATGAGATTTCCATAGGATTGGATGATGGCGGGAAAGCAGTGGTAAAGAAGGAGGTATTGCGATTTCGTAGAGGTCAGAAGGGATCGCCATGGAAGGTGCTTGACTTTTCCTATGGGGAGGGAATAGCTGCGGAAGGAAAATTGAATTCTTATGATGATGTGAATCTTGCGACCAGAAGGAAACAGAAACTGGATTCTCCAGATATTTTGGCGATCAAAGGATTGGGACAATTTAAGGAATTTGAAGCGGTGTCAACATTCAGGCGGTTGATTGAGGATTGGTATGTGGCGGACTTCCGGATTGATGCAGCCAGGGAACGGCAGGAGGCGGAGTATAGTGAGCAGCTATCCAGAACGGGAGATAATCTTTCTTCGGTTACAAAATATATCTATGACAATTATCCCGAAATCTTTCGGACAATTATTGAGAAAATGAAGAAGCGAGTTCCGGGAGTAGAACAGGTTGAGGCTCAGGAGACGCAGGATGGCTATATTGTGCTTCGCTTTCAGGACGGAAAATTTAAAAATCCGTTTTCCTCCAAATTTGTTTCTGATGGGACTATTAAAATGTTCACATATCTGGTGCTCCTCCATGACCCTGCGCAGCATGCGTTATTATGTATAGAAGAACCTGAAAATCAGCTGTATCCGGAACTGTTGGAGGAACTGGCGGAGGAATTTCGTAACTATGCGGATGAAGGCGGTCAGGTGTTTGTATCGACGCATTCTCCGGATTTTTTGAATGCAGTTGGGTTGGATGAAATATATTATTTTGAAAAACGGGCTGGTTACACTACAATTTATAAAACTTCAGATAATGAGTTGGCAAAGTCTTTGTTTGAGGCTGGCGATTTGCCAGGGGCATTATGGAAACAGGGACTGCTGACGGAGGGGATAAAATGACGATTGTTTTTTTGCTGGAAGAAAAGTCGATGAAATATTTTTTGGACGGCATTCTCCCACAAATTTTACCGGAGGGAGTTGCATATCGTACTATTCCGCATGAGGGTAAGTCTGATTTGCAAAAGTCGATTCCAATAAAATTGCGTGGATGGACGCAGCCGGACACAAAATTTGTTGTCGTACAGGATCAGGATTCAAATGATTGCCGAGAGTTGAAGAAAAAGTTGACAGATTTGTGTGCGCCTTACGGCAAAGAGGTATTGATTCGTATTGCATGCCATGAGTTGGAGGCGTGGTATTTTGGGGATCTCAATGCGATATCCAAGGCTTACGGGAAAGATCTGAAGAATTTAGGGAATAAAAGGGCGTTCAAAATACCGGATGATATCATACGGCCAAAAGAACAGCTAAAGAAAATCTTGCCGATGCACCAGCAGATTTCCGGAGCAAAGAAAATTGCGCCATACATAGACGTTGCAAACAATAGTTCCGTGAGCTTTCAGGTTTTTGTAAAAGGGGTACGGCGGTTGTGTGGGCAATAAGAAGAATAATTGGAAATTTCCTGAATAATACGGTATAGAAAAAGGGACACGTACCGCAGAAGCGGAGTGTCCCTTTTTTCCACAAAGAAACCAACACGTAAAGAGACAGAAGGCAGACCCGCATCGGCAAATCACCCCGGCTCCGCAATCCGGCTCACACCCACATAGATCTCTGAAATCTTATACCAGGTCGGATAATCCACGATCCCGGACTGGGGGAGATTAAAGACGCCCTGGAAGACCCTGACCGCCTCGGCGGTGCGGGGGCCGTAGATGCCGTCCGCCGTGACCCGGGGGATGGCGGGATAATTCTGGGCGATCCGGTTCAACTGCTGCTGAATCTGCAGCACCTTATCCCCGGAGGCGCCGATATTCAGGTTATAGCCAGGCCAGGAGGAGGGGACACCGGAGACTGCCACGGCGCTGTTGATGTACATGTCGTTGCCGTAGTAGTAGCGGATGATCTGGATCGGGGAGTAACCCTCGTCCCCCAGATACTTGGAGCCCCACTGGCTCAAACCGTTGCAGGTCACGTTCCGGCCGTCGCAGTAGGAGGTAAAGATGGGCTGGCGCACACCGGGACGGGAGAGAAAATTGGCGAAAATGGAGTCCACCAGTCTGTCGATATTGGTATAGATGTTCCGGCCGTAGATCCATTTCTGGTCGTAGGCGGTGGAGGAAGTGATGGTAAAGTTGTACCCTTTGTTGCGATACCATTCGGTATAAACCCGGTTCAACGTAAAGGACATGATCGCCAGCGTGTTCGCGTAGATCGCATTCTCCGGCCAGGTGGCGTAGATTTCCGAGGAAACCACGTTTTTGATATAATCCCGGTAGCGCACATAGTAGTTGGGAGCCGTCGAGTCGTTTGGAACGCCGTCATGAACGATGATGTACTCGGGAATCACCACGCGGCTTAGGACGATCTCGCCGGATTCGTCCATGGGTTTTATTTCATCCTCGGGAATCTTGGGTGGGTAGTCGCCGTAGAGGGTGTGATCGGGGATAGCGATGATCTCCTCCGTATCCTCGCTCGTCTCCGTGGGCGTCATCTCGATATTCTGGATGGCTGTCACGTCCGGCAGCACCTCCACGCCGGAGACGATGACCGGCTCATAACCGGGTGCGGAGACGGACAGCGTGTACTCCGAGTAGGGCATGGGGGAATTCGGGGTCAGGCTGTACTGCAGGGGCGGCGTTTTTAAATCCACTGTGTCAGTCTGTCCGGAAGAATTTGTCGTGAGTGTCTCAAGGGTAGAGTCCGGTTCACCGGTGAAGGAGATGGTGATGGAGGCGTTTTCTATGGGAATCAGTCCTACGTTCGCGGTGACGTTGATCTGCAGTCTTCCGATCGTGTCGGAGCCTGCCGCCGCGTTGTTTTCAGTCTGTGTATTTTCTGTGCCGAGTTCTTCTCTGTTTACGTCCATCCTGATACCTCGTTTTTGGGAAAGTCGTTCTCTTACCCCTATGATATGCAATGAGGGCTGCGCATGTGCTATCGTGTCAGAAACAGTGCGTTTCCTATTGACATACAGACATGCCTGCAAAAGACAGTCAGCACGGTGACTATGCAGGATATCATTGACAGGACGGGGCTCAGCCAGGGCGGTATCTATCGTTTTTACAAAGATATAGATGATATTTTCGCAGATATGATCAGGCAGCTGCGGGAGCGGACAAGTATCCGGGAGAAGGTCGATGAGATACTGGGGCAGACGGAGAGCTTTTTTGCCTATGTGGTAGAGGAGTACGCGGCGCGTGACTATAACATTGTCTATTATGACCAGCGAGGTGCGGGGAAGACATGGCTGAAAAACAGAAGGAGCAGACCCGACACGGAGACGCTTAAGAATGACCTTCTGGAGATTGTGCTGTATTTGAAGCGCACATACGGGAAAGAGAAGATCGGGATTCTCGGGCATTCATGGGGAAGCGTTCTGGGCAGCATGTTTGCCATGGAACACCCGGAACATACGCTGTGTTATATCGGGTGCGGACAGGTCATCAATATTTTGGAAAACGAGCGGACGGGTTATGCCATCCTGAAATCTGTGATTGAAAAGGGCGGCAGCGGAAAGGACAGGAAAAAACTGCAAAAGATCGGCGAATACCCGACACCGGATTTTGACTGGAAAGCATACCGCAAGATGGGGCAGGTCAGAAGTCTGCAGGGGAAGTACGGGCTGGCGCAGGATTTTAGCAGGACGGTCATCAGGCTGTGGCGCCACTCGCCCATCATGGGCGTGAGAGACCTTCTGCCGTTTGTGACGGGTATGACGGTCAATATGCGGCTGATGAAGGAACTGATGTCCTTTGACCTGAGGGAGAGAGGAAACCGCTATCAGAGTCCGGTCTACTATGTGCTCGGGGAGAAGGACAGCCAGACGCCGATAGAGATCAGCATGAAGTATTTTGAACAGGTGCAGGCGCCCGACAAAAAGCCTCATCCGGGTGTGCAATGAGGGTTGCACATGCTGCCTGGAAAATGATATACTATCGGTATGGTTGTGGATGAGATTTTAGATGGTAAATTTCATACCGGTGACGGTTCTCTGGATTTTTCCTGCCCGCGCGTTACTCTGTCCCTTCAGGCAGACACGGCCTGCGAGGGTTCTTTTTTCGTGTACGGGCCGGAGGGGGCGGTGACCGAGGGGACAGTGGCGGCCTCTGACCTGCGCATGACCTGTGTCACGAAACGATTCGGCGGCAGTGAGGACGAGATCCTGTACCGTTTTGACGCGGCGGGGATGGAGGCGGGACAGGAGGTTTCCGGCTCTTTTTCCATTGTATCGAACAGGGGAGAGTATGAGCTGCCTTTTCAGGTGACGGTGCTCTCTGCCGAGATCTCCTCGAGCATGGGGGAGATCCGGAATCTCTTTCACTTTACCAATCTGGCGAGAAGCAATTGGGCGGAGGCCGTATCGCTCTTTTACGAGCCCTGCTTCAAAGCGGTGTTTACGGGGCACGACAGGCAGTACCTGGCGGCCTACAAGGGACTTGCCGCGGTTCCCGGCAACGAGCACAATGTGGAGGAATTTCTGCAGGAGATCCATAAGAAAAAGCCGGTGGAGTTTCTGCCGGAGGAGAGTGAGATCCGGTTGGAAGACCCGGCCGGGGATACGCGTTACGCGCTTGTCATAAAGCGGAACGGCTGGGGATATACGAGGCTGCAGTTTGAGACGGAGGGCTCGTTTTTAAAGCTGGCGGAGGCGTCTGCGGGGGAGGATTCCTTTTCGGACAATATCTGCCGGCTCTATTATCAGATCGATTCGGAAAAGCTGCATGACGGCTATAATTACGATGCGATTCTGCTGGTGCGGGAGAACGGGACATTGCGGATTCCCGTCACCGTGGTGCGGCGCGTGACCGGCAGCAGAACACTTGGGACAAAACGGGAAAAGAAACAACTCACGGTGCAGCTGATGGAATACTATCAGGCGCACCGCTTAAAAAAGATCGGGACGAGCACCTGGCTTGCGGAGACAGGAAAGCTTTTGACCCGCATGGAGCAGCTTGACGACAAGGATATCGCCGTGAAGCTGTTTCGGGGGCAGCTGCTCATGTCCCAGGAGCGGGGGAACGAAGCGAAATGGCAGATTGAAAAGCTGCGGGAGCGGGTGATTGCCATACGGGAGGAAGATCCGGCGCTGTGGTGCTATTATCTCTACCTGACCACACTCATCAGCGAGGAGGATTCCTATGTGGATGAGGTGGCGGAGATGGTTTCCCGGATCTATGGCAGGAGAAGGGGAGACTGGCGGATCGCGTGGCTGTTGTTGTATCTGTCCGAGGAGTATGTGGAGAGTGTTTCCCGCAGATGGCTGCTTTTGGAGGACCTGTTTATCCATCACTGTACCTCTCCGATGATATATATCGAAGCGTGGAACATTCTCTGTATGAATCCCGCCATGCTCCGGAAACTGGATCTCTTTGAGGAACAGGTGTTGACCTTTGCGGTCAAAAACGGGGTCATGCAGGAGGAGATTCTCCTGCAGGTGGTGTATCTGGCCGGGCAGAGGAGGGGCTATTCCGAGAGGCTGTTTGCCATTTTGAAAGGGTGCTATGAGCAGATTCCTCACAAGGAAGTTCTGCACGAGATCTGTACCCTGCTGATCAAGGGAAACCGCAGCGGGGAGGTGTACTTCCCGTGGTATCGTGCAGGTGTGGAGGAGAATCTGCGCATCACCAGACTTTACGAGTATTATATGATGTCGCTGCCGCGGGACTTTGACGGGGAACTGCCCAAAATGGTGCTCCTGTATTTTGCTTACAAAAGCGATCTGCACTATGAGGTCACCGCTTATCTCTACGCCTATGTATACAGGCATCGGGAGGAGTTGGCGGATATTTATGTAAACTATATGGCGGCTATGGAGCGCTTTGTGCTGGAACAGATCAGCCGGGGCAGGATCAACCGTGATCTGGCCTTTCTGTATGACAACATTCTGACGCTCTCCATGATCGACGAGCAGACCGCCCGGTCGCTTGTTTCCCTGCTTTTCATGCGGGAGGTCAGGACGGACGCGGAGAACGCGAAAGAGGTGCTTCTGGCGTACGGCTGCCGGTCGGATATCAAGCGTTTCCCCATGACGGAGGGAAGGGCTTTTGTACCGATCTATGACAACGACTGCCGGGTGCTTTTGGGAGACGGCAGCGGAAACTTTTTCACGGCAGGCATGGAATACTCTGTGGAGGCGCTGATGAAGCCGGCCAGGCTGGCGCTGATGATCGCGCCCTTTGTGAGAAATCATCTGGGCTACGCGGTCTATGCGTGCTATGAAAAACAGCACACGTTTGCGGTGCAGGAGGACAATGCGGATCTGTTTGCGCTGCTGTCTTCGTCGGAGCGGATCGAGGAGGAGGAGAAGAAAAAAATCCGTCCCATGGTGGTAGACTTTTATTACGAAAGGGACAGAATGCGGGAGCTGGATGAGTATCTGCTCACCCTGCATCCGGAGGATGTGAGCCGTCGGGACAGAGGAAAGATCGTGCGTTTTCTCGTAAGCCGGGGGATGTACGAGGCGGCCTGCGAGTGGGTCAGACGTTTCGGGCCGTATGATATAGATGCGAAAACGCTGCTCAAGCTTGGCAGC
>ERZ808042.1043-NODE-1043-length-10292-cov-2.744395_pt1 | contig 10292 bp, 10 predicted proteins | sample MGYA00380193_ERZ808042 | MGnify/ENA primary metagenome ERZ808042 (study PRJEB31490, sample SAMN06133401) | mouse gut metagenome | isolation source: M1_2 | host: mice | place: China: Chengdu | collected 2015-05 ...
GCATGGAATGTCCAGGATCCCTTTTTTGATGAGCGGAAGAAGGAAGCAATATGCCGGAGGCCGGAGAAGAAGACAAAGTGTTTTAGACTAATAGGACAGAAGCATAAGCAGCTTGAACAAATAAGACAGAAGCATAAGCAGTTTGAGCAAATAAGACAGAAGCATAAGCAGTTTGAGCAAATAAGACAGAAACATAAACAGCTTGAACAAATAATACATAAGTATGCAGAATAAAAGACACAGCAGAAGGGAGAAACTAAAATGAGAGAGACAGTAACGATCAAAGTGGAAGAACCGCAATATTCCGTGGTCACGGGAATGGCATTTTCTCAGGTAGACGCCTGGTTTGGCCATACGAGAAGGGATCTGAAAATGGATATCATCTATCCGGAAGATCAGGAGAGGCTTTATCCCTGTATTGTATGGATCTGCGGCGGTGCATGGGTGCAGATGGACAAGTCGGCTCATCTGGCTTATCTGACAGAGCTGGCACGGACAGGTTTCGTGGTAGCCAGCGTGGAGTATCGTACCAGCAACGAAGGCCCTTATCCGATGCCGCTTATCGACATCAAGGCAGGGATCCGTTATCTGCGCGCGCACAGTGAGCGGTTCCGGATCGATCCGGAACATTTTGGCGTGATGGGAGAATCGGCCGGCGGGTATCTGACGGCAATGGCGGCTTTAGCCAATGATCCGGCCTTCGATGTGGGAGATTACACAGACTATTCCAGTCGGGTACAGGCGGCATGCCCCTGGTATCCGCCGACGGATATTTCCGGGTTCCCTTACAATTCGCCTGTGGAGGCGGCTGCTTCACCGGAGTCGCTGATGCTGGGGATGAATGTCATGCTGCAGAAGGAAGAGGCACTGAAAGCATGTCCGGTCAGCTTTGTGACAAAGGACGCTCCGCCGTTTATGATCCTGCACGGTATCGACGACCACACGGTGCCTTTCGGGCAGGGAGAAGTCCTGCATGATAAGCTGGAAGAGGCGGGATGCGATGTCAGGCTGATTGCCATTGCAGGAGCGGATCACGCGGATAAACAGTTTTTCCAGAGAGAGACCTGGAAGTGGATCGCGGATTTCTTCCATGAGAAATTAGGCTGAAAGAGTTAAGGATCAGTCGCGCGGGAGTGAAGGAAACCTGTAACAGAAGCAGGGCGGAAATGGCGATAGAGAGGTAATTTATGCAGTTATTAAGTGCAAATGATATGGCGAAACTGGGCTGCGGCGAGTGCGGCGGCTGCAGTGCCTGCTGCCGGGGGATGGGGCAGTCCATCCTGTTGGATCCCTATGATCTCTTTTTACTGCAAAAGGCGACCGGCCTGCATTTTGGCGGGTTGATGCAGGAGAAGCTGGAGCTGTGCGTGGAGGAGGGACTGATCCTTCCGGCGCTTAAAATGCAGTCCGGAACCGATGCCTGCGGCTTTCTGAATGGGGAGGGCCGATGCAGCATTCATCCGTACAGACCGGGCCTGTGCAGGCTGTTTCCGCTGGGCAGAAAGTATGATGAGGAGGGTCTGCATTATTTCCTGCTGGAAGATGCCTGTGAGATCAGAAACCGGACCAAGGTCAAGATCAGGAAATGGCTGGAACTGCCGGCACTTGCGCAGTATGAGAGATTTCTGACCGCATGGCATGAGCTGCGTATAAGTCTGCAGGAGCAGATCGAAAAACAAACGGCAGACAGTTTTGCACAGGAAATTAACGTGAAGTTTCTGGAGCTGTTTTATCAGAAGCCTTATGCGGAAGAGGAGGATTTCTATGAGCAGTTTGAGAAGCGCAGGGAGGAATTCATGCATCTGTTTATGTGCAGTATGCGCAGCGTCAACAGAAGCGAGGCAAACGCAGGGCAGAAACAGCAGAGCAGCAATGAAGAAACAGGTATAAAGAAGCAATAGATAATAGATTGAAAAAGGAGCAGAGAAACGGAAATGAAGACAAAACATGTAGTAGTAACGCTTATGCTGATCATGACAGGATTATTATGCTGTGCCTGCGGGACGCAGAAGGAAGGGAGCAGCGATCAGCTGGAAGGCAGTCTCGGGGATATCATAGCGGGTCTTTATGAAAAAGCGGAATTGTCGGAAGATTTTAAAGCAGGGCTGGACAGTTTTGAGACCTTTGAACTGACGGAGGAAATGGAAGTTTCGATTCTGGGCACGGATGAGATAGAATATACGGAGGCGACGGCATCCATTCCCATGATCTCCCCCAATGCTTTTCAGCTCGTGCTTCTCAGAGTGGAAGAGGATAAAGTAGACACAGTCAAGCAGCAGCTGAAAGACAATGCGGATCTGAATAAATGGATCTGCGTCAGCGCGGAGACGATGCTGATCGAGAGCCGCGGCAATGTAATCTTTTTTGTGATGGGAGACAGCGATTCAACCTATGCGCTCAACAGTGCTTTTCAGAAATATTAAAGAATAAAATCAGAAAGAACCAAAAAATCAGAAAGAACCAAAAAATCAGAAAGAAACAAAAAATCAGAAAGAAACAAAAAAGAGAAAGAACCAAAGTAGAAAGAATGAAAAGTGCCCGGATTATTTCCGCCTTATAACATAAGAGGAAAGGAACCGGGCACTTTTTCAGGTTGTTATCTTCTTCATGAAGAGCATCATCAATTTCATTTCTAATTCGACTTAACTTCCTTCCACAGCTCATTGTAGAGGGCGTCTCCGTCTTCACCCAGATATACGAATGTTTCCAGGTTATTGTATTTGGACAGGTCGGGGAAGGCGATCTCGGAGTTGCGGATTTCTTCATCTTCGATCAGCTCTCTTGCGGCATCGTTGGGCGTAGAGTAGGTGATGTACTCGAAATTCTTGACAGCGATATCGCCGCGGCACATAAAGTCAATAAATTTCTCGGCATTTTCCTTGTTGGGGGCATCTTTCAAAATGACCCAGGAATCGATCCACACATTGGTGCCTTCCCCGGGAATAACGTACTCCAGATCAGGATTTTCGCGCTGGGTATAGATGGCCTCACCGGAATAGATCACGCCGATCGCGGCTTCGTTTCCGATCATCTTGTCGCGGACCTGGTCAATCACGTAGGCCTGTACCAACGGTTTTTGTTCGATCAGGGAATTTTTTGCCGTCTCCAGTTCCTGCGGATCGGTGGTATTCATGGAAAAGCCGTTTAATTTCTCAGCCACCATGAAAGCATCCCGCACGGAATCCTGCATCAGGATGTTGTCGGCATATTTTTCATCCCACAGCTGCGCCCAGCTTGTGATCGGTTCCTCCACCATGGTCTTGTTGTAGAGGATGCCCACCGTACCCCAGCAGTAGGGAACTGCATATTTATTTTCCGGATCGAATCCTTTGGACTGTTCATAGTATTGTGCTCCAATGTTCTTTTTCGCATTGGGAATGTTGTCAAAGTTGATTTCGGCCAGCATATCATTGGCGATCATCTTGCTGATCATATAGTCGGAGGGGCATACCACATCATAGGAAGACGCGCCGGATTCCACCTTCGGATACATGATCTCGTTGGTCTCGAATTCGTCGTAGACAACTTCGATCCCGGTCTCTTCCTCGAACATTTCGATAGTCTCCGGGTCGATATATTCTCCCCAGTTATAGACGATCACCTGGTCGCTTTTTCCGCCGCCGGAGGAACCGCAACCAGCCATTCCGGCCGCTGCCAGCAGCATGATACCGCCAAGCAGCGCTTTGTTTCTGTTTCTCACATTTCTATGTCTCATGTCTTTTATTCTCCTTTTACATTGTGTTGTTTGGTGTTGCTATGGTTAACGACAGTAGAAATTTCGTTTACTATATTTGTTATGTCGTTAACGATATGAGAAGTAAACGCTGATCAGAACCGTGCGGCCTGTTTTTTATCTGTCCTGGGGTCCTGTTTGTCCGGCGCTGCGTTTACAAGCAGCAGCAGTACCAGCACAGACAGGAAGATGATCGTAGACAGCGCGTACATCTCCGGCTTGATCCCTTTTCGCACTTCCGTATAGATCTTGGTAGACAGGGTGTCCACGCCGGCTCCTTTCGTAAAGTGGGTGATGATAAAGTCATCCAGCGACATGGTAAAGGCCATCAGGAAGCCGGACAGGATACCGGGCAGAAGATCCGGGAATACCACTCTGCGAAAAGCGTTAAACGGGGAAGCACCCAGATCCAGCGCTGCCTCATAGATACTGGGATTGAGCTGCTTCATGCGCGGCATCACACTGAGGATCACGTAAGGAATGTTGAAAGTGATATGCGCAAGCAGGATCGTCCCAAACCCGAACCGTAAGCCGAAGCTGATAAAAAGCAGCATCAGGGAGATACCCGTCACGATATCCGCATTCAGCATCGGAATATTGGTGATGCCCATCATAACAGTGCGTGTCCGTTTCTTCATATGATTCATGGCGATACAGGCGACGGTGCCGATCACCGTGGCGATCACGGAGGAGAGCAGTGCGATCAGCAGCGTGTTCCCCAACGCTTTTAAAATATCGTCATTGTGTATCAGCTGGGTATACCATTTGAAGGTAAAGCCGCCCCATTTGGCTCTGGTCTTACTGGCGTTAAAGGACAGCACCATCAGCGTGGCGATGGGAGCGTACAGGAAAAGGAAAATCAGGGCGATATATATTTTTTTTGCAGTATTTTTCATAACATCGATCCCTCCCCGTCTTTGTCAAATACGGCGGATGCGATCATATTTAAGATAATGAAGAGCATCAGCACGATGGAAAGGCCGCTGCCCAGATGCCAGTTGGAGGCCTGTGTAAATTCCTGGTCGATGACGTTGCCGATCAGCAGGATCTTACTGCCGCCCAGCAGGGAACTGATGACGAAGGTAGTCAGCGCCGGGACAAAGACCATGGAAATACCGCTGATGATACCGGGCACGGAGAGGGGCAGTATAATACGGAAAAAAGTATGTACGTTGTCTGCGCCCAGATCTCTGGCGGCGTTGATCACATTCTTGTCAATCTTGGACAGTGCATTGTATAGAGGCAGTACCATAAAGGGCAGGAAATTATAGACCATGCCCAGGATAATGGCGTAAGGCGTATTGATGATATTGATATTCGGCAGGTGGAGGAAGGTGAGGATATTGTTGATCACTCCGTTTTTTTCCAGTAAGGTCTGCCAGGCAAGGGTGCGCAGCAGAAAGTTCATCCACATCGGCAGTATGAATATCAATATGATAAAACTGTGCTGGCTCACTTTCATATTTGCCAGGATCATGGCCAGCGGGTAGGCCAGCAGGAAACAGAGCAGCGTGCTGATCAAAGACAGCAGGATGGAAAGGCGCAGTGCCTTGGCATGTTCCGCCGTCGCGATGGCCGTGATGTTTTCCAGCGTGAAGGCGCCGGTCTTATCCGTCAGTCCGTAGTAGAAGATCATGCAGAGCGGAATGATGATAAAGACCACCGACCAGAGTGTGTAGGGCGCAGAGAGCCATTTGTTCTTAGATGTCAATTACCACCGCCTCCTCGTCTTCAGATTCCGGTTTGTTCATGATCTGGATGTTGTAGGGATCGACCCGGATGCCGACCTTTTCCCCTACCGGGTGCAGTGCCGTGGAATGTACCAGCCACTCAAAGCCGCCCGCCATGACTTCCATCTCATAGTGCACGCCCTTGAAGATCAGATGAGTCACCTCGCCAGTCAGCGTGCCCTGTGCGGGAGCGACAAGCTCTACATCTTCCGGCCGGATCACCACATCCACCGGCTTGTTATGTCCGAATCCCGTATCCACGCAGGCGAAGCGGGTGCCGAGAATGCTGACCAGCTTATCCTCGATCATGGTCGCGGGAATGATATTGCTGTCTCCGATAAAGTCCGCCACGAAGGCATTCTCCGGCTCGTTGTAGATGGATTCCGGGGAGCCGATCTGCTGGATGTAGCCCTGGTTCATGACGACGATGGTGTCGGACATGGTCAGCGCTTCTTCCTGATCGTGGGTGACATAGACAAAGGTGATGCCCAGCTCGTTTTTCATGCGAATCAGTTCGTACTGCATTTCCTGGCGCAGTTTCAGGTCCAGCGCACCCAGAGGCTCGTCCAGAAGCAGGACGCGTGGCTCATTGACAATGGCGCGGGCGATGGCGATCCGCTGCTGCTGGCCGCCGCTTAAGGAATCCGGCATCCGGTTCTCGTAGCCCTCCAGATTGACCAGTTTCAGGGCGTAACGTATCTTATCTGCTATGTAGTCTTTGGACTTCTTCCTGATCTTTAAGCCGAAGGCTATGTTCTCAGCGATGTTCATATGGGTAAAAAGGGCGTACTTCTGAAATACGGTGTTTAGAGGCCGCAGGTTCGGCGGAAGTTTCGTAATGTCTCGTCCGTCGAAAATGACACTGCCGGTGTCCGGGGTGGCGAACCCGCCCAGAATGCGCAGGGTAGTGGTCTTGCCGCAGCCGCTGGGCCCAAGCAGGGTGACGAATTCATTCTCGTGGATGGTCAGATTCAGTTCGTCTAAGACCATCTGTCCGTCAAAGGATTTGGAAATGTTGTTTAAGTGGATCAATTCTTTGGACATGGACGAATCCTCCGTGTTTTCTGTTTCGTATTTTGTATTCTCGACTCTAAGAGAGCGGACCGGATCGAACGACTCTAAAAATTCGGCGGCGTGCTGATCCAGAGGAAGACGGCGCCGCTCCTGCCGCTGGCTTTGATGTAGTGCTCCGAGTTGGCCGTGTAGTAAAAGGCTTCCCCCTTCTTCGCCTTCATGCTGCGGTTCCCGATGACGATGGTGATCGTGCCGGACAGCACATAGCCGAATTCCTCCCCTTCGTGGGGCTGGTCGGGATAGGTGGAACCGCCCGGATCCAACGTCACGCGGATGGGCTCCATCATGTTCTTCTGTGCGTTGGGAATGATCCATTCCACCTTGTTGTGAAGTTCCGTGTCGGTCTTCTCGAAGAAGTCTTCGCTGTGAAAGACGATCTGCTCATCGTCGTCGTCGCTGAAGAAATTTTTCAGGTTTGTGCCGAGGCACTGTAAAATATCGACCAGGGTGGCGATGGAAGGAGAGGTCAGGTCGTTTTCCAGCTGGCTGATAAAGCCTTTGGACAGTTCGCAGCGGTCCGCCAGTTCCTCCTGAGTCAGTCCTTTCTGGTTTCGCAGTTCTCTGATCTTATTGCCGATCTCCATTCGGCCGGAATTGTTATCCATAATGATATCTTTCTCTTTTCTGTCTCTTTCTGTGTATGCCTGTCACTTTGCGGATCGTGCAGGGGACAGGGTTTCCAGGCTGCAGCGTCTGCCGGCCAGCGGCCTTTTGCTCAGTCATAATAAACTCAAAGTTTACTAAAACTAAACAGACGCTGAATCTCATTATACAAAAAAGAAGTGCCATGTCAATGGGTTTTTAAAAATAAAATCATTTTTTGTGAAAATGATTAACATAGCCCGAAATTTGTGATAAAATTTAGTAGCATGAAAACTTCTGCGGCAAAACCTTAAGGGCTGCCGGTATGCGCGCACGCTGATCACCGCGGTTTATACCGGGCAGGTGCCCTGGGATTTGGGCGGGAAGTGTTAGAGAACGATACTCAAAGAAAGGCATGGTTTGAATATGAGTCAGGAGAAATATGTGGCATACGTTTCCACGTACACCGTGGGCAAGGTAGACAAGTACGGCATCAGAATTTATGATGTGGATCTGGAGAACGGCCGGCTGACCGAGAAGAATCAGGTGCGGATCACCAATTCTTCCTATATTACGATTTCCCATAACAAGAAATTCCTGTATTCCATTACCGATTTTGGCGTGGAATCGTACAGGATCCTGCCAAGCGGTGATCTGGAGGTCATCAACGCAAGCAGTATCAACGGTATGCGCGGGTGTTATCTTTCTACCGATTATGAAGACAGATTCCTGTTCGTGGGCGGCTATCATGACGGGAAGATCACGGTGCTCAGGCTGCGGGAAGACGGCGGCACCGGAGAGATCACGGAGGAGATCTATCACAAGGGGCTGGGGAGTATCGCGGAACGGAATTTCAGGCCCCATGTCAACTGCGTGAAGATGACGAGAGATAATCATTACCTGTGTGCGGCAGATCTGGGACTCGACCATGTGAATGTATACCGTCTCAACCATAAGACAGGGCGGCTGCGCCATATCGACATGATCCGCAGTGAGCAGGAGTCGGCGCCCAGGCATTTGAAATTTTCACGGGACGGCCGGTATCTGTATATCGTACATGAATTGAAGAATTATATTGATGTCTACACCTATGAGGAGGTGGACGGCAATCCGGAATTCGAGAAGATTCAGACGGTCTCCACGCTGAATGACTATCATGCCGGCGGTTCGGCGGCAAGTGCGCTGAATATTTCCGAGGATTTCCAGTATATGGTGAGTTCCAATGCCGGGGACAACAGCGCCGTTGTTTTTCGGATCGACCAGGAGACGGGGATGCTCTCGAAGCTCCTTTGCCTGCCGATCAGCGGCGATTATCCGAAGGATGCGAACCTTTTCCCGGACAACAGGCATCTTGTCTCCCTGAATCATGAGTCGGATACGATGACTTTCTTTACGGTGGATCTGGAGAACGGACTGCTGATCATGAACGGCAGAGAGGTGCAGGTGAATCAGCCCAACTGCATTATTTTCCACAAAATTGAAGAAGGAACCGAATAGATGAGCTTCCTCCTGCATATACATTTACCAGTATAAGCAGGAGGATTTTTATATGGATTTCTTACAGAATAATACATATGACCTGTATAAAGATATACAGCTCCGCACAGGAGGAGAAATCTATCTGGGCGTGGTAGGACCGGTGAGGACGGGAAAATCGACGTTTATCAAGCGTTTCATGAATCTGCTGGTGCTGCCTTTTATGGAGGATGAGAACGAGAAGGAGCGGGCTCAGGATGAGATGCCGCAGAGTGCGGGCGGCAGGACGGTCACCACGACGGAACCGAAATTTATTCCCAAGGAGGCGGCGCATATCCGGCTGGGCACGGATATTGATGTGGATATCCGGCTGATCGACTGTGTGGGCTATATGGTGGAAGGGGCCACCGGCCATATGGAAGAGGATGTGGAGCGTATGGTGAAGACGCCCTGGTCTGCGGAAGAAATTCCCTTTACGAGGGCGGCGGAGATCGGCACCCGCAAGGTGATCAAGGACCATTCCACCATCGGTATTGTGGTGACCTGTGACGGTTCTTTTGGCGACCTGGGGCGGGACAGTTTTCTGGAGGCTGAGGCGCGCACGATCACAGAACTGCAGGCGCTTGGGAAACCTTTTATCGTGCTGCTCAATTCCGCGAAGCCTTATGCGGAGGATACCAGGATGCTGGCGGATGAGATCAGCGAGAAGTATCAGGTGACCGTGATGCCGGTCAACTGCGAGCAGTTAAAGCGGGAGGATATCAATCATATCATGGAAAATATCCTCTACGAGTTCCCGCTTACGATGATCGAATTCTACATGCCCAAGTGGGTGGAAATGCTGCCTTACGACCACAAGATGAAACAGGATATCATTGCCCGGATCAAGAACCTGATGAGCAGCCTGAGCAATATCCGGGATATCACTTCGGGGAGCTTTATGCCGGAAAGCGAATATATCAAGAAATGCAAGCTGGACGGCATCAATATGTCCGACGGCAGCGTGAAGATCCTGCTGGATGTGGACGATTCCTATTACTATGAGATGATCAGCGACCTGGTGGGGGAGACGGTGGGAAGCGAGTATCAGATGCTTGCCATGTTAAAAGAGATGGCGAAGATGAAGCGGGAGTATGTGAAGGTGCTCCATGCGCTGGAATCTGTACGCTATAAGGGATACGGCGTCGTGATGCCGGACCGCGAGGAGATCATGCTGGAGCGGCCGGAGCTGATCAGACAGGGCAATAAGTTCGGCGTGAAGATCAAGGCGGAGAGCCCCAGCATCCATATGATCAAGGCCAGCATCGAGACGGAGATATCCCCTATCGTGGGTACGGAAGAACAGGCCAGGGATCTGATCCAGTTTATCTCGGATACGGAGACCAGCGAAGAGGGTATCTGGGAGACGAATATCTTCGGAAAGACGGTAGAACAGCTGGTAAATGACGGTATCACGGGTAAGATCTCCATGATCAATGAGGAAAGCCAGGTGAAACTGCAGGAGACCATGCAGAAGATCGTAAATGACTGCAATGGCGGGATGGTGTGTATTATCATTTGACGAAGATTTTCCGGTGGGACGGTTGAAAGGCCGGAAGAGGGAAGGAAGCAATCTGTTATGAGAGCGGGACAGGAGACTGTATCCTGCTCTTATTTTATGCGGATAAAAACAGATACAGTATTTACGGCGGCACGCA
>ERZ808042.1048-NODE-1048-length-10238-cov-3.145163_pt1 | contig 10238 bp, 8 predicted proteins | sample MGYA00380193_ERZ808042 | MGnify/ENA primary metagenome ERZ808042 (study PRJEB31490, sample SAMN06133401) | mouse gut metagenome | isolation source: M1_2 | host: mice | place: China: Chengdu | collected 2015-05 ...
TCCGCCTGCAGCCGGAAAACGATTCCATGGATCCTATCATTGTGGATGACTGCCAGATCCTTGGAAAAGTCTTCGGCGTATTTCGTCTTTACAAACATTGATGTGAAAACATATCATCTCATATAAAGCAATGATATATATGCTCTGAGGGACTTGTCTGCCGAAATTCCGGAGAGCGGCAGAGACAGACTCAGGGCATATTTTATATACAAACATGCTCTCTTTTTTGTGCAGAAATTGAGAGGAAACCAGGAACGAAATTTTATATACTGATACTGTCAGGAGGATTGTACAGCATGGAATGGATTGAAAAGCTAAACGAGGCCATAAACTATATGGAGGAGCATTTGACAGACGAGATCGACTACGAGCAGCTTGGTCGGATCGCCTGCTGTTCCTCCTATCATTTTCAGAGAATGTTTGCTTATATGGCGGGCGTTCCTTTATCAGAGTATATCCGCAGGAGAAAAATGTCACTCGCCGCGGTTGATTTGCGGGGAAAGGATGTGAAAATTATTGATGTGGCAGAAAAATACGGATACCACTCTCCCACCGCGTTTAACAGAGCCTTTCAGTCCGTCCACGGAATAGCACCGTCCGCTGTAAAGAATGAGGGCGTTTCCGTAAAGTCCTTTCCGCCTGTTTCATTTAAAATAACGATAAAAGGAGCGGAAGAAATGAACTATCGGATAGAGACAAAGGAGGCATTTCGCGTGATCGGCGTGTCAGTGCCCCTGCAAAAAGATATCGAGGACAACTTCACGGTGGTTCCGTCCAAGTGGCAGGAGGTATCCATGAACGGAACCTTGCAGAGACTGGCCGGCATGATGGATATGCCGCCGATGGGCGTGCTGGGCGTGAGCGTCTGCAATGATAAGGAGGCATGGCGATACTATATTGCGGTGCCCTCCTCAAAAGAAAATGCGGATTTTGAGGAATATACCGTTCCCGCGGCTACCTGGGCCATTTTCCCCGGAGAAGGTACGAACCAGTCCATTCAGGAACTGGAGCGGCGCATTGTCACGGAATGGCTGCCCACCTCGGGTTATGAGTACGGCGATGCCCCGGATGTAGAGGTCTATCTGAATCCCGACCCGCAGAACGCAAAATACGAGGTTTGGATTCCTGTAGTAAAAAAGCAGTAAATTATTTTAAGTTTATAAATTGGCATGGATTGGCAAATAATATATGTTTGCATGAGAAGTTATTTCCAGCATAGCAATGTCCGATTCAGACATACTACATAGTAATCGTAACTGCACAGCTTTTGCGGTTATGATGAAAATCAGTCTCTCATTTATTTTTCAGGGGTTGATGTCTTATGAAGGGGGAAGGAAAATGAGAAACAGAGCTTTAGACTGCCTTGCCCTGACGATTGCCATCATCGGCGCTATCAACTGGGGATTGATCGGACTTTTCAGCTTTGACCTTGTGGCATTTATTTTCGGTAACATGTCATGGTTTTCCAGAATCATTTACGCCCTGGTGGGTATCGCCGGACTGTATATCATCACATTCTATATGTATACGAACGGCAATATGGCAGAGTCAAACAAGGCATAGGTACGGACAGAGTAAAAATAGGCAAGAGAAAACAAAAAGAGACAAAACAGAACCGGTGGTATCACATACCCCGGTTCTGCTCTTTTCATTTGGCTCTTTATCGGTCTTCCAGCGCCGCCTTGTCCGTCAGTACGCCGTCACGCCAGATTCGCTCCAGATCATAGAACAGACGGTTCTCCCTGTCAAAAATATGGATGATCACATCCTGAAAGTCCATCAGAATCCAATTTGCGTTCTGATAGCCCTCCATCTGCCTTAAGTTTACGCCCGATCTTCCGAGAATTTCCGATACATTGTCTGCCATTGCCTGTATCTGGCTCTTATTGCTGCCGTCCGCAATGATAAAATAATCTGCAATGGTAGAGATCTCGCTGATATCAATGATGCGGATATCTTCCGCCTTTTTGTCCTCCAGTGCATTTACCGCCAAAAGTGCTGTTTCCTTCGTGTTCATAACGATAACCTGCCTTTCTCCGAGTCATATTACCTGCATTTGTGGATGCCTTTACTGCCGTTTATAATACTGATAGGTTCTGGCTGTCATATCATCGACCTGGCCGTCAGCGGTCCGCAGGTAGGCCAGCGTATTTGCCAGTATTTTTTCCATCGTCCAGTCAAGATCCTGAAAGGCGATCCGGCGAATCATCTCAAGCTCGGCAAGCTGTTTTCTGCCGGGTTCGATATAGTCCGCGATATAAAGAATTTTTTCCAGTCTGCTCATATCGGGCCGCCCCGTCGTGTGATAACGGATTGCGTTTAGTATATCCCCATCCTCCACGCCGTATTTACGTTCCGCGAGATAAGCGCCCGCTTTGGCGTGTAAGAGTGCGGTGGGATTGCTGCGTTCCACGGCCGTCACATTGAGATGGGCTTTCTCGCAGATGGCTACCAGCTCCGACCCGTGCATGGATTTGGCACAGTCATGCAAAAGCCCGGCAGTCATGGCCTTTTCCATATCTTCCCCGTGAGCCATCGCCAGAGAGGCGGCCGTGTAGGCCACTCCCAGAGTATGGGTATAGCGTCCGGTGGACAGTTCCTTTTCCATCGCCCGGCGAAGTTTTTCCATTTCCGACTGAAAATGACTTTGACTCATTGAAGGTATCCTTTCTTATCAGGCAAATAGTTATGGTGTTTCACTCCAGACTATTGCTCTCGGTTTGATATTAAAGTTTACGGTTTTTTTGCCGCCGTATTCTCCCACGCCCTGTATGGTGACTTTGGCAGCGCCTTTCTTTCTGTTATTTTCATAGGAAATAATCGTGTAATGTTCTTTGGAAAGTTCCACGCCGTTTAATTTAACTATCAAATCGTCCTTTTTTAGTGTGGTGGGCTCCAGCGAATAATATGTTTCCTCTTTCGCCTGCTTACTCAGAGATACGCTGGCTTTTGCCAGACTCTTCTTTGCGGCGAGCACGCGGTAAGATACTTTTGTGGTTCCGGTGTAATTTTTGGTTCCCTCTACCATAACTGTCAATACAGAGTTTTCCGGCACCTGATCCTTCAGGCCGAGTACAACGCCGTTTTCGTCCGTGAAGGTGTAAGTTTTCAGAAAATCTGTACCTGCAGACAGCGCCTTGCCGTTGAAATCAGTTATTTTCGGCATACTCCTGTATTTCCCTTTACCGGTCAGTCCAACCGTCTCTCCCCTGTTCGTGTTCGGAGCTGAGGCCATCACATCCTCCGCCGTGATGGAAAGATTGCCGATATCCTGTGGTTCAATGGTGAATGTCCTTGACAAGGAACCGGTAAAGTTCCCCTTTCCTTTCACGGTAAAAGTGGGTGATTTCTTTTCGCCTGCCCCTGCGGTTTTTCCATTATTTTTATATTGGACAGTGTAGTCTTTTCCTTCCACAAGGGGGGTGCGCTCATCAGCTCCCGGCATGAGATAGGTAACGGTAACCTTTGGCTTCGCACCGCCCTTTTCATAAGCGACACTGGCTTTTGCCAGCGTAATCTTTATCTGTTTTTCACGTTCTCCGTCTTCCAGTGAATAAGGCGTGATTTTAAAGGTCTTTTTGACTGTTCCAGTGTACTGTCCCTTTCCGACAATGACCACGGTAGCTTTATTGCTTACATTTGTCGCATTCTCGTATGTCAGGGTATAATCCAGGTCAGGCACCATAGGAATCAGCGTATTTCTGTCCTTCTTGTAGGAAAGCTGCAATGTCTGTTCCAGCACCGTGCCGTTGTAAGTCATGGCCTTTTGCCAGTCTTTCCCAAAATCAAGCTTGGAAGCGGTAAGCGGCGTTCCTGTAATCCTGAATGTTTTGCTTACCGTACCGGCGTAGGTATCTCCTATACCAGTGAAAACAACTTCGTATGTGCCGACTTCCTTGGCGTTCTCGTCATAAGAAACGGTATAATGTGTCCCTTCCTTCAGAACTTCACTTCCATTTTTTAACGTAATGCCAGCAATGGGATTTATCCCTTTCTCTTTCAGCGTCTGTCCGCCAAGCGTATCCCGTGGAATATCACTTAGCTTACTCTGGCTAAAGCGTACCTTACTCATCAGCGTCTTTGTAGAAACGCTCAGCCTAATGTTGCGCGTACCAGAGAAGTTGTTCAGGCCAGAAACCGTAACGGTATACTCTCCTTCTTCCGTGCAGCCTTCCTCCAATATGTTTCCAGAAGATGCGCCGCCAATTTTTACAATGCCTGTAACTTTAAAATCAGCATTGTTTTTCAGCTTTTTCCCATTCCATATCACAGTGGGAACGACAGACAGTTTTTTGCCGTTATTATAAGCAAGATACAAATTCGGAATCACAACCTCCGTCGCCTCAGTGGCAATGCTCTGGGGAATGATCTGGAAGGCTGCCGCCCCGGAACCGCTATAATAACCCTTTCCTTTGACGGTCACTGTGGGCGCTTTTTTCTCGTCTGCCCAAGGCTGCGTACAGGCTTTTACATTGTTTTTGTATGAAACCGTATAATCGGTCTCAAGCGTGAGCAGTGTTTCGCCGTCATATACTTCAACAGTCGGTTTGATGGCTTTTCCCGTGTAAGACTGGTCCGCAATCGGTTCAATTCGGAGCTGACCTGTTTTTGCAGAGATCCACTTTGCATACAGTATGATATCTCCTGCAGTTCCCATGGGAATCTCGTCGATGGGACTGCCATCATATTGTTCGTTCAAATACCATCCCCCAAATTTTTTCCCAGAGTCGCTGGTCGGAACCGCATCCTGTAACGCGAGTGCAGACTGTCTGGTTTCCACCGTATAAGAAGTGGGATTGCCCGCAGGATTGGTTCCCATTGTATTTCCGTCAGCGTCAATGAGGTTGTACGTAATGGTATATGCGGTCAGCACGTAGGGCTTCGCATATACCTTCACATCCTTGTTGATGTTTTTCCATGTGTCAGTATCTTTCCAGCCGTCGAATGTATAGCCCCTGGGCGCGGCGGCGTTCATCTCCTCATCCGTCGGAGGCTCCGCATTCTGTCCACGGTATACGGGAATCTCCCGGATCAGCTTATCCTTCCAACCAAAGAAACTGACGGTATACTGCTTTGGCTTAATGGTTACAAGACAACGGGCGGAAACAGTCTGCTCGTCTCCCATAGACAGGGTAGCTGTCACGGTAAGCGTCCGTGGCTCATCTGCGTAAGGAAGTATTTGGGCGGTGAAAGTTTTTGTGTCATCCGCAATATGGTCCAGCGTTCCCAGCGATTCATCGTCAACAGACCACTCGATCGCCGATGCTTTATAACCAGAGGGAAGCTTCAGCACTTTAATCTCTGCGCTGGTTTCTCCTTCCATCACAGTAATCTCCGGCGTAATCTGCAGATTGCCCGTCACATTCACCGCAAAGGAGGCCGTCTGCTCTCTGCCTGCATAGTCGCTGACGCTGGCCGTAATGGTGCAGCGCCCGGTTTTCGTCCCGGCGCCGACCACATAACTGTATCCTGTCAAATCACCGTTATTGTTGTATTTCTCCTCCGTCCAGGCGGATGCAACTTCATAGTCGCTGCTGTCCCAGAAGATTTCACCGGGATTGGCATCGCTTGGCAGCTTGACGGTAATTTTTTTCGTTTCCTCCGTTTTTAGCGCCTGACTCGCAGGTGAAATCGTAAGCTTCGGGTCTCCGATCCGAAATTCGCTCTCGGCGATCTCGCTGTCTTCGTAGCCTTCCTTTTTGGCACAGGCACGGAGCCTGGTTTTGGCATTTATGGTGATCGGCGTTTGGTAAAGCGTACCGTTTGAAATGGGATCCGATCCGTTCGTCGTATAGTAGATATCTCCCTGCGTGCCGCTTATCAGGGAAAGCGTCACCCTGCCTCCCTTGTCGATCAGCCAGTAGTTATTATAATAAGTAACCGGATTGCCTTCGTCATCCGTCTCTTCCCATTCTTCTTCCTGTTCGCCACCGTCTTCGCTTTCAAAAAAAGGCTCCGGCAGCTTCAGACTGAGCCTGACCCTGCAGATCGCATAGCAGTCCTGCCCTTTATGGTTTCGGGCCGTGGCTGTGATCTGTGTCATACCGACAATCTGCCCGAACTGCAGCATAACGCCCTTTTCGGTCTTTTCTTTTATCTTAACAATGCGCTCGTCGCCGGAACTCCAGGTCACATCTTCCAGCGTAAAGCCGTCTGGCAGTCTGGTCACTGCAAGCTCCAGGTCCCCGCCGCCCGGAACCGTCTGGATCGTTTTGGGCGAAATGGAAAACGTCGTCTGTTTATCCGTAAAGTGAACGGTGTAAATGGCGGAGTAGGTTTCCGCATTTCTTTCGCCGGTTGCCAGTACAAGTTGAAGCGGATATCGGGAATTTATAAACAGTTCCCGACCAGGTGAATACCGAGAAGCCCCCCTAATCGTTCCATTCTCATCTAAAGTAATACCTGTTTTGTTGTTTCCATAATAAATAGTGTAATTTTCAGCCGTTCCTTTATAAGTAAACTTGATTCGGCTCTTAAGGTCAATATTGGCATCCCACTCATTTTCCGCTCCTTCAATCGGCTGATAGGAGCCCAGCCCCGAACCGGTAATGAGTATATCGCCGCATCGAAGGCCTGCCTCATCATCCGGCTTTGGAATCGTCACGATACAATCATCAGCCGTATAGCTGTTTTGCTCACCATCCGTATAGATAGTCGCCTTTAAAGTGACTTTGTGGGGAAGTTCAACCTTGCTCAGATTTTTTTCGTTTACGGTGATAATATTGTTCGCGTCAATTTTTAGTGTATAATCTCTACGATTTTCCTCATTGAAGATCTGCCACTTAATGGTCATTCTATTTGGAACAGCGTCCGCAGGCGTTATTTTGACACCCACTTTTTTCTGCTCTCCCGGTCTGATGACAAGGCCGCTGTCCGGGATTTGCCCGCCCGCCGCATCGACGATGGCCGCTTCGCTGATTTGGGGCAGAAACACGACAGAACAGGTTCTGCTCACCCCGCTGACCGTTGCAGTGATTTTCGCTTTCTCCTGTGCGGAGATTGCTTCGGAAGTAGATATCACGGCCTTACCGTTTATATCGTCCTTGGCAGCAACGGTAATCTTTGGGTTATCGGATGTCCATATCACTTCCTCTATCTCATCCAGATCGACGGTCTCGGAGGCAGGATCGACCAGCCTGACCGTGAATGTACGGGTGGCATCCCGCCGGATATAGACCACGGTGTCTTCTTCGGAACCTTTTCCGTTTACGAGGAGTCCGCCCTCATCCACGATGTCAAAATCCTTTACTTCAATGGGTGCAATTGCCATAGGCAGATTATTTACGTCTATTGCATTTTCTGATACCGTTCCGGCAATCAATTCTTCGTCAGGATTCTCGATTTCCTGTTCATCAGGCGTTTCCGAATCCATATCGTCTCCCGACTGTTCTTCCCCAGGTTCTTCCGGGGAGGGTTCCACCGGATTTTCCAAATCAGGGTTCTCAGGATTTTTCTGCCTGTCATCTTCCAAAATTTCATCGTCGGTATCTGAGGGGACCGGATTCTCCTCATTAGAAGGAATCTCATTTTCTTCTGGATTTTCTGCCTCGACGGGAGCTTCATTGAAAGATGTGTCTTCCTCAGGATCTTCGGTCTGCATCTGCTCATCGTCTGAGGGATGTTCACTCCCTGACTCCGCCTCGCTTATGGCAAGGGGGGGGGGGTAAAATCGTATCATCTGCAGGCATAGCGTATGCCAGACAAGACAGCCCCTCGCTCGTAAAGAGGATAGCGGCGCTTAATAAACCCGCTATACATTTGTATACTTTTCTTTTTCTCATAACTTCTTCCTTTCTCAATAAAATTTAAAATCTAATTGATAAAATTCAAAACGCAGACCAAATGGTCTGCGTCCATTATATCACAATTATCCTTTTTTTACGAACTCTTTTCGTAGAACCGGTTCTGCCGGATATACGCTTCCACCGTGTCCGGCACCAGTCCCTGCAGGGATTCTCCCCGGCGCACCCTTTCCCGAATCTGCGTGGAGGATACGTCCATAGCCGCAAATTCCAGAATTTCAATGGAGGCACTGTATTTCTCTCGCAGATAATCCGCCTGTTTCCGCAGACGATCCCGCTGCGGTTCGTCCGTGCCTTCTTCCCTGCGCACCGCAGCCAAAACCGTGCAGCTTTGAAAAATCAGCGCAGGGTTCTTCCAATCCTCCATGGCATACAGACTGTCAGCTCCCATGATGAAATAGTATGCAGCCCCGGGGGCAGAGGTCTTCAGCTTCCGCAGGGTATCGCATGTGTAGGTATTTCTTTTCTGTGCGGCATCCGCGGCCTCCAGCCGGGAAAGCTCGAAACCGGATATATCCCGAATGGCGAGGGCTGTCATTTCACAGCGCGTCTGTATGGGAAGAACCGCCCTCTGATCTTTCATATAGGGAACGCCGCTTGGCATAAACAGCACTTTTTCCAGTGAAAACTGCTCTTTTGCTGCCCTTGCAACCGCCAGATGTCCGTTGTGAATGGGATTGAAGGTGCCGCCCATAACGCCGATTCTTTTCATGCATGTCCCCCTTTGACCGTTTTATTTGGGCAGGACGATCTTCGGATTCTTCTTGTCCGGCTTATAGAGGATGATTTTCTTGCCGATCACCTGCACTACCGTAGAGTGGGTTCTCTCCGCTACCGCCTCGGCGATCATACGGGGATCGTCCGCACAGTTTTTCAATACTGCGATCTTTAAAAGCTCACGTGTATTGAAAGCATCCGCGATGGACTCCGTAAATTCCGGCGTCAGGCTGGCCTTTCCCACCTGAAAGATGGGGTCTATGCCGTTTGCCAGACTTTTTAAATGTGCTCTCTGTTTGCTCGTTAATTCCATGATTTCCTCCTGTCACGCCCTGCGCTTACCTGTAGTAATCAAAAGAAAGACCGTACATCCGGACGGTGCTGCCCTCCTGGATGCCAAGCGCCTCAAGCTGCTCTAAAATCCCCTGCTTACGCATAAAGTCCTGAAAGAATTTAAAGCCTTTCTCGGATTCCAGATTGGTGTAGGAGAGCATCTTCTCAATGCGGGGGCCTTCCACCACATACTCATCCGCCTCCTCGTTATAGACCACGGTAAACGGCTCGTTCTCGATGTCAAAATGAAACTCCGGAAAGAACTCCTGTTCAAAGGTCAGGGGTTTGCTGTCCTCCATCTCGCCCAGACGATTATTTATGGCATAGAGAAGCTCTCTTACGCCCTTGCCGCTGATGGCGGAAATGGCGTAGACAGGAATGCCCTTGGGCTCAAATTCCGCTCTTATTTTCTCCACGGGATCGCTGTCCTTCTCATAGATCATATCGATCTTGTTGGCGGCGATGATCTGAGGCTTTCCGGCAAGCGTTTCGTCGTAGTCGGCCAGCTCCTTGTTGATGGCATAGATATCCGCTACGGGATCGCGTCCCTCTGTGGAGGCCGCATCCACGATATGCACGATCAGCCGTGTACGCTCGATATGGCGCAAAAACTCATGCCCCAGACCAACCCCCTCCGACGCGCCCTCGATCAGACCGGGAATGTCCGCGATCACAAAGCCCTTAGCGTCCTCCAGGTCCACCACGCCGAGGTTGGGATTCAGGGTGGTAAAGTGATAGTTGGCGATTTTTGGTCTTGCGTTTGTCACTTTTGACAAAAAGGTGGATTTGCCCACATTGGGAAAGCCCACGAGCCCCACGTCCGCGATCACCTTAAGCTCCAGAAGCAGCTCCAGCTCTTTGGCCGGCTGGCCGGGCTGGGCATACTTGGGCGCCTGCATGGTACTTGTGGCATAATGCTGGTTGCCGCTGCCGCCGCGTCCGCCTTTCAGCAGGAGAAAGCGCCTGTTTTCGCCGGACATGTCAGTGATGACCTTGCCGCTCTCGGCCTCGCGGATCACCGTGCCTTCGGGCACTTTGATGACGATATCTTCGCCGTTTTTGCCGGCACAGTTTTTCTTGCCGCCCTCCTCACCGTTCTTGGCACAGTATTTGCGGACATGGCGGAAATCCGTCAGGGTGTTCAATCCCTCGTCCACCTCGAAGTAGACGCTGCCGCCGTTTCCGCCGTCCCCGCCGTCGGGGCCGCCGTTTGGTACATATTTCTCGCGCCGGAAGGAGACATGGCCGTCGCCTCCCCTGCCGCTTTTCACATATATTTTCGCACGATCTGCAAACATAATCTCTCTCCGCCACTGGGAATAGAAAAGCTCCAAACATCAGGATGTTCGGAGCTGTCTCTTAAGCTTATTATCTCTCTACAGGATA
>ERZ808042.1049-NODE-1049-length-10237-cov-3.538091_pt1 | contig 10237 bp, 7 predicted proteins | sample MGYA00380193_ERZ808042 | MGnify/ENA primary metagenome ERZ808042 (study PRJEB31490, sample SAMN06133401) | mouse gut metagenome | isolation source: M1_2 | host: mice | place: China: Chengdu | collected 2015-05 ...
GTCATGTATCTGTGTGCGGATACCACTCTTTTGGAGAAACAGATCGGGCAGATACCGCATACGGATTTTAAAGAGGGGATTCGGAGTATATTGGAAACGGGATTTATATAGGGTAAAATCTGAACTATGTGGAAAGTATCTTTATTAGTGACAACTTATAATGTAAAAGAGCAGGCAAAGATAACGCTGGACAGTATCGAGCAGCAGGATTACCCTGACATAGAGGTCATTATCGTGGACGGGAAGTCGCAGGACGGAACGTTGGAAGTTATCCGGGATTTTGCCGAAAAATACGGACAGAGCGGTTATGACAGCCAGACGGCTCAGGGCGGCGGAGAAGATATGGGACACGGCCGGCAGCTTAGAGTCAAATGGATCTCCGAGCCGGATCATGGCCTGTATGACGCCATGAACAAAGCGTTGCGCATGTGCAGCGGCGATGTCGTTGCGGTGTGCAACGACAGATTCTGTACGCCCGATGCGGTCACGAAACTGGTGCGGGCGATCGAGCAGGGCGGCAGGGACTGCATCGGCTCTCACGCGGATCTGGTTTACGTGGAGGGAGAGCGGATCATCCGCACATGGCATATGGGGGACGGGCGGCTGGCGGATGGCTGGCTTCCGGGCCATCCGACGTTATTCCTGAAACGCAGTGTCTACGAGAAATACGGCGTTTATGATACCGGCTACCGGTGTGCGGCGGATTATGAGTTCATGGTACGTTTCCTGAAGGATGAGAAGAACCGGCTGGCTTATGTGCCGGAGCGGCTGGTCTCCATGTTCTACGGCGGGACGAGCAATGCCGGGGTGCGCAATTACTGGGTGTCCGTCCGGGAAAGCTATATGGCACTCAGAAGACACGGAGTCAGACATCCGCTGCTGATCATACTCAGGCGGACGGTGCGGGTGCTCAGACAATTTTAACCAGTATGGCCGGTAACAGCCACATAGAGGTAACGATGAAATTTCAGAAATCATTTTATACATTTGTAAATACAGCAATCCGCATCCTGCTTGTACTGATCGTATCTGGCCTGCTGCTGCAGAGCCTGTTCAGCACCAGTTTTATCGGTGTTGTTACGTCGGAAGCAGGAATCGGCATGGAAAGGACAAGAAACATTGCGGACGATCCCTGGCGGCATCTTTTGGTGTTTGCGGTCTTTACCGCGGTGGGCATACTGATCCGTCAGATTGTGAAAAGGCGGGGAAGCCATCCGGCACTGCAGACACAGGCATACGGTCAGACAGGTAATGCATACGCAAATACCGACAAGCCAACAGAGAATGCAGGAAACAACCGCATTTTCTGCTATCTCAGTCTCTTTACCATAGCGCTCTGGACATTCTGGATTCTGATTACGCAGCTGGAACCGGGTTCTGACCCGGCCAAGGTCTACGGGATCGCCATGCAGTGGCGGGAGGGGAATTTTTCAGCCTACGCGGAAGGCGGTTATCTTTTCCGGTATCCGTATCAGGCGGGTATCATTCTGTTTTATTATCTGCTTTCCTTTGTCTTTGGCGTGGACAATTATATCGGTCTGCAGTTTGTCAATGTGATCGCACTGGCGGCGGTCTACGTACTGCTGTCGAAGCTGGCGGCTTTTTTCTGGAAAAAGGAGGAAAAGCTGCCTGTTCTTGTGTATGTGGCGCTGCTCCTGTGGACGCCGCTGGCTTTCTATGTGACGTATCTGTACGGCATTCTTCCGGGTATGGCGTTGTCTCTGGGAGCCGTTTACGGTGTTGCGAAATATCTGGATACGGGAAAATACCGCTATGTCCTGCCGGCCTGTATCTGTATGGGATTTGCCACGGTCATCAAGATGAACTGTCTGATCTATCTGATCGCGGCAGCCTGTTTCCTTATCTATGATGCAATAGTGACATTAGTGTCAGAAAAAAGAGATGCAGCCAGGGCGCTGGCTTCCCTGTCGGTGATCGTCCTGATGAGCCTTGGCGTGGCGGGATGCAACGAGGCAGTCAACAGGTATGTGGAGAAGCTGTCCGGATATGAGGCCGGGGAAGGGCTGGAAATGCTCTCCTGGGTTGTGATGGGACTGCAGGAGACGCCGCTTGGGCCGGGCGGTTACAGTGGCTATATCGGTGATATTTATGTGAAATACGATTATGACGCGGAGAAGGTGAAGGAGGCCTCCTGGACAGACATCAAAAAGGCACTGACAAGAATGTCAGAAAATCCGCTGGATGAAGGAGCGACCTTCTTTGCTCGCAAAAATGCTTTTCAGTGGAATGACCCTTCTTTTATCGGTCTGGACCGGACGAAGGGAAGAAATGCGGCCATCGAACTGTCAGGAGCCGTGCGGAGCCTGATCGAAGGGCGGGGGAGCGTTCTGTTCTACGTGGTGATGAACTATGCACAGACGCTGCTGCTTTTCGGAATGCTTTTGTACGTGTTTTTAAACTGGCGAAGCAGGAATGTGCAGGAACTGCTGGGGGCGGTGATTTTTCTCGGCGGTTATCTGTTTCATTTTATATGGGAATCCAGCGCTTCCTACACGATTCCGTACTTTGTAGTCATGATTCCCTACGGGGTGAAGGGGCTTGTTGACTGGCTGCGGTATGTGGAGGGGCTGCCTGCCTATATGGCAGAAAACAGACGCGGTGCGGCCGGAAAAAGAGAGCTTGTGAGAAAGCTGGGTGCGCCGGTGGGCGGTACTGTGGCAGCGGTGGTCCTGGTGGTGCTGCTTGCCAGTACAAATCTGTTCGCTAAGACATTTGCGCTGGATGACGGGGAGGAAGCGCGGGCGCAGTTTTATCAGGAAGAGGAAAAGACGCCGGCGGGCGTTTTGGACGGGTATTATTTTTTGACACCTTACGCGGCACAGGATATGACAGTGGCGGAAAGGGAAGGAAAAGTGACATTAGTGTCATTGAATCAGCCTGCAGAGGCAGACGTGGATGCAGAGAATCTGGAACAGAAAATATATTTTCACAATATATCCCGCAGAAAGCTGAAGCAGTCCGGCAGTGCTGCCGCGGCGGGGATCAGCCTGCGTTTCCGCAGCAATGAGCAGGTGCTGGCCGTGGAGCAGTCGGGAGACGACGCCGGGCTGACCGTGTATATGGACGACGGCATGAACATGTTCTACGAAGAACAGGACAAGGTAAGTTACTTATGGAATCTGTACGGCACACCGGAGCAGGGATACTATATCGTGCAGAACGGTCTGGCGCTCACTTACCGGGACGGTGCAGTGACATTGGAAGCGCATGGAGAGCGTGAAGAGCAGCGGTGGTTGCTCAGATAGTTTGACGGATGATGTTGATGATGAAACGATGCAAAAAAGAATATATCCCGTTTCTGGCCGGTATGCTGGTGGTTCTGCTGGCATTATCACGTTATATCGTGAACGGCGAGCCGGTGGATGTGAGAAGCGATGCTGCTGACTTGGCCGATGGGATCACGCTGTCTGACGGTATGGAGATTATGCAGCCGCTGACCATTCCGGAGGGAAGCAGCTGGCGGCAGGGATATTATGCGCTTTTCGTATCCGAAAGCAGCCCTGACAGCGCCGGTAAGCTGGTCTATACACTGCAGCAGGGCAACCGGCAGGATACGCAGAGTCTTTCTTTAGGAGAAATAACGGGCGGAACCTGGGTCAGACTGCAAAAACTTCCGCTTAAGAAGCTGGAAAGCGGAACGGCCACGCTTTTGCTGCGCACGGAAGGCGTGGCAGAAGGAGAGCTGGAGATTGCTGTCGGGCCGGACTTTTACGGCTTCGGTAATTTCAGTCTGAACGGCAATGTACAGCAGACGACGTTGGCGCAGGCCTGTCATTACCATGTGACAGGGACGGAATATACGATCCGGCTGGTGTGTTATGGAATCGTGCTTCTGTGTGCGGCAATCCTGATGTTTCTTGCTTTTGCAGGGGCGGAAAAAGGAAAATCGGCTGAGAAAAGTCCGGACTGTTTTTTTGCGTTTTCAGTGCTGACGGTATTCTTTATGGCAGTCATTTATCTGGTGGACAGTTCTGTTTATCTGGAACCCACTTATGCGGAAGCGGTGACGAACTTCCTGCGTTTTGCGAGGGAAGAAAAGCTGGCCGCCAATCTGCCGATCACGGATGCGGGATATCTGCCGCTGCTGCCGCGCCTGATCACGCTTTTTTATGTGAAGCTGCTGCGGGTGCCGGCTTCTGTCTCGCTCTATTTTATGCAGGGGACGGCCTGTCTTCTGTGCAGCATGGTGTGGGCGTTTTTTGTATTGCCGCCATTTAAAGGTCTGATGAGGTTTCCAAACAGGATCTTGTGGTGTATACTCGTGATGATGACCTGTTTTTGTGAAGAGACGTTGTTTTTTACCAATCATGCCTATTGGGGGATCTATCTGCTGCTGTTGCTTCTGGCGGCTGATCTGGAGGTGTTTCCGGGATGGGTCTATGCCGGTCTGTTGGGCGCGGCATCCCTGATCTGTCTGTCCAAAGGTACTTATGCGGTGATGCTGCCGCTGATGCTCCTTTATCTGCTCCTTTTCTGGAAAAGCATCGGCAGGCGGGACAGGCTGTTGGCTTTTGTGACGGGTGCGGCATCCCTGCTGCAGCTGTTGTATTCTTTTGGCGGGCAGGGAGACGGCGGAGGCTGGATCAATGCAGCCTCCATGGGACAGGCGGCGTACTGGCTGCGGCTGGCCGGCAGACTGGCGGTGGAGCTGGGTGCAGCTTTGTTGACGCCGCTTCGGGAGATCTTGTGGCGGCGGCCCTTTTCCGGTATTCTGGCGGGAGCCGCAGGAGTCGTCGGACTTGTCGTGCTGGCGGCCGGATTTGTCGCGCAGGTGCTGTGTCCTTTATTCCACGGCAAAAAGGTTGACCGGCAGCGGGTGACTTTCTATACGCTGGCGATGTTTCTGGTGATTGTGTCAGCCTTTTTCCTGGTAACGGTGAAGCGTGTTCCGGATTCCTGGGAGGCGGTAGGGAAAATCGGGGCGGCGCAGATGGGCAGCAAATATGAGATTTTTTCCAATGTGGGGTTTTATATGCTGTTGTTGACGGGCTGTGCGCTGCTGAGGGAGAGAGAAAAGTGCGGAAGGACCGGCGGCAGGAAGGAACTTATTGCTGCTGCGGGTCAGGCTGTGGCTGCACGCTGGGGTGTTGTACTGCTGATGGTTCTTTTTGGGCTGACGAGTCCTGTCCTGCAGCTTACGGGCTGGGCCGGTGCCGAAATCTCCGATGAACGCGTGTATGCGGGAACGATCAACACAGCCTGGCAGGATGGCCGGAAGCTGTTATCAGAAAACGCTTTTTTCCTGCCGGTGCGCGAGGAGTATTGGGCCTACAGCCGCAATATCAATCTGTATCAGGTGGGGACGGCATTTTATTTCGAGGAGACGTCGTGTTTTAATGTGGAGGAAGAGCTGGCAGGCCGCCACAGTTCTTATGAGATTGAGGACGAGGCGCTGGGACAGAATGTGATCGAGGTGTTGATCGAAAGACCCCTGCGGGTTGACCGGCCGGCGTACCGGGTGCAACTTCTGGACGCGGCGGGCAACGTGATCGCCGAGGCAGACCAGATGGATGCCGGCAGGAATAAGAAGTGCCTGTTCCGTTTCGCAGAGCCGGTGAGCGGGGTTAAGACGATAGCAGTGACGGATACCGAGGGAAATCCGGTATTTTTTAAAGAGTATATCGCATGGGCGTGCGCCTGGTAGAACACAGTTCACATCAAAGCAGCAGCTTAAAAAGTCCGGACAGCCGGCAGCGGATGCAGGCGGCGTAGAGCTTGTTGTGCAGGCCGGTGATATCCTTGAGAGGAACGGCTTTGAAGGCTGTGCGGATATATGGATTATCGCATTCTTCCAGAAAAAGCCGCCGGAAATCGCCGGATGTTTCCCGGATCGTGCGAAAGACCGGAACGAAGGTGAGCAGGCTCTGGTAGACGAAGAAGTAATGCAGATGCTTTTGCATAAAAGGGCGGGCCGACGGAATGATCAGCTGTTCGTAAGTCTCGAACATGGAGTGGTTTTCGATCAGGCGTTTTACGTCCATCTGATGGCAGAGGGAACTGTCATTGCTCCTGTAATAGTAGTACGCCTCATCACAGAAAAAGACGGAATCGGCTTCCAGCATACAGGAATAAGTGACGGGACCGTCCTCACCCACGACGATGTCGTGCGGAATACGGAACAGACAGCGTTCCAGCAGGCTTCGCCGAAACAGCTTGTTCCACAGGTTGGGGGCGATGCCGAACACGAAGAAGGTTCCAAAATAGATCATATTAGGGTATACTGTTTCCATAAGCCTTTTTTTGTCATAGAAGCCGGACGGAAAAGGGATGCCGCATATTTTCTCTTTGTGGGGCATGACGGAGATGTAATTGCAGTGCACGATGTCTGCGCCGGTATCCCGGGCGGCAGTGCACATGCGGGCGTACATTTCCGGGGCTATCCAGTCGTCGCTGTCCACGAAGGCGATGTATGTTCCGAGGCTTGCGCGGACGCCTTTTTGTCTGGCTGCCGTATGGCCGCTGTTTGCCTGGTGCAGGCAATGGATCTGTGAGTGACCGGCGGCATATGCATCGCAGATGGCGGGGGAACGGTCCGTGGAACCGTCATCCACCAGGATAACTTCATAATCTGTAAACTGCTGCGCCAGAATACTGTCGAGGCAGCAGGGCAGATAGGATTCGGCGTTGTAGACCGGTATGACGATACTCAAAAAAGGGTTGGCTGACATGGCGGCGGCTCCTTGTGTGGTAGTTTGTCTTATTGTAGCGCGTTTTTTTTAGATTGGCAATATGGAGGTACGGGTATGGTGAAAGGGAAGATCGTCTTTGTCATTCCGGACATGCCGGGCGGGGGGACGGAGCGGGTGGTGGCACTGCTGGCGAATGAGTATGCCGCCAGAGGGATTGCGGTGTCGATCCTTCTTTTTGCAGGACATCAGACGGCCTATCCGCTGGATGAACGTATCGAGGTGGTGTCGCTGGGGGAGCCTTCCGGCGGCAGCATTGGCAGACGGATAGAGCGGATCCGGCGGATGCGGTCCTACTACAGGGCCAACAGAGGATGTCGGATCTGGGCGTTTAGTGTTATGGGGGCCGTTTTTTCTGCGGTGGCCGTCATCGGATGCAGAAAGGAGTATGCTTTCCTGATCTCCGAGCGAAACGATCCGCAGCGCTATGAGCATCCGCATATCCGTAACTTTTTTTACCGGGGAGCTGACAGGATCGTTTGTCAGACGCAGGATGCCATCGACTCTTTTCCAAAAGCGATCAGGAGAAAGGCGCTGGTGATACCGAATCCGGTGGAGATTGGCGACACCTTAGTCTGGAGCGGGGAACGGGAAAAGAGGATCGTCGCCGTAGGACGGCTGGAACCGCAGAAAAATCACAGTCTGCTGCTGCAGGCCTTTGCCCGGTTTCGGGCGCAGTATCCGGCGTATACGCTGGAGTTATACGGTCAGGGATCTCTGGAGGATGCTCTGCGGGAGCAGGCGAAGGAACTTGGAATTGACAGAAGTGTCATATTTCATGGGTTTTCCCGGCAGGTCAGGGAGGAGATACGCGGGGCGGCCATGTATGTGCTGTCCTCTGACTATGAGGGAATATCCAATTCCATGCTGGAGGCGCTGGCGCTGGGGATTCCGGTCATTGCCACGGATTGTCCCTGCGGGGGTTCCCGAACGTATATCCGGCAGGCGGTGAACGGTCTGCTTGTGCCCACCGGAAATATGACAGAGCTGTCAGATGCAATGCTGCGTCTGGCGGGCGATCCGCAGCTGGGGGCAGGATTTGGCCGGGAAGGACAGAAGCTGAAAGAGACGCTTGGTGTTTCGCAGATCGCGGACCGCTTTTTGCTCTCGTAATCCGGTCTTTGTACGGCCGGCGGCCGGCAGGAATGTGTGCCGGGCAGGGATCCAAAGTCCGCGGCGGCTAAAGGAGAACGACGAAATGAGCAAGATACTGATCATCAATCCAATCTTATACACGGCGGAGACAAACAGGATTCCCAAAGTAAGCTCCATTAAGGATACCATGATCTATGCCCTGTGCATGGGTTTCGTTCATGGCGGGCATAAGGTGACGCTGATTGCGGCGCAGGACTACCGGCCGCTGCGTGAGGAGGAGTATCCTTTTACGGTTCTGTACCAGAAGACTGTATGGCACAAAATTTTTATGCCCAGATGTTTTCCGTATATGCCGGGGCTGGGGGGATATCTGCGGCGGCACAGAGAGTTTGATCTGATCCTGACAAGCGAGGTATTTGCACCGTGGTCTTATACGGCGGTCAGAATGCGTCCGGACAGGACCATTGTCTGGCATGAGCTGGCGGCCCATAACAATATGCTGCACAGGATACCGTCGAAGGTCTGGTACAATGGCGTGGCCCGTCTGCTGATGAAAAAGGCGCTGGTGGTGCCGCGGTCTGAGGCGGCGTCGGTTTTTATCAGGCAGTTTATGAAGCAGGTGTCGAAGACGGTGGTGGATCATGGGGTGGATCTGACAAAGCTGGATACCATTATGCAGGCGAAGAAGGAACAGGACGCCAGGGAACTGTCAGCCGCCGAAAAGCCGGTGGCGGGACGGCCTGCATTTCCTGAGAAAAAGAAACAGTTTGTGGTCGTTTCCCAGTTGATCGAGAGAAAAAGGATCCACAGGATCCTGGAAGTCTTCGCAGAACTGATCGGCAGGGGATATGAGGATTATCGCCTGTATCTGATCGGCAGCGGGGAGCGGGAGGCGGCGCTGCGGTCACTGGCGGAGAAGCTGCAGCTGCGGGAAAAGGTCATTTTCTGCGGACAGATGAGGCATGAACAACTGCTGCCCGTGGTTGCCGCTTCCAAGGCGATGCTGGTCTATACGGAAAAAGATAACAATATGGTGTCCATCGTGGAGAGCATTGCCGTTGGTACGCCTGTAGTCACGACGGCAGTTCCTTACAATGCGGCCTATATCCGACAGGAACAGCTGGGGATCGCGGAGGATGACTGGAGCGTGGAAGCACTGGTAAAAATGATCAGGGACAATGAATTTTACCGGCAGAATTGTCTGCATTACCGGGAGAGACTGTCTGCAGATTTCTGCGCGGGGCAGTTTTTGCGCATTTTAAGGGCAGAGGCGGATTCGTTGTGCTGATAATGCAGGGCGCATAAGTTTTTTTGCGCTGTTTCGTTCTATTTGAAAAAATCATGGATTTTGTATATAATAAAGTGGTTGAAGTATGACGGATGATGGAAAAAGGAAGAGGAGACAACAATTTTGTATATAAATACAGCATTTTGTTTTGACCACAATTTAGTCCGTCAGGTGCAGGTGGCGGCCGCTTCCCTGCTGGATCACAGAGGATCGGCGCAGAACCATTATCATATTTACTGTGTCTGTACCAAAGAAGCGGCGGTTGTGGAGGAGGCCCTCCGACAGATCGTTGCCGCAAGGGATCCGGGGTCAGAGCTTACCATGAGGGTGGCGGACAACCCCTATGCAGATTCCTACCAGGTGAGGGGCATTTCTGCCGGCACTTATCTGCGGCTGGAACTGCACAGGCTTTTGCCGGAAGTGGATAAGATATTGTATACGGATGTGGATATCCTTTTTCAAGGCAGCCTGCGGGAACTCTGGGAGACGCCTCTGGAGGGAAAGTTTCTGGCGGCGGTACGGGGCGGTGCGAACCTCGCTGACCAGTGGGCGCGCAACAGCGAGCGGCCTTACTGGCATCATCTGGAGAAGGTGCGGGGGAATTATATCAATGCCGGAGTGACGCTGATGAATCTCGCCCTGATCAGAGAACGACAGATGGAGGAGCAGTGGCGGGAATGGGCGAAGGAGAAGCTCTATTATCAGGATCAGGATATTTTAAATATCACTTGTCAGGGGGCGATCGCCTTTCTGCCTTTTCGCTATAACAGCCTTGCCTATATGACGGACGTGGATTATGATAATTGTATCAGGGAAGGGATCTATTCGGCGCAGGAGTGTGAGGAGGGCAGGAAGTGTCCGGTGATCATTCACTATGCCGGAGATAAACCCTGGAAAAGATACGATACCAACAGAGGAAATCTCTGGTGGGATTATGTAAAAAGCCAGCCGGATCTGGCAGGCCTGTTTGATGAGGCTGCAGCGCGCAGCTGCCACGGACCGACAGTTACGCAGCGGGCGCTGCGCAAACTCAGGCGGTTGCTGGGGCTGGAGTAATAGAGGAGAGACGGCGGCTGAGGAATACATGCAGACAGGTAGCAGAACGCAGGAAGGGCCAGCCTGCTGTAAATACAGCGGTAAAAGGACA
>ERZ808042.1050-NODE-1050-length-10226-cov-3.368509_pt1 | contig 10226 bp, 4 predicted proteins | sample MGYA00380193_ERZ808042 | MGnify/ENA primary metagenome ERZ808042 (study PRJEB31490, sample SAMN06133401) | mouse gut metagenome | isolation source: M1_2 | host: mice | place: China: Chengdu | collected 2015-05 ...
TGCGTTGTGGGAAAAGGCAGAACCGCTGAAGAAAGTGTTTGAAAGTGCCAACGAAGTGATTCAGATGTATCTGAATTTCCTGATCAACAAGATCGGACCGGCAGCGATTTTCTGTCTCGTGTCCAGAACCTTTGCAATCTATGGTGCAGAATATCTGAAGCCTGCGGCAGCCTATATGATCGGCGCTATGGCGACCCTCATACTGACCTGCTGCGTGCTCTATCCTATCGGTATCTTTGTCCTGACCGGACTGAATCCGATGCAGTTTCTGAAGAAGATCGCGAAAGTCGGCGTGTTCGGATTTTCCGTAAACTCCTCGGCTGCAACACTTCCGCTGAACACAAAGACCTGTCTGGAAGAACTGGGCTGCTCTCAGGAGATCACAAGCTTCGTGCTTCCTACCGGTATGACCATCAACATGAACGGTACCACCATGATGCATATGTTCGCAGTGACCTTTATCGCGACGGCAGCCGGCATCCCGGTTACGCCGGTCAACATGATCGTCATGGCGCTTCTGTCCATCTGTGCGGCAGCCGGCACACCGGCGATTCCCATCGCAGGAACGACGATGATCTTTACCGTTTTATCCGGTATGGGATGGACAACAGATGTATGCCTTCTGGGGTATGCGCTGGTCGTTGCCATCAACCGTCCGGTGGAGATGTCTCTTCTGCCGCTGAACGTAATCGGCGATGCGGCTGTAAATGTCATCGTGAATGCATCCGAAGGGCAGCTTGATAAAGATATTTACAATTCCTGATACATAATCATCCAAAAGGGAGGGGACCGCTGCAAAGCGCATCCTGGCCTGTGCGCAGGCAGGAACACATTTTGCGGCGGTTCCCTTTCCGCTGAAAAGAATTAAGAGACAAGGGGGAATGAAGATGCACAGCAGGGAAGTGATTCGGGAATATGAGATACCGAAGACGGGCGCGGATCCGGAGCAGATACTTCTGCTCTGCCGGCCGCGTATGGAGGAGCTCTGCCAAAAGGAGCCGGAGGAAGGATGGCTTTTCTATATATTCCGCCGCCTTCTGGCAGAGTATTTTCCGGAAAACTATACGGCGGAGTCGTTTCCGGGAGCGGAGCAGGCGTCCGCTTATTATCTGAAGGTACTGAACGGTATTCTGAGGCGGGAGGAGGAGAAGCTTCCTTTTGATCCCTGCCGGGATTTTGCCCTTCTGAAAAAGGAAGAGGAGAAGTACTGCAGCATCCTTTCGGAATACCGGCGTTTTCTGGAATGCTTTTATGAGAAAAACGTCTGCGCCTTTATGCGGCTTTCCAGAGTCTGCACGCCGTATGATACGCTGGGGCATATTGCAGGGGTTCATCACGTGTCCATGTATATGGCAAGACAGCTGGTTCAGAAAGGCGTTCCGGTGGACCCCGGCCTTATGTCCGGGGCGGCGCTGATGCATGACATCGGAAAGTACGGATGCCGGCCGGAGGAAGGCAGACGGGTACCCTATCTTCATTATTATTATACCTGGCAGTACTGCCAGGCGCATCGTCTGGACTCCATCGGGGAGATTGCCTCCAATCATTCCGTATGGGATCTGGAGCTGGAAAATCTGTCGGCAGAGAGTCTCCTTCTGATCTATGCGGATTTTCGGGTAAAGAGTATCCGGGATGAGAACGGGAAGGAGCAGATTCGTTTCTGGAGCCTGAAGGATGCCTATGAGGTGATCCTTGGAAAGCTTGACAATGTGGATGAAGCGAAGAAGAGGCGGTATGCAAGAGTTTATGCGAAGCTGAAGGATTTTGAAGAATATATGATCCTGCTGGGCTGTTCGGTGGATCTGGTGTCTCCTGCAGGAGAGGCAGAGCTTCAGCCCCATGCGGCGCTGATGGATGCAGAAGAGATCGTGTGCCGGTTCAAGACGCTCGCCATCCGGACCAATCTGCAGATCATGAGTACGACGACCAGAGAGGAGCAGTTCATCAGCCTTCTGGAAACGATCCGGTCGGAGAAGGACTGGCGCCATGTGCGTGCCTATCTGACCGCTATCGAGGAATATTCTGCTTACCTTCCGCAGGACCAGAAAAGCGTGATTCTGGAATTTCTGTTTGACATGCTGTCCCACAGAGACGGAGATATCCGGAGACAGGCGGCTTCCATCGCCGGTATCCTGATCGCAGGATATGAGCTCCGTTTTACAAAGGAGATTCCGTCCGGCTATCATGCGCCGAAGGTTGGCCGAAGTCTGGATGAAGTATTTCAGAGCTTTCTGGACAAACTTCTGTATCCGGAAGCCCATGTGCCGGAGCGGGAGCGCAGATATGCAGGTTTTGCCATGAAAACCGTGCTTCATACGCTTCTGGAACGGCTGGAATCTGAAAAGCAGAAATGCATCCTGGAGAGTTACATCCGCAGATGTCATGGGGGCTACGATGCGCTCACCCTGTTCTTTCTGATGGACGGAAGCGCAGAGATTCCCTGTGCGGCATGCGGCGCGGAGCAGGTGAGGGCGTTGTCGGAATTTGCGTTTCTGCTGGTGTCCGGTACAGGCGGGGAGGAAAGTCAGGTGGCGGCGCTTGGCTTCCTTCTTGGATGGATGCGTGAGGGCTGGGAGCCGGAGAAAAACCTGTCCGATCTGATCGCGGAACACATCCCGGATATAAAGGAAAGGCCTTACAGCGTACAGTTTCTGGCGGCAAGGATCCGGGAATTTTACCAGATCCCCAGTGAACACGGGATGATTTATTACGACATGACGAACCTGTATATGGAAAATCAGCGTTCGGAGGTGCCGTGGATCTATAAATACATGAATCTGGAGATCCTGAAGAAAAGGCAGGGGGCAGAGGAAAGTCCGGAGCAGCTCTATCAATATGCGTCTCATCTGCTGCATATGCTGCAGTTTTCCGGGCAGATTGTCAACCGTCTGCAGGCAGGCGATAATCTGCTGGCAATCATCCCCATGTTGTCCGTGACCCAGTGCCATGAGATCGTGCTGGAGCTGATCCGGGCGCTGGAAATCGAGGAGTATGCAGTGTCAAAATACATTCCCCCCTGTCTTGGCCGGATGTTTGCCCTGCTTCAGGAGGAGGAACGGGAGTATGTGCTGACACAGCTTTACGGGCTGGTAAGCGGCGCTCACAGCCGGACGGTCATCGCGGTTCTGGAGACGGCAGGAAAGATCCTGCACTATGGTTCCGCCGGGCTAACGGAGCAGGAGCGTTCGGAGGCAGAGGGACTTTTGTGCATCGGTATGGCGGATTACCGCGACGAGATCGCGCAGGAGGCCTTCTATATCACAGGTTATGAGCTGTTTGGAAACCGCCGGTTTACCATGGAGGAGAAGCGGCAGTATTTCTCCGGACTGGCGAGAAAGATCCTGACGCTTCTGAACTGGGAACGGCTCGGTCTGTACGTGTATTTTAACGGAGCGGCGCTGAACCGTATCTACCGGTTTATTGACGATTATATCATCGAGGCGGGAGAGCATCCGTTTCAGGAAAAGAACATGCCGACGGCATTTTTCCCGGGGACCTTTGATCCGTTTTCCCTGGGGCACAAGCAGATCGTGAAGAAAATCCGGAAAATGGGGTTCCGGGTGTATCTGGCGGTGGATGAATTTTCCTGGTCGAAAAAGCCGCAGCCCTTTGAGATCCGCCGGAAGATTCTGTCCATATCCACGGCAAATATGGAGGAGGTCTATCTGTTTCCGGAGGAGATTCCGGTCAATCTGGCCAATGTGGAGGATATGAGGGCATTGTCCCGGGTCTTTGCGGGAAAGGAAGTATATATCGTAGTGGGGACGGATGTGGTAAAATACGCGTCCGCCTACCGGAATGCGCCGGAGACGGGCTCCGTCCACCATTTTCCGCATCTGATCTTTTCCAGAAATGCGGGAAACGGCGATGCGGAAGCAAAGGAGGAGACGGCGGTCTGCGAGGAGCGGATTCTGGGGGAAAAGCAGTATATGAAGCTGCCCGTCCTGCTGGAACAGGTGAGTTCCACAAGGATCCGGGAAAATATCAACGCCGGCAAGGATATTCTGGGGCTGGTGGACGACTGCGCCCAGAACTACATCTATCAGATGGGACTGTACAGCATGGATCCCATCTACAAGAAAACAGCAAAATTTATGCCGGTGGATGCGGAGCTTGCCGAACAGAGGGACGGCTTTTTCCGAATGCGTCTGTATCAGGAGGAAACGGTATTTTCCAGTGTGGATTTTCATGATGTGGATTCTTCTGACCTGATGCAGGAGTGCGGAAGCATCGGGCAGGCGGAAAAGCTCCGGGTGCTGATCTCCGGACGGACTGCCATGATTACGGATATCCGGGGAACGGTCACAGCCTTTGACGACGGACGGCTGACGGCGCTGAACGAGGTGCTGGAGTATTTTCAGGAAAACAGCTACTCCTTCGCGCTCTGCAGGGATGCCGGAGAGAATCAGGCTGTCCTGAAGCTGCATGGTTTTCTTCCGGTGCACGGAATCGAACATATGTTTATCCTCGACCTGCGCCGCCCGCTGGTACTGTTCTATGATACGCCGTCGTCCATCAAGGAACCGATGGCAGACAGCGATGCGGTCCGCCTTGTCCTCAGAAAATGCCATATCCGGCTTCTGGAGACGCTGACCGGGCTGTATCCGGGTCGGCTGATCCTGTGTTTTTCCTCCGGGGTTATGAATTACCGGCTGATCCGTCTGATCACCCGGTCCAACCGGGTGGGCATGCAGCAGGATCCGTCCGGGCAGAACGGGGAAAAGATGTGCGTGCCTTTCGGCAAGATTTTAAAAGGCGTGCGGATTCCCAATACGGTGACCAAGGGACTGGATACGGAAAAGGTATACGAAAGGGATCTGTCTTCTTTTACCATTTCCAGTTTTCCGGGCTATGCGCCGCTTCCGGTTCAGATCCGGACGGTGCGTTCCTTCCGGCGGCCGGTGCTTCTGGTGGATGATTTGTATCACAGCGGATACCGGATGAAGGAAATTGCGCGACATCTGAAGGAAGAAGGCGTGGAGGACGCGGAACTAATCGTGGGCGTGATCTCAGGACGGGGAAGAGATCAGGCGCGGGTCAGCGGCCAGAAGGTCCAGGCGGTCTATGAGGTGCCGAACATGCATTCCTGGCTCATCGAATCAGATCTGTATCCCTTCCTTGGAGGCGACGGTGTGCGGGATGCGGAGAAAGAGACAGAGCGGCTTACGGCGATTCCGTCGGTGAATACAATACTTCCTTATGAGGTGCCGGCATATCTGGAGGACGTGGCGCCGGGAGCGCTGTATGAGCTGTCCAGAGTCTGTATGGAAAATGCACGGAATATTTACCGGGTACTGGAGAAGGAGTACCGAAGGCAGTACGGCAGACAGCTGACGCTGGACCGGATCGGAGAGGTGGCGGCGGAGCCCAGGTATCCGGACAGTCTGGGACTGAGCCGGGAGAGGCTGCAGCAGACGCCGTCCCGGATTCTGGAGGAGGAACTTAAGAAGCTGTACAGGCTGCGGCCGCTGGCGGGACGCGGAAAGTGAGGTAGAGATGAAAACGATAATGGATCTTGGACGGGACAGGCAGAAGAGACGGATATGGGATCAGGCAGAAGGAACAGCCCCGGCATGGCTGAAGAGAGACGGGGAAGAGCGGAAGCGGATTCATCTGGCGGGGCTGGGGGATGTGGGCCAGAATGTTGCCCTCGGACTGACGCTTCTGGGAGAAGAGGTGATCGAGGGGATCGGACTTTATGATCTGAATGAGGCGCAGTGCAGACGGATGGAGACAGAGCTGTCCCAGATCGCGGCGCCGCCGGGAGACCGGCGGATTCCGAAGGTGTCGGCGATCTCATGGGAGGAGATGTTTGACTGCGATGTCTTTTTGTTCTGTGCAACAAAGAGCGTGCCGGCGGTAGGAAGCGGGGTTCAGGATGTGCGTATGGCACAGTATGAGGCAAACCGGCAGATCGTGGCGCTGTATGCCCGTGAGGCGGCGGCAAAAGGTTACCATGGACTGTTTGTGGTGGTGTCGGATCCGGTGGACCTTTTATGTATGGAAGCGCTGCGGTCTTCCTGGGAAGAGACAAAACCGGGGATACAGCCTCTGACGCCGGATCAGATCCGCGGATGCGGTCTTGGCGTGATGAATGCAAGAGCGGCTTATTATGCCGGAAAGTATCCGGCGTATGCAGGATATCTGCAGGAAGGAAGGGCGTTTGGTCCCCATGGGGCGGGGCTGGTGATCGCCGACAGTCTGGACCCGGAACGCTACAACGATGAAGCTTCCAGAAAACTGACCGAACTGACGATCCATGCCAATATGCAGCTCCGGGATCTGGGATTCAAGCCTTTTCTGGCTCCTGCCATGTCCTCTGCAGTACTGACGCTTCTGGCCATGCTTCAGGGAGAGTGGAATTACAGCGCGGCCTATCTGAACGGGCTGTATTTCGGAGCCCTGAACCGGCAGACTGAAAAAGGCGTTCAGTGGGAAGTTCAGCCGCTGCCAAGGCCTCTGTACCGGAGACTGGATGCCTCCTTTGCCGGGCTGGAGGAGATTCTGTGGAACTGACGGTGATCCGGCCGGACCAGGGAGAAGACCGGAGACTTGGGGAGGTGCTTTGTGCCGCGCTGAAGGAAAGATCGGAAGTACGTGTGATACGTACAGCGGAAGAACTGGAAACAGCCGTCCGGCAGAGATCGCTTGAGGGACAGAGGATCCTGTTTGCAGCAGCTCTCGGAAAGAGCGGAATCAATCTGACACTGTATGCCATGCTGGAAGTTCTGCGGCTGCACCCGGACTGCTTAAAAGGAAGCGCTGCGGGGATTCTGGTGGACGGGGAAGGAGAATTTTATACCAAATCACTGGGGCGCGAGATTGCACAGACGGCCAACGGAGCCGGCTGCTGGTTTGTGGGGCGTCCGCTGACGGAAGGGACCGGAAGCCTCCGGAATTACCGGGTGGCGGCATCCAATCACGGCTGCGGCCTTTATGAAGCCTATCTCTGGTCTGCCCGGGATCTGGTCCGGCGTATCCTTTCCTTTCAAAGGCCGGTGTACAGACATCCGAAACTTCTGTGCCTGCATTCCTGCAATCCTTCCACCTCCAATACGCTGCAGCTGTGGAGAGAGGTCCGGAAAAATCTGTCCGGACAGACAGAGATTCAGGAGATTTCCCTGCGGGACGGAACGGTGACGGACTGTGCAGGATGTTCCTATGAGATGTGCATGTATTTCAGCAGAAATTCCAGCTGCTTCTATGGAGGCCCCATTGTGGAGGAAGTATACCCTGCGCTTCAGGAATGCAGCGCGCTGGTCCTTCTGTGTCCCAATTACAATGACGCGCTGGGCGCCAATCTGACGGCGTTCGTCAACCGGCTGACGGCGCTGTTCCGCAAAAAACCCTTTGCGGATAAGTATCTGTTTGCCCTGATTGTCTCAGGATACAGCGGCGGGGATATTCTGGCGCGGCAGCTGATCGGAGGGCTGAATATGAATAAATCCTTTATCCTTCCCGGAAATTTTGCCCTGATGGAAACGGCAAATGAACCGGGCAGCGTCCTGAAGAATCCGGATATTCAGCAGAAAGCCGGCGCTTTTGCCCGGAATATGCTTTCCTGCTTTTTGGAAAACGACATATTGTAATACAAAAAACACAGGATGGGATGCCGCTGCAGGCAGCATTTTCAATTATAAACGCAGTAAATAATTTAAATAGAATATATTCATTTTACTTTATGATTGACAGTGCCTATAATTGAAACAAAGACAGGGGGAAATACCTGCCAACCTACAGAATAAGGAGAGGAGATCACAAATATGTTTGATACAGCCGAAAGGATGGAGGCACTTCCGTTTTCCGGAATCCGTGTGATGATGGAACGTGCGAACCGGATGCAGAAGGAAGGACAGGATGTTATCCATATGGAGATCGGCCGTCCGGACTTTGATACGCCGGAGGTCATCAAAAAGGCAGCTTATGACAGTCTCGAAAAAGGACATGTTTTTTATACATCCAATTATGGAACGCCGGAGCTTCGGGCGGCGATCGCAGAGAAGCTTACGAAGGGAAACGGGGTGGAATACAAACCGGAAGAGATTCTGGTGACCATCGGAGTGGGCGAGGGAACCTACGCATCCATCGCGGCATTTCTGAATCCGGGAGATGAGGTGCTGGTGCCGAATCCGGTGTGGCTCAATTATATTCATGTACCGAATTTCTTCAAAGTGGTTCCGGTTACATATTCTCTGAAAGAGGAGAATGATTACCAGATCAACATGGAAGAGATCGAGAGCAAGATCATGGAAAAGACGAAGATGATGGTGATCAATACGCCGGGAAATCCCACCGGTACGGTACAGAGCCGCGAGACGCTGGAGAAACTAGCCGATCTGGCGAAGAAGCATGACCTGATCGTGGTTTCTGATGAGATTTATGAGAAACTGGTCTACACCGGCACGGAACATGTCAGCATCGCCTCTCTTCCGGGAATGAAAGAGAGAACGATCACTCTGAACGGATTTTCCAAATGCTACTCCATGACCGGATGGCGGCTTGGCTACTGCGCGGCTCCCGTGGAGATGATTCAGGCGCTGGTCCGTGTACATCAGTATATCAATACGTGTGCTTCCTCCTTTGTACAGGATGCAGGCGTGACGGCGCTGAAGGAAGCGGAGCCGGATGTACAGATGATGGTGAAGGAGTACGAGAAGAGACGCGACTATGCGGTGGAAGCCCTGAACGCCATGGAAGGGATCAGCTGTAAGGTTCCGGGAGGCGCATTCTATATCTTTGTCAATGTAAAATCTCTGGGCATGACTTCTGCACAGGTGGCAGACTATCTGCTGGACCATGCCAAAGTCGCAACGGTGCCGGGTTCCGCTTTCGGAACCGAGGGAGAAGGATATATCCGCCTGTCCTATGCGTGCAGCTATGAGCGCATCGTGGAAGCCATGGGCAGGATGAAAGAAGCTTTTCAAGAACTGAGAGCGAAATAAAATTTGCTGTTTACAATCCTGTCAATCCGGACGCCTTCCAGGGGCTGATATTCCTTCCAGACCCCGCTTGCGCTTAATGAAGGGACGCAGCGGTACTAAGGCGCGAAAAAACCGCGCCTAAGGACCGGCGCCCTTCAATGGGTCTTTCAGGAATATCAGCCTCTGACAGGCTGTGCATTGGCAGTATTTTAAAGTGCAATTATAAAAAACAGCGGGATTTAATCAGGAGGGTACATGAAATGAACGCGTATATCAACAGTGTGATCGAGAGAGTCAAGGCAAAATATCCGGAGCAGCCGGAGTTTTGTCAGACGGTGGAGGAGGTTCTCACCTCTCTGGAGCCGGTTGTGGAGAGACATCCGGAGTATGAGAAGGTGGATCTTCTGAACCGGATGGTGGAGCCGGAGCGGATGTTTACATTCCGCGTGGTATGGCAGGATGACAATGGAAACTGGCATACCAATACCGGATACCGCTGCCAGTTCAACGGAGCCATCGGGCCGTACAAGGGAGGGATCCGCTTCCAGCCCAATGTAACTCCGAGCATCATGAAGTTTCTCGGATTTGAGCAGACCTTCAAAAACAGTCTGACGGGACTTCCCATCGGCGGCGGCAAAGGCGGTTCTGATTTTGACCCGTCCGGAAAAAGCGACGATGAGATCATGCGTTTCTGCCAGAGCTTCATGCAGGCGCTGTACCGCTATATCGGACCGGATGTGGACGTGCCGGCGGGCGATATGGGCTGCGGAGGCAGAGAGATCGGCTATCTCTTCGGAGAGTACCGGAGACTGAAAGGAGTCTTTGAAAACGGTGTCCTGACCGGCAAGGGCTTCTCCTACGGCGGCAGTCTTATCCGTCCGGAGGCGACCGGATTCGGTGCAGTTTATTATCTGGAAAATGTTTTAAAGGATGACGGACAGGATATCAAAGGAAAGACCATTGCATGTGCAGGTTTCGGAAATGTAACCTGGGGCATCTGCAAAAAAGCAACAGAGCTTGGCGCAAAGGTCGTGACACTGTCCGGTCCGGACGGATATGTCTACGATCCGGACGGAGTCAATACGCCGGAGAAGATTGAATATCTGGTAACCATGCGGAATTCCGGAAGAAATAAGGTGCAGGACTATGCGGACAAATTCGGTGTAGAATTTGTTCCGGGACAAAAACCGTGGGGTGTCAAGGTGGATATCTGTATGCCGTCCGCCATGCAGAACGACGTACATATGAAAGAAGCCGAACAGATTGCAGCGAACCATGTCCGCTATTATATCGAGGTGGCCAATA
>ERZ808042.1054-NODE-1054-length-10210-cov-7.773710_pt1 | contig 10210 bp, 5 predicted proteins | sample MGYA00380193_ERZ808042 | MGnify/ENA primary metagenome ERZ808042 (study PRJEB31490, sample SAMN06133401) | mouse gut metagenome | isolation source: M1_2 | host: mice | place: China: Chengdu | collected 2015-05 ...
TGCCGCCGTTGAAACCTGTTGTTGTGGAAAACGGCAGAAAACCAGTACAGGTCGAATGTCTTTGGCAAGATATCACAGCCTGAACGCTAATGGCGAGGAGTATTACGGTGCCTTCAAGGTCTGTATCCCCGTGGACAACGTGGCCGATGAAGGTTCCCTCACCATCAAGGCCACGGGCGGCGCGGCTCAGTTCAACCTGTTCCTGGCCAACAACCCCAGCTCCACCGAGCAGTCCTACATCATCTCGGACCCGGCCTACACCACTGTGGAGGCGTCCGCCCCCTTCAAGTGGTCCAAGACCGGCACCGAGGACGGCTCCGCCAGCCTGGAGATCGTCAAGACCGGACCGGGCGGCGGTCCCCTGGAGGGCGCTGAGTTCACGCTGACGGGCGATAGGGGTACCACCGTCACCGGCACCAGCGGGCCGGACGGAAAAGTGACCTGGACCGGCCTCCCCGCTGGCGAAAAGTTTACCCTGACCGAGACAAAGGCCCCCGAGGGCTGCCAGCCCATCGCCGGGATGAACGTCACCCTGGAGGCGGGCCGCACCAGCTATCTCACCGTGCCCAACGACACCGCCAAGGGCTTCACCGTCAAGAAGATCGACGCCCAGAACCGGGGCAGCTTGCAGGGCGCGGTCTTTGTGTTTGAGCAGATCGACGGGGACTACAAGACCACCGGCACCACCGGCTTCGACGGCCAGATTTCCTTTGAGGGCGACGAGCTCCCCTACGGCAGCTACCGGGTATGGGAGCAGTCCCCGCCCTCCGGTTACCAGAAGAATACGCGCATCGAAACCGTGGAATGGACGGGGAAAAAGGACGTTCTTCTCACCTTTGAGGACGTTCGAGACCCCACCCTCATCGTCCTGAAAGTGAATGAGCGCGGCGAGTCCCTGGAGGGGGCTGTCTTCGACGTGTACGCCGACGGCAAGTTCATCACCTCCGTCACCACCAACAGCTCCGGCGAGGCCAGGGTGGAGGGCATCCAGAAGGAAGCCTACATCGAGGTGGTGGAAAAGGTCGCTCCTGATGGTCACGTGCTGGACCGCAGCACCCATACCATCCACATCGACCCCTACGACCCCGCCATCGAGGACGACCCGGTCCTCACCGTGGTCAACCAGTCCAAGCCCTCCCTGCGGATCATCAAGTACGACCGCGTCAGCGGGAAAAATCTGTCCGGCGTGACGTTCGAGATTTACAAGGATGCCGAGCTGTTTGACACCAAAACCACGCCGGAGAGCGGGATTATTGAGCTGTTTGGCCTCGATCCGGGCACTTATCTGGTAAAAGAGGTGTCCAGTGATGACGCTCACATCGTCACCACCACCCCCCAGCAGATCGAGCTGAAGGCTGGGCAGACGGCAACACAGGAGCTCATCTTTTTTAACGATTTGAAGCCCGGGATGCACCTCATCAAAGTGGACAGCGCCGACCTCAGCAAGCCCATCGCCAACGCCAAATTCAAGTTCACGGCGGTAGACGGGAGTTGGGGTCCCGAGGAGCTGACCACGCTGGAGGACGGGACCATCGACCTCAGTAAGCTCCCCACTGGGGCCATGGTGGTGGAGGAACTGGAGTGCCCCGGCTATGTGATCGACGACTACCAGCGCATCATCGAGCTGAAGCCCAACGAGAACGTGCAGTTCGTGTTCACCAACTCCAAGAAGCCCGACCTCCTGCTGAAGAAAACCAGCTCGGATGGCTCCCCCCTGGAGGGCGTTTCCTTCCGGCTGGCAAAGATCGAGGACGGGTCCCATTACCTGGACCGGGTGACCGATTCCAGGGGCGAAATTTTGTGGGAGGGGTTGGAGCCCGGGGTGTATTCCCTGGTGGAGACCGCCACAAAAAACGATCACATTTTGAGCCTGAGAGAGCATCATGTGGAGCTGTTCCCTGGCAAAGTCAGCACCGTGGTGCTGGAAAACCACAAGCGGCCCAACCTCATCGTCTACAAAAATGACGCGGACAGCGGAGAGCCCATCGAGCACACCATCTTCACCGTCCGGGCGGCGGACGGCCATTCCGTGGACGAGATCGAGACGGACAGCACAGGCCGCGCCTGCCTCCAGAATATGCTGCCCGGGGTATATGAAATTTCTGAAAAGTCCGTACCCTCCCCCTGGCTGAAGGACGCGCCCAGCCAGCTGGTGACGCTGTACCCGGACCGGGACCACACGGCCTACTTCAAAAACCACAAGCGGCCCATCATTGAGATCATCAAGGAGAATGCCGTCACCTTCGACCGGCTGGCCAACGTGCCCTTCCGGGTGTGGTATGCCAGCAACAACACGACTACCGGCGAGATGAACGACCTGGGCGTGTTCTACACCGACGAAAACGGGCGCATTGAGCTGGACGGCACCAAGATGGGCACCCTGGGCCTGCGGGACGGCTGGTTCCGGGTAAAAGAGCTGGAGCCGCTCAAGGGCTTTGCCAAGGCGGACCCGGACACCCAGGAGGCGTTCATCCCCGCTGGCCAGGGCCACACCTTCATGTTCCGCAATCAGCCGTTGAGCGCCATTTGTGTCTGGAAATATGACAGCCAGCACCCCAATGTGGCCATCGAGGGCGCGGTGTTCCAGATCCGCTACCTGTCCGGCAACACCTCCGGCACAGGCGGCACCGTGATCGGCACCTATCAGACCTCAAAAAATGGCAGTTTCACGGCAACCGGGTTAAAAAAGGGCACCTACGTCATCGAGGAATTGTCCAGTGACGGCGATCATGTGATCGACACGCCGCCCCAGACCGTGTACCTCTCCGGCGAGGAGCAGGAGGTCATCCACGTCCGCTTCGGCAACAGCGCCATGGGCAGTTTGCTGGTCAAGAAGGTGTCGGACAGCGACGGCAGCCCGCTGAGTGACGTGGAGTTTATGGTCACCACCTCGGACGGCACCGTGGTGGGCGACGCCAACGGCAAGTTCGTGACGGACCGCGCGGGGACCTTCACCGTCAGCGGGGTCGAGCCCGGCACGAGCCTGGTGGTGAAGGAAAGCAGAGCCAAATCCGGCTACCTGCTGGACGACACCCCCCAGGTGGCGAAGATCAAGGCCGGGCAGACCGTGACCCTGGAATTCAGGAACAAAAAGCTGGGGAACCTCGTCATCCACAAGCTGTCCAGTGCCGACAAGAGTCCCATTGAGGGGGCGCAGTTCCGTATCACCTACGCGGACGGTAAAGTGGTGGACGCTGAGGGCGGCCAGCTCTCCTCCAACGGGCTCTATACCTCTAATAAGGAGGGCCAGATTGTCCTCTCCAACGTCACCGGCACCATCATCTGCACGGAGGTGTCCAGCGCCCCCGGATTCGCCATCGACCCCGAGACCCGGACCCAGACCGTGGTGGTGAACCCCGGGGACGACACGCAGCAACTCTATTTTTACAACACCCCTCTCTGCTCCCTCACGCTCTCGAAGGTGGATTCGGTGACGGGGAAGCCCGTACCCAACACCCAGTTCACCTTAAAATACGCCAATGGCGAGGTGATTGGCAAGTACACCACCGGGAAGGACGGGACTGTCACTGTGTCCGGTCTCCTGCCCGGTTCCACCGTGGTGGCGACCGAGACCAAGGTGCCCGACACCCACGTGCTCAACCCCACCCCCCAGACCATCACCCTCAAGAGCGGCTCCAATGCCGTGACCAGCGGCGGCGCCAGCGTGACTCCCCCCAGCGGCAACACTGGCACTGGGGGCGGCAACAACCTGGATTTTGAGAACGATCCCAAGATGAGCCTCACGATCCGAAAGTACATCACCGGCACCAATCGGGAACCTTTGGCCGGGGTGTGCTTCAAGGTGACCACCGGCGACGGCGCCCCCGTGGGGGCTGGTGACGGCACCTTTTATACCAATTCCGCGGGTGAAATTGTGGTGGAGGGCCTGGAGCCCGGCACTACCGTGACCGCGCGTGAAATCTCCACAGTGGAGGGCTTCGTGCTGGACGGTGAGCCCAAAACCGTCAAAATCAAGGCGGGCAAAGAGGCCCCGGAGATGATCTTCTGGAACGCCAGGGCCGGGACCCTCGTCATCCGCAAACTGGATTCTGTGACGAAAAAGCCGCTAAGCGGAGTGCAGTTCGAGCTGACCTACCCGGACGGGCGGTACGTGGACGCGGACAACGGCCATCTGTCCTCTAAGGGTATCTTCCAAACGGACCGAAACGGCGAGATTCGAGTGTCCGTCACGGGTACAGTCGTGGCAAAGGAAACCAGGAGCATCCCAGGCTACTCCATCGACCCCGCCACCCAGATCCAGGCGGTTGAAGTGAACCCGGACGATACGCAATACCTCGTTTTTTACAACGCCCCCGCTGGCAATTTCGAGCTGATCAAGGTGGTGGAGGGCAACAAGGAGAAGCGCATCCCCAACGTGACCTTCGAGATCAGGCGGGCCGACGACGACGCCCTCATCGACACCATCACCACGGACAGCGAGGGCCGCGCCACGCTTCAGCTGGACACGGGCAATTATTACGCGGTTGAAACCGAGTGCCCGAAGGAGTTCAAGCTGGACGCCAGCCACCACACCTTCAATGTGAAGGATGGGAAGAACACCACTTTGATCGTGGAAAACAAGGCTTTCTCGGGTGTGCTGATCCACAAAACCGATTCTACCACGGGCAAGGGAATCTACGGCGTCAGCTTTATCCTCTACGACAGTGCCAATAAGCCCATCGGGCAGTACACCTCCGATGACCAGGGGTACGTGTACATCGAGGACTTGGCTGACGGCGGGCGCTACTACCTGCGCGAATTGGAAAATGAGGGCTACATCCCCGACACCCAGATGAAAACCGTCTATGTCAAGGCGGGCGAAACCACACTGGTGGAGTGGCAGAACACCCCGATCACCGGTCAGATTCAGATCAGCAAGACCTCCGAGGACTACAACTCCATGAACGGCTGGCCCGCCGGCACCCCCATCCCCGGCACGGAGTTCGAAATCTACCACTACCGCACCGGCAATCTGGTGGACACTGTCCGTACCGACAAAAATGGCGTGGCCGTGTCCAAGCCCCTGCCTTTGGGCCGCTATAAGGTGGTTGAATCCAAAGCGGCGGATTTTTACGGCCTGGACAAGACTCCCATTGAGGCGGAGATTGAGCACACCGGGCAGATTGTCAAGGTGGCCATGACCAACAAGGCCCTGTCCACCAACGTGTCCATCAAAAAGACCGGCTACGCCGAGGTGATGCCGGGCCAGGGCCTGCGCTATACCTTCTCCGACATCGGCAACAACTCCACCACCGCGCTGACCTCCTTCTACTGGAGGGACACCCTGCCCACTCAGGCGGTGCGGCTGTACAAGATTTTCACCGGCACCTACAACGCCCCCGGCAATTACAAGGTGGTCTATAAGACCAACCTGAGCAATGGCGAGTACCGCACCATGTACGACAACCTGTCCACCGCCAAGAACTATACGCTGGATGCCTCCCCCACGGCGCTGGGCCTGGCCTCCAATGAGTACGTCACCGAGTTTATGCTGGTGTTCGGCGTAGTCCCCTCCAACTTCCGCCAGGTCGAGGCCCCCAAGGCGGACTGCAAGGTGCTGCCCACGGTCAAGGGCGGCAGCCAGTTTACCAACACCGCCGATGTGGGCGGCGTATACAACGGCCAGTGGATTCAGGCGGTCACCCGCTGGACCACCAAGGTCTACGGCAAGCCCATCATTCCCACGCTTCCCAAAACGGGCTATTGAGTTCAGAGATAAGAAATGGAGGGCCGTTCCCGCGAACGGCCCTCCCACCTTTTTCTAGGAGGAAACGCACATGAAAAAATCTCACATCCGTATCTATCCTATTCTGCTGGCCCTGCTCCTGTGCGCCCTGTGCTGCGCCCCGGCCTTTGCCTCCTCTGGCGGCGGCACGGGCGGCTCCGGCGTGGCGGACGCGGTGGAAAACACCTGGAAGGACGCGGCGGGCCAGATCAAGACCGTGGTGAACAACGTGGTCTTTCCCGCTCTGGACATGATCCTGGCCATCGCCTTCTTCGGCAAACTGGGGATGGCGTATTTTGATTATCGCAAGCATGGCCAGTTCGAGTGGGCCGGTCCGGCCATCCTGTTCGCCTGCCTGGTGTTCGTTCTCCTGGCCCCCACCTACATTTGGACCATCATCGGTATCTAACGCCACTCACTGCCCCGCCAGCCGGAGCAGTCCTTTTTTGAGGCAGATAATACGGCAGTGTTCTCCTTTGGTGAACTTTGAAAAGCGGATATTCCTGTACACCTGTTGGAAGGGTGCAGACGCTATGCATCCGCACCCTTCCAACAGGTATTATGTCCGCACTTTTTGAATCAACGCTTTAGCTTCGTCCTTCTTCAACACTTTGCCATACGACACCACTTTCCCATCCACCACCAGCGCCGGAGTAGTCATAACCCCATAGGCGGCGATTTGCGTGAAGTCCGTCACATGGTCAATGGTCGTATCCATCCCCAGCTCCATGAGGGCGGCACGAACAGCATCCTCCAGGGCGTTGCATTTGGCGCATCCGCTCCCCAGCACCTTGACCCCGGCAGTGGCCTTTGCCGCCTCTGCCTGTGCCATCGCTTCCGGGGCGCAGTTGCCGCCACAGCAGCAGGATTTTGTTTCTTCTTTCTTCTTACTGAACAGTCCCATAATTGATTCCTCCTATTACAATATAATTTGGTTGGAACCCCTGGCAGCCAGCCGGGGGTTTCGTCCGTCTCGTGCCAAAGCTACAATAAGAGGAGCAACTGGCTGACTAATGCCTCCTTGGGCTATGAAGTCCGTGTATAAGACTGTCAGCCATCCTCTTGTTGCGGCGTTCGGTTTAAGCAGGTTGAGCCTTGAGTTCGCGTCACCCAATAGATTGAATCGGCAGCGAGAAAAAGATGGGTTCCGGTTGCAAACTTTGTATTGGGGGAATGAACGTGAACTGTGTAGGCATTGACGTTTCCAAAGGCAAGAGTATGATCGCCGTCATGCGGCCTTTGGGGGAAATGGTGATCCCGCCCTTTGAGGTTGGGCACACTGATGCTGAGTTGTGCAAGCTGTCCAGGCGGCTGGGGGACTTGGATGGAGAAACCCGTGTCGTGATGGAGGCCACCGGGAACTACCATCTGCCGGTTGCCAGCTTCCTTTACGATTCCGGGTTCTACGTCTCCGTGGTGAACGCCATGCTGGTGCATGGCTACGGGAACAACAGCCTGCGGCGGGCCAAGACCGACAAGAAAGATGCGATCAAGCTGGCCAACTACGGCCTCGACCACTGGCTGGCGCTGCCCAGGTACATCCCGGAGGATGAAGTACGGCTCATGCTGAAAACTACATACCGCCAGTACCAGCAATGCGCCAAAGTGCAGACCATGCTCAAAAACAACCTGATCTCTTTACTCGACACCGCTTTCCCGGACGCAAACCGCCTGTTTGCAAGCCCTGCCAGGGCGGACGGCAGCGAGAAATGGGTGGACTTTGTCGCTGCTTTCCCACACTGCGAATGTGTCTGCGGGCTGTCTGAAAGGGCATTTACAGCCAAATATCAGAAGTGGTGCAAGAAGCATGGCTACAACTTTAGCCAGGACAAGGCGCTGGACATCTATGCCTCCGCCTGCGGGCATTTCAGTGTCATGCCCAAGACCGGTACAGCCAAGCTCCTGGTGGAGCAGGCGGTGTCCCAGCTCCGGGCCGCTTCCACCGCGCTGGTCGCGCTCCGAAACGAAATGCAGTCTCTGGCGGCATCTCTGCCGGAGTACCCTGTTGTGATGGGGATGTTCGGCGTCGGTCCAGCTCTCGGTCCTCAGCTCATGGCGGAAATCGGCGATGTGCGCCGCTTCCACTCCAAAAAGGCGCTGGTGGCCTTTGCGGGTATTGATGCCCCACCGTACCAGTCCGGCCAGATGGAAGTCCGCAGCCGCAGCATTTCCAAACGTGGCTCCTCTGCTCTGCGCAGGACGCTGTTCCTGGTGATGAGCGTGATCCTCCAGCGCTCCCCAACTGATAACCCGGTGTACCAGTTCATGGACAAAAAGCGTGCCGAGGGCAAGCCTTATCTCGTCTACATGATGGCCTCCGCCAACAAGTTCCTGCGCATCTACTATGCCACCGTGAAGCAGCATCTGGACAGTCTCGAAGCCTAACCCCATCATCCATCCTCTTATCTCAGGCCGGCGCAAAAAACTCCATAGCGGTGGCCTGGTCTGTTGTGCCCTTTTTTGCGGCCTTCAAAAAATCCTGCATTTCTTCAATTTGGGGCTTGACTTTTGTTAGCAGGTCTACAATTGTAGCAACTGATTCCAATAGTTGCAAACATCAACCCGATAAATAGAATTTCTACTTGCTTATCGTTAATTCGCTTGTTCACAGTCGGTGACATAGTTAGCGCCACTCAATGTTAAAAAAACTATAACCCCACCATACCGATACCATCAATGCGAATTGACAAAACAAATGGCGTACGCCGTCCATCTGTGGCGTCCACAGCGTTATCAGCTCTGGTACACAGGCACCCCATATACATTCAAACTCATTTCACAATAGATTTTCAAATGCCTTCAGCCACTCACGCGCAAGAAGAGCATGTCCCGCCGCAGTAGGGTGTACGCCGTCAACGAGCCATGTCTCTGCTCCGGCATCTTCCGTGCACACCTGGTCGAACAAGGCTTGCGTCTGCACAAATACCGCGCCATATTTCTGCGCCACACGCTTTGCCACCGCCGCGCGCTTTGGTACCTCTGCCGCAAAATAATCCCAATGCTCCTGTGTAGCGGTGCCCGGCAGCACAAAAGGCTCTAAAATAATGAGCTTAACCTCCGGCAATTTGCATGTGGTTTCTTTCAGCAATGCATCGTACACACACTCATATTTTTCTGTTTCTACACCATTTGAATGACTTACCTCATGCCAGACGTCATTGATGCCCACTAAAATACTCAGAACATCTGGCTTCCAATTCAGGCAATCACATTTCCAACGTGCATACAGGTCCACCACTCGGTCGCCGCTCACACCACGGTTTAAAAAAGAGTACTTTCCCGGTGCATGCAGCCCCAATTCCCCGGCTATCATAGTTGGATATCCGCATCCATAATTGTCATCTCTGTCCCGGTTGCGCCCTGCATCTGTGATTGAATCGCCTTGAAAAAGAATTTTTGTCTTTGAGAACATTTTTACTACCTCCTCAAATTTTCCTGCAAAAACCATTTATAGCGTTCGGCAACGCCCTACTCCGGAGAACAATGTCTATTTCTATGGAAAACAGCCGTCATTCGATTGACTATCCGCCCTTTCCCTAAAAAAGACATGCTGTCCCCCAATTAAATTTTAGTCTAACGTTCCATAATTACAACAAAGGTCGTTGAGCATTGCAATATAAAGTGCTGCTGTCCATCCAAAATCGCGTACCGGATAAATTTTGCGTTTAAGATCATAGGGCGCTGTGGTCGGTCCCTTTCTTGGCATATAGGAGGGGACGGTTTCTCCTGCGCTATCATAATATTCAAACAAGCATCCCAGCTGTTGATACCAACGCGCAATCTCTTTCACCGATGATAATCTGGCTTCTGCGGCTAATACTCCATATCCATATTTGCGTAAGCCTTCTATAATCAAATAGTTATAATTAATCCAAGTACCACCTCTCCACATATCACATCCATATGTTTGTTCGCTTGCTGAATCGCTCGCAAATAGAATTTTTGTATACTGACCTGCAGGATTTTTGAGAACTTTCTCTACAATCTGTTGTGCACGCTCTGTTGTTGCTATCCCTGCAAACAACGGCATCAAATTGTAAATTCCATTGGCCTTAGAATACGTTCCATCTAGATAGTGTCGTCAATAAATGAGCAACCAAATGGCAATACAACGGATTTGGACGGCGGCGACGAAAGAAGCAAGATTTTTAGCGTAGCGCGTCGCAATACCGCGCCATCTTTTGAGGAGCAGGAAAGCATTCTCAACGAGATGTCGAATTTTGTAGAGATATTCGTCGTATTCACGTAACTGTTTCCGATTTTTCTTTGAGGGAATGACAGGAATCATGTCTTGTTCCATCGCCTGAAGAATGATCGCGTCTGTATCATAACCGCGGTCGGCCAGAAGATATTCTGCCTGGAACCCCTCAATCAACCGTGCTGCAACTGTGCAATCCGCTGTGGTACCAGAAGTGATAAAGAATCGCACCGGCATACCATGCGCATCCACGGCCAAATGTATCTTGGTGTTGAGCCCCCTTTTGT